>Ga0209517_10006519_pt1 | contig 14409 bp, 8 predicted proteins | sample PeaSoiMetSII2010_FD_187695 | JGI IMG/M metagenome (GOLD analysis project Ga0209517, IMG submission 187695) | Peat soil microbial communities from Weissenstadt, Germany - SII-2010 (SPAdes) (version 2) | ecosystem: Environmental > Terrestrial > Soil > Wetlands > Peat | place: Germany: Weissenstadt... | reverse complement strand
CCTATTCGGTCGATCCCAACACCGTCATCCGCGCCGGCTACGGCATTTACTTCTCCACCCAGCGCGTCGGAGGGTTCGCCGAGGATGACAGCCAGGGCTTCTCCTCCAGCTACACCTACGCTATCCCGGGCACTCCTCAGACACCGGTTGGTGTGCTCTCACAGATAAGCGCCTATCCCGGCAAAATGCCTCCCTTCATCGACCCCACAGTCATGAACAACCAGGGCAACGCGCTCTTCCTCGAGTCGAAGGTCGACCGGCCCGGCACCATCCAAAACTGGACCCTCGATGTGCAGCGCCAACTGCCCTTCAATACCATTGTTGACGTAGCCTACGTCGGCGGTCATGGCGACCACCTGCAGGCGTTTCTGCATGACCCCAACCAGGGAAACCCTGCTAACCTGTCGTACGGCGCATGTTTGCAAGTCAACATTGCCGATCAAGCGACCAACCCGGCTTGTGCGGGTCAGCCCTTGGTCGCAGCGCCCTACCCCGGCTTCAGCGGCTCCGTCTCTCAGGCCCTGCGTCCCTACCCGCAGTATGGTACCGTCACTGTGGATTCAGCCACCATGGACGATCCCTTCGGCAATTACACTTACAACGCCATGCAGGTTCAGGTAACCAAGCGTACCAGCAGCGGGCTGACAGTATTGGCCAGCTACAGTTGGTCAAAGAACATCACCAATGCCGACTCGGAGTATCCGACCGAGGCCGCCTGGGAAGGTAATGGCACCTCCGGCGCGCTCAACACCTACAATCTGAAGGTCGAGAAGGCCCTCAGCGAGTTCGACATCCCGCAGCGCGTCGTCCTGGCCTGGACGTACGATCTGCCTTTTGGCAAGGGCAAGCAGTTCGCCAATCAAGGCGGACCCGTCAACGTGCTGGCCGGTGGTTGGAAGATTGCCGCCGTCCAGAAGTATCAAAGCGGCACTCCACTCAGCGTAACCTCGCCGGGCTGGACCTCAGGCATCTTCGCCGGTAACGAGGGCGCGACCGGTTCATCCACCCGTCCCAACGTCGTCCCGGGGGTGAATCCGAAGGTCAGCGGTAGCGGTAAATTCGTCTATGGGACAGGCCTCCGATTCAACCCAGCGGCGTTTACGCCCGCCCCCAACTTCACCTTTGGCAACGCGCCCAAAACCCTTGGCATCCGCGAACTCTTCAACACAAGCGAGGACTTCAACGTCACCAAGGCCATCCCCATGTTTACCGAACGGGTCCATACCGACTTCCGCGTGGAGTTCTTCGACGTGTTCAACCGGCACCGCTTCACCGGCTTTGACACGTCAATCACTTGTAACCCGGCGACTCAAAACTGCGACAGCTCAGGCGAAGGGGAGGGCACGGGCCTTGCCTATGGCCCGAGAAACATCCAGGGCTCTTTGCGGATCACCTTCTGACGCCACCGGGCAAATCAGCCCTGTTACGTCTGACGTTTGAAATCAACCCAGCACACTCCCGGACCTCTTCAAAGAGGTCCGGGAAAATTGTGCTATTGCGCGCGACACAATCCAGACAACGCATGATCGGTCCGCCACAAACAACACCCTACAGGATCGCGCAAGGTCATTCAGCGACGTGAAAATACACTACTATCAAACCATGTTTCGTTTTCACAGCCGGCGGTTTCGGGTTTTCGCCTCAGTGATTCCGATTGCATGCCTGCTCTCGTTAGGCGGCGCCGCGCAGGTTGTCAGTTCACAAATCCAGGATCGAGTTCAGGAACACTTTCTCGCTGCTCAGCAGGCACAGCAGCAGGGCCGGCTTGATGATGCAGTCGGTGAGTACAAGGAAGTTCTGCGGCTTCAGCCCCGATTGCCCGAGGCGTATGCGAACCTGGGGCTCGTCTACTACGCTCATGGAGAATTCGAGAATTCCGCAAAGGCTTTTGCTGCGGCTGAAAAGCTGAGGCCCGGAATGCGTGGCGTGAATCTATGGCTTGGAATTGACGAAGTGAGACTGAACCACCCGGCGCTCGGTGCGACTCTCTTGCGCGAAGCGATTCGACTTGATCCGAAGGATAAGTTGGCCCAAAGCTGGCTGGGGACCGCGCTGTGGGATGCAGGACAGATGGATGCGGCTTTGATTCAATTGCGAAAAGCAGCCTCGCAGTTTCCTGACGACCCCGATCTGCTTTTCGCGCTTGGCGAGGCATACGGCAAGGCCGCCAAGCAGCAGTCGGAGCAGCTACTGGAAGACTCCTCAGGAACGGCTATCTCGGATCGAATCTACGCGAGCATGTACGCCGCTGAATACGATTGGACCAAAGCCGAAGGCCATCTTCGCCGCGCCATAGTGCGCGACCCGCACTCACTCGACGCCCACCTTGAGCTGGCCGAGGTGTTCATAGATCAAGCACGCCTGCCAGCCGCGCAGGAGCAGCTTGATCGAGCCTCGGCACTGGCACCGCGATCGGCCGCTGTGCTGGCCCGCAGTGGAGGGTTGCTGATTCTTATGGGACAAAAGGCGGAGGGGCTCTCCGACATTGAGCAAGCCATGGAAGTCGACAGGAGCGAGGCGCTCGATGGATTGGGGCTTCCTGTTGAGGATCGGATTGGCCGCAGAGAAACAGACGCCGCCCTGCTGCCGATATGCCGTGAAGCTGCTGCCAAGCTGGAAGCAGACCAAACTCCGAGTCCTGCGAAAGACGTCGCTCTCGCGGCCTTGTATGCGCGGTTGGGGGACGACGATGCTGCACTGCGAGCCTACCAGAGGCTTGCCGCTGCCCCGCAAAGCGCGAGGCAGGCTGCAGGTTCTCTTGCCCAGGCGATGCGATCCATTTACCAGCATCATTATGACGACGCTGAGGCGGCGCTTCTTCGCTGGTTGGCAACTCATCCCGGCGATCTCTCCGCGCGTTATGAGTTGATTCGGTCACGCCGCCAAATCGCAATGGCGCAGATTGCCCGTTTGCTCGCAATCGCGCCCGATTCCTACCATGTGCATCAGCTGCTCGGCCAGCTTTATGTCGACCGCGAGGAAGATGACAAAGCCCTGGCCGAGTATCTTGCCGTGGCTGCGGCCCGGCCGAATCTCCCCGACGTGCATTTCTGGCTTGGTCATCTCTACTGGAAGCATGGCGATGCGGATCATGCGTTCGCTGAATTGACACGCCAATTGGAACTCGATCCCGGCCATCCCGAGGCCAACGGGGAACTCGGCGCCGTGCTGGTGGCCGAAGATCGCCCCGCGGAGGCAATTCCGCATCTTGAGTCGGCAATCCGCAGCAAACCCGATCTTTGGCCTGCCTACCAGCAACTGGGCCGTGCCTACGCGGCGCAGAAGAACTACACCCGCGCTGAAGAGGTGCTGAAGCGTGGTCTTGCGCATGACCATGACGGCGCAGCGCACTATCAGCTCGGACTAGTCCTGCGTTCGGAGGGCAAGACCGCGGAAGCCGCTCAAGTCTTTGCTCAGGTACGCGCCATCAAGAACGAGAGATCGGCCGCCCCACCCACCGATGATCATGCAGACGACGGGGCGAAGCAATGACCTGCAATCGGATCATCGCACCTGCCCTCCTATTCCTTGCGCTTGCCTGTTCAATGGACGCGCAACCTTCGGCGTTGGACGAGGGGGTAAGACTTATTCGAGAAGGTCATTTCGATCAGGCGCTGATCAAGTTGGAGGAGGCCCATCGCCTTGCCCCACGAGATCCCACCATCGAGAACCTACTTGGGATAGCGGAGACTCAGCTCGGCCACATAGACAAGGCAGCGAGTCACTATCGCAGTGCGATTCGCCTTGACCCCTCGCAAGCAGCGCCGCACCGGAACCTTGGCTTCAATCTGCTCACCGCAAAGGAATATGGCCGTGCGGAGCCGGAGTTGCGGGAAGCGTCACGCCTGAATCCCAGCGATCCCTTTGCCCATTACTACCTGTTCCTACTCACACTTGCCTCGGACCATGATGTCGATGCGCTCGAGCAGGCTTCTCATGCGGGACATTTGATCGAAAACGATCCGGACGCTGCAGCTGGCTTGATCGAAGCCGAAATCCGCTTGGGGCGGTTGGATGAGGCCTCCAGCCGCATCAAGAGCATGGAAGCAGCCAACCAGCTCACGCCCGTGCGGGAGTATGCGATTGCTGTCCTTTTCAGCCGGCACGCATTCTATGAGCAGGCGGTAGGTTGCTTCCGGCGGATTGCTTCGCTCGATCCGTCTTGGGAAAGTCGTTACAACCTGGCGCTGGCGCTACTCTACGACGGACAATTTGCCCAGGCTTCCACACTCCTGGCCACGCTCCACAACGAGCGCCCCGCAAATGCAGACACACTGATGTTCCTTGGCTCAGCATTTGAAATGCAGCAGAAAATGCCCGAAGCTTTGGAAGCCTATCGCGCTGCCGCCGTAGCCGATCCCTCCAATCCGGATCGAACACTGGATTACACGCGCCTGTTGATGGACATGGATCGCTATGATGAGGCGATCCAATTTATCCAGTTGGGAATGACCGAGACTGCCGCAACCTCGCCCCTTAAACTGCGACTGGGCGCAGTTGAGATGATCAAGGGCGACTACCCCGCCGCGCGCGATGCCTTCCATGCGGCGCTTGTCGGCAACCCGGAACTTGATGCAGCTTATGTCGGCCTGGCCCAGACCTATGCCCGCCAGGGAAACGACACTGAGGCCATTCACATCCTGGAATCGGCTAGAGACAAAAGACCTGGCCACTACCTGCTGGAATATTACTTTGGCCTGTTGGCCAGCCGCTTGGGCCGCGAGGACGAAGCAATCGTTGCGCTTGAACGGGCGGCACAGTTGGAACCTAAGTTACCTGATCCATCTTTTGAACTCGGCAAGCTCTACGGATCGAAACAAGATTGGCCGCAGGCGAGAAAGGCGTTTGAAAATGTTATCGAGTTAAATCCTCAGTTTGCGCCAGCCCACTACCAGTTGAGTCAGGTCTATGCGCACTTGGGACTGCACTCAGCGGCCGACCAGGAAGCGCAAGAAACCCACACACTCGTGAACACACAACGCGACGAAGCACTTCGTAAACAACGTGAGCGGGCCGGCAGTTTCCAACCGCAAACCGCTTCAACGCTTTCTCACTAAAAGGGATTTGGCGCCGACACTTCCTCCAACGAGCATTGCGGATTTGGAAGCGCCTGTGAGTGAATGACTCACATGGAGAAACAGCGAACCTATCACGCTCGTTGCCGTAAGGCGAATTGAAAACTCGGGTTAAAGGAGCAAGTGAACCATGAACGTGGTCCTGGGGATTGACGGTGGAGGAACGCGGACCCGCGCCTCCATCGTTGCCGGTGAGCGAGTCCTGGCCTTCTCTGAGAACGGATCCATCAAGCGCCTGCGCGTGGGTGAGCAGGTCGCCGAACAGAATCTGCGCGCACTGCTCGCCGAGGTCTACAAGCAGGCTGGCATCACTAGCGTGAGCGCCGCCTCGGTCGGCGTCGCCAGTGCAACCATGCCCGGCGCGACCGGGTGGATCATGAGAGTGTTCACCGACTTCGGCGTCGAGCGCGCCGAAGTGGTCGGTGACGAGGTCATAGCCCTAGACGCCGCCTTCAAGGGCGGAGCCGGCATTCTGCAGATCGCCGGTACCGGCTCGAATTGCATCGGTCGCGCTCCCAACGGCTGCCGCGAAAACGCGGGTGGCTGGAGTTCCCGCCTTGGCGACGAAGGTTCGGGTTACTGGATTGGTCTCCACGCCCTCCGCCGCGCCCTCAAAGCTTACGACCGCGACGAACCCACGCGCGTTCTAGACACGGTTGGCCGCATATGGGGTACGCCATCCATAGATGAGTTGGTCAACCTCGGCGACAGCACGCCGGGGCCAGACTTTGCGACGCTTGCCCCTGCCATCAGCCAACTGGCCGAGGAAGGTGATCCCGTAGCCGCAGGCGTCCTACAGCAGGCCGCCGCCGATCTGGTCGAATCCGTGCTCCTCGTCCGCGCCAAACTTCGTCGCAAGCACAACCTGGCTGAAGAGGTTCCAGTAGCCTGGATCGGTAGCGTCATTGGGAAAGCGCGCTTGGTCCGCGAGCCCTTCCTGGCCAATCTTCGTGCTGATGTGCCGAATATGCACGTCGGCCAGGAGGAGGTAGTTGGCATTGAAGGCGCAGTCTGGCGAGCCCAGCGTCTTGCAGAAAAAGGCAGCAACCTCCACACCTCAAGGGGTTCAATCAATAAAGTGGTGAACCTCGGCGGAGAGACAGTTCACAATTTAAATCCAATTGGTTATCCATTTGACTCAGGTAGCCACAACCTGTAGCGTTTTCGGTTATGGAGATCGAGGATTATCCTCGCACGCAGGCGGAGTTGGAGCGTCGGTTCAGCAGCGAGCAAACCTGCCGGGAGTATCTGTTTGACCTTCGCTGGCCAAGTGGGTTTCGTTGTCCCCGCTGTGGGATGGGCAAAGCTTGGCCTCTGGCTTCCGGGCGCTGGCAGTGCGCCGGTTGCGGCCACCAGATCTCGGTCACGGCGGGGACAGTTTTTCAGGATACGAGAACGCCGTTGACGGTGTGGTTTCGGGCCATGTGGTGGATGACGAGTCAGAAGAACGGGGTCAGCGCGCTGGGCCTTCAGCAGGTGCTTGGGTGGGGCAGCTAGCAGACGGCCTGGACGTGTCTGCATAAGCTGCGGCGGGCGATGATCCGGCCCGGACGCGAACGGCTGGCAGGCGCCGTCGAGGTGGATGAGAGCTATTTGGGCGGCGCTGAAGAAGGGGTGCGCGGCCGACAGACGGAAGACAAGGCGCTGATCGTGGTGGCAGCCGAGGAGGATGGCCGTGGGATCGGACGCATTCGGTTGCGGCACATCCCAGACGCTTCGTCGTCGAGCCTGCTTCCCTTCGTTAAAGACAGCATCGAACCTGGCAGCACCGTTCACACCGATGGCTGGCTGGGATACCTGCCTCTGGAAGCCAACGAATACCGGCATAGGATCACCTATCTCAAGGACCACGCTGAACAGGCGTCGGAACTGCTGCCGCGGGTCCATCGCGTCTTCTCGCTGCTGAAGCGATGGCTACTGGGGACGCATCAGGGAGCCGTCAGAGCTGAGCATCTCCAGGATTACCTGGACGAGTTCGCCTTCCGCTTCAATCGGCGCAAGTCGCGCAGCCGGGGCAAACTGTTCTATCGCCTCGCCCAACAGGCTGTGGTAACGGAACCAACCACTTATCGGCAAATCGTAGACTTGGCTCAGCCCCAGCAACGCGTCTGACCACTACCCCTTGGGGCTACCTGAGTCAAATGGATAACCAATTTGTCGTATATTAAATGAAGACCAATTTGGTCGTATATTGTGGCCCAATCCGGCGGACCCGCTCAACGGCTCCTCCGCGAGGCCGGCGACAACTGAAGGAATTCCAAGTGAGACCGTCGAAGAACAATCGTCGATTTGCAATTCTGCTGAGCTGGTTTCTCTTGCTTTTTGCCGCCCCTGCCTGGGGAGCCGTCGCCGGAAGCATCTCAGGCACGGTCAAGGATCCGACCGGAAGTGTTGTTCCCAATGCGAATGTAGCCGTCCAGGAGGTCAACACGGGGCTCGCTTACCGGACTCTGACTGACGGTAGGGGATACTACACGCTGCCGGTTCTGCCGGTAGGCCGTTATAAATTGGATGTCCAGGCATCAGGCTTTCGCGGCTATCAGCTTAAGGACATTGTGCTCGATACGAACGCGGCGCTCACTCTCAACGCGTCGCTCGAAGTCGGTAGTGCGAGCGAGAAGGTGAGCGTGAACGACGATGCATTGCACGTCGAGACCATCGAGACGCAGCTCGGCCAGGTGATCACCGGCCGAGAAATGACGGCTGTTCCTCTCAACGGCCGCAGCTTTACTGACCTGCTCTCGCTGCAGCCAGGCGTGGCCCCGGCGACGTCGATCACTTCCAGCGCAGTCCAAGATGTGGGCGCAACGACTCTTTCTCCCTCGGGAACCCTGAATCCGGGCACGATTTCAGTGAACGGCAACGGGAATTTGCCAATTACTTCGGTGTGAACGGCAGCGATGTGGAGGAGAACGTGAATGCGGGCACCGCGATCATTCCCAATCTGGATTCGATTGCCGAGTTCCGCATTATCACAAGCAACTTCGATGCAGAGTACGGGGAATTCTCCGGCGGACAGATCAGCGTGATCACCAAGTCGGGCAGCAACGGATTCCATGGCAGCACGTTCGACTTTCTGCGCAACACGGATCTGGATGCGCGGAACTACTTTTCACCAAGCCGCGGAACATTCCGTCAGAACCAGTTTGGCGGTACATTCGGCGGCCCGTTTCGCCGTAATAAGGCTTTCTTCTTTGCCGATTATCAAGGGACCCGGCTGACGCAGGGGATCGATACCGGTGAAATCTCAGTTCCAACCGAGGCTCAGCGTGGAGGCAACTTCATTGATCCGTCTACCGGCGTAAGCCAACTCACGGGATGCGTGAGCGGTCCCTATCTGGCAGGCTTACTTTCAGCGGACCTCGGCTCCAACGTTACGTCGAACGATCCGTATTCCCCGCAGTCGGCCGGATGCACGACCGGCAGGCCGGCAGTTTTCCCAACTGGAGTCATTCCGGCGAGTGCCTGGTCGATTCCAACGCATAGGTTGCTTCAATACATCCCGGTGCCGAATACCGCCAATGGGTTTGCCACGTCTGCTTACAACCAGACTGTTCGCGACGATAAAGAGGGCCTGCGCCTGGATGCGAATACCCGCTGGGGGTTGCTTTCGGCTTACTACTTCATGGACGAATTCACTTTGGACAACCCGTATCCAGTGGCGCAGAGCGGCGCCGGCGTTCCGGGCTTCGACGCTCTTACCACGGGCCGCGCGCAGCTGATCGCCCTTGGCGATACAAAGACATTGAGTGCAACGGCAGTGAATGAACTCCACCTCAGCTATCTGCGCGATTTCACGAATCTTGGCCAGCCGGTGGGAGGCCGCAACGTGAGCCTGGTTTCGCAGGGTTTTGCGAATGCAGATGGCAGCCCCAGCATCGTTGCGCTTGACCCGAATGGGCAGAGCGTCGAGAACCTCAACTTCAACGGCTATTCCACCGGCGCTGCGGCCAATCAGCTGATCCAGACGAACAACACCTATCAGGTTACCGATACCTTTTCCAAAGTGCTCGGCAATCACACGATCAAATTCCGCGCGGAGTTTCATTCCGACCAGGTCAACGCCCATGCGATTGCGCAGTTCAATGGCAGCTTTGTTTTCTCGGGAACGGAAACCGGTGTCGACTTCGCCGATTTCCTCATCGGCGCGCCCAGCCAATATAACCAGAGCCAGCTCAACCCCTTCTACGCACGGAACAAATACCTCGGCGCATTCGCGCAGGATAGCTGGCACGTCCGGCCCAACCTGACACTGAACTATGGGCTTCGCTGGGATCGCGTCGCACCCTGGTCGGAAAAGTACAACCAGATCTCGACATTTGTAGCGGGCGCGCAGTCGGATGTCTTCCCCGGTGCGCCGGCGGGCATCCTCTATCCGGGAGATCCAGGAGTTCCCAATACGCTGGCTCCGATCGGCAACCTCAGCTTCGCGCCACGCGTAGGCCTTGCCTGGTCTCCGCAGGCCGCGTCAGGCAGTTGGATCGAGAAGCTTCTGGGCGCACCGGGATCGACCGGCGTTCGCACCAGCTTTGGCAATTTCTATACGGCAATCGATGCGCTTTCCATTGGGGTGCTGGCCGCGAATGCGCCCTACGGCACGACATATACCAGCCCGGCTCCGCCGCTCTTTGCAACGCCATTCGTCTCGGCGGCCAGCGGACAGAACTATGGCCAGCCCTTCCCATACACTTTCGCCCCATTGAATTCTTCGCCGAACCATCCCGACGGCAGTTTTGACTGGAGCAACTTTGAGCCGATCAGCGGCATTCCAGAGTATGACGTTCGCAACCGCGCGCCCTATACCGAGGAGTGGAGGCTCTCGATTGAACGGCAGGCCGGGCCGAACACGGTCCTGAGTGCGAGCTATGTCGGCACGTCAAGCCACCGCCAGCGTGTTCTCGTCGAGTCGAATCCGGGCAGCCCGGCGCTTTGCCTTAGCCTGAGCCAGCCGAACGAGGTGCAGCCGGGAACGCTGACCTGCGGCGCGTATGGCGAGGACACGGTCTACTATCCGATTGGCGGCGGGCAGGTGAATGGCACGCGTGGACCGCTGGGGCCGAACTTCGGAAGCAATGCGCTTCAGTCGAATATCGGCCACGCCAACTACAACGCTCTTGAACTCAGCGTCCGCCATACCAGCGGACGGCTGGAGTTATCGGGTGCCTATACGTATGGCAAGTCCCTGGATCAGTCCTCGAACATCGGCGAGGAAGTCAATCCCTTCAACCCCGCGCTCAGCTATGCTGTCTCCTCGTTCGACGTCAAGCAGAACTTCGTCCTCAGCTACGAATATCAGCTTCCTGTTGACCGATATCTGCACCCCAACCAGCTGACTCGCGGCTGGTCGCTCTCCGGAATTACCCGCTTCTCAACCGGCTTTCCCATCACCATGATCGACAATGGAGATAACTCGCTGATTGGCACAAATCCGAACGGGGTCAACAACAACAGTATCGACGAACCGGATTACAGCGGTGCCCCGCTGCACCTGAATCATAACCCGCGCACGAATGCGAACAACTATTTCGATACAGCGGACTTCAGCATGAATGCACTCGGTGATCCAGGCACTTCCAAGCGCCGGCTTTTCTTCGGCCCCGGTGCGGACAACTACGACATGGCGGTCGCAAAGATGTTATCGCTCACAGAATCGAAGTCGCTGCTTTTCCGCGTCGAAGCCTTCAACGTCTTCAACCACACACAGTTCATCGGACCAGGCTCAGTCGATGGCAACATCGGCAGTTCGACATTCGGCAATGCGATTAGCGCAGCGCCGCCCCGCATTCTGCAGGGAGCACTGAAGTTCAACTTCTGACGGTGAAGAAAATGCGAGCCGGAGCGTTTCGCTGTTTTAATTCACGATGGCGGATGCCCGGTGCAAATCTCCTGCCACCGGATTAGGCGTGTCGATCGGTATGAGTACCCGTCAACTCGGGGGCTATCGGCATCCGTTGACGCGAACAGCTCATACCACGTTTCCAGGACGAACGTGGCTCGAAAAGAGCATCGGCGATGACGCACGAATTGACCTGTTAGGACTCCTCACAGTCTCCCGTTTTCCGGAGATACAGAGACCATTGGGGCAAGCTTCGCTCTTTCGCTGCGATCCTCAGGATGAGATCCCAGGCAAGACCGAAGCTTGCTGTTGCGGAACAGCTATGAATGGGAATGTCCTACGGGATGGCATTCGATCAGGGAGGATGCCTCAGTTGTGATGATCCGGGCAAGAGAGAAATAACTCGATGCGAGAAGCGACCGGAAATCCGCTTCTGTGCGTTCGCGGCCACCGATCGCCAGCATGAGCATATCCGCAAGACCAGCCGGACGAGCGGCGGAGTCAACTAGGCTTTCTAAAAGAAGAAGCGTACCGTCCGGAGGGATGGCGCTACGGATGTTTCTGAGAATTTTCATGGCATCGTCATCCGGCCAATCATGAACAACGCCCTTCAATAGATAAGCATTCGCCCCTTCGGGCACTGAGTCGAAAAAGCTCCCGCTCACAATCCGGCAGCGAGAGGCGATTTCGCCGCCCAAAATCTCCGCAGCCCCGGAAACCACCTGTGGAAGATCGAAGAGAATACCTTCAAGACCCGGTGTGGCGATAAGGATATCGCGCAGGAGCGCCCCCTGGCCGCCTCCCACATCGACCAGCCGTTCGAAGCGCGAGAAATCGTAGGCGGCGAGCAATGCCGGCGTTGTCCAAGCGATGCCCTGGGTCATGACTGCATTGAAGATTGTGGCATCTTCCGGGTGACTGGCAAGGTACTCGAAGAATTGCTGCCCGAAGACTCTTGGGAAAGCCGGCTGGCCACTGCGAACAGAGTCATATAGCTCCCCCAGGGGACGCCAGAGAAACGGCGCAGGCAGAAAAAGGACACCCTCGCGTTGCGACTCAGGATGATCCGTGCGGAGGACCTCAGTCAGAGACGTGTTCCGGAAGCGCCCGTCCGGCTCGAGCGCGAACATTTCAATACTGGTGAGTGCACGCAATAAGCGCCCGAGCGTCGCCGGATGCGCGCCACAATCCGACGCCAGTTCGGCAACGGTCTTTGGGCCGGCAGACAGGAGATCGGGAATACGCAGCTTTACCGCAGTGTAGATTGCCTGCGCAGCAATGATGCCAGGCCAAATGTATTCCATGGGGTTGGTTGGCATAGACCTATTGTCCTCCTGGAAGCTTGGCAGGAATCCGATCACCCCGCCAAACCATCAATTGTATCCACGGATCCCCTTGACGTTGTGCGACCGTGCTGTAGTCTGTTGACACCGTGCGGCAGGCTTCATCAGGAGCGCTCGCATTGACAATGCAAAGAGCGGCCACCTTCCATGATGATCTCGCGGGGCTTGCTGCTGCCGGCGCTCGACCGGACTCAGCAAGTACCAATGTCAGTTGACGCCAACGGCTCAAAGCGCTCATCCACAGGACCTTCGGTCGTACCAAATCCGGGCCCCTGCCGGATTAGTCCCCTGAAGCGCCCATCTGGCCAGGAGGAATTTCCGGTTGACGCCGATGCTCGTTTCCAGGGAGAGGCGATCTGGAAACGCGGTTTGGGCTGTTCTCATCAACCCGTGATGATGCCAAGGCAGATCAGCTAACACTGGCCGGTCGGGTCGAGGACTGGCGCGGTTTTCCGAAGGTTTAGCCTAGCCGTTGCTCCCCGTTTCCTCTAAGTGCCTCAATAGCCATACCGTGAATCCGTTTCCAGCCCTCGCCACATCGCACCCAGCGTGCAGATTTCCCGCACTAGGCGCACCTGTTTGCTTCGTGCCAAGAGTTATGTGGCCTATCGTGCTGGGGCGACTTTCGCACCTGACCATCGACGGAGCTGGTAGTTGTTAAACAAACCCAACCGGTCATATAGCCATTCGCTACTCCACCGCGTCCAACCGAAGCCTTTGCGGCCCCGGGCACGCATCAAATGCCGCCGTACCCTCTCCTCTACCCAGCGTTTGACCACTCCAAAACAAATACTCGAATGGCCGACCCGAAAGTAGTTCACCCAGCCACGCAGGACCGGATTGATTGTCGCAATCACAGTCTCGACGGGCCAGCTGACGTGCTTTCGGAAGATCTCCCTGAGCTTTTCAAACAGCGCTGTCCGTTTCTTCAGTTTGGGCGCATAGTAGGGCCGCCACTTCCGCTGAAGACTCAGTACACGCCGATATTCAAAACCCAGAAAAGTGAAGCTCTCTCCCTTCTTCAGGTCCAGCATCCGACTCTTGTCCTCGTTGATCTCAACACGGAGCTTCGCGAACTCCTCGCGCAGCCGTCTGTCTATCGCCTTAACCAGCCAGTCACTCCGCCGCTCGGCGTCGATCAAGATCACCATGTCGTCCGCAAAACGTGCGTACTGGACGCTGGTTGACTTGCCCCTTCGCGTGGTATCCACCGCCTTTTCCAGCATCCGGTCTACCTCATTCAGATAGAGGTTACTGAGCAACGGTGAAATCACACCGCCTTGGGGAACGCCTTTCTTTCCGGTTGCCTTCAGAATCATCTTGAGCAAATGCATGACCGCATCATCTCGGACCCGCTGAGCCACTTTCTCTAACAGCAGCGAGTGCTGCACGTTATCAAAATAGGAGGCTAAATCCAAATCAATGATGCGTGTCTTCTCTTCGACGATCGCTCTGGCCACCCGGGCTACGGCCTCGTGTGCCGTCCGCTTCGGTCGATATCCATACGACCCTGCTTGAAAGTCCGCTTCGAAGATCGGCTCCAGGATAAGCTTTAGCGCTCCCTGGACCACTCGATCACGAATTGAAGGAATCGAAAGGACGCGGACTTTCTTGCCCCCATCCTTTGGAATCTCCTTCTTTCGTGCCTGCATGGGCCGATACGTGTTGGTAACTAATTCATCCCGAATCTGCACGAGAAAACTCTCCGCTCCGCTTTCTTCGATGGCTTCAAACGTGACCCCGTCAATGCCCGGCGCCCCGCGATTGCTTCTCGCCATCTGGTAGGCTTCCCACAAAGTCTCCATCTTGCAGACGTGGACGTATAGTCCCCAGAAACGCCAAGACGGTTCTGCCTTCGCCTTGACATATAGACTCCTTCTCAGGTCCTGCAAACTGATGGGCGGTTTTGTCATCTCACCCTTGCCTCCCTTTTTGTTAGAGCCACTACAAACAGCAGGGCCTCTTCGCTCCACGGACGTTACTCCGCTTCCTCGCTACTACAGACCCGGCCGAATCCCTCTCGCCTTCCACCGACTTCCCGGGGTCACCGGTTATACGGCTTCCCTGCTCCGCCAATTTCTCAACGGGGCGAGGAGGGTTTCTCCAGTTGCTTAGCATGACCTTGTCACCGTGCTGTCCCTACCAACCCCGCCGA
>Ga0209517_10006514_pt1 | contig 14419 bp, 15 predicted proteins | sample PeaSoiMetSII2010_FD_187695 | JGI IMG/M metagenome (GOLD analysis project Ga0209517, IMG submission 187695) | Peat soil microbial communities from Weissenstadt, Germany - SII-2010 (SPAdes) (version 2) | ecosystem: Environmental > Terrestrial > Soil > Wetlands > Peat | place: Germany... | reverse complement strand
CGGGCCCGCCGTATCGCTCCCAGTCCTTGCTCACCGGACAACTCCAGGTCGAGCAAGATGATGTCAACCGCATGCTCGGCAAGATGCTTCTCAGCCTCGCTCATACTCGCCACGTGCGTCAATTCGACGTTGTCCGAGCCCGGCTCGTTCAACATCTCGCGGAGCAAACGGGCGTCTCCCGGGTTATCGTCGATCAGGAGAATTGTTCTGATCGATCTCTTCCACATCGGCTTTTCGTCTCCTGCGGCAGCTCAACCTTTGTCAGTCGGCGGGCACGGAGCTGGGCCCACGTCGTCGCGGCGGAGATTGCGGCTCGTCCCGGCCATCATTTTCGGCCCTGTCGGTTGTAAAACAATTAAAAAGGTTGCAAAAACTATCTAAAATGCAATTCATCATTGCTAAAGCGCACTGACGTCACGCCCTCAGCGCCCGCGGGGCGGCAGAACAGTCGGCCACGGGGCGCTTGCCCAAGATGGGCATAAAGGCGATTAGGATGGCGTCGGGCTTGCCTCTGCTTTCCGGTTTCAATACCCCTGCGTGGACGAGCGCATCGATTTCTGTTTCGCGTAATCGATGCCACGCCATCGCGACCGCGGCTCCTTCCGCCCGAGCCAGCGGCCTCGTCCGACCGCCCGCGGCCGTGCCGGCGGCGCCGTGTCTTGCCAATGCCAGGCGGGCATATTCGGGCCGGGACCGAATCATCGACGCCATTCGCTGATCCTTGGTCTTGCTCGACGAGATGCGTGCCAGCTTGTTGGCCAGCGCCACGACGACCTTGTTCTTGTGAGCGCGAGCCACCAACCCCTGTACCCACCTGCCGAGCGGCGTGTCGTGCTTGGCGAGGTAGGGGAGCACGGCGCGCGCTCCGTCAATCAGTTTTTTCCGCAGGTATCGGTTACCGCGCTTGCTGGTGCCGAGCAGTTTGGGTTTGCCGCCGGTTGTCATTTGCCGTGGCACTAGCCCGAGCCAGGCCGCCTTGTCGCGCCCGCGCGCGAGGGCGCGCCCGTCACCCACCGCCGCCACCAGCGCTGTCGCATTGATGCTGCCGATCCCCGGCACCGTCGTCAGGCGGCGGGCGGCTGGATCCGTGCGCGCTTGGGACACGAACTCTATGTCAAAGGCTGCGATACGGTGATCGAGAGCCTGCCATTCCTGGCGGAGATCGCTAACCAGCCGCCGAATGCGGGAACTCAGGCCCGATGTCTCGTCGGCGAGAATGTCCGGCAATTCTTTTTCCAGCCTGCGGCGCCCCTGCGGTACGGTGATGCCGCGCTCCAGAAAAACTGCCCGCAAATGATTGATGAGCGCCGTGCGCTCGGCCACCAGCCGTTCCCGCGCCCGATGCAGCGACTGCATGTCCAACTGCGCTTTGCTCATCACTTCGACAAAGCGCGCGGTCGGCCGCGTCGCCGCCTCCGCGATCGCCTCTCCGCCACAAAGGTGACTGCGATCAGGCCGACACCGCGCTGGGCTTGCAGCGCGAGTACGACCGGCGCCAACGACCAGGCCGGCACAAATTCCTCGGATGGTACGGTCCGGCCCAGCGAGCTGCAGATCCAATCGCGCATCAAAAAGGCTTATCTTCGGCTTGAGCGCCCAACCAGCTTCGCGAGCAATCGGGCGAGGCGCGGCGCCGATTTGAGCGCCTTGCGTAGGTTGGGGATATCCTTCTCGTCGATGATAAGCGGCGAGCGCTGAAACCGCCCACGATGATCGTAATAGCAAAAGCGGATTTCGCGCGTGCCTGCCGCAGCCCCTTCGGTGAACTTCAGAAGCTGAATCGTGGGCTGGTGATAGGTCGAGCCAACCCGAACTTCTTCTTCGATGACACCTTTCCCCCAATGAAGGGAGAAACTCCGCGCGGGTCGCTGTGTCTGCTTTGCCATGCCGTGCTCTTTTGCTAATGGGTCCGATCAAAGGCTCGCCATCAAATCCACTTCCGCTTATGCTTCGCAACAATTTTTACAGCAAAAAAAAGACGAGCAATCAGGCGGCAAAATGGTCGGCGTCAATGTCCAACTCTTCGAGATCGAGTTGACTTCGGGGCGCGCCCGACGCGGCGGTGTTCGATTTCATGGAAGTTGGCATGGCGCAGGCTCTCATGGATTGCTTCTCGGGCGGCCTCACAGTAGCGATCGGCAGGGGGAGCGCTCGCCCGGACGGAAACGCCCGCTCATGGCGGCGGTGGCTTCTCCGGCTTTCGCGCGAGAAGCGACTGGTTGTGGACCGATCTTGATGCCGCGGAGATCGCTGCGTCCTGTTGCGGCACGACCGCAAACGCAGATGAAGTTCGCGCACTTTAAGCGCATCCTGCGGCTCGGCCGTCTTCGGTTGCGTGGCCCGCGTGGCGCGCAGCACGAGTTCGTGCTTGTGGCTGCCCGATTGGCACGGTCCTGGCGAAACGGAGACCCGACCGTTAGGCTGTGGCAAGGGGCAAGGCGCTGTGGTGAACCCTTGCATCGGGATCACCGACTACGATTGGTTCCTCTTCTTGTCGGCGCTGCCGGGCGTCGATGAGGTGAACTTTTGGCAACCGGGCGGGCGGACAAACTTTAGGGCACTGCAACCCGGCGAGCTGTTCCTATTCAAGCTCCACGCACCACGGAATTTCATCGTTGGATTCGGCGTATTCGCCCGCCCCGTTGCACCACCGAGCCTGACAGGCTCAAATGACGAACGGACTCTACCCGTCGCTGGATGAGATCGGGGGCTCAGGTCACGATGCCGCCCCCATATCCCCAGCAAGAATAGCCGAAACCGCCCCCGAAGAGGATGAACAGTATAAGAATAATCAGGATCAGGTCCATCCGCTCCTCCGTTGAGGTTCCATCCGCCCTATCGTTTGCGGTTCTTCCTGGTCTACCGTCGTCCGTGAATCCAGCGGCCCGCGACGTAGCCGAGCGCGCAGGCGACCAGAACAGCGATCAATGGGGTCTCGCCGATCTGCCGCGAAACGGAACTGGTCGTACAACGACCCGCATCGACGACGTCCTCCGCCACTCGGCCCGCTTGCGACCAAGCTTGCTGTGCGGCTTCGCCCGCATCGTCCAGCACTTTTTTCGCCCGGCCGGCCACTTGCGGCGGTGGCAGCCGTGGCGCTCTGCACGCGCTCGCCGATTGCCTCTCCGACCTTTGTCACGCGCGCCTCCATGCTTCTTGCATCGTCCGAAGAACTATCGTTCATCATCTTCCTCCGTCCGACAACGTTCTGCCCCGCCAACTACTAAGGGTGCTGCAGCTCGCAGCGCCTCCACCGTCATCGTGCCGCTTTTCTCGTTCAACCGCGATGGTCTCCAGCACGGGCGCGCCGACGGAGGTCTCGCCCCGAAGCGCAGGCCCGCCGCTATGCCTTCAGGTCGCGGCGAGAACCAGCCGGATCAACGCCGGAAGGGACTTCGAGGCCTCATTAATCAATCAAGGGACCACGTGTGGCGACAACCAGCGCGCAGGCCCGACTGTCGCTATGAAAATCCCCGCAGAAGCGGGCAAGGCGCTGCGGGATTGGCGAAAAATGCGTCGGCGTCAGCCGTCCCCGTTACGCGAGAGCGGTCCTCGTACAGCAAAACAGGAGCCGCGTCCTAACGTCGATTTGACAGTGAGGAAATGGCCCAACAGGTCGGCGGTTGGCTTCGCGATTGCCAATCCTAGCCAAGACGTCCCGCTCATCTCGACGATGGCGACCAGCGTGGTATCATGATCGAGAGCGACAAGGGGCTTGGACAAATCGTAAGGCTTGGCCATGGAGCACTCCATCATTGTTGGCGCAACGATGGTGCCCTATCCCTCGTCGCTCGCCCCATAGCACCTAATTTGAAATTCGATGCTTGAAGGTATCTGAGTAGAATCCGAATCTTGCCGGTGGCCCCGTCTCTGCTACCATGCCGATGCCTCCTGTCCGGCGCATAGGGCATCCAAGTGCAGTACAGGTATCGGATTAAGTATCGTCATCCCCGTACTGCGACCGCGGGGATTGCCATATTGAATACCGCTGCGGAAATGGCGGCAGAGAGGTCCCGGCTGGAAGCTCTTGGGTATGCCGTGACTGATGTCCTACCGCCGATTGGGGAAAGACCAAAATTGCCGCCTATCTCTGCGCCTGGTATTCCGCCACTATAGCCGCCCGCACCGCCTCCACCGGCGACATGATCGCGCCCATATGCAGCACGGCAAAGAACCGGCGCTTGGTGCCGCCTTCGATCGGAGAGGGCCAAGCGTAGGCGCGCGCGGCTTCCGGTTTTTCACTTAGGTCAAGGGTGTAAACCACAGCCTCCCACGTCGTGGCACCCTCGACTGTCTCTTTAACGGGGACGGCCTGCAACAGGCGAGCTTTGCCGCCGTGCATGTGCTCGACGGCAGCTTTCAGCTCTGTTTGATTAACTTCTTGAACTTGGTTCACGAGGACCAAACTCTCAGAGCTGGACCCGGTTGGGGACACGCATCGCAGACGAATACGCCTCGATGCAAGCGAGAAGCATTCGGAAGTTCGGAGCACTGGCCAGGCGCCTCGTCGCGTGGTAATGCTCGCCTCCCTCCAGGCGATCGTAGTATTGAAATGCGACGGCGCGTGCGACGAGGCAACGCCGGCGCGGAGAATGCCGGCTAATTCAAGCCCTCGTTCGGCCCTGAATGTATTTAGTCGCTTCTGGGCGTTACGTTCTGAGCGCCTTCATTTGAAAAATACGGTGACCGATCATCGCCGGCGCCCGTGGAGGTCCCGAAGGGGATCACGCATCCAGCAAGCGCCAACAGCATGGCAGCGAGAATGGTTATTTTGATCACCGTCCTACCTCTCCATCGTAGAACGTGGTGCTGAGATTGCTTGACGAACAGGGACGGAAACTACCTATGGGTTTGTGATCCTGCACCATTATCGCCGGCGCATCCTCGCTGCGGCGGTGACCTGTCCCTGCCGAAAATACTATCCGGACTCGCGGGAGGTCGAAGACGGCGTTCCATTGAGGAGGAATGATCGACGCGCTGAAGCTGGTCGCGTCGGTCCTCGCCTCGTTGTTCAAGTCGCTGGTGCGACTCGAAGCGGAGATTGTGGTCCTCCGCCATCAGTTGATGATCTTGCGTCGGAAGGCGCCAGCCAGGCCGCGGCTCAGCGTCCCCGACCGGCTCATCTGCGTATGGCTTTGCCGGCTGCGCCCGTCTGTCATCAGCGCTGTCACGATCGTACGGCCTGAGAATGGCGCGCGCTGGCACCGAGCAGGGTTCCGTCTCTATTGGCGTTGGACGTCGCGCGCGACGGGCGGTCGGCCTCGCATCTCGCTCGAGGTACGGCGGCTCATTCGCAAGATGAGCCTCGCCAATCCGTTGTGGGGCGCACCGCGTATTCATGGTGAGCTGTTGAAGCTCGGCGTCGAGGTCGCGCAGTCAACAGTGGCCAAGTACATGGCGCGGGGCGGTCGCCTCCGGGCCAGAGCTGGCAGACCTTGTATGGGGATTTCTGCGTCAAGCTCTAAAAGTCGATGCCGTTCTCCTCCACCGTCTCAAGTTCTCGATATCGGTAGCTTGTTCACAGGCTGGCGCCGATCGACCTCGATAAGTCAGGCGGCGCCGCCCTGTGAGCAAGGTGAGGCTCGGCAAAAGCGACCCGAGGGGAGCCTGCCTTTGGGCACGAAGAATCGCGCCGCAACCTCGTATTCGGTTCGATCCACATTGAACCCGGACCATGAAGCAGCCATTCGCTTCAAGGGCGAGGCTCCGAGGCGACGGGCACATTCTTCCTGCGGCATTGAAACCATGGTCTTCCTCGTGTCACCGTCACCTCGGATCGTGATCAGCGACCTGTCGCGAAAACGCGATCGGCCACCGAAACTGTGTGCTCCTGTTTCTTGTTAATTATATGGGTCATGCAGCCGGTCGGAGTACAACGCCCTCCGGCACGACCCCGGTCGTCATCAAACGCCAAAGGGCGGTGAGCAGCTTGCGGGCGAGCGCCACGATCATGGTCGTTTTGCGCGCGCCTACGGTGCCTTCGGTCCGCGACCGGTACCATTGCGCGAGGGCGCTGTCCCTTTGAAACATGAGGAACCGCCAGCCAAGTTGGATCAGCCCACGGCGGACCCGGGCATTGCCAGACTTGGCCAACCCTTTCTCCCGTCGCTTGGCGCCGCTCTCGTCAGGTGAGCCCGTGAGGCCGGCATAGCGTGCCACGGCCCGTCTGTCCCGCAGTACCCGTGACAATACTCCTATACCAGCATGTCCGCCGTCTCGACGCCGACCCGTCCAGTTCCAAGCGCGACAAGCGCGATGCCGTGATTGGGAGTTGGTCCGCGGACTTCATCAGGGCCTGCGGCCAAATATCGGCCGCGTCACGGGCCGAATACATGACCGCACCAGACCAGCTCGTCAGTACTCATGATATTCCTTGCAAACCGGGGAGCGTCCATACATGGAATTGGCGTCCTTCGGGCGAAATCACTGACCGACGTGCATTCCCGCGACGCTTACGAATTTGGTCTCGTCGATCAGGGATCCTGTGCTTTCCCCGCGTCGAGAGCGCCGCCTGTCACGTCAGCCCCCGGCACCCGGCAACCCGCCGAGATACGAGGCCTTCACCTCGTCGCTCGCCAACAGTTCGGCCGCGCTGCCGGTGGCCACGACAGCGCCATCGCGCAGCACTACGGCGCGGTCGGCGACCTCCAGCGCCTTCTTCGCGTTCTGCTCCACGAGCAGGATCGGCATTCCCTGGTCGCGCAGCCGGGCGATGATGGCGAAGGTGTCCGTCACGACGAGCGGCGCCAGCCCGAAGGACGGCTCGTCGAGAAGAAGGAGCTTCGGCTTTGCCATGAGAGCACGGCCGAGCGCAACCATCTGCTGCTCTCCGCCGGAGAGCGATCCGGCGAGTTGGCGGTGGCGTTCTTTCAACCGAGGAAAGAGACTGTAGACCTCGTCAAGGCCGCGCGCGAGCGCGCTTGCGTCATGCCGATGCACGTAGCCGCCGAGCAGCAAATTCTCCTCCACCGACAAGCCCGAGAGCATCTGCCGCCCCTCGGGAACCTGGACGAGACCCATTGCCACCCGGCGGTGGGGCAAAAGTCCCGCGATGTCCTCTCCCGTGAGCCGAACGCGGCCCCTGCGGCACGGGAGAAGGCCGGATACAACGCGCAGCAGCGTCGTCTTGCCGGCGCCATTGGCGCCCAGGACCGCCACCAGCTCGCCGGCATCGAGACGCAGCGAGACGTTCCTGAGAACGGGTGCGCCATCCTCGTAGGCTGCCCAAACCTCCTCGATTTCGAGCAGCGCTCTCATGTGCCGAGATAGGCGGCGAGCACCGCCTTGTCTTGACGGACTTCGGCCGGACTTCCCTCGGCGATCCGCCTGCCGAAATTCACGACCAGAACCTGGTCCGAAATATCCATGACGAACTCCATGTCGTGCTCGATGAGCAGGATCGTGATCCCAGCATCGCGCAGGCGCCGGATGAACGCCTTCAGGCTCTGCTTTTCGTTGTCGTTGAGGCCCGCCGCGGTCTCATCGAGCAGCAGCAGGCTTGGCTGCGCCGCTGCAGCCCGTGCCACTTCAACGAGCTTGCGCAGGCCGTGGGGAAGGACGGCGACCGGATCATCGGCGCGCTCGGCAAGCCCGATCGTGGCGAGCCAGGCGGCCGCTTGCGCTCGGACGCGCTGCTCTTCGCGCAATGTCCGCGGCAGTGCCAGCGCGCAGCGAAAAAGCTCGCGCGCGCTACCGTCGGAACCGTGCTCGCAGCCAACCATAACGTTCTCGATCACGCTCAGATGGGTGAAGAGTCGCTCGTGCTGGAAGGTGCGCTGCATTCCGAGCCGCGCGATCGCGTCCGGACGCCGGCCCGTCACGTCCTCGCCGCGGAACAGGATGCGCCCCTCGCGGAGCGTTTGAACGCCGCTGATAAGGTTGAGGAGCGTGCTCTTTCCGGCTCCGTTCGGCCCGATCAGGCTCTTGATGCGCGCGTGGTCGATTGAAAAGCTGACATCGTCAACCGCACGCAAGCCGCCAAAACTTTGGCCGATATTCTCGGCCTTCAGAACCGGCGCGTCACCGACGATTGCCGGCGCACGGACAAGCGCGGCGTCGAGAACGGCCGCGGCCGGCCGGCGCGCCAGATGAGCGAAAATCCGCCGGATTCCGCCGGCGATGCCCCGTGGAAAAAGATAGATGATGACGGCGAAAAGGACGCCGCTGAACAGGATCTTGCCGGCGTGCAACGGGCCGCTGAGATCGGGCAAGGTTCGCAGCACGGTCACGCCGATGAGGCCGCCCCAGATCGTGCCCTCGCCGCCGAAGAACAGCATCAGCAGCACGTCCAAAAGTGCGCTCAGGGAGAAGCTGTCGGGATGAACCACGCCGTTGTAGGCGGCGAAGAGCGAGCCGCTCACCGACGCATAGCCGGCGCTCAGGGCGAAGATGTTGGTCTTGAGCCGCGCAACGGGGATACAAGAGCAAGCGGCGCTCACCTCGTCGCTGCGGATTGCACGCAGCGCGCGACCGACACGGGACTGCGCGAGATTCATCGCCAACCAGAACAGCGCCAGCGTGGTCCCCCAAATGATGATGGCGAGGGAGAGGGTCGGCGAGAGCTCGCCCATTCGCGCTTGCGGGACGTCGCCGAGGCCCGCATCGCCCCCGGTGACCGGGTACCAGGTCGTGATGACGGCGTGCACCATGATGCCGAAAGCCAATGTGCCGAGCATGAAATAAGAGCCGGACAGGCGCAGGAGGATGCGCCCGAGCGTGAGCGCCAGCATGAGGTTGAGGAGGAGCGCGGCAAGCCCGCCACCGAGAAGCGACAGGCCAAGCAGCTTTGCCAGGACGGCCACGGTATAGGCGCCGATCGCGAAGAAGGCGATATGGCCGAAACTCAAAAGGCCGGTATAACCGTAAAGGAGGTCCAGCCCCATGACGAGAATGAAGAAGATTCCGGAAGTGACAATGACGTCACCATAGAGAATGCCGCTGGCAACGAGGGGCGTGGCGATGAGCGCATAGCCGGCGATCGTAGCGAAATAGACTGAATTGCGGCGCAGAAGATAGACGAGAGGAAAAGTCATCGTACGGCGAAATATCATCCGGCGCGGCGGCCCGAGAGCAGCCCCTGCGGGCGCAGGACGAGCACGGCGATGAGGACGCCCATCGGCACCACTTGCTTCAGCAAGCCCCCCGTGGTCCCCGGCAACAGCAGAAAGACGTTTTCGACCAGGCCCAGCAAGATGCCGCCGACGAGCGGGCCGGCAACGGCTTCCTCGCCGCCGAGGAGATAGGCCAGTACGCCCTTCAGCATGAAGTCTCCGCCCAGCTGATAGTCGAGCCAAGTGATTGGACTGACGAGGATGCCGGCAATGGCGCCGACCATGGCGCTGAGCCCGAAGGCGGCCGAACCGACGCGGCGCGTATCGACGCCGAGCAGCGCCGCGGTCAGCGGATTCTGCGCGCAGGCGCGCATGGCGCGCCCAAGCCAAGTGCGATGCAAAAGAAGCTGAAGTCCGATCGAGATGAGGATTGCCGCGACGAACATCCACAGGGACTGCCAAACCACGATCGCGCCGAAGAGCGAAAAGACGCCGCGCTGCAGCGCCGGCCCGCGCTGCGGATCGGGGCCCCAGATGAGAAAGGCCGCGCCCTCGAAGACGATGACCAGCGCCAGCGTCGTCAGGATCGCCATGTCGTGCGAAATCGGCCGCCACGGGCGCACGCGCAGCGTGACGATGCGTTCGGTGGCGACGCCGAGCACGGCGACAAGGGCAAGCACGACGAAAATCGCCGCCACCGGCGGAATCCCGTAGGACGTGGCGAGGGTGAGGAAGAGAAAGCCGCCCCAGAGCGCGTAGGAGCCTTGCGCCAGATTGAGCACCCGCGTCGCCATGTTGACGAGGCTGAAACCGATGCCGATCAGGGCATAGATGCCGCCCTGCGACAGCCCGGTGAAAACGACCTGAAGCACCTGATCCATGCGGGGTTCATTTTTTGATTGGGAGGTCACGCCCCTGAGATCGAGCGCCGCGCGCTACCGTCCGGTCAGACACCAGCCGACCGAAACGGCGACGTGCCAGCGCTCGATCCGCCCGCGGTGAACGACAGGTCTAGACCCTCCGTTATCGCCTAAACCTGCCAGACTTTCATTCCGCCAGCATCTTGAACTCGCGCATCTCGTCCCGAATCGCCTCGTCCTTGATCCCGAGCGCCGTGAAGCTGTCCTTCAGGTAGCCCTTGAAGACGAACTTTCCGTTCTCGATCGAAGCGACGACCACATCGCGCGGATCGATGCCATAGGGACTTCCCGGCGTCCGGTTGATGCGGATGCCCTGCACGGCCAGGAAATCCTTCTGATTATTGTAGATATAGTCGCGGATCTTGGCCGGATCCGGACCGACATGCTGCAAGGCATCGACGACGGTCTGTGCCATATCGTAACCCACCGCGCTCGGCTCGGTCGCCGGCTCGTTGTAGCGTGCCTGATAGTCGGCATTGAACTTCTTGACCACATCGTGGAAAGGGTCACCCGGCGGCAAGGTATCGGCGACCACGCTGCGCGCGACCACGAGGAAGGTGCGCTTGCCCGTCTCCGGCGTGACGTCCTTAATCAGCTCGGGAATGACGTTGCCGCCGATATAAACGATCGGCACCTGCACCCCTGCCAGGTCCGATTGGTTCACGGCAATCGTGCCGTAGGGGCCGCTGCCGAACACAACGAGGCCTTCGATAGGCGGCTTCAGCGCCGTCAACTTCGTCAATGAGGGCAGAAGATCGCGGTCTGAGGCAGGCTGGGCCACGACCTGCACCATGTCCATCCCCGCGAGCTTGGCGAAATCGGCCGTTTCCTTGGCCACCATCTCGCCGATGCTGTCGGCAGTCGTCAGCATGGCGACACGATTGACGTGGAGCTTGTCCTTCAGATAGGCGAGCCCGAGCTCCATCGTATAGCCGTTGGCCGTCCAGGCGCTCGCAATGTAGTCACGGTCCTTGGGCGCGACGAGCTCGAAATTGCCCGGCGCCGCCATCGAGAACACCTTCACCTCGGAGGGCACGGCGGACATGCCGAGCAGCACGTAAATGCTGTCCGGACCGATCACCGCCGCAACCTTGTCGTCCTGAGCGAGACGCCGGAACAGCGTTCCCGCACGGTCCGGCTTTCCCTCCGTATCGTAATTCACCAGCTCGATTTTGCGGCCGTTGATGCCGCCCGCCTGATTGACCTCATCGATCCGCATTCGCGCGCCCTTGTCCTCGTAGCGCGCAAAAATGGCGGTCGGGCCGACATAGGTGAGGAGCAGTCCCACCTTGATCGACTCCTGCGCTTGCGTCGGGGCGACGGAGCCGAGAAAGACGAAAGACATCGATCCGCACAAAATTGCACGGCGCGACCAGCGCGCCGGCCGACCCACCTTTTCCGCCGGCCTACGCTCCCGGCTGCGGCCACCACACACATTGATCATGGATTCCTCCGCTTGCTTATATTGTTTCCATCCTACCGCGCATAGAACGCTTCGATGTTGTTGCAGAAGATGCCGCGCTTCGCTTCGTCCGAGAGATCGTCGCGGTCGACGAGTTCTTCGACCTCCGCCATGGCGTGCTCAACATTCGTCTCGTGTGGAAAGTCCGAGGCGAATAGGATCGTCTTGTGCCCGATCCGATCCACCAGATTGCGCATCGAGGGCTCGCCGCCTTCGCAACTGAAATAGATGCGCCCGGAAGCAAAATGCTCGCTCGGCCGCGTCACCAAATGCTCGGAAAACTCGCGGCGACCGTCGCGTTGCATGACGGTATAGGAGCGGTCGAGCCGATCGATCATATAGGGAACCCAGCCGGTGCCGGCCTCGAGAAAACCCACCCTCAGCTTTTTGAACCGGTCGAACACGCCTTCGAGCATGAAGCTCGTAAGCTGAATCATCTGCGTGATCGGATGCTCCAGCGTGACGGTCATGGCGAGATGCTTGAAGGAGTTGAGCCCGAGATTCATCGATGCGCCGCCGTGCATCGCAATCGGCACATTGAGCCGCTCGGCCTCCTCGTATACCGGCCAAAAATCCGGGTGCCCCAAACCCTTGCGAATCCCTGTATCGGCGTCGTTCGACGGCAGAACCGCGCCGACCATGCCGAGCTCGGTGACGGCACGGCGCAACTCCTTCACGGCTTCCGGGACGTCCTGCATCGGCAACAGCGCCACGCCGCGCAGGCGCTTGCTCTTGCCGTAGAATCGATCACTGAGCCAATTGTTGTAGGCGCGGGCCAATGCGATGGCCCATTCGGGATCCTGAATCATCATGAAGGACAAGCCGGAGGTCGGATAGAGCACCGTGGACTCCATCCCCGTCTTGTCGAGGACGTCGAGCCACACCTGGGGCGTGATATCGTAGGATTGATAGATTCCGAGCCGCGCGAGAAAGGCGCCGCGCTGGAAGCCGTCCAGAGTTGGAAATAGCGGAAATCCCAATACTGTCTCATTGCGGTAGGGGGTTTCGAGGTACTCGAAGATCTCGCGGTCACGCTCGATGACGTGGCCGTCGCCGTCCAGGATACGCTTGGGCTTCATCCTCTGTCCCCTTTCCAAGCCTTGAGATCAGGATTCTGATGGCGGAACACCTGCGGGTTTCCCTGGCACTTCGGCAGTTGTTCAGTCTTCGACAGCGCGCTCTTGAGGAGAGACTCGTTCTCGCCGTCGACATTGATCTCCTTCATCGGTTCCTCCTAAGACGAATGGCTCAGGCAGCGTCAGTACCACGGCAGGTCGGCGTCCCTTTGCTGCAGCCATCCGATCATATCGCCGATCGCTCCGGCAATGCCATAGTGCGGCTCGTAGCCCGAGAACTTTAACTTTCGCGCGCATGAGATCGCTGGGATTGCAGCGAGCCCGTCCAATCCATTCGAGATGGCGGATGATGGCTTCTTGACCTGCCCCAGAGATTTCGGACCAACGATTATGTGGGAGACTGGCTGTCCCTGCCGAAAACGCCATCGATGCTCGCGTGCCGTCGGAGACGGCGTTCCATTGAGGAGGAATGATCGACGCGCTGATGCTGGTCGCGTCGGTCCTCGCCTCGTTGTTCAAGTCGCGGGCGCGACTCGAAGCGGAGATTCTGGTCCTCGGCCATCAGTTGATGATCTTGCGTCGGAAGGCGCCACCCAGGCCGCGGCTCAGCGTCCTCGACCGGCTCATCTTCGTATGGCTTTCCCGGCCGCGCCCGTCTGTTATCACCGCTGTCACGATCATACGGCCTGAGAATGGCGTGCGCTGGCACCGAGCAGGGTTCCGTCTCTATTGGCGCTGGAAGTCGCGCTCGAGGGGCGGTCGACCTCGCATGTCGCTCGAAGTACGGCACCTCATTTGCGAGATGAGCCTCGCCAATCCGCTGTGGGGCGCACCGCGTATCCATGGCGAGCTGTTGAAGCTCGGCGTCGAGGTCGCGCAGTCAACAGTGGCCAAGTACATGGCGCGGGGCCGTCGTCCCCCGGGCCAGAGTTGGAAGACCTTCCTGAGCAACCACGCCGCGGGGATTGCCGCGATGGATCTGCTCGTCGTGCCGACGATCGGCTTCCGGCTCCTCTATGGCTTCGTGATCCTGCACCATCATCGCCGGCGCATCCTCTCTGTGGCGGTGACCTCCCATCCGACAGCCGAGTGGATTGCGCGGCAGATCGCCAAAGCCTTCCCCTGGCAGGACACACCGCAATATCTGCTACGGGACCGCGACGGCGTCTCCGGCCACGTCGTCAGGCTGCGCCTCGCCGCCATGGGGATCCGTGATCGGCCGATTACCGCGCGGTCGCCGTGGCAAAACGGACCTGTCGAACGCCTCATCGGCTCGATTCGCCGCGAGTGCCTCGACCACGTCATCGTCTTTGGCGAAGGCCACCTGCGCAGAATTCTCAAATCCTACGCGGATCACCACAACCGTGTGCGAACTCATCTCTCGTTAGACAAGAACGCGCCGATCCATCGTCCCGCCAATCGCAGCGGCCGCATCACGGCAATTCCGATGCTCGGCGGTCTCCATCACCATTATCTTCGGATTTGATTTTCGGTAAGCACAACGGTCATTCGCGTCGGTTCTGCCGTGTCCGCCTTATGTCCGGTTTGCGGGCAATTTCGGAAGCGCCCGGTTTGCTGTTGATGGCCCGCAGGAGACAAGAGGAGACGTCCAGGGCCGGGCCCCCAGCGCGGGACATCGAGACGCCAATCGGAAGGCAACATTGATGTAGCTCAAAGCAGCCCGAGGCTGACCGGTTAGCTTTCAACCATGAAGGACGAGCCGGCCATCATTCGCGACGAACTCGCGCGCCTCCGTAGGTTGATCCCAGAATTCCGGAGTAAATGCGATACGCGCGCGATGCCAAGTTTGGCACTGGGCGAGCATCAGTCGGCAGTATTGCGGTGAGAAAGTAGGAATTTTTCCATGTGAAATCGGGCCTGCGGCGGGCTGTAGACCCATCCAGCGCCAAC
>Ga0209517_10006513_pt1 | contig 14420 bp, 14 predicted proteins | sample PeaSoiMetSII2010_FD_187695 | JGI IMG/M metagenome (GOLD analysis project Ga0209517, IMG submission 187695) | Peat soil microbial communities from Weissenstadt, Germany - SII-2010 (SPAdes) (version 2) | ecosystem: Environmental > Terrestrial > Soil > Wetlands > Peat | place: Germany... | reverse complement strand
GAATTTACCCGAATGATTCGCAACGCCCGCTATGCTGCCACAGTCCATCTTCTTCAGCGATAAACTTCCCGGCGATGCCGGACCCGGTTGACGCGCACAATCCGAATCGCGTCGGCAATTTCGTAAATCACGCGGTAGTCGCCCACGCGAATGCGCCAGTCGTTTTTGCTGCCCACCAGTTTGCGGCAGCCGGGCGGGCGCGGGTTGTTGCCCAATGCACGAATCGCCGTGATGACCCGGTCATGAATCTCGGACGAAAGCCGGTTGAGGTCCCTCTCGGCGGCGCGTTCAAGGAAAACCCGATACATGGTCAGTTCCGGCGGCGTTCGGCTAAATAGTCTTCGAGCGGGCGATAGTGCTGTGGTTTCCGGCGGGCGCGCTTCAACCAGGCAATGTCTTCCGCATCTTCAGCGCGTTCCAGTAATTCCTCGTAATCCTTGATCGGTAGAATTACGGAAACGGGCTTGCCTTTGCGGGTGACAATCTCGGGTTCAAGCACAGTCGTCTTCATGGGAGGTAATCTATCAGGCGGATGGGCTTTCTGCAAACCCGGTATTCTTTCTTACAGGATTCAGTCCCCTGCCCGCTCAATGCTACCACGGCCGGTTGGATTTTTTAGCTACACCCACGAAGAATTCCACCTCACCCCGACCCTCTCCCCCAACTCGGTTGGCGGAGAGGGAGAAGAGACCGGCAGCAGTTCCGATGGGTTGCGCTTACACTCAATACACCACCTTGTTCAGCGGATATTCGATGATGCCTTCGGCGCCGGCGGCCTTGAGTTGCGGTATCAATTCGCGCACAACGTGCTCGTCAATGATTGTTTCCACGGCCACCCAGCCTTTCAGGCTCAAATTGGAAATTGTCGGGTTCCGCAGTGAAGGCAAATTCTTCAACAGCTTCGCCAGATTTCGCTCGGCGATGTTCATTTTCAAACCGACCTTGGCTTCCGCTTCCAGCGCACCTTTGAGCAGCAGCGCCAGCGTCTCCATCTTCCGGCGCTTCCACGGGTCTTTCCACGCCTGATGATTGGCGATGAGCCGCGGCGTCGAAGCCAGCAGCGTGTCCACGATGCGCAGCTTGTTTGCGCGCAGCGACGAGCCGGTCTCGGTCAGTTCCACAATCGCGTCCACCAATTCGTGCGCCTTCACTTCCGTGGCGCCCCACGAAAATTCCACCTCCGCCTTCACGCCTTGCCGGCGCAAATATTTCCGGGTGAGGTTGACGACTTCGGTGGCGATGCGTTTGCCCTTCAAATCTTTCACCGATTTGACGGGCGAATTTTCCGGCACCGCCAGCACCCACCGCGCTGGCTGCCGCGTTGCCTTGCTGAAAATAAATTCGGCGACCTCGTGCACTTTGGAATCATTCTCAATAATCCAGTCGTGGCCCGTGATGCCGCCGTCGAGATAGCCATGCTCGACGTAGCGGCTGATTTCCTGTGAACGGATCAGACGAATCTCCAGTTCGGGGTCGTCCACGTACGGCACGTAGGAACGGCTGCTGACGGAAATGTTGTAGCCCGCCTTGGCCATCTTCTGGATGGTGGCTTCCTGCAAACTGCCTTTCGGCAGACCGAATTTTAATTTTTTGCTCATGTGGGTAGAGTAACTGGTTAAACAGGTTAAATGAGTTAAATCAGGTCGGAAAGCGCAGATTTCCGATTTAACCGATTACCGAATCACTTCGTTTTCGCAATGCGCGTCAGCGCAATCTGCCAAGTCCGGCGCGGAAACGCCACCTTCTTCTTTTCAATCTCACTGAAACCATGAAAAACGCTGGACACGAATTACACTGACTTTCACGAATTGTTTCTCATTCGTGTCAATTCGTGAAATCCGTGTCTCATTTCACACTTTCGACGACCCACGCCGCGCCGCTTTTCTTCAGCGCAAAAGTGTAAAAACCCGTCACAGCATCACCCGCATACCATCGGCCAATGGCTGCGACCGTGTCCCCTTCAGGTTCGAGGGCGTCCACGCTCAAAATCATTGCCGGCCTGCCCGTGTCTCTGTCCACCGGCGTCCGGCCCGGTCGCAATTCGGCATGGGAGGCCGCTTTGATGGGCGGGCTGTGACCTGGAACTGCCCGCCGGACGGCCTCCACTTCGTCATCGTCGGCTTGCAGGAAAACCGCCGAATATTCGCCGGCATCCCAGAAGTGGCGTTGGAGCAAATAGCCATAGACCGCCACTTCCACCTTCAGCAATTCGGCCTTTTCCAGTCGTTGCGGCTGCGGCGGAGTGACAATCACAGGCGCAGCCGCATTCGTCGGTTCCGGCGAACGTTCGTCGCTGAACTGGATTTCTTCCCGGCTGGTGCTGCAACCGGCCAGCCAACCGGCGCAAACCGCCGTGAGAATTATTTTCTGCTTTGATTTCACTTAAACCACGAAATACACAAAACACACGAAATTAAAATTTGTTTTCGTGTAATTCGTGTATTTCGTGGTTCAACTCCCCTTCCAAATCACTCTGCGTCCGGCCACGGAAATCTCCCCGCGCGAGATCGCCGCCACGCATCGTGGATAAAGTTCGTGCTCCGCCGTGTGAATTCGCTGGAGCAAACTTTCGGGTGTGTCGTGGTCGAGCACCGGCACGGTCTGCTGACCAATGATTGGGCCAGAATCCACACCCGCGTCCACGAAATGCACCGTGCAACCGGTCACCTTCACGCCATGATCCAGCGCCTGCTTCCACGCTTCCAGACCAGGAAACGACGGCAACAGCGACGGATGGATGTTCACAATCCGGCCCTCAAACGCGCGGAGGAAATCGCCCTTGAGCACGCGCATGAAACCGGCTAGGACGATCAAATCCACTTGCGCCGATTTCAACACGTCCACGAGGGCGCGCTCGGATTCCTCGTCCAGTTTGGTGCGGAATTTCCCCGGCGGGATGAATTGCGCCGGAATTTTCCGGTCGCGCGCGTGCGACAAAATTCCCGCGTTCTCGACATCGCTGAGGACGATAGCGACCTCCGCGGGGATTTTCCCCGCCGCGATGGCATCAGCAATGGCGGCAAAGTTCGAGCCTTTGCCGGAACCGAGCACGCCCAGCCGGAATGAATTACTCACGGGATTCTGAATAACAGAGCGAAGGTTTAAAACAAGTTTGAAACGCGGTAGGACAGGCATCCTGCCTGTCTCCATAATTTTTGACGGCTCACCATTCAGTGCCCCAAGCCGCGATCCCGAGTACACCTCCATGACGTCATTTCAAATATCAGAAACAGGCGCGACGCCTGTCCTACGGTAAACCCCGCCCCGCCGGATCAAAAACCACACCCATAAACAAAATGGACCCGGTTTGGTTGTCTTCAATCACAAAGAAAAATGGCCGGTCCACAATCATCTCGAAAGGTTGTATCGGCTTCATGATTGCCAGTGTGGCGACTCTCACCGTTGTGACCGCCGCCGCTTCGGTCCCTTCTTCGTTCACGTCCACGAAGCTTTTCTGTTTGACCGCACTGATGTAAAGTGGCTCCTCGGCCATCGCGGAAAAATCGGCGGCGGGAGTGAACGCGCGCTGCATTCCCAGTGCCTTGAGCGGGTCGTTCAACTCCACGTCGTAATTCAATTTGAACCGGGGCAGCATCAGCGTTCCTTCGCGGTTCGCAAACTGCGGCAGGGTTTTGTTCTGCCAGCCTTCCTTGTCCAAATCGGCCAGGAGTTTTGCCGGACTCGAATTGGTATCGGGCAGAAAGAGATACATTTGCAGGCGTCCGCCGGCGTAAGGCAATCGCACGGCTTGAAAGCCGGCACCATCCTGATAGCTGAAATGTCCGCCCTGCCACATCATCGGCACCTGCTTTTCAACGCCTGCGGATAAATGAAAGGCGTGCGGTTTGGTTTCTTTCTTGTCGAATGGCCTGACCCATTTGCCCTTGAAATAAATCGCGTTGGCCAGAATCACCCGCGTGAGCGATGGAAATGGATATTGGACGACTTGCTTGATTTTTCCGTGCGTCGTTTTGTCCGCCCAACCGTTGATGGCGTCCGCTGATTTCGATTTGCTGAAATCCACGCCGGCCAGTTCGGCCAGGAAATAATTTTCGTTTTCGGCAACAAAGGCCGGCTTTAACTGAACCTCCTTCTGATACCAAATGCCATTGGCCAGATTTAAAGTGACGTCCGGCAGCGAGGTCAGCGATTGGTTCAGACTCCGGCAGGCTTCATTCAGCGAATCCGCCGGGAGGCCGGCGGTTTTCAAAACATCCTGCATTTCGGCCTTCGTCCCGCCCGCCGTGCCGTTGCCGACCATTTGCAGCACCGTCGAAACGCTGAACGGCGAAATAAAGACGTTGGCATCCGGCTGTTCCTTGACGATTTGTCTCAGCAAATCGAAGGCAAAACCCGTGTTGGCCGCGGCCAGTTTTGCCTGGTCCGCCGATGAATCAGCCAACACTGCCAAGCCTGTGAAGCCGATCAAAAGACCGGCGCCGGCTTTGAGACGGCTGGATTTCGGGAAGCGCGCTAAATTCATGACTCGTTGATTTTACCGCAGGCTGCGCCTGTCCACCAGCGCTCGTCAAACCGAAATTCCGCCGGCATTTTCACCCGGCCGCGGTCCGCGGCGTGAACATGCGCCGCAGTTGCGTCATCGGGTTTCGGCCACATGCCGGTCGAGTTGTTCATAGTTCATTCTCCGTTTCGGGATCCCGTTTTCCGGTTGGACACACATCCGATGGCGGGTGTGCGCCCGTGTCTGCCTGTCGGGCGACGGATGCTCATTGTTCGATATTTCCCTGTGAACAAGATTTGCTTCCCTCCCCTGCCCGTTTCTGATTTGCTGGCCGTGATCCAGTTCAAACCAAAACCAATCTATGAAAAACATTGCCAAAACACTCGCACTCGCAGCGTGCGCGCTGGCGGTTGTCGGCGTCGCGCGCGCCCAGGACACGGTCGCCGGGAAATGGAAGGGGGAGTTCGATTCGCAAATCGGGCTGCAAAAATACACCTTCGACTTCAAGGTCCAGGGCACCAACCTCACCGGCCGGGCGTTCGGCGTCCGGGAAAACGGAACGAATGACGTGGCCATCACCGAAGGCTCCGTCAGCACCAATGGCGTCTATTTCGTCGAACCGCTCAAGTTTGACGACAATGACGTCCGCATCGAATATACCGGCAAGATTTCCGGAGACGAAATCAAGTTTCATCGCAAAGTCGGCGATTTTGCCGAGGAGGATTTCGTCGCCAAGCGCCTGAAGGCAGGTGACATGCCTTCCCAGTCCGGGACGGACACGAATGCGCCCTCGGCCAAGCCGTAGTTACGCCGACACGCCGCCCGCAATGTATTGTTCCATCTGGGCAATCGTCGCGTTCTGGGCTGAAATAATCCAATTCACGAGGTCGCCGATGGACACGAGGCCGACGACCTTGTCGCCTTCGAGGACCGGCAGATGCCGCACGCGCTTTTCCGTCATGAGCTTCATGCAATCCTCGACGGAATGCTGCGGCGTCACGGACACGACCGGGCTTGACGCGATTTCCCGCACGCGCGTGTCCTTGGAGGATTTCCCCTGGAGCGCAATCTTGCGGGTGTAATCGCGTTCGCTGAACACGCCGACGAGCTTGCTGCCGGACATGACGAGCAGCGAGCCGATGTTTTTTTCGGCCATGAGTTTGATGGCCTCGAAGACGGTCGCCTCCGGCGCAATGGACCAGAGCACCGCCGATTTCTGATGCAATAACGTGCTGATCGGACTGTTTTTCATAGGCTTGACTAACTTATCCGCTTGTTTAACGAAACTTGCAAGCGATTTTTTTGGCGAAATGAATTCCCGTCCGGCCCGATTGAATTTACGATTCACGACATTCGGTTTACGCGGCCCGCAATCGTTTCAACCGGCCGGTAAATCGCAATTCTAAAATGGATTCACTGCCGACTGTTTTGCTAAAGCCCGGCGAAGCCGACCGCATTGTGGCCGGTCATCCGTGGATTTATCACGGCGAAATCCTCCGCGTGACACAGCGAGGTGGCGGCGACGCCTCGTCGCACGTTTCCACGACGGAGGCGTCGCGGCTGCCCGCCGATGGCGAACTGGTCCAGGTCAAGGACCATCGCCAGCGGTTCCTCGGCGTCGGTTTCTTCAACTCGCAGTCAAAAATCAATGTCCGCGTCCTTTCTCCGGAACGCGTCGAGGTGAATGAACGTTTTTTTGAGGAACGCATCCGCGTTGCCTTGGCGGTCCGGCAGAAACACCTGCCGGAGGCAACCTCCTTCCGCGTGGTCAACGCCGAGAGCGATTTCCTGAGCGGCCTGATCGTGGACAAATACGGGTGCGGCGAGGCCACTGACGAGCCGCCGTCGCTACGCCTTGGCGCGCCGCGTCCGGCTCGCGAGGACGCTCGCCCCACCAAAAATGGCAATGATATTCTGGTCGTGCAGATTTCGTCGCTCGGCATGGACCAGCGGAAGGCGCAAATCGTCGGCGCGCTGCAAAAGATTTTCTCGCCGCGCGCGATTCTGGAGCGCAGCGACGTGGCATCGCGCAAGTTCGAAGGACTGGCGGAAGCGAACGGGATTTTATCGGGTGAATTCGGACAGCGGACCGCGACTGTGGAGTGCGCGGACATGTCCGCGCCTTCTTCGACGCGACATGTCGCGTCGTCGGAAAGCGGCGGCATGCCGCCGCAGTCCAAAATGTTTGTGAATTTAAACGGCCTGAAATTTGAAACTGATTTGACCGGCGGGCATAAGACCGGTCTGTATCTGGACCAGCAGGTGAATTATCTGGCGATGGCAAAATTCGCGAACGGCGCGCAGGTTTTGGATTGTTTCAGTTTTCTGGGCGGGTTCGGCCTGCACGCGGCACGTGCCGGCGCGGCACACGTCCATTTCCTCGACCAAAGCGCCGAGGCCATCGAAGCCTCCAAACGCAACGCCGCGGCGAACGGCCTGGCAGAAAAATGTTCGTTCGAAGCCGTGAATGCGTTTGATTGGCTCAAAACACAGACCGCCGTCAAACCGCACGAAAAGGTCGTGCCGCGCTTCGATTTGATCGTGCTCGATCCGCCGTCATTCACGCGCAATCGCGCGTCGGTGCCGGACGCGTTGCGCGGCTACAAGGAGATTCACATTCGCGCGTTGAAGCTGCTCAAAACCGGTGGAACACTGGCGACGTTCTGCTGCTCGCATCACGTGAACGCGGCCACTTTTCAGGACGTGATACTTTCTGCCGCGTACGACACGCGCCGGCTGCTGCGCCGGGTGGCGACGTATTCGCAAAGCCCGGACCATCCCATCATTCCGATGATTCCGGAGACGGAATATCTGAAGGGCTTTGCGTTTGAAGTAGTGCGATGTAAGTCGGAATAACATGAGCGCATTCCCCGTCAGCCCGGAAAAGGAAGCCCAGCTCACGCAACGCATGGCCGCGCTGGGCGTGCGCGAGGCCGACTTCGAGGAAAACTTCGTCCGGTCCGGCGGTCACGGCGGGCAGAACGTCAACAAGACCTCGACCTGCGTGATGCTGCTCCACCGTCCGACCGGGTTGCAGGTGAAGTGTCAGGCCACCCGACAACAGGGACTCAACCGTTTCATCGCCCGCCGCCTGTTGCTCGACAAGATTGAAGCGCTGAAACGCGGTTACGTGGACGCCGAGCGCGCCCGCATTGAAAAAATCCGGCGGCAGAAACGGCGTCGCAGCCGCCGGGCCAAAGCGCGGATGCTTGCCGACAAATCGCATCACGCCGACAAGAAGGCATTGCGTCGTCCGGTGACTGCGGAGTGAGTGTTTTGTCCAGTGCCCAAGCGTTGGCTGGATTTCCCGCAACTTTTCCATCACCTGCGGCAGCGGCACCAGACTGGTCGCATCAGACATTCCGTGCGCGATCACGGCGGGTCAAATGGAGCGATGCAAAACCCCGATCACCGACGGGGCCAAGGCCCTGAAACCAGCCCGGCCTGGTGAACGCGCCGTCGCGTTACTCGCGCGGGTGTTCCGGTTTCTCAACTTTGAAATCGGCAACGCGACGGTTGCCAACGGCAACGTCCTCACGACTCATATTAACGGTCAGGGTCAAATAAGCCGTTTCCGAATCCTGGTAGCCCTGCGCGGCGGCGAGCCGATACCATTTGTAGGCTTCAATCCTTGATTCGGGCGCGTCCTTCCGGGCTCCCTGCAAGCTGGCACGATGACAACTTTCTCCCAGATTAAATTGGGCGCCGGCGTCTCCCAGCCGCGCGGCCCGGCCGAACCACATTGCCGATTGGGCGGCGTCCTGGCTGACACCCTGCCCGCTGGCATACATCATCCCGAGATTGAATTGCGCCAGGGAATGGCTTTGATCCGCCGCCTTATGATACCATTCCGCTGCCTGCGTGTAATCGCGCGTCGCGCCTGCACCGTTGGCGAATTTCAACCCCATGTGGAATTGCACCTCCGCATTCCCGTAATCGGCGGCGGGGGGAATCACTTCCGGTTGGGGATTTTGCGGGTGCGAAAAGAAATTGCGATACCAGGTTTTTTTCATGCTCACCAGCATGGACTGTCTCGCGCCGAACACAAGAAGCATTTCCCGGCCATTTCCAGCAACCGCCGGAAGTTGCTATTTTTGCGATGATTCTGGAGCGGGAATATTTGAGGGGCTTTGCGTTTGAGATGGGCAGACGATGTAGCGCGACCCGCAAGTGCGTCTTGACCATCGCAATCTGAAGTCTGCGGCTACATTAACATTTCCCGCTGCCAGGCCATCAATTCCGGCGCGTGCCGGTCCCAATCGCGGGCGAGCTCGCCGAGTGTGGCGCGGCTGGCGATGAGCGTGGGGTCAATACCCAGCTTGTGCGCGCGGGCGTTGCGGCGTTTTTCCAACTCGCGGTAACGGTGCATCTCCGCCTCGGTCGGGCGATGGCCTTTGGGCCGTAAAAATTCGGGATGCCGGTCCGCGGCAAGCTGGAGGCCGGTCCTGATGGCCTGCGCCACATTATCGCGGCGGCGCGGCGATCCGGCGAGGCCGGGCGGCAGGAGCGGCTCAACCGGTTTGCGCGCGGCGGCGGCGGCGGCGATGGCCACGAGTTTTTCGTGGGTAAGGATGAAGAACGGCGGACGGTTGGCGCCAACGGCCTCTCGCTCGCGCCATTGCCAAAGCTCGCGCAACACGGCCAGCGCCGGACGGCCCAGCCGCGAACTGCCCTTCACGCGCCAGATCGAATCAGTATCCACCACCGGCGGCCGCGAAGTCTCCTCGATCAATCGCGCACAGGATTCCTGGTGCCAGGCGAGGCGTCCTCTCTGCTGGAGTTCAAGTTTCAGCTTGTCGGCGAGCGGTTTCAGATAATGCGTGTCCATCCGCGCATAGCTTTCCATCCGTTCGGGGAGCGGGCGGCGCGCCCAATCGGCTTTTTGCAGGCCTTTGTCCAGGTTCGCGCCAAGCAATTTTTGGACGAGCGAACCCAGGCCGAACTGTTGTTCGCCTAAAAGCCGCGCTGCCAGCATGGTGTCGAAGATCGCCGACGGGACGAACTCGTGATGCTTGCGCAGCAAACGCAAATCGTAATCCGCGCCGTGCATAATAAGCTCATGCGCGTTGAGCGCGTCGAGCAGCGGGTCCAGATTGATTTCGCCGAGCGGATCAATCAGTTCATCGCCGGCAGCCGTCGTAATTTGAATCAGGCAGACTTTTTCCGGATAGGCGTGCAGGCTGTCGGCCTCGGTGTCGAGCGCCAGCCAGCTTGCGGACTTGATGGCGGGCAGCCGGGCGGCGAGTTTTGCGTCGGTGTCAATCACACCGGAAATATATTTATACCACGCCCAATCAAAAGGCGAAATTGCGGACCCGCCATTCCCTGACTCCGGCCTTGTCCCGGATTTCACCGGAAGGATTACTTCAAAAGCGGGATTGAATGATTCGCGGCCGCACCTGTCCATTAAATGCAATCCTTTTTGCCAGGAGGAGTTCGGATGGCGCTAATCGTCGCCCCTTCGCACGAGCGCCACGGGAATTTGATATTTTATGGCGGAACCGATGTTCATTGTGGCGCCGCGGCAAAAGAAGCGGCGCATCTGGCTGCGGATTTTGACGTGGCTGGTGGTGCTGTTGTTGTTGCTGGTGGTCGCCACGTATTTTGTCGTGACGAATCCCGCCTTTCTCAAGGGCGTGGTGTTGCCGCGTCTCGGCGACGCCATCCACGCAAACGTCACTGTCAACAACATTGCCTTCAGTCCCTTCAAGCAAATTGAATTGCGGGATTTGAAAGTGCAGGCAAAGGGACAGGCGCCGTTCCTCACCGTGCCGGAACTGAACGTGCGCTACCATCTCTGGGACATCCTGGGCGGAAATCTGCGCGTGGACGAAATCGCGCTCGTTTCGCCGACGGTCGAACTGGTCGAGAACCCGGACGGCAGCAGCAATCTGGATCCGCTGTTGCAGGCGCTGGCGGGAAAACCGGGCGTGGCTGCGAAGACAAAACCGGCCCAACCCTCGAAGGCGCCGCATATTGATCTCGGCCGGCTGTCGTTGAGCAATGCGACCATTTTGAAAATCAAAAATTACGCCGGCGGACGGCGCGATTTGCTGGAACTGACTAACCTGGACCTCACCCTGACAAACCTGGAGAACGGGCAATCCGCCGCGCTCCAGTTGTCGGCCGCGCTCCGGCTTGAAAACAATCCGCCGGACGGAAATAGCGGTTCTTTGGCCGCGGCCATCAAAGGCGATTTCCATTTCACGCTGGCGGCGGATTTGAAACCCACTTCCGCCGCGGGTGAAGCGCACCTGGACGTTTCCGGCGCCGGCGGCGTGTTCCAGGACTTCGCCGCGTTCGGCGCGGCGCTGAGTTGCGACATGACACCGTCGGAAATCAGGCAGGCATCGCTGCATTTTCAGAACGGCGGCGAACCGTTGGGCGAACTGTCCATCAGCGGCCCGTTGAATCTGGAGAAGATGGAGGGCCGATTGCAGGTTAAATTGCAGGGAATTGACAAACGGCTGTTGAACCTGGCCGGCGCCGCCAGCGGAATTGATTTCGGCACAACGACCATCAATTCCACCAACGAAATCATCCTGGCCAAGGCCGGCTCGGTCATTACCGCCACGGGCAGGTTCCAGGCGGACAAATTCCAATTGACGCGCACGGGCCTGACGACGCCTACGCTTGATTTCGGCGCCGGCTACGATGTCACCATTGACCGAGCGACACAGAACGCGCTGCTCCACGAACTGACTTTGGCCGGGATACAAAATGGCCATCCGCTGCTGGAGGCGCATCTGACCCGCCCGATGAACGTCGCCTGGGGAACTGGCACGAATGGGGTTGGCGAATCCGCCCTCAACGTGACACTGACCAACCTGAATCTGACGGACTGGAAACCGTTTCTAGGCGGGAACGCACCGGCCGGGAACGTGAATTTGCAGGCGCAATTGCTGTCACAACAAAACGGCGGGCGCCTGACGTTTGACGTAAATTCGCAAATCGCGGAGTTCACGGCCAATCCTGGCGGCAGTCCGACCGTTCCGGTGGCAGTCAATTTGCTGGCCCGGGGCCAGGCAGCGGACTTCAAGCAGTTCAATCTGAGCGAATACCGGCTGCAAATCAGCCGCCAAAACCAGCAGTTGCTCGCCGTCAACGGTTCCGGCACGTATGACCTGGCGGACGCGAGCGCGGATGCGCAGGTCGCGTTGCAAGCTTCGCTGGCCGGGTTGGCCAAGGCGTTTCCGCAGCCCGGCTCGAGCGTTTTGTCCGGCAACATTGAATTAGACGGCCGTGTTACGCAGAAGCAAAACACGCAAACGGTCACGGGCCATCTCGTGCTGACCGATTTCACGGGGCAGGCGGGCAATAATTCATTCCACGATTTCGGCAGCACGATGGACGTGGACGTCAGCCGAACGCAGGAACAGATTCAAATCAAAAAGCTCGACGGCGCCGTGACTCAAAGCGGAAACGCCGGAGGGAATTTTGAGCTTTCCGGTTTGTATGACTCCGCGCGCAAAACGGTGCAATTGACCGCCAACTTGTCGGATCTTAATCAGAATGCCCTGCGTCCGTTTCTCGAACCCTTGTTGGCCGACAAGAAACTGGTTTCGGTGGCCATCAACGGCAACGCCTCCGTTCAATACGCCCCGGACCAGAGTTCCGCCATCAAAGCCGATTTGCAGGTGACGAACCTGATTGTCAACGATCCCAAAGGGCAGTTTCCTGCGACGCCGCTGGCGGCCAAATTGCAAATTGACACCACCCTGCAGAAACAGTCGGCCGACATCCGCCAATTTCAAATCGGGTTGACCCCCACCACCCGCGCACAGAATCAATTTCGATTGCAGGGGAACATTGATTTTTCCAAAACCAATGCCGTTCAGGGAAATCTCAACCTCGCCGCCGATTCACTTGACCTGACGAGCTACTACGACTTGTTTGCGGGGGGCGCAAATGCCGGCGGGAAGCGGTCACCCGCGACGGCGCCTCAAGCTCAACCGGCATCCGCCGCCGTTCAGGAACCGTCGGCGATCCAGTTGCCTTTGCGGAATTTCACGGTGGCCGCAAACATCGGACGACTTTACTTGCGCGAAGTCGCGATTACTAATTTCCAGACGACGGTCAAAGCGGATGCCAGCCGCGTGAGCATCAAACCGCTTCAATTTGAACTCAATGGCGCGCCGGTGAGCGTCGCCGCGGATCTGGATTTGAGCGTGCCCGGGTACAAATACAACTTTACATTGGATGCCGACCAGATTCCGTTTGCGCCGCTGGTGAATTCGTTCATGCCCGACCGCAAAGGCGAACTGGCCGGAACGTTGACGGCGCATACCAAAGTCAATGGCGCGGGGACAACCGCCGCTAACTGGGAAAAGAATTTAGCCGGACAGTTCAACATCGGCGTGACCAACCTGGAGCTTTCTATAAACGACGTCCACAGTTCCATTCTGAGATCCCTGCTCAACGTCGTCGCAACCATTCCGCAATTGGTGAGCAATCCGGAAAGTGGCATTCTTTCGATTTTCGGCCAGTTGACGGGGCAACGCAGCGGATTGTTGAACCAATTTCAGGAGGCACCGATTGAGGTGATCGCCGCACAAGGCCAGGCCGGCGCCGGACAAATTAAGCTGCAACAAGCCACCGTGCAAAGCGCCGCCTTCGAAGCTGACGCTCAGGGTAACCTCATGCTCGCGCCGGTGCTGACCAATTCCGCCATCAACATTCCCATCACCATTCTCGTCAGCCAGCCGATTGCCAAACAGCTCAATCTGGCCTCAGCCAACAATTCGTCGGGCGCAACCTACGTCCCGTTGCCGCAGTTTTTGACGATGACCGGCACGCTCGGCGATCCGAAGACGCAAATTAAAAAAACCGCGCTGGTCGGTTTGACCGTAAAATCGCTCGGAAGTGGCTTGTTGAATCAAGTCACTAATTCCTCATCGCCGGTCAGAAGCTTGCTGAATCAATTTCTCCAACACGCCCGATGAAGAAAAGGCGTAGCGGCGGTCGGGTGTTTAGTCACGGTCCCTTTTGGTTTCGTCCCTTGCCAGCCGGCGGGCATTTTGCATAACGTCTTGGCGCATGAACCTGGCCACTGCCTTTGCGGATTGCGCGGAAAAGCACGCGCCAAAAATCGCCATCTTTTGGGGCGAAACCGAGATTTCCTACGCCGCATTGCTCGCTCAGGTTCGCAGCGTTGCCGCCTGTCTGCAAACCCGGTTCGGCGTGAAACCCGGTGATCGCGTGGCGGTGTGGGTGAAGAATTGCCCGGAGTTTGTGCCGGCCGTATTCGGCATTTTGTCGGCCGGCGGCGTGGTCGTACCCATCAACAACTTCCTGAAACCCGCCGAGGTGAGTTACATTTTAAGCGATGCCGGCGCCAACGTCCTCATCACCGGCGCGGAACTCGCGGCACATTTTGAAACTTTGAAGGCCGCGCGACCGGCGCTCGAATTGTTCCGCGTTGAAGAATTCGCCGAACTCCGAACTCCGAATTCCGAACTCCGAATTCCTTCCGCCAGGAATGAATCCGACCTCGCCGCGCTGCTCTACACCTCCGGCACGACCGGCCATCCGAAGGGCGCGATGCTGACGCACGGAAATTTTCTGCATAACGTGGCGAGCTGCGTGGCGGCGCTCGACGTGCGGGAAGACGAACGCGTGGTGGTGGCACTGCCGCAATTTCACAGCTTCATGTTTACCGTGGGCACGTTGGTGCCGGCGTTGAACGGTTGCGGGATTTTGCTACTGAAAACATTGCATCCGTTCAAGCAGGTGCTGGAGGAGATAGCGCGGCATCGCGGCACCATTCTGCCGGCGGTGCCATCCTTTTACCGCGCGCTGCTGGCGGTGCCGGAATTCGGAAAGTTGCCGCTGCGGCTGTGCATCAGCGGCGGCGCGCCATTGCCGGTGGAGGTGTTCAACGAGTTCACACGGAAGTTTCCGTTTCCGCTGCGCGAAGGCTACGGCCCGACCGAAAGCAGTCCGGTGGCTTCGGTGAACC
>Ga0209517_10006511_pt1 | contig 14427 bp, 9 predicted proteins | sample PeaSoiMetSII2010_FD_187695 | JGI IMG/M metagenome (GOLD analysis project Ga0209517, IMG submission 187695) | Peat soil microbial communities from Weissenstadt, Germany - SII-2010 (SPAdes) (version 2) | ecosystem: Environmental > Terrestrial > Soil > Wetlands > Peat | place: Germany: Weissenstadt... | reverse complement strand
GGAGCCGCCCTCGCGCCAGCTTCCCAGGAACTCGAACCCGCCGTAGTAGCGCCCCACCGGCGGGTACATGAGGCGCGCGAAGGTCCACTCTCCCGGCTCCTTATAATCCGGCGGCAATGGAAAGTGCTCGTACTCCACCCCTGGGTATTCGCGGAAGGGCCGCTGGAATGCGTACACGGCGGTGAGAACCAGAAAACTCCCGGCAATGATGGCTCCGGCCCGGCGGAGCAGGATTGGCTGAAACACTGGCTGCCTTCAGGATACCATCCGCGTTCTTGTGCTATGGTCTTGAGCATGGCATTCCACTCCATTTCCCGCCGGTCATTCCTGGCGTGGACCGCGGCGGCTCCGCTCGCGACCGCCGCTCCGCAGCGCCAGCACATTCCCATCGGCCTCGAGCTCTACTCGGTACGCGACGAGCTCGCCAAGGACCTCAACGGCACCGTCACCGCGGTCGCCAAAATGGGCTACGAAGTAGTGGAGTTCTTCTCGTCCTATTTCGACTGGACGCCGGCCTATGCCAAGGAAGTAAGAAACCTGATGGACGACCTCGGCATCCGGTGCAACTCCACCCACAACGGCCCCGCTTCGTTCACCGGCGATGGCATCGCGAAGGCCATCGACCTGAACAAAACGCTGGGAGCGAAGTTTATCGTGATGGCCAGCGCGGGCCGTGTGGACCCCGGGCTGGACGGCTGGAAGAAAGTCGGCGACACGCTCTCCGCGGCATGCGAGAAGTTCCGGCCCGCCGGATTGCGCGGCGGCTACCACAATCACCAGACGGAGTTCAAACCGCTGGAAGGCAAGCGCCCCATCGAGGTGATCGCGGCCAACACTCCCAAGGATTTTATGCTGCAGCTCGATGTGGGCACGTGCGTCGAGGTTGGCTCCGATCCCGTGGCGTGGATCAAGGCCAACCCCGGCCGCATCAATTGCCTGCATTGCAAGGATTGGGCGCCGGGCGAGGGTTACAGCGTGCTGTTCGGCGAAGGCAAATCCCCCTGGGAGGCGATTGTCGCGGCCGCCGAATCCGTGGGCGGCGTCGAGTACTACCTGATCGAGCAGGAAGGCAGCCGCTTCCCGCCGCTCGAAACCGCTCAGCGCTGCCTGGATGCCTGGAAGAAGATGCGCGCGTAGGCCCCGCGTTCGGCGCTTTTACGAGACCCATCACGGGGCGGGCGCGGCCAGCGCCAGGCCCAGTCTGCGCAGACCTTCCGCGAACATTTCCGTATTCACGCCCATGCCGATGCGGAAATGCTCCGGCATCTCGAAGAATCGGCCCGGCACCGCCGACGTTTCGTGCTCCGACCGCAGCCGCGCCAGGAACGAATCCACAGCGCCATTTCGCAGTCGAACAAACGCGACGGTGCCCCATGGAGTCCGTGGCGCCGACACCGCCGTCTGCCGCTCCAGGAAGTCCCGCAGCAAGGCCCGATCCGCCTCCACGATCCGGCGCGCCCTTTCCCGGATCGCCTCCAACTGCTCGAAGGCCGCCACGCTCAGCAGCTCCGAGGGATGCACCGGAGTCGAGCCGTAGATGTTGTTGAGCGATTGCATGCGGCGCACCAGGTCCGGCCGCGCCAGGATCCATCCGCAGCGCAGGCCGCTCAGACCGTACACCTTGGTGAGGCTGTTGGTCACCAGGAATTCGGGGCCCAGGTGGAATGCGGTGCGCGGCGTCCCTTCGTAGACAGCATCCAGGTAGACCTCGTCGATCAGCACATGCGCGCCCACGCCGCTTGCGATGTCCCCAACTTCGCGCAACACGCGATCCGGCGTGAGCGCACTGGAGGGATTGTGCAGGTTGGTGATGACGATCAGGCGCGTCCTGGAAGTGACCGCTCGCCGGACCTCCGCGGGATCTACGGCGTAGCCGTTCTCTTCGGTGCGGGCGAATCGCTTCACATCCGCTTCCAGGTAAAGCGCGGCGTCGAGCAACGGCCCGTAGGCGGGGTGCTCGATGAGCACCTGGTCGCCCGGCTCGAGGAGCGCGGCCATCGCCAGGTGGTTGGCCATCGAGGTCCCCGCGGCCTCCACTACGCAATCCGGGTCCACGCCGAACTTGCGGGCGATGGCGCACTGCAACGGGGCGTATCCGTACTTGTTGTCGCCATTGATCTCCAGTTTCTGGTAGTCGAAATGCAGCTCTCGCAGGGGGAACGCTCCCACCCCGCTGGTGGCGAGATTGAAGCGGGCGCGGCTCTGAGTCTTTGCCCAATGCATGTAATCGGATTGTTTGTGTCTCATGAATGCGTTCCGGCTGCCCCCCGGGCTCGGCTCCAGTACCAATATACGGGAACCCCCGCCAGCATGATCAGGAGTGCGATGGCGCTGTTGGCGGGGTAGGCCGCTATGGTGCTGGCGACGATCCCGAGGCACACCAGCACAAACAGCGCGGTAGAGTACGGATGCCCGGGCGCCACGTAAATTCCGGCCGCCGGCGTCCCCCGATCCCGGCGGCGAAAGCGGAAAAGCGCCGCCGCCGTGAGCGCGAACGCGATGAAGTCCACCGACACCTCGTAGTTCAGGATCTGCTCGTACTTGCCGGAGCAGGCGATGGCGGTGGCCGCCACCCCTTGCAGCAGGATGGCCACCACCGGCGCGCCGGTGCGCGGCGAAAGCCAGCCGACCCGCGCAAAGAAGAGCCCGTCGCGGGCCATGGCGTGGTACACGCGCGGCGCCGTCAGCATTCCCTGGCTCAAGAATCCCAGCGTGGAAACGGCGATTCCCACCGCGATCCACAGTGCGCCGCGCGGGCCCATGGCGGCCTGCATGACATCCGATGCGGGGGTCGCCGTGCGATCCAGGCCCGCCGGACCGAGCACCCTCAGACAGGCCACGTTGACCGCCAGGTAAAGCACCACCACCCCGATGACGCCCATCACGATGCCGCGCGAGAGATCGCGCCGCGGATCGCGCATCTCTCCCGCGACGAACGTGGAGGTCTGCCAACCGCCATAGGCAAAGGCCACTGGGATCATGGCAGCGCCGACCGCGCCGATTAATCCGAGCGACGCCGGCCGGTCGAGCAGCGGAAGGGCATGGACCGATCCGCCGCGCATGGCGAGCCCCGCCACAACCAGGGCGGCGATGGCGCCTATCTTCATGAGCATGAGCGCGCTTTGCACGTTGCTGCCGGCGCGCGCACCCAGGCAGTTGACGGCGGTGAGCGCCGCGAGCGCCGCGGCCGCGATGGCGCTGTCGCTCGAGCGAACGCCGCTGATCTGCCGAAAGTACGCCGCGAAAGTCACCGCCACGGCAGCCATTCCACCGGTTTGCGTGACCAGCAGCAGCACCCAGCCGTAGACAAAGGCGACCACCGGATGGTATGCGTCGCGTAAATACGCGTATTGGCCGCCGGCGCCCGGCAGGCGTGTGGCCAACTCGGCCCAGATGAAGGCGCCCGACATGGCCAGCGCGCCACCCACTACCCACACGCCCAGAATCAGGAAGGGCGTATGCACCTGGTGCGCCACCACCGAGGGATTGCGAAAAATGCCCGACCCCACAATGCCGCCCATCACGATCATGATGGCGTCGAAGAGCCCAAGCTGGCGGCGAGTTTTAGGGGCGTCCAAGGGTGTAGGCTACCATGCCGGTAGGACAGACGGTGCGCGCTGTGCTGGCCCGTTATTTCACCACGATGTTCACCAGCTTATCCGGCACCACGATCACCTTCACCACCTGCTTGCCGGCCAAGGACGGCTGCACTTTCTCATCGGCCAGGGCGCGGGCTTCCAGCTCCTCTTGGGGAGTGCCGAAAGCCGCATGAATGCGGCTGCGCAGCTTGCCGTTCACCTGCACCACGATTTCGGCTTCTTCCTCCTTGGCCAGCTCGGGATCGAAGGCCGGCCAGCACTGGCGGAAAACTGGGCCTTCCCGGCCGAGCTCTTCCCAGATTTCCTGCGAGACGTACGGCGCAAATGGCGCGAGCATGAGCGCCAGCTTCTCCAGCACTTCGGGCATCGCCGCCGCGGAGAGATTCGCTTCTTCGGCGTAGAGCACGTTGACCAGTTCCATGATCCGCGCGATACAAGTGTTGAAGTGCCAGCGGGTCTCGAAATCCTCCGTGATCCGGGCCAGGGTCTGGTGCAACTTGCGAAGCACCTTCTTGTCGGAGGCACTCGCGGGCAAGGTATTGGCCTTTCCCGCATTGCGGGTGGCGAAGCGGTAGACGCGGCCCAGGAATCGATAGATGCCTTCGGCGCCCTCGGTCCGCCAGTCCACTTCTTTCTCCGGCGGCGCGGCGAAGAGCACGAACATGCGCGCCGTGTCGGTGCCGAATTTCTCGGCCAGCATGTCGGCGCCCACCACGTTGCCCTTCGACTTGGACATCTTGGCGCCCTCGGCGATCACCATCCCTTGCGTGAACATCCGGCGCACGGGCTCGCTATTGCGGATCAGGCCGATATCGCGCATCATCTTGGTGAAGAACCGCGAGTAGATGAGGTGCAGGATGGCGTGCTCCACGCCGCCGATGTACTGGTCGATCTCGAACCAGTAGGCGATCTTGGCGGGGTCGAACGGCATCCGCCCGTTGTGCGCGTCGCAGTACCGGTAGAAGTACCACGAGCTGTCGATGAAGGTGTCCATGGTGTCGGTCTCGCGCTTCGCCGGCGTGCCACACTTGGGACAAACCACGTTGACGAACTCCGGCACGTTCTCGAGCGGCGAGCGGCCGGCGCCGGTGATCTCGATGCGGTCGGGCAGGACGACCGGTAGCTGTTCTTCGGGCACCGGAACCACGCCGCAACTCGCGCAGTGAATCACCGGGATGGGCGTGCCCCAGTAGCGCTGTCGCGAGATGCCCCAGTCCTTGATGCGGAACGTGACCGCGGCCTGGCCGAAGCCGTTCTGCTCGGCAAAAGCGGACATCTTGCGGCGCGCCTCGTGGCTCGGGAGACCGGACCACGGGCCGGAGCTCTCGACAATGCCGTCCTCGACGAACGCCTCTTTCATGCCCGGCTCGACGGCCAGCTCGCCATCCACGGGGCGGATCACCGGACGGATGGCGATGCCGTACTTGCGGCAGAATTCGAAATCGCGCTCGTCATGCGCGGGGACCGCCATGATGGCGCCGGTGCCGTAGCCCATGAGGACAAAATTGCTCACCCAGACAGGAACCTGCTCGCCGCTGTAGGGATTGATGGCGTGATGGCCGGTAAAGAAGCCTTCCTTTTCGATGTCGCCGGGGTCCCGCGCAGAGGGCACCCGGGCGCGCGCGTCCACCATGGCTTTGGCGCGCGCTTTTCGCTCGTCGTCGAGCAAGGTCTCGTTCAGCGGATGCTCGGGGGCCACGATTACGCATGTCGCGCCAAAGATGGTGTCGACGCGCGTGGTGAAGACGCGGATGGGCTCGCCGGTTCCGGCGATCCGAAAATCGGCCTCGGCGCCTTCGGAGCGGCCGATCCAGTTGCGCTGCATAGTGAGCACGCGCTCCGGCCAGCCGCCTTCCAGTTGCGCCATGTCCTCCAGCAACTGGTCGGCGTAATCCGTGATCTTGAGGAACCACTGCTCCAGCGCGCGCTGTTCCACGGGCGTGCCTTCATGCCGCCAGCAGCAGCCTTCCACCACCTGCTCGTTGGCCAGCACGGTGGCGCACTTCGGGCACCAGTTGACCAGCGCTTTCTTGCGGTAGGCCAGGCCGCGCTCCAGCATCCGCAGGAAGAACCACTGGTTCCAGCGGTAATATTCGGGCTCGCAGGTGGAGATTTCGCGGTCCCAGTCGTAGCTGAAGCCGAAGCGGCGGTGAGTCTTCTTCATCGCCGCGATATTGTGCAGCGTCCATTCGCGCGGGGGACGCTGGTTGGCGATGGCGGCGTTTTCCGCCGGCAGCCCGAATGCGTCCCATCCCATGGGATGCAGCACGTTGAAGCCGCGCATCCATTTGTAGCGGGCCAGCGCGTCGCCAATCGAGTAGTTGCGGATGTGGCCGATGTGCAGCGTGCCGCTAGGATAGGGAAGCATTTCCAGCACGTAGAACTTCGGCTTGGCGGAGTTCTCCTCGGCTTTGTAGAACTCGGCGTTCTGCCAACGTTCATGCCACTTCAATTCGATATGGTTATGGTCGTACGGCTTTTCCGGCATAGTGCTGTGTATGGGGGATCTCTTTCATCGTAGCAAGAGTGGCGCCGGTCATTCCTGTCTGTGAACGCCCGGTTCTGACGGCGGACTCATCAGACTGACGGAATGTGCGAGGTGGCACGATCGACACTGCCCGATGACATCGGGGAGCACAATCCAGGATTCCCCATCGCGTAAGGCGTTATTCCGGCGGAATGAGACGGGCCCCAACGTTCCAAGGCTCGCCGCAAAGCCTGGAATCCCATCGGCTTGGTCAAGTAATCGTTCATCCCGGCCGCCAGGCACCGAGACTTGTCCTCGTTTGACGCCGAGGCGGTAACGGCCACAATGGGAACGCAGGATTGTGCGGCAGGCATCCGCCTGATCCGCCTGGTCGCCTCCAGCCCGTCCACCCCGGGCATATGGAGGTCCATCAGAACAACGTCGTAAGAATTCGCCTCAACCATGCTGATCGCCGACGGACCATCGCACGCGAGGTCAGCCTGGCAGCCCATTTTCTGAAGCATCCGCATGGTAACCAGTTGGTTCACCTTGTTGTCCTCGGCAATCAGTATCTTCAGTCCTTTGGTATGTCCGGTGCTCAAGGCCTCGGTGGCAGGCTCGGCATCGGCCGCGATCCCGGCGGAGAAGGTGAATTCAAACGTGGTTCCCTCACCGGCACGGCTCTCGACCCGGATAGCTCCGCCCATCATCTCCACCAGACGCTTGGAGATCGCGAGTCCCAGGCCCGTGCCTCCGTAGCATCGGCTCGTCGAAGCGTCCACCTGGCTGAAGGATTGGAAGAGACGGCCGATCCTGTCCGCGGGAATGCCGATGCCGGTGTCCCGAACCGAGATCCGGATGAGATGCCTGCCATTGGGAGGCGCCATCTCAGCCAGTTGCGCCTCCATCTCAATGGAGCCTTGCTGAGTGAATTTCACGGCGTTGCTCATCAGGTTGGCCGCCACCTGGCGCAATCGGGTCGCATCACCCGACACGCGCGCCGGGAGCCGCTCGTCCAGGCGCAGCCTGCACTCCAGATTATTTTCCACGGCAGTCCTACTGAACAGTTCGAAACTCCACTGCAGACAGTTCCTGAGGTCAAACGGCTCGTCCTCCAGCTCGAGCCTGCCCGATTCGATCTTGCTGAAATCCAGCACGTCGTCCAGCACTCTGCACAGCACTTCGCCCGAGGCGCGGAGCAGGCCCATCATCGGGCGGAGATTGTCCTGCACGGACTCCTCCTCCAGCAGGAAACTGAGTCCTAAAATGCCGTTCAGCGGCGTGCGGATCTCATGGCTCATGTTGGCGAGAAACTCGCTTTTGGCTTGGGCCGCGGCATCCGCGCCCAGCCGGGCTCGCACCAGCTCCTCTTCCATCTGCTTCCGCTCGCTGATATCGAGCACGAAACAGAGCGAGTAACCAATTCCCGCAATCGCCACCCTTCGCGCCCACAGCAACCCGGTCCGTTTGCCCAGCTTCGGATTCCAGTAGGTCAGCTCCTGCGAGTCAAGGCCGCGGCCCTGGTCCAGCGCCCGCTGGACCGCCTCATAATCCCCGCGGTCTCCGATCCATCCCACTTCCACGGGATCCCGGCCGATGACACTCGCCTTCGGCACGCCCATCAACTCCTCCATCGCGCGGTTCACATCCACGTAACAGCCCTTCAGGTCCGACAGCGTGATACCGATCGGGCTCGACTCGAAGACCGTGCGGAACGCCACCTCCGCCGCGGCTCTCTCCTCGAACTCCTTCTTGATTCGTTGGTTGGCGGTCTGTAATTCCGCGGTTCGCTGCGCCACCATCTGGTCTAAATCCTCCAGGCGGGCCTGCGCCTGGCCGCTGACCAGCCATTTGCGGGTCAGCGCATGCGCTAGCTGGATCACTTCAATGTTGTCGAAGGGCTTCTTAAGAATCAGCAGGTTCTCCGACTGTCCCAGCCGGCGCTGGATGGCGTTCCACGAGTAATCCGAATAGGCGGTGCACACTACGACTTGCAGGTTCGGATAAGCCCGCCACAGGCGGGTGATGGTTTCCACACCATCCCATCCGGGCGGCATCCGGACATCCACAAACGCTAGCGCATAGGGACGGCCTTCGGCCAGCGACTGCTCCAGTTTCGCCAGACCCTCCTGACCTTGGTAGGCCGAGTGGATCTCAAACTTGGTAATGGGCACCGCCTCTGTGCCAAACAGGAACGTTTCGTCGTCCTGCAGGCGCTCCTGGATCTTGACTTCACCGAGGAGGATTTTCCGCAGATCGTCGTGAATCGCCTGGTTGTCGTCGATCACGAGGATCCTGTGATTGGGTTCAAGCAGGCCGGGTGAGTTCATGTAGACTTTTCTCCTTAACATCGCCGGTGTTTTTCAGCGGGAGCTCGAGCATGAACGTGGCGCCGTGGCCTAGCCCTTCACTTTCGGCCCGCAGCGAACCCCCCATCTGGCTGGCTGCCAGCGCACACGAGTGCAGGCCGAAGCCGTGACCATCCGCTTTGGTGGTAAACCCGTGTCCGAAAATCCGGGTCAGGTTTTCGGGCGGCAGTCCCACCCCCGTGTCCTGTACCGCCAGGCTGATGCGGCTCTCCCCTAACCGGCGGGTGCGGATGCGAATCGATTTCTCCCCCTCACAGTCGCCCTGTCTGATCGCCTCCTTCGCATTGCGCAAGAGATTCAGCAGAATCTGAAGTATCTGGTGCTTGTCTGCCGCAATTGCCGGCAGCGTCTCGAAGTCCCGCTCTACCTTGATTTCGTGCCGGACCAATCCTGGCTCGAGGATACGGAGGGCGTCCTCCACCAGGTCGGACAGACGGACATTCTCCACCAGGCCGGAGACCTTCGCATAGCTCTGTTGGGTCGCCACAATCTGCTTGATGTGACCGACGTGCGAGGAGAGCAATTCCAACTCTTCGAGCAAGCCGTCTCGCTCCGACTGGAAATGGCCGCCGAGTTTTGCCAGGTAGGGGATCACCCGCTGGCCCTTAGGGTCCGTCGCCAGGAACTCGGGGAGGTCGCCGGAGTGCTGCTCCAGCATATGAATCAGAGCGACCAGGTTGTCCACCCGCGACTCCCGAATCTTGCCGGCGACCAGCGAGGTCGATACATTCACACTGTTCAACACGTTGCCTACGTTGTGCAGAACTCCGGTGGCAATCTCGGCCATGCCCGCCGCGCGCGAGAGCTCGATGAACCGCTGTTGAGCGGCGGCCAGTGCCGCGTGGGCCCGGTCCTTGGCCTCGATCTGTTCCTGAAGCTCGCTGGTCCGTTCCTGCACACGCTGCTCCAGTGTTTCCTTGGCCTCGACCAACGCGCTCTGTACCCGTTGCCGCGCCATGGAGGCGCCCAGCATGTCGGCCACCGCCCGCAAGCTGTCGCTTTCGGCTTCTCCCCAGTCGCGTTCCTGGACGAAGTCGTCGAGTCCGATCACCCCCCACCACGCGCCCGCGACCACGATGGGGATGGCGATCATCGACCGGATGCGTGGGTCGATGGAGTCACGAGCCGCCCGGTCCATTTCGGCGGGCTTTGCCGTAACAATCTGGCCGCCCTTCAGAAGCTCGACCCAGCGGTCTACGCCTTCTCCCTGCCAGCGGAAACGCTCCCACTGCTCCTCGCCAGTGCGCGTGCCCGGCGACGACCATTCCTGCCGCGGCGCCAGCCGCAAGGGGCCGTCCTGCGCGCAGATCTTCAGGACGTAGGCGCGGCTGGCCCCGGTAGCCTGGCCAATTCTCTCCAGAACCTCCGGGGCCACGGCGTCCGGGTCGGCGGCGCTCAGAAACTGCTTGGCCGCGAAGCTCACGCTTTCGAGGATCTGGTTCCGGCCGAGGATGGTGCGCGCCATGTCGTTGAATGCCTCCGCCAGGCGTTGGATCTCATCGCGGCTGCGCACTTCGGCCCGGGCGCCAAGATCCCCTTGAGCCACCTTCTCCACAGCGGCATGCAGGATGTGGATGGGCCGGACCAGGCGCGCGGCATAGACGAGCGAGATCAACAGGCTCAGGCCGCCACAGAGAACGGCCAGTGCGCCGGTGCCTTTATAAGTGCGGCGCACGCTCTCGTCGTAGGCATCCAGTGACAGGCCGACGTGAATCCAGCCCCACTGGATGCCGCTGTAGTCGAACGGAAAGGCGTACTGGAATACCCGGCGTCCGAACAGCCGCGAGGCGCCGATGGAACTGGCTGGCGTGCGTGTAGCGGGGCGCCAGGTGTCACCGAGTTTCTCGATCCTCCATGTGGACCGGTCAATCACGATCGAGAAGCCATCGTTCTTGGTCATGACCACGTAGTCGATCGCCTTGTCGCCCGACAGGACCTGCATCGCCTGGTCCACCACTGCGGAATAGTCCTCCGAGACAGCCGCCCCTGCGGCCACCCCTCGAATCGAAACGGCGACGCCGCGAGCCTTCGATTCCAGGCTCAACTCGAACTCGCGCTTCTGTTCCGGTACCAGGACCATGACAAAAATTCCGAGAGTGACCAGCGTGACCATCCATCCCAGCAAGGTGATGCGCAGCGTAATGCCCCTCGGTAGGCGCATACCGTCAGTTCCTCACCTTGCCGCGGTCCGCCCCCATAGCAACACCCAGCACCAGCGCGAACCGGCATACCCGGATCGCCGGGAAGAGCGGCAACAACCTTGTCGAAATCCCCCCCGGGGACACTTGGGGGCGCTCCTCTCCGGCCCCTGCCTCCAGCCGCCGGGCAGTGGGCTTCCGGCCTTCCCCGAAGGTGTCACGATGTGGAAGTGCGCGGCGCGTCTTCATTCCCTATCCCTTTCGGTTCCCTGCGCCTCGCCGGCTGGGCGCACGCTCCGCCGTCTCGAGTATGCCGAGGGCGCTGGCCAAGCAACTGGAATCCCGGACCGTCAGCTCATCGAACTGAAAGAGCGTCGCGAGCTGCCGGCCGGCCGGGTCTTTGCACAGATTCGAAAGGGCCCCGATCAGCTTCCCTCGCTGCACGCTTTGGTAGTTCTTGCAGAATGCATAGAAAATCACGACCAGAGGGGGAGAGCTGGCGAGCACTTTCAGGTCTCTGGCAACCTGCGGATTCAACTCGCACATCGTTTGGAAGCCCCGCTTCGAAGTGAGGCAGGCCTCGGCCTGGCCGAAAAAGACCGGCAATACGACGCGGGAGAACTTGGCGTCCGTGGCCACGGAACCAAAGAACTGTTCGGCCGCGCCGTAATGCCCCTCGTCCAGGATGGTAGAAAGCCAGGCGGACGCGAGGCACATCTTGGGGCTCTTCAGCGTGCACAGGCGGCGTCCCTTCAAGTCGCCCAATTGCCGGATGCCGCTATTCTGCTTCGCCAGGATCAGGTACTGCTCCAGTCCCGTCACACCGGCCTCGGTGACGATTTGGCTGGGATCTATCATATCGGCGATCTGCCGGTACTCGATGATATTCAGTGCCAGGGCGTCCAACTGGCCCCTCCGCGTGCGGTCCAGGATCTCCTCGGTAGTGGCGAATACTCTTGGGTTGAATTCGATGACGACGTTCAAGTCCACCATCATTCGTTTGATCCAGACCAGCATGGCCGCCCGGGCGTCATTCAGATTCACGTCCCCCACCACGGTCTCGGAGATAGCCAGGCGGACCGGCGCGCCACCGTCCGCGGCGGCCAGTGCTTTGCGCAACAAGCGCCAGACCCCCAGCATCAGGGCGAGCACACGGCGTCGCGACCTGGTGGTGCCGAACGCGTCGTTGACCGGTCCTGGCTTATGGTTCTCCAAGCCCGCTTCTCCGTCCTGCTGCTACCATCCCCTTCGGCTCCCGGCGCCCATCCCGCTGCGGGCACGCTCCGCCGCCTCGAGCACGCTGAGGGCGCTTCTCAGGCAACTGACATCCCGGACCTCCAACCCTTCGAATTGGAAGAGCGTGGCGAGTTGCCGGCCGGCCACGCTGGCGCGCAGATCCGAATAGACCTTTGCGAATTTTTCCCGATTGACACCGTGGTAGTTCCTGCGAAATACGTAGAAACACAGCATCATCGCGGGAGAACTCGCGATCGCGGTCAGGTCCTGGGCAACCTGCGGATTCAGCTCGCACATGGTGTCGAAGCCCCGTTTCGAGGTAAGGCAGGCGTCGGCCTGACCAAAAAAGACCGGCAACACGACTCGCGAAGCCTTGGTATCGGTGATTACGGAACCGAAGAATTCTTCGCTCGGGCCGAGATGCGCCTCCTCCAGGATGGTGGAGAGCCAGGCAGGTGCGACACACATCTTGGGGGCTTTCAACATGCACACCCGGCGCCCCCGCAGGTCGCCCAGGTGCCGGATCGCGCCATTGCGCTTCGCCAGCAGGATGTACTGCTCCTGTCCCAACGCACCGGCTTCGGCTATGATCTCGCTGGGATCCAACACGTCCGCGATCTGCCGGTACTCGACGACATTCAGCGCAACCGCGTCCAACTGGCCACTGCGAGCGCGGCGCAGGATCTCTTCGGTAGTGTCGAATACCTTCGGGCTGAACTCGATGACGACGTTCAAGTCCACCATCATTCGTTTGAGCCAGATAGACATAGCCGCTCGGGCGTCGTTCAGATTCACGTCCGTCACCAGGCTCTCGGAAATAGCCAGGCGGACCGGCGCATCGCCCTCCGCGGCAGCCAGCGCTCCGGGCAACCAGCGCCAGGCCGCAAGCATCAGGGCAAGGGCATGGCGTCGCGAGCTGGGGGCGCTTCGGGTTTCGCTGCCCGGTGAAGGTTTGCTGTTTTCCATGACCATTTCTCCGGACTGGTACTACGGTTTCGAGTTCACCTTCCGGGCGACCTCCGTGCCAACCACCAATGAGATCTGGGACTCGATCGCCACCAGGTCATAACGCGTCTTGAGATACTGCGCCGTCATCAGGGCTTCAAATAGTTGGGCCCGGATTACTTTTTCCGTCTCCACTAACTCGCTCTGATAGGCTCGCGAGGTCAAGTCGCGGTTGTCCCGCGCGGCCACCATCGCCCGGTTGGCAGCCTCATAGGTTTTCGAAGCCGCATCGAGCCCCAGAAATAGTTGGCGGATCTGCAGCCCGATACCCTCCTGCAGAAGGACCTTCTCCTCTTTGAGCTTGGCCACCCGGGCGAGGGCTTCGGCTACCTTGTTCCGGGTCAGGAATCCATCGAAGAGCGGGATCTCCACACCCATTCCGATGGTCCAGCCTTCCTTGTTCTGTGCGGTGGCCATCCCTGCCGTGTAGCTGTTCCACCAACGGTGCAACTCGCCCGTCAACGCGACCTTGGGATAGTGCCCGCTGCGGGCTGTCGCCACCGCCCCGTCCAACGCCTTGAGGCCGGCTTCGAGTTTCGCCCAATCGGTGTTGAATTCATAGGCCGTGCCGACCAATTCGGTCAGGTTCCCGGCGAAAGGCCGATAAGGCACCTCTTCCTCCGAAGGGCGCACGTCGGCGTTCCAGGGCAGACCCATGGTGTAAGCCAGGGCGGCTTCAGCCACGGCCTCGTTCTTGGCGAGCTCCGCGACGGTGGATCGGATGGTCTCGACCATCACCACGTTGTCGAGGTAGTCCGACTTGTTCACCTTGCCAGCCCCGTTCTTGTAGAGCGATTCCGTCAGCTCCAAAGTCACTTCCATGCGCGCCAGGGTATCCTTGCCCACCTGGTGCAACTGCCGTGCCAGCAGGGCCCCGTAGTAGAGCCTCACGATGCTGTCGGTGATCTCGAGATCCGTCCGCCGCGCCTCGGCCTTCGCGGCTTCGACGGCGCCCGAAGCTTGCTCCCGGTAGCCTTTCCGCATGCCGCCGTCAAACAGCAGCCAGGTGAAATCCCCGGACGCCGCGAAGTTTTGCGGACTCATGAGCTTGATGTTCTGCTCGGGCATGGGGAACGCCTGAGCCGTAGTGGTAATGCCCTGTCCCGGAAAGCTGACCGGCATCTGGATGGCCGCAGGGGGGAATCCCGGCCCGAACGCGTTGGCCGGAATAGTGACTAAGGCCGTGCCGCCCGGAACGTTGATTGTCTGGGGCGGGATATACATCGTTCCGGCCGGGAATATGAAGTTGGGAGCCTCGTCGAGGCGAAACCATCCGGCCTTGGCGCTCACCTGCGGCCAGTAGCCAGCCAGGGCTTGACGGTGTTGGGCTTCCGCCATCGCCAGGGCAAATTGGGACGCGGGGCGGTGGCGGTTCAGCTCCATTGCCGTGCGCAGGCAGTCCTCCAGGGAGAGGACTCGGGGGGCGATGGGGCTGGGTGAGGCCGGTATCTCGCCTGCGACTCCGGAGTGCAACGCCACGGCGGCGCTGAGTGCGGCAAGAAAAAAGCGAACTGGCGCGGAAGGCATTTGTGTCCTCAATTAACAGGTCTACGCTATGGCTCGGCGCGGGCAGGGAGTTATTCCTTCCCTCGAGGAACTTATCGGCCGATTCC
>Ga0209517_10006510_pt1 | contig 14429 bp, 12 predicted proteins | sample PeaSoiMetSII2010_FD_187695 | JGI IMG/M metagenome (GOLD analysis project Ga0209517, IMG submission 187695) | Peat soil microbial communities from Weissenstadt, Germany - SII-2010 (SPAdes) (version 2) | ecosystem: Environmental > Terrestrial > Soil > Wetlands > Peat | place: Germany... | reverse complement strand
CGACCAGTCTCTCGGCCAGATATACCTCCTCCGGGCAGTTCAAGGTCGACATGTTGCCGCTATCGATCGTATGGCGCACGGCAGCATCAACTTCGGGCTGTCCGTAGCCGAGCGTGTTCGTGCCGATGCCCATGAGCGACATATCGATATATTCTCGCCCGTCCAAATCCCACACCTTGCAGCCCGATGCGCGGCTGAAATAGGCAGGCCACTGCTCGGGCAGAAACATCTCAGCGCGTTTGGACAGCAGCATGTTGCCGCCTGGAATGACGCGCCGCGCGCGCTTCCATAGCTTCTGTCCGGTCCCCAGATCGGCACCCTCGTTCCTCACGAGCTTCTCATTGCCGCGGAATAGTTCCGGCCTGGTACGACGGAGCTGTGCGACCTCGGTCCATTCGAAATCGCACCTTGGATGGAACCACTCGAACACATTGTTGATTACCTCGAAATCCGCAGGCTCATCTACCGTCCAGCGCTCCCCGGAAAGATCGCGGCTGTATGACATATTGATGGTGGCGAATCTGCCTGAGCTCCTGATATACGGCGTCACGTGCTCCCGGTCTTCTGCGCGCGTCGCCTCGCGCCACGCGCATTCGAGCGCAGCAAACGAAAACACTTCGACGTCCAATCCATCAGGATAGGTCGGCGGCTGTATATTTGATGCGTAATCCACTGTGCCGGCCTGGAATAGTGCTACCAGTGCATCCACCAGTTCCGGCGCTACCAGAGGACAGTCTCCCGTTATCCGAACCACTACATCCGCATGGCACGACAGTGCCGCCTGATAATAGCGGTCCAAGACATCCTCTTCGCTGCCCCGCCATACCTCGTAGCCAAGTTCTCGCACATAGGCGGCCAGCGGCTCGTTGACGGGATTTTGCGAGGTCGCGACCACGATGCGATCAATGGTCCGTGCACGGCGCAGACGCGCCAGCAGCAGGCCGATCATCGGAGTACCGCAGATCGGCCGCATGACCTTGCCTGGAAATCGAACCGAGCCCATGCGGGCTTGCACGATGGCGACGATCATCTACTGCGCAGTTTGCGGTGTAATCTTCGGTCGATAGCTGCGAGCGTGCTGCAGCTTGTCGTATGGTGTAATGAGTCGCATGCCCTCCGCAATGCGCCCAAGCGCATCGTTACCGTCCGTATCGAGCATTCGACGCACCCGGAGCAGGCCGCCGCGCGCTGCAACCCAGACGCTGTTTCGATACTTTCGGACGATCAGGCCAGACGTATACGGATGGAACTGATTGATGTCGTCCGTCTCCAGTCCCACAGCCAGTAAACGTAGTTCGTGTGCGCCAAGAAAGGTTCCGGCGCCGGGATACGGCGAATCGAAGGCATCGCAGAATCTTTGTATCTCGGCGGCATTCCACGACCAGTCTATCCAGCCGTTCTCACGCGTTATCAACCTGGGGAAATACAGCCGACGCCCGTCAAAGTCGGAGAAACTCCTAACCGGAAACTCAAGCCCCGAGCGGATGTCCGCCAGTAGCTGCCGCACGAATGCAATCAACTCGCGAGCATTGGCTTCACCATACTGCAGCGGGGTTCGTGCCTCCTGCGGAAAGCTGAACAGGTGCTCCCGCAGAACCGGTCCGCGGTCGAGGGCCTCGGTGATCTCCTGGAAGAAGACGCCGCCTTGCTTGTTGGCATTCATGATCTGCCAGGTGGAGTGCGCACCGCCAAGATAGCTCGGAAGGGGGATCAGGTTGAGGTTGAACATGCCGGCGCCATAAGCAGCGCGTACGGCGGCCGGAAATATCCATGCGGGCCCAAGACAAAGAGCCATGCCATTCGGACCGGCGGCCGGCGGGTTCGACACCGTCTCAATGTCTGCTATTACCTGAAAATCCACGCGCTCGTGTTCGAACCTTTCTACCAGCGTCTTCCCGTCCGGCATGCGCTCAGTTGCGTGGCGCGGCGCAACCACCGCGGTGAGACCGAGACCGGCGCTCGCCACCGCCCGCGCGACTGCCGGCATGCAGGTGCCCCCGCCGATCAATGCAACCTGTCGAACATGTCCGAAGGAGCGGTTGGGAAGCCAATCATGATTGGATCGACCGAGCCACACCTGGTCAAGGCGATCGCCATTGAAGTTCCATTGTCCAGACTGCCGCGCCTCCTCGACGAATCCCGCCTTCAGAAACGCGCGCCGCGATCCTTCGTTGGCACTGTATAGTCCGGCACACAGTTTCTTCAGGCGCAGCGCCCCAAATGCGTGTCCGACGACCAGCCGGATGGCCTCGGTGGCGATCCCCTGCCCCCAGATGGTCCTGTCGCCTATCAGCAGACCAATATCGGCGCGTTCGTGGTGACGATTCAACGCACTTAGCTTGATCGTCCCCACCAGTCGGTCGCCGTCCCACAGGTATATTCCCCACAGGATAGAATTATCGCTGTCGGCCACGGCGGCAATGTAGTGCCGCAGCGCCGTCAGGTCCTTGGGCGGGTCAAATCTGACCTCCAGATATTGGGTTACCGCCGGATCATGCAGCCAGCGGAGATAGTCCGGACTCGCATCTGCAGGATCGAGGGCGCGCAGGGTGAGCCGTTCGCCCGCAAGTGTCGAGGTGGCCTTCATGTCATGGCCACCGGCGACGCCAGGCCTTTGGCAACCCACTGACCGACGTAGACAGCCACTTCGCGGATCGGCAACTGGTGTCGATCGGCGATCTGCAACAGGCTGGTATTACCATCGAAATACCGCGGAAGGCACGTCATCAGATGATGCCAGGCTCTTTCGGTCGCGGTCCTGCCATGCTGATCGATACCCGGCGCGGGCGCCGGTCGATACAGATCGTAACGGGGATGCGACAGAGCTATCAGCCCGGTGAAGTTGGCCCGATAGGCTCTATCGAGCTCCATCGCGTCGAGAATTTCGAGCACCGTATCAGTGGACTCATCCAGTGCTGCGGCACTCAACGACGCCGGGGTATCGGCGTCAGTGTGGTATTGCGAAAACGGAACGCGTGTCAGGGAGATCGAAGGGATGGCATACCCCGGTGAATCGAACACCGTCTCGTCATTCCCGTATACCGTCCGGAACGCGCCGCTGCCATAGGTGCCAAAGCGATGTTTGAACACATGATGTGCTGCTCGGTCGATCGCCGATGCGCCGGAAAAACTCTCTTGCAGCTTGAGAGGTGCATCATTTCCAATCGACTTTAGCATGATTGCGAAAGCAAGCTGCCGCGCGTGCTGACCCAGCTTGTGCAGCCAGTGGACGGTGCCGATCAACTCCGGAGCAATGACCAATCGGTAACTGAAGCGGCGGTTCCGCCGTTCCGACAACCGCTGCATCACTCGGATGCCGACCGCACATCCCGAAATGTCATCGTTGGCCTGGAACGGATGACAATTGTGGGCGTTCAGCAGAATGGCTCTTGGGTCTTCGCCTGTCAGAAGGTAGTCCAGCACTTTCATCGTACCGGGACGACTTTCGGTCGCAATGTCGATCTCGTACACCCCGGTATCCGGCAACGACGCCAGCAAATTCTTGGGAATGCACAATCCCCACTGGCGATTTGACGGTCGGTACAGATTGGTCCAGTGATATGGCACCGCATCTGGCTCAACTTCGCTGCAGAATAGGTGCGAGCGGAGTTGTTCGAGCGTGAAGCGCCCGGTCATCGATGGACTCAGTGCAGCAACGCCAAGTGGGCTCGAAGTCGCATCGTAAACCAGGCTGCCGTCACGATAGAGCCTTGCGTGCAGCACTCTCCACGCGGGTGGGACAATCCAGCCATTGATCTCGCTGCCGCTCGCGTACTCGGTGACTTCGAACGGCAATTCGGAACAAAATGCCGGGAGCGCCTGGTCGCTGCCTTCCGAAACGACCGAATAGGCGTGCGGGTAAAGGCTCCGAACCAGGTCAATGACCGATTTCACGTAGCCATCCGTATTGATATTCCTGCATTCCGAATGTGCGCTCGGGTTTGCATCGGGTTTTGGTCCCGGAAGCAGAAGAATGTTCCCGCAGCCACCGCTTCCGCGCCCGCCTGTTCAAATCCATCAACGAAGTGCGCCGCAAGACCGCAGCCGCCGGAAAGAATCACTGGAATCGGCACCGCATCGGCAACCGACCTGCCTACCGCGCAATTCAAGCCGCTTCCGGTGCCGTCGCGATCCGCGTCTGTCAGCAGGATCTCGCCGGCACCCGCTTGCGTCGCACGGACCACCCATTCAATCAGATCCAGATGGATCGGCGTCGCCGCGCGCCCCGTGTATATCACCGGACGCCCCGTATCGTCCGTTCGAAAATCGACAGACACCACGACGCACTGCGCACCGAATCTGGTGGCCGCCTCGCTGATGATCGACGGCGTCGATAGCGCAGCCGTATTGATGCACACCTTATCCGCGCCGCGCTCGAGCAGGCGGGAGAAGTCTTCGACATCCCGCACGCCACCGCCGACCGTAAGTGGCATGAATGTCTCACTCGCCAGTCGTTCGATTAACTGCAGCAGAACCTCGTCGTCGCTTATGCCAGTGCCATCGATGTTCAATACCGCAAGTTCATCGACAAGTTGGGCCTCGTAGATCTTGGCTTGCGACACCGCATCACCGACATCAAGCAGTTCCCTGAATTGCCTGGTGGTCACGAGTACCGGGCGTTCGACACCACCAATTGTACGGTGCTTGATGAGAAGTTTCGGCACTAGACGTTTCTTGAGCCGGGTCTCGCTCATTGGCGGAGGAATCCCCCGAGGAATTGCATCCCCGCCGCCTGGCTTTTCTCCGGATGGAATTGGGAGGCCGTGATGTTGTCGCGCTGGATTACTGCGCAAAGTCGCGTACCGTGCAGACAGTAGCCGACCGCGACTCCGAGGCGCGGGTCCTGATACGCGTACGAATGGTCAAAATAAAAATCCGCGCTTTCGGTCGGCAACCCGCCCCAGCCGCGCTCGAACTCGACCAGATTCCATCCGACATGCGGCACGCGAATTCCCGGCGTGGCTCTAATGCGACGTACAGTGCCGCCAATCCAACCCAGGCCCGGTACATCGGGAGATTCCTCACTGGAGTCCGCGAGCAACTGCATGCCGACGCAAATACCGAGCAACGGGCGATGATCATCGACGACCCAGGTTTGCAGACAAGGCGTGAGTCCGCTGGCACCCAAGCGCTGCGCACAGTATCCGAACGCACCGACGCCGGGTAGCACCAGGTGCGAGCACGCCTCCAGGTCCCTCTCCGCCATCACCCGCACGGTGCGCGATCCGAGACACTGGAACGCGTTGTCGATCGACCGGACGTTGCCGGCACCGTAATCTACGATGCCAACGACGCAATTCCGGCTGCCTCCGGTCATCGGAGCTGTCCCGCCCTGCGCTCCCGCCACTTCGCAAGAATGGTCTCCGCGTCGATACGAACCATGACGCCATCCCGGCTCCATCGATCGAAGTCGGCCGGCCTGTCACCGCTCAATGTCAGCGCCGGGTCGTGCACGTACGGGCTCACCTGATGGCTCATCGCCACTTCCAGAAATTCCTGCTCCGTGAGACCGACAAAGCTCAGGAACAGATCGAGGCTCGGCGGTCGTCGCCCTTCGTATTCGGCGATCAGACGGTCACCCTCCGCCTTTGTCATTCGGCCGTTGCGCACATCCAAGGCCACCAGGTGAGACGGCCGCGAATAACCACGCTTGATGTACTTGATATAGTCGCGCACCCCCTGCATGTAGCATTCGATCTTCTCGTACTGATAGCCCGGCGGGACATTCTCTACCACGTCGCCTCGCCACCCGAGTTCGGTCTGAATGATTTCCGATTGGTGTCGGACGTCCCAGGGAATATATGAGCCGAGACACAACGATCGATAGTGCAGCGCACGCAACTCCTTGAGCGGCGGATATGAATACGGCTTCAGCTCGCGCGCTTCAACCGCGCCATTCAGCCGAACGAACATGTCGTCCGCGCTGATGCCAAGGTTGATGTAGCGATTGAACCGCTTTTCGTCGACTTCCTCCGGTTGATCGTAGCTGAAGTAGGCAGTGTATTCGGCTGACGGCTCTCCCCAGATGATGAGCGGCACCCTCTTCTCCAGCGCAATCCACATCGGGTAGGAGAATATTCCCGTGTGACAGTGCCAGCAGAAATCACCCTTCTCCAGGAATGTCTGCAGCATGAGCTTCTGCACGACGTGCCAATTCGGAGTGAAGGTGAGCATGTCCACGCCTAGTTTGCGACCGGTGCGTTTGACGTTTTCCTCGAGATTCGGCCGCATGAATCCATGATCGAACCGGACCACCAGCGGTTTGAGTCCGTATTCCTTCACCAGGTAGTAGAGCGTCCAAGTGCTGTCCTTGCCGCCGCTAAACGGAACGATGCAATCGTAGTCATGCCTGCCTCGGTATTCAGCGACGATCGCATCGAACGCCTTCTTGTTCGCATCCCAATCGATCTTGTCGCGCTTGAATTCGTGCTGCCGACAGATATTGCATACGCCGTCGGCGTCAAACGAGATGGTCTCGTGCGTCTCCGGCAAACCGCAGTTGATGCATCTCTTCATTGCAAGCGCCACATTGACGGGTTGATTAATTCCGGATCGGAACATCCAAGTTGGTCCGGACAGTCGGCTGCATCGTCCGCGCCAGCCGCGAGAATATCGCGCAGCTGACCGACGCTATCGACGCCAACCACGACGCGCCCGACCGCTCGCTGCGCCAAAGCGCAGCCCAGGGCGGCCCTCAGGGCGCTCACATTTTCACTGGCGAGCCAGCGGTGCCATCTCTCCCATACAGATTGCCAACGGTCGAAATATCGAGGGCGCGTACCCTCTTGCATCAGCAGCAGCCCCTGGAGAAAAACGGATCGCACGTGGATCTCCACGCCACCATCGTGCAAGCGAGCTAACCAGCCTGAAGACACGAGGCGCCGATCCAGCACATTGAACGGCGCCTGCACCAGGTCCAGCGCATAGCGCGGCCACAGCAACTCGAGATCCTCTGGATCATAGATGGAGACACCGATCTTTTCCGCCTCGCCTAGCTCGCGGATGACGCACAGCGCGCGATGGAGCGCGACGCCATTCGCGCCGAGCAGTTCTCGCGGCCGATGCAGCAGCAGCCCACTGAGCCGTGGTATTGCCAGGCGTCGCAAGGAGCCCTGGACCGATGCCCTCACCCAGCCCAGGATATCGTCACATTGATCGGGCAGCGCCGGCAGCTTGGACACGACCTGCCATCCATGGATGCCGATCTCGCCGAGTCGCTGCTCGCACTGACCGTAGCTGATGGCCGTATCCAGAGTGTCGATCTGAGCTTTGTGGGCGAGGCCCAGAATATCTCGCATCTGTTCGACTTCAACGCGACCGGTCCGGTTGGCCACGCCGTATTCGAGGCCGAATTGGACGGTTCCAAGCGCAAGTCTGCGCAATTGCCCAGACCCTTCAGCCTTGAGATCACTCATCTCCCCAAGCCTCGCCAACGGCAGAGATCACGCGCGCCTGCTCATCCTCGGTGAGTGCCGGGAACAGCGGCAAGGTGATCGCCTCCGCGTAGTGGCGTTCGCTCTCCGGAAAATCGCCAGCACCGAATCCCATGCGTCGATAGTACGGCTGCAGATGAACTGGGATGTAGTGAACGTTCACTCCAATTCCGGCGGCACGCAGTGCAACAAACAACTGGCCGCGACTCTTTCGGGGATGACGGCTTCGGATCACATAGAGGTGCAGGGCGGAGCGACCTTTGCTGCTACGAACAGGCAGCTGCATCGGTAACCCGGCAAAGGCGCGCTCGTACCTTTCCGCAAGCAGATGCCGACGCGCGACGAATTGGTCGATGCGCTCCATTTGGTTCGTGCCGAGCGCCGCCTGGAGGTCCGTCAGGCGGTAGTTGTATCCAAGTTCCTGCTGCTCATAATACCAGGGGCCGTCTATCGGCCCGGTCATCGCCGTTGGTTCAAGCGAGATGCCGTGACTGCGCAGCACCCGCATCTTCTCGGCGAGTTCGGCATCATTCGTCAGGCAAGCACCGCCCTCAGCAGTCGTGACGATTTTCACCGGATGAAAGCTGAACACCGTGATATCCGCGTAGCAGCCACTACCGATCTTCCCGGTTTCGTACGCGCCCCCGATTGCATGGGCCGCGTCCTCTATCACTCGCACTCCGTAACGGCGCGCGATCGCGGATATCGCCGCCATGTCGCACGGCAGTCCCCCGAAATGCACCGGCACTATTATCTTCGGCAGCGACGCCGATGCGGCGGCGGCCACTAGCTTCCGCTCCAGCGCCGCCGGATTCATGTTCCACGTCACCGGATCGATATCCACGAAATCGACCCGCGCTCCACAGTATCGGCCGCAGTTTGCCGACGCGACGAAGGTGTTGGGAACTGTCCACAGGCCATCCCCCGGACGCAAGTCCAGCGCCAGGCACGCCAGGTGCAGGCCGGCGGTGGCACTGCTGACCGCAATAGCGTGCGCGGCTCCGCAGTAGGCTGTCAGCGCTGCTTCAAACCGCGGTATCGCCGGTCCCTGCGTGATGTACTCCGAACGCAGCACATGCACTACCGCCTCGATGTCGGCTTCGCTGATCTGCTGATGGCCGTACGGAATCACTTGCATTGCTCGAGCAATTCCTGCAGCTGCCTTACCGAAAGGAACATCGGATTGAATCCAGAGCTGTATTCAAAGTCACTGGCAACGGGCCTGCCGATTTCGCCTAGCCGGCTCTGTGTGAAATCGATCGTACCGACCAAGGCTATCGTGGGCTGAATCACGTAGTGCTGGTCGAATTCAATGACCAAATGGCTATCATCGCGTGGACACATCACCTCGTGCAGCTTTTCCCCCGGCCTGATGCCCATGATTTGCGTCTGCACCCCCGGTGATATTGCATCCGCCAGGTCGGTGATCCGCGACGACGGAATCTTGGGGACGAATATTTCTCCGCCCCACATGCGCTCAAACCCCTTGAGAACGAAGTCAACCCCTTGTTCCAGGGTGATCCAGAATCGCGTCATGCGAGCATCGGTGATGGGAAGAGTCTTCATCCCCTCGCTGAGCAGTTTTCTGAAATACGGCACGACCGATCCTCGCGAACCTACGACATTGCCATACCGCACGACCGAGAACCTTGTCCGATGTCCTCCGGCCATGTTGTTTGCGGCAACGAACAGCTTGTCCGATACCAGCTTGGTGGCGCCATAAAGATTGATCGGATTCGCCGCCTTGTCGGTCGACAAAGCAACGACCTTCTCGACCCCGGTCTCCAACGCGGCTCGTATGACGTTCTCGGCCCCATGTATGTTGGTCTTGATGCATTCCATCGGATTGTATTCAGCCGCCGGAACCTGCTTGAGCGCTGCCGCGTGGATTACGTATTCGACCCCGCTAAGCGCCTGCTGCAATCGAGCATAATCTCGGACGTCGCCCAGAAAGTAACGCATGCAGTCGGCGCCGAACTCTTGCGCCATTTCATACTGCTTGAGCTCGTCGCGCGAAAAGACGATCAATCGCCGCGGACGGTATCGACCCAGGAGCGTTCGGACGCACTGTTTGCCGAACGAACCGGTACCCCCGGTTATCAGCACGGACTTATCGTTGAACATTCAGCTCATCCTATCGTGACGAATTGATCGTGAGCGAATGGCGTGATGCGCGCCCCTGCATCGCTGCGCTAGCGCGCAATCGCACCGGTTTGAGCATTGGCATCGCCGCTGCGGTCGGGCGATTTCGCGACCGCGACCACGCGTCCATCCTCGAGCTGGAGGAGCTGATCGCAGTATTGAACGGTACTGAGGCGATGGGCCACGATGATTGTGGTTTTGCAACCGTGCAACCCACGTACCGCAGACATGACCTCCTGCTCAGTTGCGGTGTCGAGCGCGCTGGTCGCCTCGTCCAGAACAAGGATCGCTGGGTCATGGTATAGCGCGCGCGCGATGCCTACACGCTGCAGCTGTCCACCGGAAAGGCGGACGCCACGTTCGCCGACCGGTGTATCTATTCCCATGGGAAGCTCGGCAACAAAGCGCTCGAGCTGCGCGGCCCGGATCGCGCGCCAGACGGCAGCATCATCGATCTGGCTGTCTTCCACGCCGAAAGCGACATTGCGCCGTAGCGAATCGTCGGTGAGGAATATCGACTGCGGGACGTATCCGATCCGATTCTGCCAGCCCCGCAGATTGCTCTGAATGTCGATTCCGTCGACCCGTACCGAACCGGTACGCGGCGCAAGCAACCCTAGGATAACGTCGATCAACGTGCTCTTGCCCGCGCCACTGCCGCCGACGATTCCGATGGACGAACCGCTCGCCACCGACAGACTCAGATTGAGCAAACACGGCCGCTCGGCCCCCTCGTACTGAAACGTCACGTTGTCCAGCGCCAACGATTCGCGGTACGGAAACTTGGTGGCCGGCGCTGCCGTGGCGCCCAGGTTCAGCAGCTGCATCTCGCGATATAGCGTATCTACCACGGGCAGCGCATAACGAACGTTTTGAATCGCTCCAACGGCTCTGTTGGCCGACGGCAGCATCCGGAAGGCAGCGGCCGCAAATAGCCCGAGGGTCGGGAGCACGGCGTCCAGCGGTTTGTCCTGACCGATCATCACGATCACCAGGCCAGCGAGCCCGCACATGGCGAGAAATTCCAGCGCCAGGCGCGGTAACTGCTGCAGCATCTGACTGCGCACCAGGACCCGAGCGCTGCCGAGATTGTGCTGCTCATACTGGCCAAGAAAACTGGATTCTCGCCCCAGCAGCTTGACCTCTTTCACAGCTCCCAGACCCTGCTGCAGATGCTGAATTCGCATCCCCTCATGCAACTGCCGAGCCTCGCCCCACCGCAGTATGTGCATATGAGTAAGTCGATGAAAAGCCAGCGCTGGAAGCCCCAGAGTGGCACCGACGACCATGGCCCCCACTGGGGCCACGAACAGCAGCAGTGCCGATATCCCAATCACGACCAGCAGCTCCGTGAGCAGGCTCAGACCCGCCAGCACGCAGGTCTGCGCAAACAGGCTCACCTCGCCGGTGGCGTTGTTGATGAGTTGCGCGGAATTACGCTGCAGATGGAAGCTGTACGGCTGATGAAGATAGCCGGCGAACAGTCGCTGCGACAGCTGAGCCTGCACGTCACCGACGAAGCTCATCTGCCACCATGCTAGCAGCGCCAGGAATGCCGTCTTCACCGCGTGCATTCCGACCAGCACCAGCATGCCCAGAACCACCAGGTGCTCTCGATTCGGATTGCCGAGCCAGCGCAACAGGGGGACGATCCGGGGATAGCGCTCCGCAACATTGTCGCGAGTCATCAGGGCAAGCGCCGGAATTACCAGGCCGATGCCGAGCGTCTCCAATAGCATGCCAACCAGCATCAACAGTAGCAGCACGACTGCGGAGCGCCGCTGCTTTGGCGTCAACAGGCACCAGATTCTATGGAGTGTTTTCATCCTGATTCGGATGCGCCGGACACGCTACCGCCCTGCGACGCGGCTCAGCAGGCCATCGCATCCGGGTTCGGCTGCGGTCGGTTCCATCAGCCAGCACATGCCGTTCGGCATTTGCGCCTAGTCGCGCGCGTGTCGTTCGGCTTCGCTGCTAATCTGCTCGATCTCCAGCTTGAGCGCTTCGTATTCCCGCATCTTGATCTGCAGGAACCGCACCGTGACGCGTGCCTTCTCCTCCAGGCCTCGTGGAGTGAGCAGATACAGGTAGGCTGCCTTGCGCTTGCTGCTCTTGAAGTTAGCCACTTTGATCCAGCCCTTATCGACCAGGGCCCTCAGGCAGTAGTTCACCTTGCCGAGGCTGATGCCCAATTCCTGGGCTACCTGGCGCTGATTCAGTCGCCGGTTGGCCCCGAGGAGTTTGAGTAGCCTGTACCGGTCCTCGTCGGTAAGTGTTGACATCACACAGACTCACGCATGCTAGCGATGCCTTCTGTTCACCCGTTGAACGCAACCACTGATTAGATGCCTTCGCGCCCAAAACGTCAACCGCCGACGTTCTGGCGCGCGAAGTGCGGGTGTTCTAAGGCAAGACGCGCCTGCGCCGGCGCAAATCGAGACCGAATGCGATGAGGGTTCCCAGGACACCCCCGAGAACGAAACCGCCCAGGGTAATGATGGCGCGATGCGGTCGCACTTTCCTCTCCGGAGCGACTGCCGGATCGACAATCTCAAACGCGTAGTCGTCCCGGCCGTTAGCGAGCATCAGCGTCTTGGTCTCATTCTTGATGATGTCAAACAAGGCTTGGCGCAGCTCAACTGCATTGGTCTGTTCGAGCTGCCGATTGAGATACGCAATATTGCGGGTGGCGTCGTCGATCGCGCGGGCTCGAATGAGCTCATTGGCCAGTCGGATCAACCCGTTGGCCCAGAGCGCTGCGATGGCGGGGTCGGTCCACTCGACTGCGACCGTAGTGGTGCCCCTGCGCGTATCCTTCCGGACCGTCAATGTGCCCTCCTTGAACTCCTTGACGGCGAGCCATAATGTCGGCGGCTTCTTTGCGTTCTTCGATAGCAGCGGCATCAGGTCGTTGCGTTTGATGAATTCCTCGACCAGCCGCCGCGATTCCAGCATTGCGTCTGACGCCTGGCCGTTGCCCGGTTGCCCCAAGCTCACGCCCACGAGACTTGTCAGGGCGCCGAGTTGATTGGCGAACCCGCCGGCGCTCAGATCTTTTTCGTGCACCGCCACAATAACCGCTTCCGCGCGAAACACCGGCGGGGTGGTGAACGCGACCGCCGCGGCTGCCAGACCACCAGCCAGGGACACAGCGCAGATCAGTGCTTTGTTGTGCCACACCAGTCGAACGAGAGCGGAGAAATCGAGCTCGCTATCCTGATCGCTCGAGTTATGGTCGCTGGATATCAAGACTGCCCCTTGAACAGCCGGTCATCGCACGCATGTTGCGGACGGTGTCTTTGGTCACGATGCGCACGTCGTCATGGCCAACCACGTTTGTCTACAGAACCAGCTGGGGCCGCACGTCATCGCCGCGCACGTACGCCGATACCGATTGTCCCAGCAGAGTCAACAAGACTACGATCCGGTCGGCCCCCACCTCGCGCTCGAACACTCCTTCCAGGCCATCGAACGGCCCCTTGCTCATCCGTACTCGCATGCCCGGCACGAGTCCGGACGGCCGTCCCAGTCGATGTAATCCGGTTACAGCGTCGGCGCGCGCCCGCAGATTCCGAATTACCTCATCCGGGACGATGGTGTAATCCGAACCGAAGCGCACGACGTTGGCAACTCCGATCGTGGATCGTACGGGTCCGAGTGATTGGCGTCCTTGATTCAAGCGAAGAAACAGGTATCTCGGAAAGAGGGCAACAACCCGCTCGCGCCAACGCCCGCCGGTTCGCACCGATTGAGCGGCTCGCGGCCAATACACTTCGTATCCCTGGCGTTCCAGGTTCGCTTGCGCGATCCCCTCGCTCAACGGCTTAGTATGGATCAGATACCAGCGCAGCATAGGTCGCTCCGCCAATCCACGCTGAAGCTGACGCCGTCGACAACGCGGTAATACCAGCGAGCATCAGGGTATCGTCGCATGCACTTCTGCCGCGGCGATCGCTAAGTTGTAGAGGATCTGTGTCACCGCGCTCCATACCGTCAGAGCCGGAAGCCGCTCGGTATTGAGCGGCACGACGATCGCGTCGCCGGCACGCATGTCGACGCTGTCGCCACCGTGGAACCACCCTTTGGACCCGGAGTCGACGCTGCCGTCGGCTCGCACCACGTAGATGTGTCTGCGGTCGGCCTGCCGTGTCGGACCGCCGCTCTGGTCGATATAGTCATCACGCGTCATACGGCGTTTATACAGATGCGACGTGGGATCCTGCACTTCTCCGAGCACCATGACTTCCTGGCGCTTCTTCGGCACGATGAGTTCATCGCCATTGCGAAGAATGACATCGTCACTCGATCCCGGCTTGGTGCGTAGCACCGCTTTGAGGTCGATCACCAGCCGGCCGACGGCCTTCGCATCCGTGAGCTGATGTAGCAGGGTCTCACCGACGCTGATGGCCGAGGGCGCACTGCCCTGCTGTGCCCGCACCCCCATGAGCGCCACCTCGGCGATCTCCGTGCGCAGCCGAGCGGCCAGACGATCGAGCTGTTCCTGCTCGCGCACCTTGAGCTCTGTGCGCGTGAACACGCTGCCTTCGACAAACGCGAATTCAGTCAGGCCACCCGCCCGCTCGACGACCGAATGCAGTGTCTCGCCGGGTTGGATCGTATAAGTACCGGGGAATCGAACTTCACCCTTGAGCGTGACCTGATCCTGTTCCGTCCATCCCGATACCTGCTTGATCGAGAGCCGGTCGAATGCCTGGAGCGGAATATCGGCACCAGGGTCGCCGCGACGTATCGCGGCCAGATCAATCGAGATCACCTGGGTATCGCGTTGGCCGCCATTTTCAACCGTGAAGCGCGACAATTCCGCGTGTATTCCATAGGCAGCCGGGTCCAGGC
>Ga0209517_10006506_pt1 | contig 14435 bp, 10 predicted proteins | sample PeaSoiMetSII2010_FD_187695 | JGI IMG/M metagenome (GOLD analysis project Ga0209517, IMG submission 187695) | Peat soil microbial communities from Weissenstadt, Germany - SII-2010 (SPAdes) (version 2) | ecosystem: Environmental > Terrestrial > Soil > Wetlands > Peat | place: Germany... | reverse complement strand
TCCGATCTGTAGTCATAGAGCAGGGCCGACATCGCCGCCGTGTCCGCGCGCACTTCCTCGACCGGCTGCGAGAACCACTTGTCGATCGAGCGATTCATCAGCCCATACGAGAACCAGAACATCGCAATCACGGGCAAAAATGACAGCAGCAGGCTGACCACCACCAGGCGGGTGCGAAACTTCGAGCCGGCCACACCTTGCCGCCGTTCGGCAAAGAGTTTCAGCAGATTCCGCGCGAGAACAATGGTCAGCGCCACGAAGGCAAGGAAGATCAGGCCGCTGAGTCCGGCAAAAAACAGAAGCTGCTCATTGCTGTCGGGACTGATGAACTTCAAATTGAACGAGGCCTGCGCGACCAGGATGGCGAGCAGCAGAAACGCGCCAATCCCCAGCCCAATCACCGCCTTCCGGCGGCCCGAGGTCTTCGTTTCGTCGCGAACTGGATTCGGTGTGGCCAAGGATTGGTCACATTATAGGGCGTCGGCGGTCTGCTCGCGTAGGGACAGCCGCCCTCGGCTGTCCAAGCCGAGCGAAACCGGGGTGGAGAAGCTCGGCAATTGCCAGTGGCCAAGGCCATTCTCGATTCGCTAATCACGAACGCTAGCGAAGCCGGGACTCCAGCGCATTTCGCAGCGCCCCATACGCCGGCTTGGCCCGATACTCCCGATCAAACGGCAGCGCCGCGCCTTGCGTGTGCTTCGAGTGCGATCCGATCCAGGAATACTTGTCCGTGAATCCCCACGTCTGTACCGCCGTGCACCCAGGATGAGACAGGCAAGCGTTGGCAATCTCGTGATAAATATCCGCCTGCCGCCGCAGATCCTCAACGCGAGCATTGCCGCCGGCATCCACCGGCAGGGCAACGTCCATCTCGGTGATGTGGACCTGCACTCCCAGAGCCGCGAAGCGCCCGATATTGGCGGAAATGGACGCCACCTCGGCGTGCAGATTCGCAATGTGCATCTGCAATCCCACGCCATCAATCGGGACGCCGCGCTGCCGGAAGTCGCGCACCATCGCATAGATTGCGTCCGACTTAGGATTCACTTCCTCGGCCTCGGCCTCGTTATAAAACAGCAGTGCCTGCGGATCGGCGTCATGCGCCCAGCGGAAACATTGCTCAATATAGGAATAACCCTGCCGCGAGCTTCGAGCTGCGAGCTCCGAGCGAGCAGGGTTGCTCGAAGCTCGAAGCTCGGAGCTCGAAGCTATGGCGATTCCCGGCTGATCCCGCCAGATCGTGCTCCGCAGTGTTCCCGGCCGCAACTCGTCGAAGGCCTCATTGACCACATCCCACGCGAACACCTTGCCCCGGTAATGTCCCACAACCGTCTGGATGTGCTTCTCAAGAATTTCGGCCAGTTCGCCGGACGTGTAGGTTCCTTCCGTCAACCATCTTGGATTCTGCCGGTGCCAGACCAGCGTGTGCCCGCGAACCTTCATGTCGTGCCGGATCGCGAAATCCACAATTTGGTCCGCCTGAGAAAAATCAAAAGACTGCGGCCCCGGATGCACCACCTCCCACTTGAGCGCGTCTTCCGGCTCCACCATGTTGAACTCGCGGGCCAGCGTGGACGCGTAGGCCGCCTCGGAGAGCTGCGCCGGCCTCACTGCGGCGCCGATCAGCATTCCAACCCCCCGTGCCGCCTCCCGCAGAGACAACGACTGCTCAGGGACCGCCGTGTCCAATCCCAGGCAAGAGACTGCGACCGCTAAAACAAAGACAAGCGCTCGCCATTTCATGAGCTCACTCCCGTGTAGTCCTACTCGATGACTCACTTTGCCCGAGGAAGGAATTTCTGCAAAGGACACTGCTCACACCGCGGTTGTGACTTTAGGCAGTAAGTCTTGCCGACTCCGACCATCAGCCCATGCATTTCGTTGAATGCCTGAACCAGGGGTGGCCGCGCAGCTTCACTCACGGCAGAAGGTGGATGCGAAGGGCCTCGCGGCCCAGCATCCGCTGCGGGTGCCCCACTCATTCGCGTTCTTTGCGAATGAGTGGGTGGCCCGCCCAGCGCCTGCTCGAACAACAGTCGAATATCTTCGTACCCCGCCGTGCTCGAAACAATCTCATGCCGTTCCAAAATCCGCCGTGAGTAAGCGTCGACCACAAACACCGGATGATTGCCGCCATACAGCAGAATCGAGTCCGCAGTCTCCGGTCCCACCCCATTCAGAGCGAGCAGTTCGTCACGGAGTTCCGCCGTCGGTCGCGCGAACATCCGCGCCAACGACCCGCCGTAACGCGTATCGAGAAAGCGGACAAACGTTTTCAGCCGCTGTGCCTTTTGCCGGAAGTACCCCGCCGGGCGGATCCATTGTTCAAACTGAGTTTGAGGCGTGCGCCGGACTCCGCCAATCGTCAGCCGCCCCGCCCTCCGCAGGTTGCCAAGCGCCTTCTCCACGTTCGTCCAGGAAGTGTTCTGCGTTAAATATGCCCCAACAATCACCTCAAAGCGCGATTGCGCCGGCCACCAGTGCTGGCGGCCCCAGGCGGAAAACAATGTGTTGTAGTAAGCGCGGATCGCGTCGTGTCGGCTTTCGCTCATGACGGAAGCAGGTTGGAGTGCCAGCGTCACCATTTTAGCCGCGGCCGAAGATCTCATAACCCCAGGGATAAGCCCAGGTTCCCCCCGTGTACCGGAGCCTGCCCTGAGCGAAGCCGAAGGGTGCACCCCGTGGTGAAAGCACTTCGCAAGCACCGAAGATCATGGTCCGCCGATTGTGATCTTCATCACACGGCGCTTTTCTCGCAAGAATGCCAGCAAAAGCGCGTAAAACCCGCACTCCCCGCCCAGTACAGGTACCGAAGTTACTTTTGCGGAATGCCCATTGGGTTGACAATTTGTGTCAGTGCGAATGCTTCTCCGCTGATTCCCCCGACATATCAGCGGTTTCGCATGGACCTCGCTGTTCGTGGGAATACAGGAGAGATATGTCTCAGCGGCTGGGTGACCTGCTCGTCAAAGAAAAGGTCATCACCACAGAGCAGTTGGAACAGGCGACCAAACTCCAGAAGGAGTCGCACTCCCGCCTCGCCTCGGCGCTGGTGAAGTTGGGTTTCCTCTCCGACGAGGACGTCACCAACTTCCTCTCGCGCCAGTACGGCGTGCCCGCCATCAATCTTTCTTACTTTGAAATCGACCCCGCCGTCGTCAAGCTGATTCCCTACGAGACCGCGAAACGCTATCAGATCCTACCGCTCAGCCGGGTCGGCGCTTCCCTCACCATCGCCATGGTCGATCCCACCAACGTCTTTGCCATGGACGATATCAAGTTCATGACCGGCTTCAATATCGAGCCGGTGGTGGCCTCGGAAAGCTCCATCCTCGAGGGCATCGAAAAGGCCTACGGCGTTTCCAAGGAAGCCGAACTCGAACAGGTCATGCAGTCCATGAACGACCTCGGCGAGGGCAGCGATATCGAGGTCCAGGCCGAAGCGCAGGAGATTGAACTCAAGGAACTGGAGAAGGCGGCCGACGAAGCCCCTATCGTCAAGCTCGTGAACCTGGTGCTCACCGATGCCGTGAAGCGCGGCGCCAGCGACATCCACATGGAGCCCTACGAAAAAGAATTTCGCGTCCGCTTCCGCATTGACGGCGTCCTGCAGTTGATCATGAATCCACCGCTCAAACTGAAGGATGCCATCACTTCCCGCCTCAAGATCATGGCCAAGCTCGACATCAGCGAAAAGCGGCTGCCGCAAGACGGCCGCATCATGCTGAAAATGAACATCGGCGGCAAGAAGAAACAGCTCGATTTCCGCGTCTCCACTCTGCCCACGCTTTGGGGCGAGAAGATCGTGCTCCGCCTCCTCGACAAGGAAAATCTGCGCCTCGACATGACCAAGCTCGGTTTCGAGCAGGAGTCGCTGGTCAAGTTCGAAAAAGCCATCCTCAAGCCTTACGGCATGGTGCTGGTCACGGGGCCGACTGGATCGGGCAAGACCAACACTCTGTATTCCTCGATCTCGCAGCTCAACAAGGTCGATACCAACATCATGACCGCCGAAGACCCGGTCGAGTTCCAACTGGCCGGCGTGAACCAGGTACAGATGAAGGAGCAGATCGGCTTGAATTTTGCCGCCGCCCTGCGCGCCTTCCTGCGGCAGGACCCCAACATCATCCTGGTCGGCGAAATCCGCGACTTTGAAACCGCCGAAATCGCCATCAAGGCCGCCCTCACCGGCCACCTCGTTCTATCCACGCTGCACACCAACGGCGCGCCCGAAACCATTACCCGTCTCATGAACATGGGTATCGAGCCCTTCCTGGTGGCCACCTCGGTTCATCTGATCTGCGCCCAGCGCCTGATCCGGCGCATCTGCAAGGACTGCGCCGAGCCCGTCGAAATGCCGGTGCAGGCCCTGATCGACGAAGGCTACTCGCCCGAAGAGGCCAAGACGGTGCAGATCATGAAGGGCAAGGGCTGCGCCACCTGCAACAAAACCGGTTACAAGGGCCGCACCGGATTGTACGAAGTGATGGAAGTCGACGATGAAATCAAGGAACTGGTTTTGGTGGGCGCTTCGGCGCTCGAACTCAAGAAGAAAGCGATTGAACGCGGCATGATCACCCTGCGCCGCAGCGGGTTGATCAAGGTCGCGCAAGGCTGGACCACGCTCGAAGAAGTGGCTCGCGAAACGATCCACTAAAAACGGCTGAAGGAAGAAAAATACTATGGCACTCTCGTTAAGCGATCTGCTCCGCCGCATGCTGGAGATGAATGGCAGCGACCTCCACATCACCACCAACTCGCCGCCCCAGATTCGCGTGCACGGACATCTGGTGCCCCTCGACCTGCCCCAGTTGACGCCCGCTGAGACCAAGCAATTGGCCTACAGCGTCATGACCGATTCGCAGAAGCACCGTTTCGAGGAAAACCTCGAACTCGATTTCTCTTTCGGCCTGAAAGGCCTGGCTCGCTTCCGCGCCAACGTATTCAACCAGCGCGGCGCTTCGGCTTGCGTCTTCCGTCTCATTCCGTTTGAGATCAAGTCGTTTCACCAGTTGGGCCTGCCTCCGGTGGTCAGCAAGATGTGCGACAAGCCGCGCGGGCTGGTGCTGGTGACCGGGCCGACGGGTTCGGGCAAGTCCACCACCCTGGCCGCCATGATCGACAAGATCAATACCGAGCGCCACGAACACATCCTCACCATCGAGGACCCGATCGAGTTCGTGCACATGAACAAGAACTGCGTCGTCAACCAGCGCGAATTGCACTCGGACACGAAGAGCTTCACCGATGCCCTGCGCGCCGCTCTTCGTGAGGACCCGGACGTGGTGCTGATCGGCGAAATGCGCGACCTCGAAACCATCGAATCGGCGCTGCGCATCGCGGAAACCGGCCACCTCACCTTTGGCACGTTGCATACCAATTCCGCGTCTTCCACCATTAACCGCGTAATCGACGTGTTTCCCTCGCACCAGCAGTCGCAGATCCGCGCCCAGCTTTCGCTGGTGCTCGAAGGCATCATGTGTCAAAGCCTGTTGCCAAAAATCGACGGCAAGGGACGCGCCATGTGCATGGAAATCCTGGTGCCCAATGCGGCCGTGCGCAACCTGATCCGCGAAGACAAGATTCACCAGATTTACTCCTCCATGCAGTCCGGCCAGGAGAAGTTCGGCATGCAGACCTTCAACCAGTCGCTCGCCAACGCCTATTTCCAGAAGCAGATCACCATGGAGATGGCGATGACGCGCTCCAGCAATCAGGACGAACTGCAGGAAATGATCGCCCGTGGCGCCACCTTTGTGAACCGGGGCGGTGCGGCTCCGATGGCCAAGGGAGCCGCCGGGAAACAGTGACATCGAAAAATGTCCGGTAGCACACCGGACGGGAGACGAACCGAAAGACGAACCAAGAGACAACCGGGAGCAGGCCGCTGGCAGGATCGGCAGCCCACGCCGACGGAACACGGATACGGATAAGGAGAAAACATGCCAGTTTTTACGTTTTCGGGAAAGACCGCTTCGGGCGAGAAAGTTCAGGGAGAGCGCGTAGCCTCCACCAAGGACGGACTCGCCTCTCAACTTCGCAGGGAACGGATCACGCCCGGCTCCATCCGGGAGAAGGGCAAGGAATTTTCCCTGCCCACGTTTGGCAGCGGCAAGGTCAAGGTCAAGGATGTTGCCGTGTTCTTCCGCCAGTTCTCCGTCATGATTGACGCCGGCCTGCCCCTGGTGCAGTGCCTGGAGATTCTCGGCGCCAACCAGGAGAACCCCACCTTTCAGAAGACCCTCCTCGGGGTCCGAACCACCGTCGAAGGTGGCGCCACGCTGGCCAATGCCATGCGCCAGTATCCGGCGATCTTCGACGACCTGACCACCAACATGATCGAGGCGGGCGAGACCGGCGGTATTCTCGACATCATCCTGCAGCGCCTGGCGATCTACGTGGAAAAGGCGGTCAAGCTGCGCGCGGCCGTCAAATCGGCGTTGATCTACCCGGTCTCCGTCGTCTCTCTCGCCGGCCTGATCGTGGGCGCGCTGCTCAAGTGGGTGGTGCCGATATTCGCCAACCTCTTTGTCGGCTTGGGAGTGTCGCTCCCGCTGCCGACCCGCATGGTCATTGGCCTCAGTGGCTTCGTGGGTACCTTCTGGTGGGTCATGATCGGGGGTAGCGTCGCCTCCGTCTTCGCCATCAAGCAGATTCGCAAGCACCCGCGAGGCCGCTATTACTTCGATGCCTTCCTGCTCAAGATGCCCATCATCGGAATCCTGCTGCGCAAGATCGCAGTCGCCCGCTTCACTCGAACCCTGGGCACGCTCATCACCTCCGGCGTTCCCATCCTCGAGGGCCTGGCCATTACCGCCCGCACCTCGGGCAACGCCGTGCTCGAAGAAGCGCTGATGAAGGTGCGCAAGGCCATCGAAGAAGGCCGCACCATCGTCGATCCCCTGCGCGAATGCGGCGTCTTCCCCAACATGGTGACCCAGATGATCGGCGTCGGCGAAGCCACCGGCGCCATGGACTCCATGCTGCAGAAGATCGCCGACTTCTACGAAGACGAAGTCGACGCCGCCACCAAGGACATGCTGGCCATGCTGGAACCCATCATCATCGGCATGCTCGGCGTCAGCATCGGAGGCATCGTCGTTTCTCTGTACCTGCCGTTGTTCTCCATGATCTCAAAACTGGCAGGATAGAAAAGACAGCTGTCAGCCTTCAGCCGTCAGCCGTCAGCTAACCCCAAAATCTCAGGGGCCTACGACGAACAACTGACGACTGACGGCTGACAGCTGATGGCTAACTCCATGCCCTTCATCTCCGATGAGCGCAACTGGCTGACCTGGCTGGTCAAGGTTCGCATCCTGATCCTCCTGGTGCTGCTCGCCATCGAACTCGCCGTTATCCGCCTTACTCCCGTCCCCCTGCCCATCCTGCCCTTCCTCACCGGAATGGTGCTGTGGTTCGTGCTCTCGCTGTTTTTCCTTTTTCTGGTTTCGGTCTGGAGCGAACACCGCCTCCAGGCCATCCTTCAAGTCCTCGCCGATCTGGCCATGGTCACCCTGGTCGTCCATGTCACCGGCGGCATCGACAGTTCGCTAAATTTTCTCTACCCCCTGGTCATCGTGGTCGCGTGCATGCTCCTGCCTCGATCCTGGGGATATCTCAGCGCCGCCCTCGCGTTCATCTTGTTCGGAACCATCCTCGAGCTCGATTACTATTCGGTCATTCCCTCCTACGCCAGCTCGCATCCCAAACTGCAGGCGCTGCAGGTAGTCGTCTTCGTCAACCTGTTTGCCTATTTCGCCATCGCCTACCTGGCGGGTCTGCTGATGAGCAAGCTCCGCCAAGTGGATGTGCAACTGAAAGACGCCAGCGGCGCCCTCGAAAATCTGCAGGCGCTCCACGAAAATATCGTGCAGTCCATGAGCGGCGGTGTCATCGCCACCGGGCTCGACGGACGCATCACCCTGGTCAATCGAGCCGCCCAGCAACTGCTCGGGATCTCCGAAGCCGAGTTGTGCGGACGCTCGGTCGCCGGCCTCTTTCAGGATCCCTTGCCCCATTTCGGCGTGGCCCGAAGCGATGCCGAAGTCCGCTACCAGGCCGTCAACGGCTTCCGCAAGACGTTTCGCGTGCTGGTTTCCGCCCTCAACGTCACCGCACTCGGCGACTTGGGCTTTGTCTATTCCTTCGACGATCTCACCGAAATCCGCCGCCTGGAACGCGAAGTGCGCATGCAGGACCGCCTGGCCGCAGTGGGCCGCCTCGCCGCCGCCATCGCGCACGAAATCCGCAATCCCCTCACTTCCATCGCCGGCTCGGTCGCCATGTTGTCGGATGCGCCCACTCTGAATTCCGATGAGCGCCACCTCCTGCAGATTGTCATCCGCGAGTCCGGTCGCCTCAACAACATCATCACCGATTTTCTGGCCTACTCGCGCGGCAAACAATATCGCTTCGAGCGCGTCGATCTGATTCCCTTGCTCCAGGACACTCTCACCTTGCTCGAACACCGCCTCACCGCCGAGAGCGCGGGCATCGAACTCAAGCGCAACTTTGCAAAGTCCGAGGCCTGGGTCCTGGCCGATGGTGACAAGCTCAAACAGGTGTTCTGGAACTTCGCGGAAAACGCCGTGCGCGCAATCAAGACGACAGGCAAAGGTGGAACGCTCACCGTCTCCCTGGCCGAGCGCGGTTCCGACTGGGAAATGAGCTTCGCCGATACCGGCCCCGGCATCAATCCGCAGCAGACGGAGAAAATCTTCGAGCCCTTCCAGTCCTGCTTTGCGGACGGAACCGGACTCGGCCTCGCCATCGTGTACCAGATCGTCCAGGCCCACGAAGGCAAGGTGTGGGCGCGTTCCGAAGTCGGCAAGGGCACCAGCTTTGTCGTCCGTCTGCGGCGCATGGATAGCGGCTGCGCCCATGAGCCGGGAACCGCGGCCGCAACGTCCTCCGCATCCGACTCTGCCCAAGCCGCGCTGGCTGCGGCGGGAGGAGCCAACCGTGGGTAACATCCTGGTCTGCGACGACGAGCGCTCCATCTGCGAACTGCTCGATATTGCCCTGCGCCGCGATGGCCACAAAGTCGAAACCGTCACCGGCGGCGAAGCGGCCAAGCGCAAGATCGACAGCGCCCTGTTCGACGTGATCGTGACCGACATCAAGATGCCCGCCGTCGACGGCGTCGAAGTCCTGCGCCACGCCCACCAGGTCTCGCCCGATTCCGCCGTCATTTTGATGACTGCCGTCGACGACTACGAGGCCGCCGTCGAGGCCGTCAAGGCCGGCGGCGCCACCGATTACATCCGCAAAAGTCCCGGCCTCGTGGACGAGGTTAAACTCGCCATCGCCCGCTCGCTCACCAGGGTTTCGCTCAGCCGTCAGAATTTTGCCCTGCGCCGCGACGCGGCCACGCGCAACTCGCTCGACAACATCGTCGGCGTAAGTCCGGCGCTGGAGAAGCTGAAGCAGACCATTCGCACCGTAGCCACCACCAGCAGCACGATTCTCGTCTACGGCGAAAGCGGAACCGGTAAAGAACTCGTAGCCCGCGCCGTGCACACCTGTTCGCCGCGAGCCGCCGAAGCCTTTGTCTCGGTCAATTGCGGCGCCTTTCCCGAGACGCTGCTCGAAAGCGAACTTTTCGGCTACGTCAAGGGCGCCTTCACCGGAGCCAATCAGAACCGCCGCGGCCTCTTCGAAGTCGCCGACCAGGGCACGATCTTTCTCGACGAGATTGGCGAGATGACCATGCCCATGCAGGTCAAACTGCTGCGCGTGTTGCAGGAGCGCACCGTGCGTCCGGTAGGGGGCACCAGCGAAATTCCGGTGGACGTCCGCGTCATCGCCGCCACCAACCGCGATCTCGACCGCCAGGTCACCGACGGCACCTTCCGCGAGGACCTCTACTATCGCCTGAGCGTCATCCCCATTCGCGTCCCGGACCTGCGCGAGCGCCGCGAAGATGTACCGCTCCTGGCCAATCATTTCCTGAAAAAATATGCTCCCGGAGCGGGGAAGAGCATCCACGGTATCGCTGCCCAGTCGCTCGAAGCTCTGACCGGTTACGACTGGCCGGGCAACGTCCGCCAACTCGAGAACACGATCGAACGCGCGGTAGCGCTCGAAACCACAAACGAACTGCGAGTCGAGTTGCCCGCCGAACGTCCCAAGGCTCGCGCCGTAGCCGCCGGCGCCGAAACCGCCGCCAGTATGCCCGCGGGCGTCGTTCTACCCGAGGGCGTGAACATGGAAAACTACGTCGCCCAGATCGAGCGCTCGCTGCTGCAGTCCGCCCTCTCGCAAACCCACGGCGTGCAAGTCCGAGCCGCCGACGTCTTAGGCATCTCCTACCGCTCGTTCCGCCATTTGATGAAGAAGTACGAACTGTAAAGCTCAGCTGTCAGCCGTCAGCTCTCAGCCCTCAGTAAAACCTGTTCGTGGAGAGACGGGCGTTCCTTCGGCAAGCTCAGGACAGGCTCTCGCCCGTCCAGCCACCCTATCCAAGTTGTCATCCTGAGCGGAGTCGAAGGACCCCTACATCCTTGACGCTCAGCAATGACGCGCCAGGGAGTTCTCCTTGTCAATTTGGTTTTGGGAAGGGCACGGCTTCAGCCGTGCCGATCAGAGCCAATAGAAATGCGGGCTTTAGCCCCTGAGGGCCGTTCGATGGCGCCGATTTCCCGGACCATCTGCCCCGCTCCTCCTCCGCCACTCCGAACCCTTCCGCAACGATGCTAAACTTTCTCGGTCCTTCCCCAGAACCCTGGAGCGATGTCCCAACTGAACCTCAAGCCCGCGCACGCGGCGGTCAAGAACTATTACGCCGCCCTAACCCAGATGGGACAACTTCACTTTGAGAATGAAGCTCAAGTCAGCGACGCCTTCGCAGGGTGCCCCACTCATTCGCGGTTTTTGCGAATGAGTGGGCCACCACATCTCACAGCGCCGCTTTCCTCACGCCGTAGCCGCGCGTCCAACCCCCTCACCCCGCCGCACCCGGACTTTCACCTCGACGCTCGACCCCAGCCGGTTGATGATCGACATAAGGCGGTCAACCGTGAAGCGCCCCAGGTTCGCATTGCGGATGCGCGAGAAGTCGGCTGCCGCGATGCCGGTGCGCCCGTGCGCGGCGCGCACGCTCAGGCCTTCCCGATCGAGCGCTTTGATGATTTCGGCCGCGAGGATTGCCTTGAACTGCTCAACATCCGCGCTCTTGTGCCCCAGATCCCGGAACACATTCCCGCTTCCGCGCACTACTCCCGGCTTTTCGCCTTTCATCGCAACATCTCCTTCAATCTCTTCAAACGGTCCTTAATCAGATCAATCTCGCGTTGCGGCGTCTTGATGCCTTGTGTCGATTTCTTTTGGAACGCATCGACCACCCAGATTTCCTCACCGAGTTGCACTGCGTAGACCGCGCGAAATGCATCGCCACGGAACCGCAGCGCAATCTCGAACACGCCCGATCCCAAGCCCTGCATCGGCTTCGCAATATCGGCCTTTCCACCCTCGGCAGCGATCGTCAAGGCCGTCAGACAGATCGATCTGGCTCCTTCCGGAAACGTCTCGAATTCCTTCAGTGCCGCCCTGATCCATGAAATGGGCCGTGTCTTTCGGGTCATTGGCTGTCTACCACTTCATTCTCCAGTATTGCCAATGTTGTCATATATGACAACAAATGTCAAGAAAATCCCATCCGTGCAGGACGCGAAGAAGGACGATTTGGACAAAGAGATGGAGAAGGAGTGCAGGTCGAAGGAAGGCCGAGAGTTTATGGCGGACTTGCAGCGCCTGTCGGACGGGGTAGCGCGTGATCCGGAGTTTCTGGACAGGAAGGTTGGCGACCTCGGAGGCGAGCAGGAAAAGGAATCCGCCGGGAACTGAGCGCCGGGCGAACAAGCGGAGAAAAGAACGGACAGAAAAAGACCGGCCGAAATTTTGGGCTAGGGCAGGGAATTTGGTCGGGGCGCGCGGATTTGAACCGCGGACCCCCTGCGCCCAAGGCAGGTGCGCTACCAGGCTGCGCTACGCCCCGACTTTCAATGACTTAGGCCACCTTCGACCCGTATTTCAAGACTAAGGCAGGTGCTCTATTCCTGCAAGGGGAAGTTGCAATTTGGGAACCGACCGAACCGACTCCGTGCTGCTTCATAGGCAAGGGCTGCCTGTGCTTCGTCAATGAAATAACGTCAGTGAAATAGCCTACCTGTCTCCCCGCGTTCGGGCCATCCTCACGTAATTTTACGGCTGCGCACTGACCTCGAGCAGCAGATGATCCTTGAACTTCGCCGCCAGTTTCGCCACGCCATTGGCCGCCGCGTCTACCGTGCCCAGGTCTTTTCCCTGGTCGTAGTCGCTCACCCGATGCCTCCCGGGCTTCAATCCACGCAGTTCAATCTCGCCTTTCCAGTTGGCCGAGCTGAAGAACGCGTAATACATTTTGCCGTCTTTTGCGATGGCATATCCCTCGGGCGTATCGTAGCCGATCACGTACAGGTCCCTGAACTCTCCCTTCGATAGCATCTTTTCGTTGTATAAGCCGATCCACTTCTTCCAACGCTCTTCTTTCGCCGCGGTCAGATTAACGTCCTTGAATTTCGGACCGGGATCGGGCCAGACGAACTTCGTCCCCACCACGCCTCCGGCTCCAATGGTGGATGCGAAATCGTCGCCGTGTTCTTTCCAGTCGTTGCCCACCTTGGTCATCGCGGAAAGTTCGACGTGATCGCCGTAGACCGCCGATTCGGGCCCGAGCAATGCCTTATACATCTTGATCCGTCGCCGCACCTGCACCGCCCCTACCGGGTCGGCGGTGACGGCCTGGTCTATGAACGGCAGCCATGCCAGCGAGGGCGGCGTGCCGCACGGGCAGGCCTGCGTCACACTCTGCGGCTTCAGAGCGCGCGTCGTCTGGAAAATCTCTTTGTAGACATCGCCCATGGCATTCACCGAATCCTGCGGCGACTTGTGATGGTGCGCCGGGTTGTAGCAGGCCGGAACGCTGTAGATGTTGTCCAGCTTGCTGCCGTCGAATCCCCAGTCGCGAATGAATTTCTCCGTCAGTTGCTTGTGATACGCTCGCACTTCCGGCACTGCCGGACAGAGCGCGGCTAGACCACGTGTGATGTGTGCGTGCTTGCCATTCTTGTCGAGGATGAGCCAGTCGGGATGATCCTGAACCACCTTCGACACAACGTATTTGTGGGATTCCCAGCGGCCCTCGCCATCTTCCACACCGAGCGGCAACCACCAGAGTTGCACCAGCATGCCTTGCTTGTGAAAGTCGTCGGTCATCTTCTTGATGGAATCGCCGGGAAAAGTCTCGTTGCGCGGATTCCAATCGCCGTAGGTGTCGAACCAGCGATCGTCGAGCGTCGCCCACTTGATGCCCATCTCCTTCAGCTTCGGAACCGTGCCCAGCATCTGCGCCGGCGTCACGTTGAATTCGTATCCCCAGCCGCACCAGCTTACGTTGTAAGCTTCGCTTGACGGCTTCGGAAGGTCCCAACCTTCTTTTTGCAGGACGCCCGACCAAATCCGCAACGGCTCGTAGAAATCGCCGGCATACACCGAAACGAAACTGCGCGGAGTGGAGTAAGTCTCGCCCGGTTTCAGTGTGATGTTGGCGGTGTAGTCCACTTCGGTATTCACGCGTCCGTCGGCGGCGACCTTTGCCGGGATGGCTGCGGAGATCGGAATCGTCTCGACGTGCCCAACTGCTTCGCCCACCTGGCGCGTCCAGAAAGCCACTACCGGGATCCCACCGCCATAGCCGCCTTTCACCATCTCTCCCATGACGTTTGGCTGAGAGAAGGCAGGCGTCAGCTTCACGACATCATCTTTTCCCCAGTCATAGCTCGCGCCATGAAAGGACCACATTTCCCACGGCCGCGCCTTCCCATCGTCCAGCCGCGCGTTCAAACGGCGCCGCTGATTCACACTCTTTTCGATGGTGATTTCGCTCGCGCCCGTGTTCTTGTATTCCACCGTGCTCAGCAGAATGTTCGGGAACTTGTCATAGATTTCAAGCGCCAGCACGCCTTGCAAATCCATCCCCGACGGCCCAAGCGGACGCGCCGGAATCTCCACCCGCTTCCCGGCTCCCATCTTTCCGATCGCTTCGTGCACTTGCGTCTGCTGGAAGTCGAGCGTGAAATGCACATTCTTGCCCCCCACCCGCACAAAATCGCTGTCCGCGGGAGCGCCGAGGTTAGGTTCGTCGAGGGAAAGTTTCTTGCCGTCCTTCAACAGAGATGCCCGCACATAACCATCTGACCCCACCTCAAATTCCGCCGCGCTCGTGGCCAGAACTACCGGGCCGCCGCCCTTCACTTCCACCTTGATCGTGGAAGGCTGAGTGGGTTCGGGTTTTGCCGGCGCCAGTGACTTCGAGCAAGCCGCGAGCAGCAGCAGGAAGATGAGACCAAGCGTCGTACCGAGCGTGATGCCGACCAGCGCCATCCCGTAATTGCGGG
>Ga0209517_10006505_pt1 | contig 14435 bp, 16 predicted proteins | sample PeaSoiMetSII2010_FD_187695 | JGI IMG/M metagenome (GOLD analysis project Ga0209517, IMG submission 187695) | Peat soil microbial communities from Weissenstadt, Germany - SII-2010 (SPAdes) (version 2) | ecosystem: Environmental > Terrestrial > Soil > Wetlands > Peat | place: Germany... | reverse complement strand
CCGCAATTCATGGTTTCCTCAACCGGCAATTCGAGAGTCCAGGTGATACCGAAACAGCCGCCCCATACTACGGCGGTCGTTGAGATTGACCGTGAGGGCGTCATTAGCATGACGTGCCCGCCCGCCGGTCCTGGAATTGGCAGGCGCGGGACATTCAAAGAAGCACAGGGGCGGATTGTCTCTTTGGGAAACTTCGTTGGAGAGCCGCAACCACCCGGCGAGCCGATGACGCCTGAAGGGTTTTCCCGGTTCGTCCTTGAGCCGATCTTGTTTCCGGCGGACAATTGACTGGACGCCCCGCTCCCCTTGAAACATCCGCGTGACGGTCTGCCGGGACATCCCGGTCAGCTGCCCTTTCAGTGCATCCCTGCAAGTAGGTCCGGTCCTGAATGGCGCGGTTACGGCACGCTTGGCTGCCAGAGCAAATCGAGCATAACAATTCTGAATAGGAAGCTCTCAGAAATCAATGTGCATGTTCTGAGTGAACATGATCTAGTCTGTTGCATTACCAAGTTCCTATAGCGCCGATAGGAGGAACCTGGAGACTCAGCTCATCCCACTCCTTATCTGAATGAGCAGCATTCTGACGGGAGATTTCGCGGAGATGCCGTGGGTCAGCATCGGGGGCATGTAGACAAAGGAGCCGGCCTGGGCGCTGACCTTATCCTCTCCCAACTGGACTTCAGCTTCTCCACCAAGAAAATAGAGGATGGCGGGCGTTGGGGCTGAGTGTGCGGAGAGTTCCTGACCGGACGAGAAGCCAAACAGCGTGATGTTGACTCTTTCGTCCTTGTGCAGGATGCGGCTCAGGATTCCGTTTTCTGGTGGCGCGAACTCCTTGTGCAGGTCTGCTAGAAATGTATAGTCCATAGATTTCTCCTTCATGTACGCGCCGCAAGGTGCGGTGTAGTAACTGACGGCGCCTTCGAGCTAGGATTCGCTCGATCGAAGGCACCACGTTGAGATCGTTCGTTGCACGCGGATTGAGTTGACTCTGCGGCGATGACGCTACCTAGGCTCCCTCATTTCTGGAAAATAATGGCATTGAGAGCCGCAGCACGGCCATAGAAAAGAGCACCAGTACTGCGGCGAGCAGGACTCGCGGATAGAAAGCTTTGTCTCGAACGATCTCGACAACCAGGATCAGCGTGGCTAGCACAAGCAATGTGACCGACATAGCGCGATGAAACCGCTGCATTCCGTTTTGCAGATCGCCCGTCGCCTTGCGTTCAATTTCACGTCCATGATCGGAATCGGTGCAATGCGATTTACATTTGCAGGCATTGCAAGCGGACGCGGGCGCCCGATAGATTACAGACCTCTTCGCATGATCGACAAAGACCGGAAACAAGTGCTGGAACTCAGGGCACCTCCACATATCCTTGTCGGCAAAGTAAGTGAACCCGGTTGTGCTCATGCGCAACGAGCGTCGATGCGCGTGACGTGCAGCAAATTCCAACAAAAGAGCCATCACTCCGAGAAGTACCGCGTATCCGAGCATTAGCGTGAATTCGAGAGATACGGATTGCACGGTTCAACGCTCCTGCGGTTGTGCGACGACATCCGTAAACAGAATGTCTTTGGGTTGCTCCAGGGTGTCACCCTTCCGCATGTAGCGAATTCCCAATGCCGAAAGGTAGAGAATTGGAAGCGCTCCTCCCAGGATGAAGACAACATCGCCGGGCATACGCAGCCATTCCAGGACTGAATTCGTGTGGCTGCCAATATAGTCGAGCGTGCGGGCATCGTAATAGCTCACGCTGATGGAGTGATAAAGCTGTAGGATTCCCAGCGGAAACAGGGTGGCAAAAACCATCCATGCGAGACCAAGATTCAGTGACCAGAAGCTGATCTGCGCCGCTTTGTCAGACCAGTGCTTTTGCGGAATGATATAGCGCAGGCAAAAGAGGGCTAACCCGATCGACAGCATTCCATAGACGCCCATCATGGCCGCATGTGCGTGATTCGCAGTCAGAGCAGTGCCAATTTCGTAGTAAGAGACAATGGGCAGGTTAATCAGAAAGCCAAACACTCCGGCCCCAAGAAAGTTCCAGAAACCCACTGCAGCCAGGAACATCACTGCCCAGTAGTGGGGGAAAGTCGTCGCTGACTTGCTCTCCTGGACCGCGCCCAATTGGAGGAAGCTCCACGCCTCCACCGTGAGGAAGGTCAGCGGTATCACTTCAGCCGCGGAAAAGAAGGCGCCCAAGGCCATATGGAGCGCCGGTTCACCCGAGAAGTACACGTGATGCATGGTGCCTACGATGCCGCCCGCAGAGTACAAAATGACGTCGAGATAGATCATTCGCAGTGCGATGCGTTCGTGGACTACTCCCAGCAGTACGAAGATATACGCCACAAGTATGGTTGTGAACAGCTCGAGGAAATCCTCTACCCAAAGGTGGACAACCCAGAACCTCCAGAAGTCTGTTGTGGTGAAGTGCTGTCCGGGGTTGGCCAGCAGTCCCACGCCATAAAATGCCGGAATCGAAAGCGCTGAAAAGAAGAAGAGCCAAGGCATGTTCCCCACATGTTCGGAATCGAGACGCCCACGAAGTCCTCGGTACAGGATCACAACCCAGAACAACAATCCAATCGTAAGGAGAATTTGCCAGACACGGCCCAAGTCAAGATATTCAAACCCCTGGTCACCGAACCATGCGTTAGGGATCAAACCCTGAATGCCGGCAAATTCCCCAAAAAGGCTTCCAACAACGACGATTACCAGTGCACTCAACAAGCAATACGCAAGCATTTTCTGTCCGCGGGGCTCGCGTCCGGAGATCATGGGCGCAAGGAAGATGCCTGCAGCAAGATAAGAAGTGGAAACCCAGAAGATCGATAGCTGCACGTGCCATGTACGGACAATGTTGAAAGGTAGAAATCTTCCCAGGTCAATTCCGAAGAAGCTTTGCAGATCGGCCCGGTAGTGCTCGGAGGCGCCTCCAAGCAGTGTCTGAACCAGGAACAGCGCAGCCATCACAAAGAAGAACCAGGCGCACGCCTTTTGAGCGGGAGTCAGCATTACTTCGTCCGGAGCTCGGAACGACATACTCTGCTGTTCTCTTCCGTGCCACCCGAGAAGATTCCAACGTCCAAACGAGGCCAGCAGCAACCCTGTCCCGCCCAGAAGCGCAGCGAGCGACAGTACACTCCACACAATCGAATCCGTGGTTGCATGATTTCCGACCAGCGGTTCCGGAGGCCAATTATTGGTATAGGAATAGGAGTGGCCAGGCCGAGCCGCTGCCGCTGCCCACGCAGTCCAACTGAAGAAGGCCGTAAGTTTACGAATCTGTTCGCGGTCGCTAATCGCATTCGGCCGGAGGCCGAACTTCGAAGTTGGATTGCCAAAGAAAGATGCATAATAGGCTCTGCACTCCTCGAACGCCCTGGCCTGAGAATCTGTGTAAGTCAGCGTTCCAGTCGTGTCGTCATATCGGTTCGCCTTGAAGTCTTGAATCGTGCGGGCCGCCGCGGTATCTGCGTTCGTTTCGCCATAGATGCGGATGCTGGAGAGTGCAGCGCGATGAAGGTACTCCGTCGTGAAATCTGGCCCAAGATAAGCGCCGTGACCAAAAATCGATCCATATTCCATCAACCCGTTTCCGAGAAAGATTCGCTGGCCAGCCATGATGTCGGCGCGCGTGAACAGGGTCAGTCCTTTGGCGTCTTTTACGAACTGAGGAATAGGCGGCTCATCGGTATAGGTGTAGTACGTAAGGATACCCATGATGAGAAAGCCGACAATCAAGACGATGACTGCCGCCTGAACCCAACCGTTGGCGATCATGAGCGACCGTTTACCAGGAATCTGCATTGAACCTCCAGAGTCAGCTGCTGGAACCGGACTGGGATCAGGGAAGTGACGAACCTCAAGCCTAATTGCGCAGGCTCTCACCACAATAGTTCGTTTGTACCTTCCGGGGAGACAATTGTCATGATGCGGAGGTCCCCAGGAGTGACCGCTGTTTCATTTGCGCGGTTCGGGCACGCGAAGCTGGTGGCCGCAAGGGACTTCAAATGAGACGGCGCTGGAGGGCGTGCATCACTGCCTCAAGTCGATTATGCGTCCGTAATTTCTGGTTAATGTGGTGAAGATGATTTCGAAGCGTCTGCGGGCTGATGCCAAGCGCTTTGGCAATTCGCGGGGCTGCGGCACCCACCGCGAGCATTCTGAGGATTTCAAGCTCTTGCGAAGATAGAGGCGCAATCGGCGCTGCCCCGGCGACGGCGTCTTCCAGATTCGCCACTTCTTTGGAAATGGCGACCATGCGGCCGAACACCTCCTCGCGCTTCTTTTGCACACTGATGTCACGCACGAGATGAACGATAAGTGACCTGCCAGTTCGGCGGTTCAAATAAGAAATGGAGGAAAGATTGACCCAGATCCGCTCCTCACTACGAGTAGTCACATTCAGATCGAAATTCGATATGTGATTCGCGGGTTTGGCGCATCGCAACGCAGCGCAGCCGTCATGACAGACATCCGTACCCAAAGCCCCTATTCCGTGCAGGACATCGGCGCAGGTCTTCCCAAGTACCTCCTCTTCAGGATGACCAAAAAGAGCTTCCGCGGCATGATTCCAAAAACAGATTTCGCCCGTCTCCCGGACAGCGAAGACCGCATCCGCTGTGTTTTCGAGAAAGGCGAATAATTCCGCTTCCAGCATGTTCACATACTAGAGCGTTTCCCCGGACAGCGTCGGCGCTAAAGAAATCGAAGCCCTGGCCAAAATCGAGTGTACCAATGGCTGTTGTGCTCGGGAGGATATCAGGCATGATCGGGAGCCGTCGCTTCAGGCCAGGCAATGGTGAGCAGAAACGCGCACTCTTCCAGTGCTTCAACATCGTGTTCAAGTCCGCGCTCAATAGCGAGGAGGTCTCCAGGAACAAGTTCCTCTGTCCGATCGTCGGGAAGATGCACCCTGATCTTCCCCAAAACTGCATGCACAGAGATCGGACCTTCGGCGCGGTGGTGGCTCATGTAGCTTCCCGGCTTCATCCGTATAAGGACGATGCGAAATTCCGGATACTTCACGATAGTCTCCGAACTCCGGCCGGTCTCGCGTTGCCAGGATTCGGCATCCTTCAGTTTTTCCAGCTCGTCGGCGAGGTTCTTTCGGATGACCTCGTTCGCGAGTTCCGGCAGGCGAGTCATGCTCTCGTGACTATTGGCTACGTGGCGATTCTCTTCAAATCCGCTCATTAAGCACCTCCATCTGATTTGTCTCATTGCGAGGGAAGACCAGACTTCGCATTCGATTGCATTGAGCCTATGCTTCCACGAAGGCACTTTGAATGGTCTGGTTGTAACGGGAACCGGGACAGTTGTACTTCTCTATTGTTGATTCATTGCTGCGACAATCTTCACAGTGTCTCAGGCTGCTCTGAGGAACCATCACAGCTTCTGCGCGCGACTGACATGGTGCATCGTCTGTACTGAGCCCGCATCTGCAGGACAGAACAGATTTTTACGACTGGATGGATGATGAATGCGGGCATTGTCCGCCGCAGTATCCATTCGATAGATTGAAAATCCGAGAGGGGTCCAGGGGGGGCAAAGAAGATCGCAGAGTTGTTTGTAGAGGTTCTTGCTGCGGCAGGTGTGGAGCGTATGTATGGAGTTGCAGGTGATTCCCTCAACGGCATCACGGATTCTGTACGAAGGCACAACGGGATTGAGTGGGTAGGCGTGCGGCACGAAGAAACCGCGGCCTTCGCGGCAGGAGCTGAAGCTGGATTAACTGGCAAGTTTGCCGTATGCGCCGGTAGCTGTGGGCCGGGCAACCTCCATCTCATCAATGGACTCTACGATGCCCATCGAAGCCGTGTGCCGGTCCTGGCGATTGCCGCACAAATCCCATCGCAGGAAATCGGCAGCGGATACTTCCAGGAAACTCACCCTGAACACCTCTTTAAGGAGTGCAGCCATTTCTGTGAGCTGGTCTCAAGCCCTGCCCAGATGCCGCGCATGCTCGAGATCGCGATCCAGACGGCTCTGGCAAAGCGTGGCGTAGCCGTGGTTGTTCTGCCTGGCGATATCGCGTTATTGAATGCGGAAAATGACGATCGCCGTGTCAACTTCTCGTTTTCTCAGCCGCACATTGTCCCCCGCCCGGAAGAGTTGGATCAACTGGCGGCCGAACTCAATCGCGCGACGCGAGTGACAATCCTGGCCGGCGCAGGCTGTGCAGGCGCTCATGATGAGCTGATCCAGTTGGCAGCGAAGCTCCAGGCGCCAATCGTGCATGCCATGCGGGGGAAAGAGTTTGTCGAGTACGACAATCCCTACGACGTGGGCATGACTGGCCTGCTTGGTTTCTCCTCGGGCTATCATGCCATGATGAACTGTGATGCGCTGCTGATGTTGGGAACGGATTTCCCCTACCAGCAGTTTTATCCCAAGAATGCGCGCATTCTGCAGGTCGATATCCGCAAGGAGCAGCTGGGAAGGCGCAGCCACCTGGACTTCGGGGTTGTTGGGGGCACTGCGGAGACTCTCTGCGCATTGCTTCCGCGCATCGTGCAAAACACAGACCGATCCTATCTCGACGTCTGCCTCAATCACTATCGCGAAGCTCGCAAAGGACTGGACGATCTGGCAACAGGAAGACCCGGCCAGCGTCCGATTCATCCCCAATACGTCGCCAAAATCCTCAATGAAGTCGCTGCAGAGGACACAATATTTACCGTGGATGTCGGGACACCGGTGATTTGGGCGGCACGTTACCTGGGCATGAATGGCCACCGGCGTTTGCTAAGCTCCTTTAACCACGGATCGATGGCAAACGCATTGCCGCAGGCCATTGGAGCTCAGATCTCTCATCCTGGTCGTCAGGTTGTTACGCTCTCTGGTGACGGCGGGTTCTCTATGCTGATGGGGGATCTCCTTTCGTTGCGGCAGCTCAAACTGCCCGTGAAGGTCGTTGTCTTCAACAATGGCTCTCTGGGGTTTGTTGAACTTGAGATGAAAGCGACAGGCTTCCTAAAGCATGGTACAGACTTGGTCAATCCCGATTTTGCGAAGATTGCGGAAGGCGCGGGATTGTTCGCCTTGCATGTTGATGATCCAGAAGAAGTCCGTCCGGCTCTTAAGCAGGCGATGGCGCATGATGGTCCCGCTCTGATTGACATCGCGGTGAACAGGCAGGAGTTGGCGATGCCGCCTTCTCTCAAACTGGACCAGATTGTCGATTTTAATCTCTATATGATCAGAGCCATTCTGAACGGCCGCGGCGACGAAATTATTGACCTCGCCCGAACTAATTTGTTCAGATGAATTTCTCTTGATCTGTTCCACTGGTGCTCTCTTCGATAAGAGCAAGGTCGGCTCTGATCACCCAAAATCTCCTGAATTTCTGCCTTACCTGAACCTGATGGGGGAGACCGAATGAGCAAACCAAAATTGGCTACGATGAGCGAGCTGCCGGGAAAGATCGGGATTGTGGGTGCCGGCAGCGTAGGGGCGACGATCGCCTACGCTTGCATGGTGCGCGGAGTGGGCAAGCACATTAGCCTGTTTGACGTTGCAAAAGCAAAAGTGGAGGCCGAGGTACTGGATCTGAACCATGGGCTAATGTTTGTGCCGATGGCGAAGGTAGACGGTTCGGATGACCTGAACGTGCTCGAGCGCTCCGACGTAATAGTGGTGACCGCAGGTGCAAAGTAGAAACCGGGGCAGACGCGCCTCGATCTGGCCGAGGCAAACACCGCGATCTGCCGCAAATTGATACCCGACCTTCTGCGCGTCGCACCGCTTGCGACGCTGCTGATGGTGACCAACCCCGTGGACGTGCTTACCTACGTCGCTTTAAAACTGAGCGGACTGGAGAGCCGGAGGGTTCTGGACTGCGGCGTACTCTACGACGTCGAAACGCTGAAAGAGAGCGCCCTGTTACATACCGTCTCTTGGCGAAGCGAGAAGAGTGATGCCCCAGAGTCGTTTCTACCCGCTCAGCGACACTTAGACGAAGAGGCTGTATTACTCATGGATGATGAAGATGGCGCCTCCGACGCTGCGGTGAGCAGCCCGACACGGTAAAGGAAGACCGATCCTAGCGGCTCGGCGGGACTCATGAACATTCAGGTGGGAGCGTTGCTTTAGGAGTTGTTTGTTGCGGCCCTGTCTTTGGTCATGGCAACGATTGTGAGCGGTGCCCAGGTCGTTGTAACCGGACAGGATTCACACAGTTTGTAAGGAGGTAGCCATGGCTGCTGAAGCGGTGCAAATGGCAGATCAGAAATCCAAGTTGATAAGTCGGGAAGAAGTTGCGGAAGGGACGATAGCCTTTCACTTCGAGAGGCCGTCGGGGTTCGCTTTCAAAGCAGGGCAGTCCGCCGATGTGACACTCATCGACCCACCGGACACAGACGCCGAGGGAAACACACGAACATTTTCCATCGCGAACCCTCCCTTTGAAAATGAACTGGTGTTCACCACGAGGATGCGTGATACCGCTTTCAAACGCTCTCTGAAGAAGGTGCCGCTAGCCACGGGAGTGAAGATAAGCTCGGCCGCGGGCTCCTTTACCCTGCATGAGAATCCGGCAACGTCAGCTGTGTTCCTCGCGGGCGGAATCGGAATTACGCCCTTTCTGAGTATCGTGCAACAAGCCAATCACGACCGCCTGCCGCACAAGTTGTATCTCTTCTATTCCAATCGGCGGCCCGAAGATGCAGCTTTCCTGGACATTCTCCAGACCTTGGAGACGACTAATCCTAACTTCCGCTTGATCTGCACCATGACAGAAATGTCGAAATCCAATAAAGACTGGAAGGGCGATACGGTTCTGATAGACAAGGAGATGCTGTCGAGACATTTGGACGACCTGCAGGGACCCATCTACTACATTGCCGGCCCGCCAAACATGGTTGCGGCTATGCGGCAGACGCTTGTAGGTGCCGGGGTCGAAGAGGACGACATTCGGTCAGAAGAGTTTGCCGGTTACTGAGGCATGGGGACGGCGGGCTGCGGCAGGCCATCCGGTCCCGCCGGGTTGCGAAATCGCTTCTCCACAAGGCGCAGTAGCCATGCCAGCTCACCCAACATAGGCCGGAGGCGCGTGGACTTGGTTCAGCCATGATGAGTAGGTGGGTGTGAAAGTGAACCCGTGGATTCTGCTCCATGAATTGGCACACAAGTGACCTGCCCCCGGAAAACTCTACCAGTTGAAGCTGGAGTTCTCTCGTAATCTAAACGGGAGGACGGAGCATGAAGAAGAGCCGGTATACGGAAGAGCAGATCATCGGGATCTTGAAGCAGCACGAGGCCGGAGTGAAGACGGCGGACCTTTGCCGGGAGCACGGGATCAGCCCGGCGACGTTCTATGGCTGGAAGTCGAAGTTCGGCGGCATGGAGGTCAGCGAGGCGCAGCGGCTGAAGGCGATGGAGGACGAGAACCGTCGTCTGAAGCTGCTAGTGGCGGAGCTGAGCCTGCATGGTGAGGCGCTGAAGGCGGTCATAAGAAAAAACGGGTGGAGCTTGCCGGTCTGAGAGAAGAAGTGGCGTTCATCTCGGTCGAGTTCCGGCTGAGCGAACGCACGGCCTGCAAGCTGTTGGGCGTGGAGCGGTCGAGCTATCGTTATGAACCTCGCCCGGACCGCAACATCGAACTGCGCGAGGCGCTGGTAAAGCTGGCTCGGCAGAAGCCGCGCTACGGCTATCGAAGGCTGCATGTCTTGCTTCAGCGTAGAGGCCATGAGGTCAACGTGAAGCGTGTTTACCGCTTGTATTTGGAGGAGAGGCTGTCGGTTCGGCGCAGGAAGCGCAAGCGTCTGGTGCGGGATCGAGCGCTGGCGCCGCGGCTGATCCGGCCCAACCAGGAGTGGGCGATGGACTTCATCGTTGATGGCTTGGCAACCGGGAGGATGGTGCGGATCCTCAGCGTGGTCGATGCGTACACGCGTGAGTGTCTGGCGCTTGAGGCCGACACCAGCCTGGGCAGCGGACGCGTAACGCGTGTGCTGGAGAGGCTGATCGGAGAGCGTGGGCGGCCGGAGAACTTGCGCTCGGACAACGGCCCGGAGTTCACCTCGCGGCGCATGCTGGGCTGGGCAGAGGACTGGAAGGTTGGGCTGGTGCACATCCAGCCGGGAAGGCCGATGCAGAATGGCCATGTCGAGAGCTTCCACGGTCGCCTGCGCGACGAGTGCCTCAACGCGCACTGGTTCCGCACGCTGAATGATGTACGGAGTACCCTGGCAAGTTGGCGGCGGGAGTACAACTGCGATCGTCCGCACAGCTCGCTCGACTACAGAACGCCAGAGGAGTTCAGGCAGAGAGCAGGCTATGCAGATGTGGAAAGCAAAGACTGCTTCCCACATCTGCACAGCCTCGACGGCGGCTGCGAGTTAATCTCGGAGCTAAACCAAAACCGGGAAACTCCAGTTATCAATGGTTGAGAAATCGGGGGCAGGTCAAAGAAACAGTTGGGTATAGGCATCGTGCTCTTTATTTCGCTGAAGGTTCGCAGAGATTCCGTATTGCCGCGCGAAGCTTATCATCTGTCAAGCTGACGAGTTCTGTGATAGAGAACGGTCGATACGAGGTTGACAGTATTCTGCCCTGCGCATCTTGGACCCTGAACCGGATAAGGGGCCAGGCATTCTTATCGAACATCGCCGACCCGTCGGCGAATTCCTCTCCTACGATGCGCTTGATTCTTGCCGTCTGTTGATCGAATACCCCCTCTATGCGGAAGCCCGTGGTCATCGTCTTTCCTCTCAAGAGTCAATATCAATTCGGGTATGGCTGCTGCCGTCGTACATCAGACGGAAAAATACCAACCCGCTTGCTTGTTCCTTCTGGCAACGCAGGCTTCCCAATCCTTCCAGGAACCGCCTTCGAACCGAAGAGCAAGAATGATGATGCTTATTGAGCACCTTCGTGTTCGCGTCAACGCACACCGCTGGAAACGGAGTGCCACACCCGAACCTAGGTTATTGAAGTAGCTTTGAACCCCTTCGCAGCAGCGCGGGTCTGCGCGCTTACTGCCCCGAAACATTGCTCGACGGACCCCGATTTGCCGCATTGCTGCATTGATCGGTACGCGATGCCATTTGGCAATAACGCGCTATTTGGGCTCCAGTCATTTTTGACGCAGACGCGAGTATTTGATCAGCTCGGAGCTAAGAATCAGGTAAGTAGCTGAGAGCTTTGGACATCGTGAATATCTGTGATTCGTATGAGCAACACTTGGCGCAATGAATACGTTTCGTATGCGCAACTAGATTCTCTGAACAATCAAATGCGAGAACACCCCTCCCCCCGCGTGAGCGATTGACGCTCAATGTCGCACGGGGTGACGCTTCAGTTGACTCGATGGACCATCAACGAAATTCCACAAACTGTTGATTAAAAGAAACTGAGATGCGAACAGGCTTGGCAAACCATTGGAATCACAGAAAGATCGGGAGCGGTTAGATCGAGGACAATTACGAGGGATCGAGGCTGTTAGGTTGTGCTGAAGCAACAGAGCAAACTGATCGCTCAAGCGAACTGACTTAAGGCGATAGTCTCCCCGCAGCGCCCATTGGCGCTGAAAAGGAGATTTGTCGATGATTAAGCATGCTGCTCACAACTTAGTCCTTGCCCTCACGCTCTTGGCCTTAACGGCGCCCGCTGGCAGGGCCTTTGCTCAATCCACCACTACAACCCCGCCCCCGTCGTCTGTCGGTGGAACTGATCCGGAGCCACAGAGCACGATCAAATTGATCATTCTCCAGATCCTCCAATTGGCATAGAATGTCCGGAGAGCACAAGCTTAAGCTGGCTGCCCAACTAGGGAGAGATGATGCACTTGACCGGCATAGATCTTCTGTTTTGGGCCGCCGGCTTTGTAGCCCATGTCGTATTGCTGCTGGTTCTTTGGGTCCGTCATCGCGCGGCGACATTTCCATTTTTCACGATTCTCATTGCCAGCTATGTCATGAGAACCGTCGTTCTATATTTCACCGCTCTGGCGGGTAGCAAGCATGCATATCTCTTGGCGTACCTTTCCTTGGGAAGCGTTGACTTGACCTTGCAGCTTTGCGTTGTATACGAGATGGCATCGCACGCTTTTCGCCCACTCGGCAACTGGGCACCAGATGCCCGGATCAGACTTGCCTGGATTGTCCTTGCAAGTATTGCGATCGCAGCGGGCCTCACGTGGCTCTCAGCGATTCCGCCCGTTCACACACTGCTGCGAACGATCCTGATCCGAGGCAATTTCTTTTCCGCCGTGTTGATGACAGAACTCTTTGCGGGAATGATTGCTCTCTCGGTGACCATCAGACTTCCATGGAAAACTCATGCGGCGAGGATTGCACAAGGCCTTGGGTTCTACTCATTCGTTTGTGTTCTCATTGAAGCAGGCCATAGTTACCTCGGAATCGATCACAACATAAGGATCTCTGCCGACTTGACATATTTTCGCATGCTCACTTACATGATCTGTGCGGGCTATTGGATCATAACGCTCTGGCTTGACGCTCCAGTTCCCAAAGCGCTTCCGAAAGAGATGGAGCAACATCTGCTAGCGCTGCAAAGGCAGGTTGAAGCCTACCTCCAGCAACTTCGGACATTTAGGGAATAGTATGCGAGCCACCTTTTTCTTTTTAGTGCTGTCAGTCTTCCTCCTCGCGCTGCTGACCCTGGTGGTCCACTATTATCTCCGGCGAATTCGGACTGAGAAACATCCATACGGAAGCTGGGAGAAGCTTCTAGGCAGGCTTTCGGCAGTTAATCGGGAAAATGTAGCTTTGATCGCATTATCTCTGGTTGACGAATCCGGGCAGAGGCGAGGAGATGAGAATGACGCAAATCTCGACGAAGCCCAGATATGGTCGATGATTGGTGGAATAAAGGGGCTAGAAACTCTTGAACGAAATTGCGCGGTCCTCGTTGATCTGGTCTTTTACGTTCAGCAGTGGTATCCGGAGGCACTGGCCATTGCCGAACAACTCAGGTTGAACGCTCGCGAGATTGAGTGGCATATTGGACGGCTGAAGAGCGCGGCCAAGGCCGGCAGGGCCGAAAAGGCATTCCCGGAACACGCGGAAGAGGTAGTTGCAATTTATTACGTGATGACCCGCCGTGTGCTGGCGCTCTATGAAGAGTGGAACCTCCCAGGGCTTGTAGAGCTCCAAAGGGCTCTATAGCGGTGCCCAATCACGTTCGATGCGATCATGCTTGAATGCCCTTTTGGTAAATAGCCCCGCAACTGTCCCAATCACCTCCACTTCCCGTCTATATCTCCATCGCCGGTCGTCGTTTGGTTCCGGTGACAGCATATGCGGCACAAGCGTCAACCACTCAGCCTTCTTATCCAGTTCACAGAAGCCGCAGAAGTATCCATCTCGGGTAAACAGAAAATAGATTGGACGATCAAACTCGTTCGTCCAATCCTTGCGGTTGGCAATAGCTCGCTTTTGCGAATCGATCAGGACGATGGATCCGGCGAGAATCATTGGCTCCAAGGTTCGGTCGTGCCTGCCAATAATACCGCGGCGATAATGGGGCGGCATCATCTTGCGGTCGGATTGAAGCAGCATTGTTTGTTCCGGGAGAGGATCGGAGATCAGGTTGTCGGGCACCCAAGCCCTCGCAAGTTTCTCGAGAGGGCCCTCCGCCAGCAGGAGCGTGGAATTGGGACTGGATGCCTGTAGCAACTGTGCCGAACCTTCATTCGACCCGGGGCAAAAGGAAAGCATCTGGTCCGTCGAGAGATTGTAGATATACGCCAGCACGATGAGCTTGGTGGCAGACAGCCCACGATTCTCGCGCTCTACCCGGTCAAGCCAGCTTGCCGAGATTCGATACGCATCATTGCCCCACTGTTGTGCAACCTGCGCGCATCGTTCCTCTGTCTCTCGCAACGTGAGCTTAAATTGGTTTCGAATATTGCGGAGTTGCGTACCGATCCCTTTCGGTAACGACTTATCCGTCAGCGAATTAGTCGTGCACGCGGTCCATCGAGGCATCAGAGACAAAGCTCCCTCCTTCCTTCCGCCGGCTTGGATGGTTCCGTCTTCAGAATCAGCGTTTCTCGAAAGATCGGTCATTGAGCTCCTCTCTGAGTTTTGGGAAACGGCAGCCACCACGTGAAAGAGCGTCTGCCAGTGCATCCAATGAGGCCGTATTGCCGGCTAGGATAACACCGACTACGGAAGCCACATATGAAAAAACAGAGGGTATTTGCCGACTCGGTTCTTGGCCACTTGCAGTTCCTTTCCCTGCCAAGTGTCGCAAAGAATTCTGTCTCATTTTGTGGGGGCAGTCCATGTGTCTCACTTTGGGGGGTACCCTATTGAACCCCGTTTAACCCCGCTTATCCCGGTTTTACCGCGCTGTACCGCGCTGTGGATTCGTGAGGAAAAGCGCAAAGCACCCCTACTTGTAGTAGTGTTCGTCCGCTCACGCAGCAACCTGAAGTCAGACATTCACCCTCGGG
>Ga0209517_10006503_pt1 | contig 14437 bp, 14 predicted proteins | sample PeaSoiMetSII2010_FD_187695 | JGI IMG/M metagenome (GOLD analysis project Ga0209517, IMG submission 187695) | Peat soil microbial communities from Weissenstadt, Germany - SII-2010 (SPAdes) (version 2) | ecosystem: Environmental > Terrestrial > Soil > Wetlands > Peat | place: Germany... | reverse complement strand
GATCAATCGGCGTGCCATCTCGCTGCGCCACGCCTTGACGCGGCGTTGCAGGGTCCGGAGTTGGCCGTTGGAGAACCGTCCTGCATGGTCGGTCTGCAGGCGGAGAAACAGATCCTTGGCGGTCTTTTCTGGTTGCTCCTCGAGCCAGGCCCGGACCGTCGGCCAGACCACGTCAAAGGGATCCTGGCGCGTCCGCCAATGTCGGCGCGGCAGCGGCTCCTGACGATGCGTCGGACGAACCTCGCCATCCTGCCAAGCCGTCGATAGGCTGCCCAGGAACCGATCGAGCTCGGCGTCTCGGTCCCTCACTGAGACCGGCACCGTGCGACCGCTGGCGAGGTCAGCCAAGACCTGCTGTGTCGCGCGGATCTCATCAAGCAAGCGCAACGGGTCGAGAGCTTCAAAGACGCTCCGCAACCGCGCCTTGATGTCCGAGGGCACGGCATCCAATGCCAGCAGTCGCTGGTAGGGCGCCGCCGGCGGGTGATAGCGCTTCGTCACCTTGGCGCCAGCACGCACTTTCGATGCCAGCTTGAACGACGGCTGGAAGAAGTTCACAAACAAGCGTGAGGCCGCGTAAAGCCGGTTCAACACCTGCGTGGCCACCACACCCTCCAAGCGTCCATAGCCAGTGAGCTTCCGGACCACGGAGCCGTTCTTCTGCTCGATCCAGGCTTGGTCGTTTTTTTGGTATGCCCGCGAGCGCGTCTGCTCAATGTTGTGCGTACAGCAGTATGCGATCACCGTCTCGTTCATGAACACGCTGTCGTTGTCGGTGTCGAAGCCAAGTAGCGGAAAGGGTAGCGCCGCCCGCAGCTTCGTCAGTGCCTCGGTGATCAGAGTCTGCTCGCGCACAAGCAGCGCCAGGCACTCCGTCCAGCCCGAGGCGATGTCGGTCAACACGAGACTTTGCACGAAACTGCCGGCGGCACTCTCGCCGCAGTGCGCCACCAGATCCGCTTCAACGTAACCGGGCGACGGATCGTTCCAATCGGCGAAGGTGCGCACCGGTATACTCCGCCGGATCGTTGAAGATGGTCGGCGCCGCGATCGACCCCGCACGTGTGCGCGCGGGCCGGCAAGCATGCGGTCAATGGTTGCGGCGCTCACCGCCAGCACTCGCTCGCGGACCGCCGGGTCGAGTCGGAGATGCCCGTGACGCTCCATCGCGTCGAGGAGCGTCGCGATGAGCGGCTTAAGTCGTTTCCCGCAGATCCGATCCGAGGCCTCCCACAAAATCACCAGCGCCTCGCGCACCGCTTCATCGTAGAGCCGCGCCCGCGGGCGCGATGCCGAATGAACACCGGCCGCGCTCTTGCGCAGCACCCGGATCGCATGCTTGCGGTGGTAGCCTGTCACCGCCGTGAACTCGTCCAAGATCCTGCGCTTCCCCGTGCTCGATGCGGTCCGGTATCGCTCGCTGATCGCCAAAACCAACTCCCGTCGCGCCGCCATGCCAAGATGCCTCCCCATCCAACCCCCCATTGCTATCGGCAATGGGTAGCAAATGAGTGAGGCAACGACCCCTATCGCGGTAGCAAATCAGACGACGCAATGCGTGTGGTCATCGTAATCGTCGCCACGCAATCCCGGTTGATCAGGAGAAGCGAAACAGCCGTCGGTATCTTGTGCGGCCGTTAAACCGATCGTGAAAGCTAAGCCCCTGCTCTCGACATATGCAGCCTGCTCGTGGCTTGCGATCCCATGTTTGAATTGCATCGAGCGATCCGTACCAGTCGAATAAAGCGAAATTAGGGGTTTGTGGGTATTCGGGTAGCTGTGCTCGTACCAGGTCTGCGACTATAAGGAGACCTGCGAAGAGTGATGCGAACGGAAGCGCAGCGTCTACAACCGTCTCTGATGTTTCAACCGCCCCGGTCGCACATGTGAGCTTATCCGTTGAAACCTCGTCGGTGAAACGATCGGCAAGACAATCATCTCGACCTGGAATATGTCGCCCGTGATTCACGCCCCAATTCGCGGTCGTGCTCGCATGAATCATGAGCGGTGGCACATTGTGCTGCATCGCGCCACGCACACCGAACTCATTTGCGAGGGGCAGCCAGATGTCAAAATCGAATGACGCTCTTCCACGCCGCTCAAGGAACTCATCCCACCAAAAAGATACCCCAGTAGGGCTGAAGGTCGAGCCCGAGAGAAAATTCGCGACCACCTCCGCCTTCGGCATCCCATACGTCTGACGTCCAAACAGTGGAGAGCGATTGAAGTTCTCGACCTTGACACGGTCCCCATCTACGATAGTAATTTGCCCAGCCAAGCCGCTCAAACGCATGCAATAGGCAGCGGCCGAGCCGACAGAGCCCGCGCCGATCATCAGCAGACTGCCGACATTGAGGTCCTCCGGCCAAGGAGCGGGCATAACATTCTGTGACCAAGCAAACCGGTATACATCGAAGATTCCTTCGCGCAGATAGTCTGTTGACCGTACCTCCACTGCAATCTTGAACGCCTGCGCAACGCCAAGGCACGCAGCCGCGATTGCGCCGAGATAATTGTGGTCCTCCCGGCGTGCCAAATTGATCGGGTGACTCGAAATGCCGGCGAGCCATCCGGACGCGTTGATGAAAACCCCTCTGTAACGTGGCTTTTCCTCTTCACCATAGCCAATGCAAAGCGCTATTTCAGCTGTAATGTCCCCCTCATCTGTAACTTGAAAATCTCCAAATGGATCAGCGTCGTGCATTTGAGCGACAATTAGACTACCTAGATCACCCCCGCCCATGCGGAGCGCCGGGTGTAGCTCGACACACGGCATTGCGATCGTCACTTTCCGGCACCACCGGCTTAACAAGCTGGCGGAGACGAGAAGCATCGTTTGCGCCGCGGCTGTCGAAGCAGCTGCGGGTGACAGGTGCACTGCGCATGCGGCGTTCTGGTAATTGCGGCTAATGCTACAGCGATTGGTTCGGTCGTCGCGCAGCGCGTAGAATTCTTCGGCAGTGCTAGGAAAATCGTTCATATTCTTAAATCAGCAAATTCATCAACAACACGGAACCGATCCTCAATCTCGGAGTTTCCCAGTCTGCGAAAAACGGACTCTTCGAAAACATGGACGCCACACATCTTTAACGGCCGCATGCCATGAGAGGCGTAGTAGGGGACAACGACAGAGTAAAAACCTTCGTATGGCATGAGTGCACGCTCGTCGTCGCCGTCGGAATGATCAATGAATGACCCAGGGTGACTGTGGACTTGCCCGAGTAGTTCCAGATCGGCGTTGGCTAAATACATAATCACCTTCGCATTTGTGACGGACGACGTGCTAAACGAACCTCGCGTCGTTTGGGCAGTAGGTGCGATGCACGTCGTAATGAAGCGTTCATCTCCCGCGCGGTGCCCAGCCCAATACACCACGCCTTCATGTGCCTCCCCACGATCGCCACTCTCGCGAAGGATGGTTGTTGTGCGGTCGAGAAGATTGGCCGGAATCCAGACCGTTGGCGTGGCACGTTTGGTTTGCGGGCGTGAGCGTTTGAACCATTTCCACATGGCTATTGCATGCGGCCCTTGTAGAGATCCGGTCGACTCAGGCGAGTCTCGATCAAGCCGAGCATGTCACCGAGCTTAGAGAAATTGGCCCACTGAATACTGTTCGCCGTCGAGGTCTGCCAATCACCGAGTTTCCAGTCCGCGTGAGGCGCAGTTTCCGCAATAGATTTGTATGCCTTGCGATTGAACGGAGCACAGATACACGGGCCAGAGTCATGGAAGAAGCTGTCCGTAGATTTTGGATAAGCGTGTCGCGTCCCGCGCTCTCCGGTTTCCGAGTCAATGAACTCGAAGAGCGGCGGCAGCTCTTTATAGTTGTCACAGCGGACTTCGATGATGAATAGATCGCCTGTATGCGCGTACATCGTGACCAGGACAATAAGCTGATCGAAATTTGGAATGACACCCCACTTGCGGCTCGCCGCCAGTCCCCTGACAAGAGCCAGCTCCTCGCGCAGATGCTGCCGCGTGATGTCAGGTTCAACGGCCATAGAAATTAAACGCCACCACCAACGGCCGTGAGAATGAGCACGGTCCCATCGGTGATGTGATATGACGCGAGCGTTCGTTCAGGCTTCAGAGGCTCTCCAGGATCAGTGGCGAGCACCAGTTCGAACTTGTCACCGGGCGCAAACCCGAACGCAGTGATCGCTGTCGTTATCACGACTTCAATCCTTGTCTCTTTGTCGAAGGAGAACTCCTTCGTTCCTCGGGTAGACTGGATCTTGATATCCAGTGTCTTACCATCCCCCTTCCTTCCAGATTCGTGTGAGCTACTCATATAGCTTTCTCCGCGCCGCATATTGATAAGCGTCAAACGGGAGCTCGGCGAATAGCGTCCCTGAATGCGCAGTGAGTGAGGTCGACCGCCATGGATCTGCCTTTGGTGGCGATCTCACGCTCGATAATGATACGCCTCATCTTTGGGCTGTCAACTTTTACGGAGATATCAGAGCTCCTTGCAATTTGCCCTCTTTGCGCTATCCTTCAAATATGCATCCTCTGCAGGAAAAGCTCCTAAGGCTCTCGCGAACGGAGAATTTGGCCCAGTTGAGCCTACGGGACATGGCGAAGCGAATCGGGAGCCCAAACGAATCGCCACAAAAAATCAAACATCATCTGACTCAGCTGCAGAAGAAGGGCTTCCTCAACATTGATCGGCTCAAGGGAGTCATGGAGCGATCATCTCCGACCCCGGGGTGGGCTACAGGTCTTTTACAAAAGGCGTCGAAACTATTCTCTATCCCTATCGTCGGTGCCGCTAATGCCGGCCCAGCCCAGGTTTTCGCGGAAGAAAACTTTCAAGGGTTCCTGCGGATCTCAAGCAAGCTGGTTGGCCGGGCAAAACCCACAGGCCTTTATGCTCTAAAGATCGACGGTTCATCCATGAACCGGGCTGTAGTAGACGGAAGGCGGATCGACAATGGCGACTTCGTCATCATCGACAGCCAAACCACAAACGCGCGTACAGGAGATGTCGTACTGGCGATTGTCGATAACAAGGCGACTGTGAAGCGTCTTATAGATGATCGCAAGAACGGGCAGATCGTTCTAATGGCAGATTCGTCATTCGACTACGAACCGATTTATCTTCATCCGTCCGACGATTTCACCATCAGCGGCAAGGTCGTTGGCGTGATCAAGAAACCAGCGCGCGGAGCATGACCGAAATCCATGGACAGTGAGATACGCAGTCGAATAGCGGGCGCCTTCAGCGGATACAACAGTGGCGCCATCTTTCGATTGGCAAACGGCCAAGCGTGGCAACAGAAGCGCTATCGATATCGGTACAAATATGCTTACCGATCGGAAGTGCGAATTTATCAAGACGGCGGGCAGTACATGATGGAAGTGGCCGGCATGGAAGACGACCCCATTCAGGTCACTCGAGTTCAGATCGCTGCAGAGGGGCCCATCGTGTCAGACTTCAGTGGCTTCAATCAGGACATGCAATTCCAGTTCCAAAATGGCCAGATCTGGCAGCAAGCCGAGTATAAGTACAGCTATCACTATGCATATCGACCTAATGCCATCGTTGTGAATGGTATCGGGGGCGACGAGCTGCAAGTTGATGGCTTGAGTGAGACTGTCCGGGTACGGCGAATTCGGTGAATCCATCCCTTGCGGATGTCTCCCGGTGCATAGGGTTCGAACTACGAACTGCCTCGCTGCAATAACCTGATTCCTGCATGGCGCTCTCGCACACCGATCGAACCTGCTTAGCGTACAAAAAGGCCTTTGGTTAGGGTTTTTTTTGATTGATGGGAGAGAGGCGTGCAGCCTTTCGCGTTCTGGTGGCAGTCGTGAAGGATGGTCGAACTTTGGCACTCAGCGCAGATCCCGAATTCACGCAGACCTTAGGTAACGTGCGCGACCTCATGCGGAAGCATGGGGAGGTTCTGGCCTCTGTGCCAAAGAAGGGGAATCGGCGGAGGAAAGCAGCGTAGGTTAGGCGAGTTCTCCGCCCCAGGGCACGTCTTAAGAGATCGCCAGCACTCAACTCTCCATCCCAACCACACATTTCGCGTCCTTCGGCGGCCATTAAGCGCCGTCTTCGGCTGAGTCAGCAGAATCGCCCACCACAAATAGTGGGCGAAGGCTGCGTGTAGGAAACGCACGTTAGGGATTTGGTAATCTTATCAAACTTAGCCTAACTGCGAGCCAGTATCCGGAGTCGGACGATGGGGGCCAAGGGTGCCCCGTCCTCTCTCCGCAGGGAGCTGGCTCTTCGTGCCGCGAGGGGGAACGGTGACGACTCTGAGGTAACGAGCAGAGATGGATGGCTGGCGCGCCGAAGCGGTGAGGACGAAAACGCCAGTGGAAAGGTGGCGACGCTTCGCCAGAGCTTTGTCGTGGCGCTCGCTGTCACGGCGGATCGTCGCCATGTCCGTCCTGCTGATTGCCGCGCTGCACGTCAGCAACGTGCTGCTCGTTGCCCATTTCTATGGCGCCAATTCCGCTCGAGAGCACGAGGCGCGGGAAACAAAGGCGACACTCCTCGCTGAGCATGCGAGCCGCGTCTTCAGCGCCCTCGACCTGTCGCTCGAGACGATCGCCGACCGGCTGCCGAAGGACGAGCGGCTGAAACAACCCTCGATTTTTGTTCAGATGCTCCTCGACGAGCATGCCCGAAGGCTGCCGCAAGTCCGCGCCATCGCCGTTCTCGATGAGACCGGCCGGAAGCTCTACGACTCTCGAGAATACCCAACAGTGCCTCTCGAGTTTGGGGACCGCCCGTATTTTGCCGAGCAGAAGAAGTGGCGCGGTGTCGGCCTCTACATCGGCGACGCAATGATTGGCCGATACGACGGCGAGCCGTTCTTCGGTGTGAGCCGGCCGCTCCTCGACAGCGACGGCAACTTTCGCGGCATCGTTCTCGCACTGGCCGAGTCGTCGTACTTTTCCAGTTTCTACGGAACGAGCGATCTCAACCCGGGCGAATCCTCAGTGCTCGCGCGCAACGATGGCACGGTCTTGGTGGGCACCTCTCGCGATCAAACCCCCCATTCTCTCATTGCGAATGTTCTCGATCTGCTGGGAGGTCAGCCGGTCTCTTCCACCACCGTCCGCCCGAGCCCGTCCTATCCACTGCAGATAACCGTGAGCGGTCCGTCACCCGCCGCCTCGCCGGCGTTCCAGAGTTTCCTCCTCGCCGATAGCAGCGTGATCCTGGTTATGACGCTGGTGGCGGGGTGGCTCACCAGCGTCCTCGCTCGCGAGGCTAGGGCGCGGGAGATTGCCGAGATGCGCCTACGCAACGCGATCGAGAACGCACCCGATGGTTTCGCTCTCTTCGACGCCGCGGATCGGCTCGTGCTGTGCAACCACCTTTACCGCTCGCTCTATCCGGCGGCCATGCGGGATTTGATCGTCCCCGGTGTCGACTTCGCCAAGCTGGTCAACTCCGACCCCGGGCTGCGCGGCAAGGGCGACATCGATGGCGCCCAGCGTGCCGGTGAACAGGTCGCCCAGTGGCCTACGGTGCACCACACGACCGAGGGCGAATTGGTCCAAAAGCTCCCGAGCGGCTCGTGGGTATTGACACGGGCGCGCAACACTGACGACCACGGCGTGGTCTATTTCCACACGGACATCACGCCGCTGAAGGAGCAGGAGGATGCTCTGCGGCGCAGCGAGCAGGCCGAGCGATCGGCGCGCGAGCAGGCCGAGCAGGCTAATCTGGCCAAGAGCGCGTTCCTCGCAACCATGAGCCATGAGCTAAGGACGCCCTTGAATGCGGTGATCGGTTTCTCCGAGATCATCGAGCGGCAGCTCTTCGGCGGGCTCGATCCGCGCTATCACGAGTACGGCGCCTTGATTCACCGCAGCGGCCAGCATCTTCTCGCGATCATCAACGACGTCCTCGACCTCGCTAAGCTGCAGTCGGGCAAGACCGAGATCTCTCGCGAGCCCACTCACATCGGCGAGGTCATCGCCGATTCGCTGCGTATGGTCGCCAATCAGGCCGCGGCCGGCGATCTAACCCTGGCGCAGCGCGTGGAGCAGGACCTTCCGCTCATCCAGGCCGATCCCATCCACCTGCGACAAGTCTTGATCAATCTTCTCTCGAACGCGATCAAGTTCACGCCCAAGGGAGGGAACGTCTCCGTGGAGGCACGCGCTTGGCGGGGCGGTGTGCGGATCAACGTGAGTGATACCGGCATCGGCATGGCGGCGGAGGACATTCCCAAGGCGCTCGAGCCGTTCGGGCAGATTGCTAACCACCTGACACGCAGGCACGCGGGAACCGGGCTGGGGTTGCCCCTTGCCAAGGGCCTCGTCGAGCTACACGGCGGCCGTCTCATGATTACCAGCACTCCCGGCGTTGGCACGACCGTCACTGTCATCTTTCCCGCCAATGTGACGATGGCACGGAACGCGGCGGAGCTCGATGAAAGCCTCAGGAGGCGCGGCATTGCATGATTAAGATGATAGGTCTCTCACTGTGTATCGTTGCTGGCCTCGCAACCGCGACCGCAGCTGTGGCGCGGGCCGCCGATCCTCTCCAGATCGCCGTTATCGGTCCCTTCACCGGCGGCTCCGCGCCGATGGGCGTGAGCATGCTGCAAGGCGTCAAGCTGGCGGTGGCGGAGATCAATCGCGCCGGTGGTCTGCTCGGCCGCCCGATCGTTCTGATTGAGCGCGACGACATGGCGAAAAACGAGCGCGGCGCCAATATCGGCGAGGAGGTGACCGCGTCGCATCCGGTCGTCGCCGCAGTCGGCTTTATCAATACCGGCGTCACCATGGCGGCGGCGCCGTATTTCGAGGGGGCGCGTATCCCGCTCCTGGTCAACGTGTCGACCGGGAGCTTCATCACCACGATGTTTGCCCCGCCGGAATACCAGGAGAACTACATCTTCCGGCTCTCGGCGAGCATCGCCATCGAAGTGGAGACGATCACCGAGCAGGTTGTACAGCGTGGGCTGGACAAGGTCGCGATCCTTGCCGATGCCACTCAATACGGCCAGGTCGGGCGCGAAGATCTGGTCGCCGCTCTCGGCCGGCGCGGCATCAAGCCGGTGGCGGATGAGAAGTTCAACATCGGCGACACCAGCATGAAGGACCAGCTGCTGCGCGCGCGGGATGCTGGTGCCGAGGTGATCCTGACCTATGGCATCGGGCCGGAACTCGCGCACATCGCCATTGATCGCTCGATGCTCGGTTGGAAGGTGCCGATCATCGGAGCCTGGACGCTCTCGATGTCCAATTTCATCGATCTCGCCGGACGCGACGCCGAGGGAACCGTCATGCCGCAGACCTTCATTCAGGAGTCCACACCGCGGCACAAGGCCTTCATTGAAGCCTTCCAAAAGACCTATGGCGTCGATCGCTTCTTCTCGCCGCCGTCAGCCGCGCAAGGCTACGATTCCGTCTATGTCCTCGCCGCCGCCATCACGCAGGCGGGATCAACGGAGGGGCCAAAGATCCGAGCCGCTCTCGAGCATCTCGAAACCCCGATCGAGGGCATCGTCAAGACCTATGATCATCCCTTCACGGCCGAGGATCATGAAGCCATCAAGCTCAACGACATCGTGTTTGGCATCGTGAAGGACGGGCGGGTGGTCTCCCTCGCCTCCCCCGAGTAACAGAGGTCGTCATGCGCGTGCTTCTTGTAGAAGATGAGTCTGAAACGGCGGCTAGCATCGAGATGATGCTGCGGGCCGAGAACTTCATCGTCGATACCACCGACCTGGGCGAGCAAGGGTTGGAGATCGGAATACGCTACGACTACGACATCATTATCTTGGATTTGATGCTGCCAGACATCGACGGCTACGAGGTGCTGCGCCGGCTGCGCGCCGCGCGGGTGCAGACGCCGATCCTGATCCTCTCCGGCCTGAGCGACCTCGATCACAAGCTCAAAGGGCTCGGTTTCGGCGCGGATGATTTCCTCACCAAGCCGTTCGATCGCCGGGAGCTCATCGCGCGCATCCAGGCGATCGTGCGGCGCGCCAAGGGGCATTCGGAATCGGTGATCCGTACCGGCAAGCTCGTGCTCAATCTCGACAAGCGCTCCGCCGAAGTCGAGAACCAGCCGCTTCACCTCTCCGGCAAGGAATACGACATCCTCGAGCTCCTGAGCCTGCGCAAGGGCACCACGCTCACCAAGGAGATGTTCCTCAATCACCTCTACGGCGGCATGGACGAGCCGGAGCTCAAGATCATCGACGTATTCGTCTGCAAGCTGCGCAAGAAGCTGAGCCAGGCGACCGGCGGCGAGAATTACATCGAGACGGTGTGGGGCCACGGCCATGTGCTGCGCGACCCGAGTCCCGCGGACGCCGCAGCGAGCGCAAGATCGCCGAGGTCTGAGCGGCGCGCCCCCGCGCTGCCTCGATGATGTATCACCCGGTCGTATGGAGCGAAGCGTTTGCCGTCGGGCACGATGGCCTCGACGCGGATCCCTTGACCCGCCAGAACTTGGGTGGACGCTTCATCCCGCACTTTTTGGCACTCGACAAAACCCCTGCGCCGGCACGCCCAAAGCGCTGTTAAACTTGCTGGACATGTTCTGGAAGGCAATAAGCGCGGTGAGTTCGATGACCGCATCGTCGTCGAAATGCTGCTTCAGCCTTTCCATGAGCTTCTGCTCGATCTCTCCGCTGCGGAGGGTCGCCGCTTCTCGGAGCCAACGGTCGAAGGCGCCAACTTGCCTTTGTCTATAGTCATGCCGCGTCCCCCGATAGCTCCTAAAGCGGGAGGCTATAACTCTACTACAAATACGATAGTTCAAAAAACATTACACGCGGCGGTTCAAGGCCGTCGGGAACTTACTGCAGCCGATGGCGCCCGCCAGGCTCGGGCGGCGTAGCAATCTCTGCCGGGAGCGGACGGCAAAGTGCTCGGTAGAGTTCAACCAGGCGCGATGTGATCTCTCTGGCCTCCTCGATCGTCAGCTCTTCACCGAAATCCTCCCGATAGAGCTGTATATACTCCTTGACCGCCTCGTCGCTCACGTGCATGCCGCGATCGTACTCTGTCCTCGCGCCGCATCGATAGCAGCGGGATTGCATCTCGCACACACATTTTCACGTCTTGGCGCGGTCGTCGGCGACCGTACGATGCTGCATATGACCGACGATCGACGATCAAATCCGCACAGGTCAATCGTGATTTCCGACATCCTGGAAGACGGAACCATCATCGAAACCGTGTACCGTGCTGACGCTGCGATGACGGCTCTCGTGGTTGCCCGCGGCGATACCGTCGCGATCGCCTCCGAATGGAGCAACGGCGAAACGCTATATAAGCCAGTTCGGGCCACGAACAACCTCATCAAGCACGGGGCCCTCCTCCTGCCGTCGGCCCCGGCCGAGTATGGAAGTATCGAAGAGCTGCTTGCGGAGATCGAAACTTACATTCACCGGTACGTTTCGCTGCCCGATCGCGCCGTGGGAATTTCCGTCGCCTACGTGCTGCTCTCCTGGGTGTACGATGCCTTCAATGAACTACCGTATCTGCGCTTCCGGGGCGACTATGGTACCGGCAAGACTCGCGCCCTCCTGGTGATTGGGTCCCTCTGTTACAAAGCATTCTTCGCGAGCGGCGCCTCCACCGTCTCGCCGATCTTCCACACGCTCGACACCTTCAAAGGAACTCTCCTCTTCGATGAAGCGGATTTTCGCTTTACCGACGAGAAGGCGGAGCTGGTGAAGATCCTCAACAACGGAAACGCCAAGGGTTTTCCGGTACTCCGCACCCACGTCACACCGAAGAATGAATTCAATCCCCAAGCCTTCGCGATCTTCGGCCCCAAGATCGTCGGTATGCGCCGCACATATGATGACCGGGCATTGGAGAGCCGCTTTCTCACTATTGAGATGGAACCCGGCCGCGTAGTCGGGGTGCCGATCAATCTTCCCAACAAGCAGAAGGACGAGGCCCTCGTCCTCCGCAACAAGCTCCTGATGTACCGCCTGCGGAACCGCCTAACTATTACGCTCGATCCAACTCTTGCCGATCGGGAGCTCGAGCCGCGCATGAACCAGATCCTCCTGCCGCTGCTCTCGGTCGTGCCAAACAGCGAGCTGCGCACAACAATCACTCAAAGCGCAAAGACGCTCCAAGCGGGCATCGTGTCGGAAAGGGGAGCAAGCACCGAGGGTCAGGCGCTCTCGATTGTAAGCAGGCTGGTTGCCGATAAGACGAAGACACCCGTTGCGCTCTCCGAAATAGCCTCTTCGTTCGTGGCGGAGTTTGCGAGCGAGTATGAGCGACCGATTACCAATCGATGGATCGGTGCTGCGCTGCGCCGGCTCGGCATCGCGCTCTACAAGAGCAACGGCGTGTTCGTTCTCGTGCCGGGTCAAGAGGAGCGGATCAGCGCGCTGTGCACCCGATACGGTGTTGGGGATATGCCGGGGGACAAACTGTGAGGATGATGCGAGCTAGGGAGCTAGGGACGTAGGGACCAGCACAAAGGGTATCCAGTCACGGATACCCTTTGTGTATGCGGACCTTTGTCGTTGCGTGATGTGCGGAGGCGACACCCCCGGAATCATCTCCCTATCTCCCCACGTCCCTGGCGTGCACCGAATGCGGTGCATTTCCGCTACTACGCAGGCCAACGAACTCGCGCGAACATGGAAGATACCGATGATGCAGCTTAGACATCATCGGAAGTTCTCTTGTCTATGTCGTCGAAAGTTCATTGTTACCTGCGCACTCTCCGTATGGAATGGAGACTGACGCAGGTTGAGGTCGCAGCCCTTTTACCGAAGGGCACTCGCAACAGGGTCTCGCGCGTTGAGCGGGGCTTAGTCCCACCCAGCGCATCGGACATCCTAGCATACGAGCTGATTTTTGGCCTCGCGGGGCAGGCTGTCTTCCCGGCACTCTATGCCGAGACGGAAGATGCGGTGATGCGAGGCACCTACCACCTGTATCAGCGCCTTGAGCGCGTCGGTGGACCTGTCGCCGATCGCAAGCGCGAGCTGATCGATCGGATGTTCGCCCACGCCACGGGGAAAGCTAACCCGACGAAGGTATGAGCGGCGTGAGACGCCGGGATTTGGTGCTCGCGCTGTATCTCTTCACACGCGGTATCGCATTCACGCTCTTTGAGGGGCCTCTCTCGCCGGTCGATTGGGGAGTGAAGGACATTCGTGGTCGTCAGAAGAACGCGCAATCGGTCGAGAGCGCCAAGCGCGTTGTCGACCGGCTCCAGCCGGACATCGTCGTGCTCTTGGATTTTCCCGATCCACATGGCCGGCGCGCAATACGCATACGCCGTCTGCAACGCCTCATCGCAAGCTACGCAGAGGGCCAGGCCATCGAGGTTCGCCGTTATACGCGCCAGAATGTTCGGGAGTGCTTCAAGGGCGTTGGGGCGGTGACGCGCTATGAGATTGCGCAAGCAATCGCTTCGCAGATTCACGCGCTCCGAAATCGTTTGCCGCCCCCGCGGAAGATCTGGAAGGCCGAGGAATCGCGCATGAGCATCTTTGATGCCGCGTCACTCGTTATGACGTTCTATTGCCAGAGCGGTGAGCATCCGGAGGCGGCAGAAGAGCCACGGGCGTAGCGGCGGCAGTACGTCCGGACCTGTGCGTTCAGATCTGGCCTCGTGACGCCCTCCTCCCCGGTACGCGGGAGCGCCGAATTGGTCGGCGTTCCCGCTGTGCCGAGGAGAACCAAGTCATGGAGAGGAAGGATCAGAGACGCGAAAGCGTCTATGTGACAATCACGGAGAGGATCGCCGCCGCTATCGCCGCCGGCGCGCCGCGGTTCGAGATGCCGTGGCACCAAAGCGGCCCCCTGCTCGGGCGCCCGCTGAATGCTCTCTCGAGGAAGCCCTATCGCGGGATCAACGTGCTCGCTTTGTGGGTCGCCGCGCAGAGTCGCGCTTTCGCGACCGGGCGCTGGGCTACGTATCGCCAATGGGCGACGCTCGGCGCGCAGGTTCGCAAGGGCGAGAAGGGAAGCGTAATTGTCTTCTATAAGAAGGCCGAAACGATCCTGCACGGAGACGATTCGGAAGAAGGAGAGCCCGAGACGCGTCTCGTTGCGCGGGCCTCATGGGTGTTTAACGCGGACCAGGTTGAGGGTTGGGAGCCGCCGGAGGCATCCGCGCCCTCGAATCCGGTCAGCGTGCTCGATCGAACGGAAGCGTTCGTCAGCGCGACCGGAGCCGACATTCATGAAGGAGGAGGGGTCGCCTGCTATCGGCCGTATGCCGATTATATACAGATGCCGCCGCGTTCGGCATTCATCGGCAGCAGCACAAGCACGCCCACGGAGAGCTACTACGCAACGCTCCTTCACGAACTCACGCATTGGACGGGACACGAACGCCGCCTCAGTCGCGACTTCTCCCGGCGCTTTGGAGATGAAGCGTACGCCATGGAGGAACTCGTCGCCGAGCTCGGCGCCGCCTTCCTCTGCGTGGATCTTGGCGTGACGAATACGCCCCGTCCCGACCATG
>Ga0209517_10006502_pt1 | contig 14438 bp, 10 predicted proteins | sample PeaSoiMetSII2010_FD_187695 | JGI IMG/M metagenome (GOLD analysis project Ga0209517, IMG submission 187695) | Peat soil microbial communities from Weissenstadt, Germany - SII-2010 (SPAdes) (version 2) | ecosystem: Environmental > Terrestrial > Soil > Wetlands > Peat | place: Germany... | reverse complement strand
TCAGCGGCGTGGGTGAGGTGGTGGCTATCGAACCGCTTCCCGCGTACTTCACGCAGGGTGGAGTGGCGGTGGTGGCGGATTCCTCATGGGCCGCACTCGAGGGGCGGAAGGCTCTCCAGATCGAATGGGATCCGGGGCCGCACGCGGCAGAAAGCACAGAAGCCCTGCGTCGGCAGTTTTTCGAACTGGCGCAAAAACCAGGCCGGGTCGTGCGCAACGATGGCGACGCCGAAAACATACTCGCGGCCAGCAGGACGAAGGTCGAGGCCGAGTACGAACTCCCCTTCGCCGCACACGCGACCATGGAGCCGATGAATTGCACCGTTCATATCCGCAAGGACGGAGCCGAAGCGTGGGTGCCGACGCAAGACTCTGCCGACGCACGCGACACCATTGCCAAGATCGCGGGTCTCTCGCCCAGCCGGGTCAAGGTGAACACCACATTCATGGGTGGTGGCTTCGGCCGGCGCAGCATGGCCGACTATGTTGCCGAAGCGTCGCAGCTGTCGATAGCGGTGAACCGGCCGGTGCAGGTGCTCTGGTCGCGCGAAGACGACATGCAGCATGGCTTTTATCGTCCGGCCAGTTATCACAAGCTGGCAGCGGCGCTCGATGAAAGGAAGAATCTCGTGGCGTGGAAACATTTTCTCTCCTCACCCTCGATCAGCGCATTCCTCGATCCCCCGGAGAGCGCCAAGCCCGAGAGGACCGAGATTGGTGGGGCAGGTTACATTCCTTATGCGACGCCCAACTATCGCATCGAGTACGCCCTGGCCCGGTCCGGCGTGCCGCGCACCTGGTGGCGTTCCGTGGAAGAATCGAGCAGCGGCTTCGTGGTGGAGAGCTTTGTCGACGAGCTTGCCCATGCCGCCGGAGAAGACCCGCTTCAGTTCCGCCTGCGTTTGATGGGTCAGGCGAGGGAAATCCCTCACCCTGCTTTCCTCGGAGCCGGCAACCCGCTGGACATCGATCGCCTGAAAAACGTGCTGCAGCTTGCCGCCTCGCGAGCCGGTTGGGGCAAGGCCATCCCGCAAGGAAGCGGGCGCGGGATCGCCGCTTATTACTCGTACCGGACCTACGTGGCCATGGTGGCACAAGCCGCCCTGCGTAACGGTGGCCTGTGGGTCGAGCGCGCCTACGTGGCCGTAGACTGCGGTCAGCCGGTCAACCCTGAAGGCATCCGCATGCAGGCGGAAAGCGCGGTGATCTATGGCCTGACCGCGGCGGCCAAAGGCCCGATCACCATTCGCAACGGAGGGGTCGAGCAGAGCAACTTTGACGACTACGAAATGCTCCGCATTCACGAAGCGCCGGAGATTCAGGTGCAAGTCGTAGCCAGCAACGAGAGCCCTACGGGGGTTGGAGAACCGGTAGTACCTGTGGTGGCGCCGGCCGTTTGCAACGCGATCTTCGCGGCCACCGGCCGGCGCATCCGAACGCTACCTTTTCCCTCAAGCCCAGTGAGACGGTGAGTTGCCAATTGGCTCGCATCGCGCGTTTCTGGTCGCCCGTGACGTGCTCCACCGAACGGCTGTCTCCAGGCGGGCGATGACTCCGTGGCCTCTAGCGGCGCGAAGCAGGGCAAGTACGCTGTGGAACGCGGCAAGAACGTGACCAATACGTGACTAACCGACCATCATAGCCCGGACAGGAGCGTAGGAGATATAAAAGCTTATTGTCGTTGAAGACAGGGTTCGCGGGGCGGAAGACAGGGTTCGTGGGGCGGTGCGTCACGCGAAACATTCTGCCAGTCACGGCAACTTGATATTGTGGACCCTATTTTGCGGCAGACTTACTGACTGCGAAACCAAATCGCTGCCTGATGTCTGTCTCCTCACGACGACCGTGTATGTTTTATCGTCCAATCCTCCAATATAATACCGTCCATCATCTCCCGTAAGTGACCGGCCTTTAAGATTGGTACCGTCGTACACCATCACCCACACAGAGCGAGCTGGATTGGACTGCCCGGACGTGACCTTGCCGGTTATATAGTCGCGGGAGGGGGCCGGGCTTGGTTTGGGCGCGCCCATAGCGCTAGGGCGAAGAACCAGCAAGGCGAGCGTGAGACCGAGAAGTGAGAAGGCTGCTTTTGTCACAATAATTCACTCCTTTGAAAAACTATATGTGATTGCTAGCTTGTCGGTATCGGTTTCGGGGTCTGTTGGGCTTATCAGCACCCGACGCATCTTCCCATCTTGAGTCTGCACAACAATGCAGTAGGGCTGGTTGACCATATTCTGAAGGACAAATTTGCCTTCGTCGTCCAGCGTCACCGAGTCATCAGCGGGGGCTGCAACGAGCATGGCATCGGTGACCGGCGCGTTATTCTTTTTGGTCTTCACGTATCCACTGACCATGTAAGCGTCCTTTGATGATTTGGCTATTAGGGTCGCAAGCTGGGTCTTCAGCTCCTGAATTTGTTGCTGATCACCCTGTCGCATCTGAGGGACGATACCTATAAAAGCCGTCAGGACCGTGGCGATGGCGGTAACAACAGCAGTCCAAACCGCTACTTTTGCGCTTGCGCCACTTTTGTCGCTCATATGTCTGTCCTCTGTGTAAGTGATCGCCTTAGAGATCCGGGGCAAAGTATGCCCTGGTACGCGAGCAAGCAACTGCGGGAACAGACCGTATTATCCGGATTGTGAACGTCCCGGAAAACCCGCTTGCGGTTCTGATAGAACGTGCCAGCGGTGAGCACTCCGGGAAATTTGGTGCCGGGCATTCTTAGCCGTGCCATCGTGCCTTTCAACTGCGCTCCAAAACGACGGCACCAATCCATGGCAGATTGATAATCTGCCCGCTGTAAATGTGCGCGTCGTAGCCGCCGTTGGTTTGTTCCGGCTCGAACTCGACCTGAAAAACCGGCCATGATGAGTTAAGAATCTCCTTGTAGGGAGCGCCAGCGGGAAGGCCGAGCCATGAGCTGTCCTGCTGCTGGTTCAGCGTGCCGAAGGTGACAACCGCGAAGAGACGCTGGCCGGAACCGCACACAAAGGCCTCCGTTCGATTCCCGGTGGCAACGACCTGGTAGTTCGCGTCGCCTTGTAAGCCTTTAGAGGGATCGTTGCGCAAGCCCATTAATTGCCGGAACCAGGCGAGTATGCGGGTGTTGTCGGTGGCGGTAGCAGGGGGAAGATCATGCACTTGGGGGTTTATCCACTGGTTGTTGTTATCGAAGGAAAAGGCTACGGTTTCGCCCACTTCCTGGCCCATAAACAACATAGGAATACCGTTTGAGAGGAGTGTGAGGGCCCCCAGCGCCTTGGCCATCTGATAGCCTTGGCCGAACGGAGGGCGTGCAGCGATGCGTAGACTAAGACTGTCCTGGCCGCTGACCATGTCGTGCGACTCGCCGAAACGGGCGGCTTGGAAAAACGGACGGCCCCAATACTGGGGCTTGTCCATTTCGGCCTTGAGCGGTCCGGAGTCGTCCCAACCAGGGTGCCCGCTGTCATAGCTGGCCGCTCGGATCTGGAAAACTTCGTCGATTCCCCACTGCCCGTCCATGACGCCCCATGAGGGATTGGAAACATCCCACGGACTGGTGGCGGAGTTCTCAGCTACGCAATAGGGCCAAGACCGCCCTTCCGCGGAGGCTGCTGCGCGTAGGGATGAACGAATCATTCCCAAAAACTCCCAACCGCCCTGGCACTTCGTAACGATGGTCTGGGTGTCGTCGAATCGAAACCCGTCGAGATTGAAAGTCCGGAACAAATACACGGAGGCTTGGCGGAAATATTCTCCGACCATGGGATGACCGCAGTTCATTCGGTCGCCATCGTAGTCTCCGTTGCGATACACGTCGGGGGCGATGCTCATGAGCGACGAGCCGAGAGAGTGATTGTAAACCACGTCCAGGGTGACGCCGCGGCCGGTGGCATGAGCGGCGTTGACCAAACGGGCCATCGCCGGCGCCCCACCGTAGAAGCCGTCGATTGCAAAATAAAATGACGGGTCGTAGCCCCATGAGACCGCGGAACTGAATTCGTTCACCGGCATGAGGCCGAAAATCGTAACCGGGAGCTGACGCAGGTATCCAGGCTGCCCGAGCCGGCTCGTGGCGTTCAATTCGTTCGCTAGCAAATCGAACGAGGTGAGGGCACCGGGTTGCAAGTTGGTGAATCGCCTGGCGTGGATTTCATAGATCAGAAAATCTTGCCAGCCCATCGTTTGCCATGGCTGGGCGTGTGCCGCTGCGCTGACTGCGGCGACATCAAGCACGATGGACCAGGATGTGGCAGGGTTGGCGGGGTCTTCGCCGAAAGACGTTTTCAGGCTGCCTCCGTCCTGAACGGCACGCGCGGCCGGATCCATAACTTCCACGTTGTCGTTGAGAAGGAAGCGGTATCGCGTCCCGGGCGGCGCCTGCAAGGCTGGCAGACTGCACCACCAGTAGAAGGTGTCGTTCGTCAAGGTCATCGGAAACTCCTTACGCGCCGGTCCGCCCGGGGAGGTTTCATCTACCAGGATGAGGGTGGCGCAAACGGCGTGCGGCGCGTGAACGACAAAATAGATTTCGCCGCCGAGGACCGTGGCGCCATGGGGCATTTCCCTGGCGGCGAAGATTCCGGCACCGACTACGGCGCTCCCAAATGCCGCTTGCATTAAGGCTGCGCGGTCGGGCGGATCTGCAAACTGCGTCGCGCCACGCGCGCAAGCGCCGTAAACGCCTTCGGTGGTGTACAACGTGGGCGTGGAGACCGTCGGGGTGAAATACCTGCTGGTGTCAATCCAGGCGTAGGGTTTGGGCTCGGTGCCGACGGCCGGGAGCAGATCGATGGCGGTGGTGGTGTCCAGTGCGAGGTTCAGCGTGGCCTGCCACGTCCCATCGAGTTGCAGGGATGCGCGTACGGTTTCGTAAGTTGGACCGTTGCCGATGGAAACCTGGACCGAGAGTCCGCCCCTGAAACTCGATGCCAGTTGAGGTTTGATCGAAAGCGGGATTGGTGTAATTGCCGGAAAGGCATCGACCCAATCGCCTGCTCCCAGAGCGAATCGCGACATGGTGCCGGACGCGGAGGGGTCCGCGGGAAAGGGCCTCTGAATCGCGGGGTTTTCGACGTTTTGCTGGCTGGTCACGGCGTAGCTTGCTTCGGGATAAATCGGCACACTGTATGTGGCGACTTTGAAGAGAGAACTCCCGCTGTACGGTTGCGCCGAAGAACATGCCAATGGAAAGACCAATTCTTCAACCAAGTCATTTAGTGTCAACTGCGGAGGGGTGGTCAAGCTGGCGCTGTACAGCACTTCAAGGGCAACCGGAGTCAGCGCGAGGGGCCGACTGCGCACGTCGCACTGGCCGCTCTTCAGCCACAAAGAGGCGCCATCGAAGGGGCGCCACACGCGGTTGCTGGCATCCGGCTCCCAAACGGGCGCCTGGTTGTTTGCAGCCGGCTGCATCAGCTTCAGATTGAAGCCCGAGGTCATCCATTGCATCAAGGTTACGCGAAACGTGGATACGCCATTGGCGTCGTCGCGTGCTGACTCTCCAAAATAGGCAGGCTGGACGCTGGAATCGTAGGGATTCCAGACGTAGAGCTGCCCCCCGCGGAACGCCCTTTGCGTGATGACTTGAAACGTGAGCACGTCGCCAGGATTGAAGACAACACCGGCAGGAAAGGGATTCTGGTAGAGAATTCTCGGCGAGGACTCGAAGGTCCAGATTTCGGTAGGCGATGTGCGCAAAAGCCGCCGGGTAAAATCGTCCGCTTCCCAGGTGTCTTGGCCCGTTGCGGAAGAGGTTGAGTGAAACTTGAATTGCAGTTTGCGCGGATCGGGCGTGTCGGGCAGTTGAAAATCCACGACGTCTCCACTGAATGTTCCCTTCGTATCCCAGACGTTGTTTCCGTCCCAGGCAGCTTGCCAAACGCGCATGTTCCACAGGGCTGCATTATTTGCTGGTTTGTAATGCACAATAATTCCCATGGCGACTCCCCTTTTATATGAGAATCCTGATGAAACAGGGATCTCAACAAGGACGATAACGACGGTCGAAGGAGCGGATCGCGCTCACCGGTGCTCTGGGTTTCAGCGAGTTTTCCGAAGAATGTGCGCTGGAGCAACGCGGCAAATCGAGATCGCTTTCATCGGACCTCTCCTTTTGCGGCGCCTCATTGGCGTCGGGAAAGCATGGACAAGAAACCAGAAGAGTCAACGAGCGAGGGCCGGGTGGTGGGAAGTCTACCGCGGGAGCTTGGGACCGCTGGTAAGAAAATGTACTTTTGTTCCAAAAACAGAACAAAGAACGATAGGCAGCGAAGCCTCGCTGTATCAGCTACATACGGTGCCGGCCGTGTGGGTTTCAAGGTGATTCCGACACGAACCGATGCCGTGCAGTCCTTGATTCCGCCCTGGCCCGCTGATACTCTGCGTGGCTTGATTTCACACTTGGATTTGCAGTACTTGCATTTCAGAAAGTACACCAACCCACCTGGGGCGGGCTGAATGCCTTTCTTGCCACACAATGGGCAGATTTACCGTATCCCATTGAATTTAAAGATGATGAGACAACCAGCGTTTACCAGTCAACCCTTCCGTTCAAGACCAACTGCGGATGTGATATCCAACTCCACCCAGATCTTCGTGCCAAAGTCATTTCCCTAAACGATCTGTTAGGGCCTTGGCCGTTGTTCCGATTCTGGAACAGCCACTTCTGGCTGTCTTGACATGCGCCATCTCGGGAATATACTCGCGCTCCTCGGCGACAGCCCCTCAACTTAAGCCTTGGGAGCAGCCTCTAGATCCGAACCGCCGCAGAATGAGCCCATCCGGCTCGCTCGGCTGGTATCTGGAGCATGTGCGCGAGGGAAGGTTTGTGACAGACAAGCCGAAATCGTCCCGCATTGTGAGTCCGAATCTCGGATGTCCAGAGATCGTCAGCCTTCCAGCGCTGCAGGAACGTGGATTCCGGGTCATTATCGCTGCGCCCGCTCTGGAAGACTTCGACGCTGCAGCGCACAAGCTGAAGGCGCGTCCCTCGTTCGACTGGAAGGATCTTCCAACTGACAAGGAGAAGGATCACGAGTTCACATTGGAGATTACCCACGCCCGAAAGCTGGAGGACGAAGCGCTCCCCGCGCGTTTCGAAGACGTGAGCGAAACACGCTCGCTCATCAGCACCACACTGCGAACAGAAGTGTTTCCTGACCATTCCTTCTGGGAAGTCTGGGCCAAGCCGAGAACGGTCATCGACGAAAAGCACCTGCGGACTGTTAAGGGAACCCGACGCTCGACTCTGTACGACCTCTCGCTGGTTGTGCGCGACCAAGTGGTGGGCCGAGTGAAGCACGCCCTCTGCCTGCGCGTTGGGGACTCTACCGTGAAGTTCGTTCATCTGACGGATTTGCACGTGGCCGCGCGCAATGACATGTGGGAGGCCGAAGTTCGCGCCGTCATCGCAGGGTCCCCAGTCACACCTGGTCCGCAGGATTTCCAAAATTTTAATACACGTCTCCGCGACTTCATTAAGTGGGCTAATCAGGAAGCCGATGAAGGCCGGCTCGATTTTGTGTTCATGCTCGGAGACCTGGTGGACTTCGGCCGTACCGGGTTGTTTGACCGCACCTCGGGCGATACTAACTGGTCGGCGCTGATCGAGATCCTGAGTGACAATCAAGGACTGCGGGTGCCGATCTTCACCACCACCGGCAACCACGATTGGCGCACCTATCCCTACTCGCCTGTGTTTCGCCTGGACCTCTTCGGCATTACGAAGAAGTGCGCTGACGAGCTGGATCTCTGGTACCGCAATACCTCCGTTGACATTGGCAAGAAGCTGGAAGACGTGAACCAAAAGCTCATGCGCAAAGGATCACCACTGCTAGGGCGGAGTTGGTGGGGCGCCATCATCAGCATGGGGGCGCGAGGATTCCTTGTGGGCGTGCAGCGCATATGGCAGCGGGGGAAAGCGATCGGCGTTAGCTACGGCCGGCAACTGATATGGGCGCTATTTGGGGCGACGAGTATTACTGCTGTCCTAAGGCTCGGCCCGCTTGAGGCGTGGGCGCGTTTGGTGAAATGGGTCCCCCATCACACGCCGCTTGCGGCTTCCATCGTTGTCCTTATTCTCTTGCTGGCCGCGGCCACGGTCGCTCTGCCTCCATGGCTGTATGCAAAGCTGAGAACCACGCTGGAAGCCCTGATCGCCATCGAGGCGGAGGTGAGCACCATCTCCGAATACTTCCTCCGGGTGAATCCTTACTTCAACTACGCTTTTCAGCTCGAGGACTGCTACTTCATCGTGCTGGACACAGGTCCCGATTGCCTGACGGCACAGAGTTTTTGGGATGGAGGCGGCAAGAAAGTACGCAACATCAGCATAGGCGACAACATTCTGGGCGGCTCGCCCGACACCATGGGCTTCTACCCGGCCAACGAGTACTACCCCTACAGCCAGATCAGTTGGCTGGAGAACGTATTAAGCTGCATTGGGAAGTCCAAAGAACAGAACGCGGGGCAGCCTCAGAGGCGCCGCATCTTTGTGGGATTGCATGCCCCGCCGGCAAATCTGTCTCAGAAGAAGCGCAAGCAGGCCGAGCAGCAACTGGAACTCAATAAGGCACAGAAGAATCCATATGTATTTATGGAGGAAGCGCCGTTCGGTGGTAGTGACATGCTGGATGGTTATGACATCCGTTATGGCACGGTAAACCACTACCTCAGCCAGTTTTTTTATCTCTGTCTCGGCTATCGCGAACGTGAGCAGAACAAATTCACCGGCCCGGGCGTCGACGCGGTTTTTGCCGGCCACGCACACTGGAATATGGAATTTCAACTGCGCCGGCCGCAGGATGCAGGTCCCAAATGGTCGCCCGAAGTCTGGTACGGTAAGTTCAGCCCGGAAGTCGAAACCAACTGCCGTGATAATCCTAAGGCTCGCTGGGGGCCGCTGTTGCTGCAGACAGCGGCTTGCGGTCCGCTGGGCGCCATTCCAGAGGAAGTTCCACCTAACTTTCGTTACGTGACCGTCGACGGGAACGGCGCCGTATGCAACCTGCGTCCGCGCACGCTCAAGCAGCCGCCTGAACCGGGTGTTCCCAAGGAGGAGGACACATGAACGCCGCTTTGAAGGCAAGAACCAATCTTTTGCTGGCTGGGCTGGTTCTGCTGGACATCGTCTTGTCCTGCACCTGCCTCTTCTTCCCCGACCTCTGGTTCAGGTGGTTTCACGGCGCGCCCTATGTCGATCCGCAAGCTCTGTTGCGGCGGATCGCGGCCGTGTGGGCGACGTTTGCCGTGTTGCAACTGATAGCTTTGGTCCGGTGGCAGCGGTTCCCGCACTGGCTGGTCCTGGTAGCCGGAGTACGCCTAACCGAAGTCTGCTGCGATTGGACGTACCTGCTCTTCTGTTCGAGCATCATCTGGTTCGGCCGCGTGGCTCTACTTCTCTCGCCGCCAGCAAATCTCGCGTTGGGGTGGACCCTGTTGAGAACGTGGGCGCGCGTGGCGAACGCTACCCCACAGCCAAGATGACGAAACCTTCTGAGCTCAATTCGGACGAGGCTGGTAGAGAGCCATGAATGACAAATGCGAAGCTGTCGTGATCGGAACGGGGTTCGGGGGCGCGATCAATGCCTGCCGGCTGGCGCGGAAATGGCCTGGGAAGGTGGTGGTACTGGAGCGCGGCAAGCGCTATGGGTTGGGTGAATTCCCACGCGCACCCGGTGATTTCGCGCGCAATTTCTGGGTGCTTCCAGACCGTACCCCCCATCCGCACCATGTCCGCAGAGCCGCTGGGAAGAACGGCGAGCTGCATGGAATGTACGACGTTCGCAATTACGAGCACATGGACGTCGTCATTTGTGCCGGGGTGGGCGGGGGTTCGCTCATTTACGCCAATGTTTTCCTGATCCCACCTGACGAAGTCTTTGCCGACAAGCGCTGGCCTAAGTCATGCAACAAACCCAAGCTGATGCCGTATTACGGCACGGCCAAGTCCGTGCTGGGCTCGCGACCGATCCCCGCCGCTGATGGTGACCCCCGGCGGCGCATTCAGAAAACCGAACTGTTCCAAACCGTCGCTCAGCGGGCGCATCATGACTCGCAGTTGGTGGATATTAATGTGTTCTTCGGAAAAGACCCCAACGCGCCACCACTGGACATCGGTCACCAGGAGCGAAATCGCTACGGTGCGCTTCAGACCTCGTGCACGTATTGTGGCGAATGCATATGCGGTTGCAACTACCATGCCAAGAACACGGTTGACCTGAATTACCTGTATGCGGCCGAGAAACGTCATCAAGCAAAGGTTCTCGACGAATGTCTTGTGGAAGAGATCGTGCCGGTAAGTGCTTCTGGCGCAGATGATGCTTCCGCTGACGGGTCGCATGGATACCGCGTGAAGTACCGCGACCTGAAGGCCAATAAGCGAGAGGCAATCCTGGCTTGCCGCGTCGTGGTATCCGCAGGGTGTCTCGGTTCAACGGAACTGCTGCTGCGTTGCAAGCACGTTCTGCGCACACTGCCTCGGATCAGCGATCGCTTGGGACGAAACTTCTCCGGTAACGGCGACTTTCTCTCCTTCGTAATCGAAGGATTCGAAGGCAATCCCAACTATGGTCCGACGATCACTCAACGCACAGACTACAACCTGTTTCACGACTTTGCGTCGAAGCGCGCTTTCATCCTGGAGGATGCCAGTTACCCGCCATTTCTAGGCTGGTTTGTCGAAGGGGCGAGGCCGCGCTCAATGTGGTTGAAACCGGCCTCACGGCTGCTGCGACATCTGTTCACGAATTTTACTTCCGGCAAGTCTCCGGGTACGGTCGGGTTCGCCTTTGCCGACTTGCTTAGCGAGAGCACCTCTTCCCAGAGTGCAGTGCTTCTATGTATGGGCGTTGACAAGTCCCAGGGCGTGATGGATCTCGATCCGGCCGGCCACCTCAGAGTGCGCTGGCCATGGAAGAAGGACCGACGCCTCTATGACGCCATTCAGGAGGCGGGCAAGGAATTTAAACGATTCGCCGGCGCGAAGATCTTTACCGCGCTTCCCACCTGGGACTGGCCTATACGGAATAACGTAACGGTGCATCCCCTTGGTGGTTGCGTACTCGCGGATCAACCCGCAGAAGGCGTTACCAGTGCCGATCGTGAGAATGTTGGCGGAGTTTTTGGATATAAGAACCTTTATGTCGCTGATGGCGCGATCGTGCCGACTGCTACGGGATCCAATCCCGTGGCCACGATCTGTGCTTTGTCGGAAATGATAGCCCAAGGCATTACCAACATTTCTCCTGACGACGAATTATGTTGAGTGCGGAGCCGGAGAAAGTATGGTTCCTAAGGTGATTGATGAAGTGGGTCTGGTCGTCTTTCTTGGGTATTAAGGATGAGGAGGAGTGAAATGCATTTCCACACGGCTATTCCCATCAAGGTGTTTCGCTATCTGTGTCTGTTGACTGCGCTCGCCAATGCCGGTGGCAACCTTGGCATGCTGCTGTTCTACAAACCGATCTACCAGCTTGTCGGCGCGCCGCTCCCCAAGGACCTGTACAGTTTTGCATTCGTGTGCGGTTTCTCGTTCACGGTTGGCGTGCTCGCTTTCATGGTGTTCCTGGCTCCCGACAAGACCACCCCCCTTTTAGTGGTTGGCATCGTCGGAAAAGCCATCTACGCCTTCTTCACCTTCTATTTCTGGAACCATGGTGAGCTGCATCCCTTCTTCTTGATCTTCGGTTGCTGGGATGCCGTCTACACAGTGATCTTCTTCCTGTTCCTGATCCGGCTGGTCTCACCCGATCTCACCGTGCTCAACCACGGTGACATCCTCGACGGCGTCGATCGGCCGCGCACCAACAAGGCGCTGTTCGTCTATTTCTCGATGACCGGCAACGGCAGCCGCGCCATGAGGCGGGTGCGCGAGGGTCTGGAATCGCGCGGCTACAGCGTCCACGAGAAGATCTGCGAGTCCAACGAAGCACTGTTCCATTTCCCGTTCTCGCTGATCGATTTCATCCGCATCATGCTGCGCGCGATATTCCGCGTGCCTACCACGATCAAGCCGCTCGATATTCCGGATAACCATCCCTACGATCTGGTAGTCGTCGAATCGCAGACCTGGTTCGTCGGCATGGGCGCGCCGGTGGAAGCGGTGTTCCAAGACCCACGGAATAGGGGCATCTTCGCCGGACGTGACGTAGCTGCGGTCAACGTTTGTCGCGGGCTGTGGCAGCGTCCCCAGGCGCAGCTAATTCGCTGGCTTCAGATGGTCGGCGGCCACCTGGTTGGCGCGCGCGCCTACGAGAACCCGGGATACGAACCGATCCGTTGCTTCTCGCTGTTTTTCTTCCTCGGCGCCGGAGCGCCCGGTAAACCAGCCTTCCTCAAAGGCATTCTCACGCCGCAGCACATCTCTGCCGAAGCGGAACGCGAGCTGGTGTCCTTCGGACAAGCACTCGCCGAGCGCAAGAAGATAATCACGCCCGGCGTTCCCCTGTCGCTGCTGCCTCACCGCGTGACGGCTCCTGCCGCAAGCGCATAAAGGAGAAAGCCATGAATATTATTACGTGGTTCATCCACAACGGGACCTGGGGACCCTTCAAGGATCTCCTCGATCTCATGAGCCTTCCGCCGGAGCGCACCAGGGAATGGCTGATGTTTCTCGGCGCGTTCATGGTTCTATGCGAGTTGACGCGGCTGGCGCTGGCGACGGTGTTTACGCGGTCGGTGCTAGCACATGTCATACGGTGCCTGCTTACATTCGCGATTCAGGCAATCGTGCTCGCGGCCGTACTGGTGTGGGCGGATCACCGCTACCCGGGGCGTGGCTGGATCAACCTCGGATATGCGCTGCTGCTCTATTTCATCTGGTATCTGGCTGGCCAGCTTGTGCTGCTGGCGCGCCCCGACACCGAAGGCGCCGATCTCGGTTTCATGACGGTGGGTGCGCTCATCACTTTTCCCGTGGGAATCATCGCCGCGCTGATCTGAGGACATCGCTCTGAGCGCCGGCGCCGTGGAGCCACCGTCGACACCGATTGAGCCGGTCCATTGGTGCTCCGTAGACGGTGGCGGCGCGCAGGTGAGCACGCCATGCTGCGCCGTTGGATTTGGAACCACCGACCTTTTGGGTTATGAGCCGGAGAAAACAGTAGCCCGTCTTTGCCATCGAGGGGACGAGACAGCGGCGTCACCCTGCGCCAAGCGGCGCAATCGCCTCTTTCCCTTTCGTGTCCCAGGCAAGTCCGCTTGTCTCTTTATCTGCCGACGTGGATCTTGGAGAGCGAGGTAAAAAGCCCAAACACATTCAGGAGCCACACCACCACGGCGATGACGACGACCGCGTTCACGATCGACTTGATGGTCGCTTGCATGGGGATAAAACGATCCACCAGCCACAGAAGAACGCCAACTACGATCAGGGCCATTACGATTTGCAGTAAAGGCATAAGCTATCGACCTCTTCTCTTCGCAGGCAGACACTCCGAACCCGCCCAAGGCGTTGCACCGGTTTCTGTGTTGACCCAAAGAACTGTTACCGCCGGATGGAGTGGAAAGGAACCTGCGATCTCCGGTGTTGCTCAGGCGGAACTTTTTGGACTTGTTTTCGCCTTGGCCCTATTGCTTTACCTGGCCACCAGCTTAGAAGGGGCGAAAGACAGATGTCTGTTCACTTGTGAACACATCCGTCGTGCTGCCTGGCTCAGGCAACTCGCCGCGCATTTCTGTCAGGATGCTCACGCAGGAATCTCTCGATGTGTACCTGTAATTCGGTTGCCATGTTCTTCTTGGCATCTTCAAAACTACTGCCCCGGACAGTGACCGACGGTTTTTTACAGAGTCCCTTCCAGCCATCCTCTTCCGGCCAGAACTCGCAGTCAATCGGCACACTGGCGGTCACCTGCAGGTTCACTGCTTGAGAATCCATAATTACTCCATTCGAATCTGGGCTGTGCCAGCCGACTTGCGCACCTACGATCACCAGGTGCGAGCGTCTCATCTGAGATTGACATCAAGGGTCGCATTCGCCGGGCCGCAGTGCTGTTCAAAACTGCACAGGTGAGCGGCGCTGCCCGTGGAGCCCGCACAGATCGAGTTTCCAAAGAGATCCTCCCCTCGGCCACAACCCCTCCATCATGCTCTCACTTCCACCGTATGCTCCTGGCGGTCATCAACCAGGGGAATTGCCGTGTCGTCTTGCTGAACGCCATCCACGGTGACGCCTTTCGCGCTCCCTGCGTCGCGCGTTTGTGTGACCGTGATGTGATAGACCGTCTCGCGATAGCGGTAGTGAAGCTTGAACTGCTGCCAATCCGCAGGAAGGCACGGCGCAAAGCGCAGTTTGTCGACTTCCAGTCTCAGCCCCAAGAGTGACTCGAGGATAAGCCGGTACATCCACCCGGCGGAGCCCGTGTACCAAGTCCATCCCCCGCGGCCAATGTGGGGAGAGAGCGCATACACGTCAGCCGCGATCACATACGGTTCGACTTTGTACG
>Ga0209517_10006501_pt1 | contig 14438 bp, 15 predicted proteins | sample PeaSoiMetSII2010_FD_187695 | JGI IMG/M metagenome (GOLD analysis project Ga0209517, IMG submission 187695) | Peat soil microbial communities from Weissenstadt, Germany - SII-2010 (SPAdes) (version 2) | ecosystem: Environmental > Terrestrial > Soil > Wetlands > Peat | place: Germany... | reverse complement strand
GTTGCGTAGGGAATCGGTGCAGACTTGCATGGCGCAGCCTCCTGGTGGGAATAAGCCGTGGGCGCCCATCGCCTAGGATACCCGAAAGCCCACTTACCTTCACCCCTTTTCGGGATTGGACCCGTACGGGTTTGGGAGTGGTTCGCCCGGCCGGAGGAGCAGTTAGATTTGGATCCGTGGCGGGGGGGGAACCCATGAGCACTCCTCCCAAGCCTGTCCAGGTCGTCCAGGGCTTGATGCGCAGGGCTCCAGGAAAGCGTGTCCTTCTCGTGGAAGGGCCGAACGATAGGGCTGTCTATGAGGCCTGGCTGAAGTAACTTGCCGCTCCCAACTTCTTCGTAGCCAAAGTGTTCGTCGAGGCGGTCGATGGCAAGCGGGCGGTTCTCACAGCTCTCGAGTGGTTTCGCGATCATGGCGGCAACCCCCCGCACCTGTTCGGCCTGGTGGACCGAGACGAATGGGATCCGGCTACCATCGTCGCGCAGACCGCGGCGTTACCTCAGCTGCGCGTCGTTCCGGGCCGGGACTGCCTGGAGAGCTATTTCGCGGACCCTGACGAACTCGAACCGAGCCTGCGGGCCGAAGACCCGACGTACGTCGGGCAACTGCCTGCTTTTCGGACGCACCTGGAGAACGCCCTGCCGGCGCGAGTGGCTCACTGGGCGTTGTTCACGACTACCGAGCGCCTCAAAGAGCGGATGAGCACTGCCGTTTATCCGGGAGCGTTCCACGCCACGATCCCGATCCCGCCGGACGTCGATATTCAGAGCCGGTTCCAAACCTGGGCCGGGCTGGTCGCCCACCCTCAGCTCTTCAATGAATTTGACGGGCTGCGAACGCATGCCTTGGCAGCCGGCGCGGCGGTTCAATTTCGTTCCCACGTTTCTGCCAAGCGCTTCTTCGAGGACATCGTCCACCCCGCACCGGAAGGATTGCAACGGTTCCGCGTCAAGTCGGACACCGCGTGGCGGCTCGACCTCGCCGAGAACGCCCCGGCCGTCCCGGCCGACATCGTCACCATACTCCAGCCGCTGCTCGCCTGAAACCCAGAGCCGAACCATGCCCATCCCCTTCGTCATTGACAACCAGCAGCATCGCCTGGCGAATGCCCTCTACGAATTGCTCTCCGAAAGTGCCGGCAAGCCGCTGGACATCGCCACGGCGTACTTCGCCATCTGCGGCCCGGCCGCACGCGGGGCCCGACGTCGGCCTCAAGGCCAACGCCGAGGCGCACGGTATCGAAAAACGCCTGGAGAACGTCGTGTCAACAAGGTAAGATGGGGGCGACAACACTCTTACCCGAGAGGTCTGCCATGGAAAGTTCGGCAAGCATCCTGAGTGTAATTCGCGCTCATCGAGCAGAGTTGCGCCGGCTCGGCGTCCGCCGGCTCGGCCTGTTCGGCTCGGCGGCTCGCGGAGAAGCCACTGCTGCCAGCGACCTTGACTTCCTGGTCGAGTTCGAGCGCAAGACCTTCGACGCCTACATGGACGTCAAGGAACTTTTGGAACGCCTGTTCGGGCGGCGGATCGATCTCGTCGTCGCCGAGGCGGTAAAGCCGCAATTGCGTCGGCGCATTTTGGAGGAGACTGTTTATGCCGAGGGACTATAAGGTTTTCCTTCAAGACGTACTCGATGCGATCGCCAACGTGGCGGAGTTCGTCGGGCCGATGACGCGGAACGAGTTTGAGGCCGACAAGAAGACCATGCATGCCGTGGTTCGCAACCTGGAGGTCATCGGCGAAGCGATCAAGAGCGTTCCGCCCGAAGTGCGCGACCCCAACCCGCAAGTTCCGTGGCAGCGGATCGCCGGGTTGCGCGACATCCTCATTCATCACTACTTTGAAATCGACGTCGATATCGTCTGGGACATCGTGCAGAATAAGTTGCCCGAACTGCAGCGGCAAATCCAGGCCGTCCTTGGCGACACCGGGGAGAAGCCCCTGCCATGAGTATTCCCTTCGTCATCGACAACCAGCAGCATCGCCTGCGAGATGCGCTCAACGACCTACTGGCCCAGAGCGCCGGCAAGCCGCTGGACATCGCCACCGCCTACTTCGCTATCTCCGGCTTTGGAATCGAGCATCGAGGCGTTCCGCCTGAGCCTGCGCCGCGCCTTGACCTTCGAGGAAACCTACAAGGACTACCTGCTGGACAGGAAGATCGTCTCCTCGAAGGACTTTCAGAAGGCGATCTGCTTCCTGGCACGGGACGAAGAGGACGACGTCGCCGCCGGCAGCGTGGCGGACGAACTCGACGCCGTGGTCGAGGCGAAGGAATACATCGAAAGCCTGCCGACTGTCGATCTCAATGAGTACGAATTGCGGAAGCTGACCCATGACGTGGAAGCGGACGTGAAACTTCTCAAGGGCCTCTCTGACAGGACGGAGACCCTGGCGGCGAAGGATGGCAAGCTGCAACGGCTCAAGGACCTGCTGGCCGGCGACCTGACGTGGAACCCGATCCGGCTGGTGCAGCGCAATGGCCGCAGCGACCGCTTCGGCAGCCCGCACGCCGAAATCGGCATTCACAACCTGTTTCCCGAAGACGAACTGGAAGCGCTGCTGCACCTGGTCGAGCGACTCACCAACCGGATTTCCACCATCGACGATCTGGGCCTGCTGGACGCCAGCGTGCTCGGCGAGGCGGTCCACCCGCGAACCTTCAACACCATCCGGCGCATTCGGGCCGAGGACGGAGCGGTGCTCGACGAGGAAGAAGCCAGGGCGGAGTTGGCCGGCCCCGAGATGCTGCTCAAGCAACTCAAAGACCTGCTCAACCGGGACGGGGCGAACGTCCTGACGGCACTGCCCAACGGCATCCACTCCGGTGGGACCATCAAGCGCTTGTGCCGGGAAGACCTGGAATTGATCTGTTTCGAGTACGTCTCGGCGTGAGGGCAGTCTATTTGCAGGAGGAGCGTTTGTCCTTCTGGGTGACGTTCCGCTTCCGCTTGCGGCGACCTCCCGCACGGCCTAGAGTAGCCACCAACCTCGCCACCCCGATTAACACCCCGACCGCAGAGGAGAGTGCCATGCCGTCCGACGCCAAGCGCCACAGCCGACTGACCACCGAGGGAATGGGCCGGGCCCCCAACCGGGCAATGCTCCGCGCTGTCGGCTTCCTCGACAACGACTTCTCCCGGCCGATGGTCGGGGTCGCCTCGCTCTTCAGCGACATCACCCCCTGCAACGCTCACCTCGACCGCCTGGCGCGCAAGGCTTACGAAGGGGTCCGCGCCGCCGGCGGAGTGCCGCAGCTGTTCGGCGCCCCGACCGCCTCCGACGGCATCATGATGGGCCACCAGGGGATGCGCTACAGTCTGGTGTCGCGCGAGGTGATTGCCGACAGCCTGGAAGTCGTCGCGGCCGGCATGAACCATGACGGCCTGATCGCGGTCGGCGGCTGCGACAAGAACATGCCCGGCTGCGTCATGGCCATGGCGCGGATGAACATCCCGAGCGTCTTCGTCTACGGCGGCAGCATCCTGCCCGGCACCGGCCCCGACGGCGGCGACATCGACATCGTCAGCATCTTCGAGGCGGTCGGGCAGTACCAGGCGGGCAAGCTCGACGCCGAGGGGGTCTACCGCGTCGAGTGCGAGGCCTGCCCCGGGGCCGGCTCCTGCGGCGGCATGTACACCGCCAACACCATGTCCAGCGCCATCGAGGCGATGGGCATGTCGCTTCCCTACGACGCCGTCTACCCCGCCGTGTCCGCCGCCAAGGAACGCGAAACCTTCCTGGCCGGGCAGGCGCTGCTTCGCCTCATCGAGCGCGACGTCAAGCCTCGCGATGTCATCACTCGCAAATCTCTGGAGAACGCCTACACGGTGGTGCTGGCCCTGGGCGGCTCGACCAACGCGGTGCTGCACCTGATGGCCATCGCGCGCGAGGCCGAGGTCGAGTGGACGCTGGCCGACTTCGACCGCATCGGCGGCAAGGTGCCGCACCTGGCCGACCTGAAGCCGGCCGGACGCTACGTCATGAACGACCTCTACCGCGTCGGCGGCACCCCGGCCGTGATGAAGGCGCTGCTCGAGGCCGGCTTCCTGCACGGCGACTGCCTGACCGTCACCGGGGGGACACTGGCGCAGAACCTCGACAAGGTGCCGAGCATCTACCGGCGCAAGCAGAACGTGGTCAAGCCGCTGGCCGACCCCGTGTACCCCTCGGGACACCTGGTCATCCTGCACGGCAACCTGGCTCCGGAGGGGGCGGTGGCGAAGGTGGCCGGGCTGAAGAAGCGGAAGATCACTGGCCCAGCGAAGGTGTTCGACGGCGAGGAGGTGTGTTTCGCGGCCATCCAGAAGCGCGATATCAAGCCGGGCGACGTGGTGGTGATCCGCGGCGAGGGTCCGGTGGGGGGCCCCGGCATGCGCGAGATGCTGTCGGTGACGGCGGCGCTGGTGGGGCAGGGGCTGGGTGACTGCATCGGCCTGGTGACCGACGGCCGCTTCTCCGGCGGCACGCACGGCCTGGTGGTGGGGCACGTCGCGCCGGAGGCGTGGGTCGGCGGGCCGATCGCCTTCGTCAAGGACGGCGACCCGATCGCCATCGACGCCGACGCCAAGGCGCTGACGCTGGAGGTAGCGGAGGGGGAATTGGCGAAGCGGCGCGCGGGCTGGACCAAGCCGGAGCCGCGCGTGAAGCGCGGCGTGCTGGCCAAGTACGCGCGCACGGTGCGCTCGGCCTCGGAAGGGGCGGTGACGACGTGAAGCCGCTTGCGGCTTAGCGTTCGCGCGAACGCTAAGCCGCAAGCGGCACCGTCCGGCGATCAGACCCCCGTGTCCTCGGGCAGCGGGGGCGGCACGAGGTCGTGTTCCAACTCCCGGCCGCCGCAGAGGCGGAGGATGTCCCAGGCTTCGTCGGCCCGGTCGCCCGCGCGGACGCCGACCAGAACACGGCCGGCCTTCAGCTCGCGCTCGTAGAGGATGGCCTCGTGTTCCGGGAAGTCGAGGCCGACCAGGGCGCCGACGAGGCCGCCGCCGACCGCCCCGCCGACGACGCCCGAGACCACGCTGGCGATGGGCGGCAGGGCGATCAAGCCGCCCGCCAGGAACGCCCAGCCGAAGCCGGGGATGAGCACCGTGGCGGCGGCAATGGCCCCGCCGAGCAGGCCGCCCGCCACCGCCCCGTAGGCCAACCCCCGGCCCGCTTTCGACTCCCCGGTCACCTGCGCCGCCTTCGCGGCGTCAAGGTCGGTGACCTGCAGTCTCGCCTGTTCCTTGTGGTGCATCACCATCGTGATCTGGTGATTGGTAAAGCCCGCCCGGTGCAGCGCCTCAACCGCCTGGTGAGCGCTCTCCCGCGTGTCGAAGATGCCGACCAGTGTCGCGCGATGGGTTGCCGTCGCCATGACCCTCTGCCTCCCGATGCCGTCGGCCGTATCGCTGGCCATCGGGGACGGGACCGACGCCGACACCCGACTTGCCGCTGAGACAGGGTGCAAATCGGGTGCCGATTCGAGGGTAAGAGGAAGGGTCAGCGCGGCGGGAGGGAGGAGGCGGCGGCGCGCACCAGCACGCCGTGTAACCCGGCGAAGTCCACGGGCTTGTCGAGGTAGTAGGCGAAGCCGGCCTCTTCGCCGAGTCGGCGGCTCTCGTCGTCGCTCCAGCCGGTCAGGGCCACCAGGAGGACGCCGCGCAGAGCTTCCTGGCCGCGGAAACGACCGGCCACTTCGTAGCCGTCCATGTCCGGCAGGCCGAGGTCCACCAGGGCGATGTGCGGCCGGCACGCCGAGGCCACTTCCAGGGCCGCCTCGCCGGTGTGCGCCACGTCCACCCGATGGCCGCTCCGCCGGAGCAGCGTCGCCAGGCTGAAGGCGACCAACTCGTCGTCCTCGACGAGCAAGACGTGCAGCGCCGTCGGGGAGGTCGCGGGTTGGGGGGCGGACGGCACGATCTCTTCCTGGCGCATGCCATTCTCCTGAGGAGTGTAATCCCTCGCACGGCCCGGCCTCGAGACCTGCGGGGCCGCGCGAGGAGCATTCCCGCCGGACCCGTCAGTCATAGGTCACGTTTCGGGCCGGGTCAAGAAAACGATGGCAGAGGTCGCCTTATTTTCGCGACACGGCAAGGCGGAGCGCCGCAGGTCAGACCGGCGCCGGCGCGTCCTTCGGGTGGACGTCCAAAACGGTCACCAGGCGGGTGACCACGAAGATTTCCCAGATGGGAGGCTGGACATTGAGGATAGCCAGCCGTCCGCCGGCCGCGCGCAGCTGCTTGTGGAGGGTCAGCAGGACCGACAGACCGATGCTGCTCAGGAAGCGGACGTTCTCGAAGTCCAGGGCCACGTCGGAGCGGTCCAGGCCCTCGATCAGCCGGTACAGCCGCTGACCGGGGGCGGTGTCGCCGGCGCTGCCGAGGTGGGCGTCGCTGACACGAATTACCGCCCTGGGGCCGTCGAAGGTCACGTTCTGGGGGTGGCTGGGGGTATGCAACGGCATGGTCACGCCTCTTCTCTGTAAAGGGTGTTCGCAGAGTTTCTGTCCGGTGAGGCAGGGTGGGCAGGCAGGGGTATTCAAAGCGAATATTACTTTAACCGCCGGCGGCTGACGGGTCAAGCATCGACCTAAGTTTTCTTGATGAAGAATTGCGGACAGGAGATTTGAAAAGGGGAAAAAAGAGTCCCGCCGGAGCAGCTTCGGCGTCGCCCAATCACCGAAGTCGTTCAACGGCGGGACCGAATATGAAGATACCAGGTTGGCACAGGCCGTCAAGCAACAAATCGAAAAAAGCGCCCCGTCGGCCGTCCGCTTGTCACGGGGCTTCCGCTGGACCTTCCGAGCTGTCGAGGGGCACCGACTCCGGCAGGGGAACGCACACGCGGGCCAGTTCCACGCGGGCCGGCCGGGCGAGGGCCCGCGGCAGGCGCGCGCTGAGCCGGAGCAGAGGGGCCGGGACCACGCCCCGCAGGCCGCCGCGCGGCCGCGGGAAAACGCCCGCCTCGGCGGACTGGACGTCGTCCACCGAGTAGAAGCAGCGCGGGTCGAACCCCTTGATGATGGCCACGACCCCGGCCAGTTCCTTGCGCGGGATGACGGTCAGCACGACGGTGACGGGGCCGGCCGCCCCCCGGCCCTCGAGGGAGGTGACGCCGTAGTGCGCCGCCCGCAGCCGCTCCGCCAGCCCGACTGCCTCCCGGGCCGTGATGACTCGGACGACCAGGGTGCCGATGCCCAGGCGCTTCTCGACCAGGACGCCGAGGAAATTGCCGGCCGTGAAGCCACCCGCGAAGCCGAGGTAGCAGCCGAGGTTGCTGAGGTTCTGCATGATCTGGCCGATGGCGAACAGCCAGATGCTGACCTCGAAGAAGCCGATGGCCGAGGCGAGCACCTTCTGGCCGCGGCCCAGGCAGATGATGCGGACCGTGCTGAGGGTCACCACACACAGTTCCGCCACGAAGACCAGGCCGGGCAGGAAGGGCGACACGGGGGCTGTGGAGTCGGCGAACACGAGCACGGCGGCTCCCTCCTGGATGGACGGACGGCGACACCGACATGGACCGGGAAACGAGCGGGGCGTTTTAGCCACGGCCCGCGACCCCCGCAAGGCCAACTGCCCGGCCCGCGGCGGTTGGCCTTGACCCCCCGCGCGGCCGCGGTAGCCTGACCTCATGGTCGCCGAAGGAAGCACTGCCGCAGCCGCCCCGGAATCGACATCGAGCGAAGACTCGCCCCTGCTCTCCGCGCTCCCCTGGTGGGCGCTCCCTTTCCGCGCCTTACGGCACCGCAATTACCGGCTTTACTTCTTCGGCCAACTGGTCTCGGTGATCGGCTCGTGGGTGCAGACGACGGCCTTGATGTGGCTGGCCTACCGCCTGACGGGCCAGTCGCAGTGGCCGGCGCTGATCGCGACGGCGCAAATCCTGCCGACGTTCTTCCTGGGCGCCTGGGGCGGGGCGCTGGCCGACCGCGTGTCGAAGCGGGCGCTCATCTTCACGACGCAGGCGGCGCTGCTGCTGCTGGCGGTGCTGCTGGGCGGCCTGGTGCTGAGCGGGCACGTCACGACCTGGCAGCTGCTGGCCATCAGCCTGGCTGTTGGCGTGGTCAACGCCATCGACCTGCCGGCGCGGCTGTCGTTCGTCATGGACATGGTCGGGCGCGAGGACCTGGTCAACGCCGTCGCCCTCAACTCTCTCTTGTTCAACGCGGCGCGGGTGATGGGGCCGGCGATCGGCGGGCTGATGCTGACCCGCCTGGGGCCGGGACACTGCTTCCTCATCAACGGCCTCAGCTTCGTCGCCGTGCTGGCGGCGCTGGCGCTGATGGACGTCAGCGGCACGTCGCGCAGCCCGCCGCGGCCCGGCCTGCGGGCGCTGCTGGACGGCTGGGGCCACGTCGCCCGCCGGCCGGCGCTGGCCTGCCTGATGGCGATGACCGGGCTCATTTCGCTGTTCGGCTGGCCGTTCCTGACCCTGCTGCCCGCCCTCGCCGACTCCACGCTCGCCGGACAGGGGACGGCCCTGACGGAGGCGCCGGGGGCGGACGCCCTGGAGCATGGCGCGGGCTACAGTCAGCTGCTGGTCGGCACCGGTTGCGGGGCGCTGCTGGCGGCGTTCACGTTGGCGGCGTTCTCCGGGCCGCGCTGGCGCCGGCCGTTCCTCATCGCCGCGGTGGCGGCGGCCGCCGCCGGCCTGTGCGGCCTGGCATTGGTCCGGGAGATGGTGGCGGCGGTGGCCGGCTGCGCGGTCGTGGGGTTCGGCCTGGTGCTGTTCAACGCCACCAGCCAATCGATGGTGCAGCTCAGCACCAACGACGATAACCGCGGCCGGGTGATGGGTATCTGGTCAATCATCATCTGCGGGGCCATGCCGCCGGGCAACCTGTGCGTCGGCTGGGGGGCCGACACCTGGGGTGTGTCGCCGGTGCTGGCGGGGGAAGGCTTGGCCTGCCTGGCGTCGGCCGTCGCCGTGCTGGCGCTGTTGGTGGTGTGGGACCGGGTCCGGGTTTTGGGCGGAACTCGGGAGTCGTAACCGCCACGTTACGACTCCCGAACCGATGGATTGCCCCGGGCCCCGCTCATCCCTTGGGCGGTGGTGCGGGCCGGGGGTCGGGCATGTCGTCGCTCCGCGCGCCGTTCGGGGGAGTGCTGCCGTTGGCCGGCGCCTCCGGCGCCAGTCGCGCCACGTACTCCGGCATTTCCACCCCACCGATGTCCTTCATGACCTGCATCATCGGCGGCATGACGCGCGCCAGGCTTTGCAGGAACTGGGCGGTGTTGGTCGTGCCGGTGCCGTGGCCGTTGCCGTTCTCCCACACGACCACCTTGTCGAACTTGATGTTCGAGATCGCCTGCGCGGAGGAATGAGCGAGGGCGTCGAGGTGTTCGAGCATCAGCAGCTGGAAGGCCTGCGGGGCGCCGCCGCACGCCTCGATGAGCTGCCGCAGGCCGTCGGCCTTCTTGGCCAGCATCTCGTACTGGCCGCGGGCCTCGGCCTGGAGCTTGGCGAAGATGGCCGACGCCTGCCCCTCGGCCTCGATGCGCCGCTTCTCGGCCTCGGCCTCGGCCTCGACGATGACGCGGGCCTTTTCGGCCTTGGCCGGCGCCTCGACGGCGGCGCGGCGCTCGGCCTCGACGCGCTCGGCCTGGGCCAGGGCCGCCTTGGCCATGGCGCGGTTCTGGGCCTCCTGCACGGCGGCCTCGGCCTCGCGCTTGCGGGTCTCACCCAGCTGGTACGCCTCGGCCTGCTTGACCTGCAACCCGGCCTGGGAGCCGGCCACGCGCGCCTGGGCCTCGGCCTCGCCGGCGATGGCCTTGGCGTTGGCGTCGGCCAGGGCGATGCGCATGGCCCGCTCGGCATCCTTGACCTGGGCCTCGCGCTCGAAGCCCGCCGTCTGCTCGCCGACCTTCTGCTCCTTGTCCAGTTCGGCGATGCGCACCGCCTGCTGCCGCTGCGTTTGCTTGATCTGGGCGTCGCGCTCGAAGCCCGCCGTCTGCTCGCCGACCTTCTGCTCCTTCTCCAGCTGCGCCAGGCGTACCTGCTGCTCGCGCACCGCCTCGCGGGTGCCGATCTCGCGCAGCTTGAGGGCGTTGGCCACCGAGATCTGCTTCTCGCGCTCCGCCTCGGCGATGCCGATGTTGCCGAGCTTCTCCTGCTCGGCCACGTCCACCTTGGCCTTCTGCACCGCCTGCGAGGCGGCCTTGCGGCCGATGGCCTCGATGTAGCCCGACTCGTCGGTGACGTCGGTAATGTTGACGTTGATCAGCACCAGGCCGATCTTCTTCAGCTCCGGCTCCAGCGACATCAGGATGCTCTGCAGGAACTTGTCGCGGTCGCGGTTGATCTCCTCGATGTGCATCGAGGCGATGACCTGGCGGAGCTGCCCGAAGATGATGTCGCCGGCCTGCTGCTTGACCTCGTCGGTCCGCAGGCGCAGCAGGCGGATGGCGGCGTTGGTCATCGTCTCCAGGTCGGTGCCGATGGCCACGGTGAAGACGCTGGGGACGTTGACGCGGATGTTCTCCGCCGACAGCGCGCCCTTGAGCGGGATCTCGATCTGGATCGGCTCCAGGCTCATGTAGGCGTGGTCCTGGATGAGCGGCCAGACGAAGGAGGCGCCGCCGTGGATGCAGCGCGAGGTGTTGCCGCCGCCCACCTTGCCGAAGATGACCAGCACCTGGTCGCTGCGGCAGCGCTTGTAGCGGTTCACCACCAGCAGCAGAGTGCTGAAGGCGAAGATGGCGACGAAGACGACCAGCACGACCCACCATTCGAGTCCCGGCGGCAGATCGACGGCGAAAACGGCTAGCTTAGACATGGGTGGCTTTCTCCGTTTCAGGAGCGGGTGCGACTTCCACCGTATCGCGGCCGATGACGGCGGTAACGACGATCTTGGTCCCGTTGGCGAGTGTCGGGTGCGCGGTGACGGCCTGGCACTCGACGGTGCGGTTCTGCAGGTTGAGCTGGACCTTGCCGACGCCCTCCTTGTTGCCGGGCACGGTCAGGTACACGGTGCCGCTCTTGCCGACGGCCCGCTCGATGCGGGCGGTCCCCTCGGCGTTGAGGCGGGCCAGGGAGCGCATCACCCAGGCCACCAGGAACATCGCCCCGGCGCCCGCGGCCAGGGCCACCGCCAGGACCAACCAGGGATCGCGCGTGCCCTGCGAGGCCGCTAGCCCCGCCAGGCCGAAGAAGGTCAGGGCCGCGACGAGGGTGCGGAAGGTCAGGACGCCGACCAGCCAGTTGCTCGGCCCGGCGTGGTGCGGCGCGTGGCCGTGGCCGTCGTGGCCGTCATCGCTCGGGGCGTCATGACCGGGGGCGTCATGACCGGGGGCGTCGTGCCCACCCATGTCGTGCAACTCAGGGCCGCCGATGTCGTGGCCGTCCCCGCCAACGTCGTGGTGCCCCCCCAGTCCGAATAGGCTGAGGAGGAACTGCAACAGCATGACAGTCCCGCCGAGCAGGAAACAGACCAGGAAGACGTTGTGCAAGACTTCGGGGTGCATGACCACAGCCTCCCTCGAAGGACAGGATGCCCGGTGCGGCGACGCTCAACGTGGAGATGAACGAGACTCATGATCGTCGTGGAGAGAGCCCCCGTCAACACAATTCACGGGCAGCGGCGCGGGAAACGGGGCAGGCGCCCCGTTCCCTGCGGGTTGTGCGGCCCCGCGCCGCCCAGTCGCCGTCGTCTCGGCAGGAACGCCTGTCCACGTCGTTCGCCGAGTCCCGAAGACTCTGGGCTCCCGTTGGTAATTCGCTGGAAACCCGGTCTTCTTGGAAGAAGAATCCGGGAACCTGATCGTCGAAAAACTGTGAGCGGAAAGAGGCGGGGCTCACTTCCCCGCCGCGCGGCCCGCCGTCGGATCATCGGAGGAATCGCCGCCGATAGTCAATTCGTTGACCAGCGCGGCCGGGTCCCCGCCCCCGCCATTCCCCGGCACCTCGTCGGTGACTGATCGGAGGGCGACTGACAGTAGGGCGCGGCCGACCTGCTCGGGCGAAGGAGAGAGCCCGGTCGATGCGGCGATCCTGGCGGCGAGATCTTCGAGCTTGCGCCAGTCCTGAGCGCTGAGCGGAATCTGCCCCGGTGGGGCGGCGGCCTCCGAACCGGACGCCGCGCCCTGAGATCGGAGGCGTTTGAACAATTCTATCCGGACCGCGTACAGGGCGATTGGGGCCAGACCGCTCGGCACTGTCACCGCCGAGGGCTCGGCCCCGAGAGCCCTCGCCACCTCGTCGGGATCCAGTCGCTGAACCGTCGATGGGGTGGTGCGGATTGGTTTCAGCGTGGACTCCACGACGCGAAGCTTCTTTGGGATCATCACGACCTCCTTTCAGGCCGGGTCGAAGCGGCGGACACGGTAGAACTGGTTCTCGAACTCGAAGGCGACCTCGCCCTGTTTCGTCTCACGGCCCATGCGGTGCAGGAATTCCCTGAGCCGCGGCAGATTGCTCCGGAACTCGGCCGAATTCTTAACATGCGAGTAGACGATCACCGGATTTTCGAGGATGATCTTACCCTCGTCGTTGAGCCACGCGCCCTCGGCCGGGAGGGCAGTAGCTCCGCCGTTGATCTCTGAGAGCAGTCGGATGGCGTCGAGCACCCAGCGGCGTTGAGTTCCTATTTCCTGATCGTCCTTGTCCTTGTTCGGGATGTAGACCGTGAAGCACTGGACGCTGAAACCGGGATCGGCGCCCATCGCCGTGGCCAGATCGAACGGCTCATCCCCGCCGGGTCGTGTCGGCTGTTCCATCCTTGTTCCTCCTGAATAATCCTACCCCTTTCGGCCCTGGAACACCAGCAAGACGGAGACCCGCCTGACGGCCTGCCGGGCGTCGTTACGTCGCTGGCCAGGAGAAAGACGAGAAGGCGCGGCATGGCAGCCTCCGCCGACGCTCCCATCCTGTGGCTTGCCCCATATCCGTATCATGACCAGGGAGGGAAATCAACCCCGCGGTCGCGCCGAGAAAGGGACGGTCATGAGCAATGCGGGCAGTGCCATCGCCGGGGCCACCTGGGGCCAGGAGGGACGGTTCCGCCGCCCGCTCTACGACTCGTACTGCTTCTCGCGCCTGCCCGCGACGATCAAGTACCTCCTCCTCGGCCGCGACGAGGACGGCGCCCGCGCCCTGCCCGCCGACACCTGGGCCGGCCTGCCGCAGCAGTACGACGCCGTCGTACTGCTCTTCATCGACGCCTTCGGCTGGCACTTCTTCGAGAAGTTCGCCGGCGACTACCCGTTCCTGCAGCGCTTCCAGCGGCAGGGGCGGGCCACGCCGATCACGTCGCAGTTCCCCTCGACGACCGCCGCTCACGTCACCTGCATCCACACCGGCGTCCCGGTGGGGCAGAGCGGCATCTTCGAGTGGTTCTACTACGAGCCGCGCGCCGGCGGCGTCATCGCCCCCCTGCCGTTCTGCTACGCCGGCGACAAGCAGCGCGACACCCTCAAGCAAGAGGGGCTGACCGCGGCCGACATCTTCCCCCCCGGCACCCTCTACCAGGACCTGGCCGGCCAGGGCGTCGCGTCCTACGTCTTCCAGCACAGCGACTATACACCCTCCACCTATTCCGATTATGCCTTTCGCGGCGCGGAGAAAGTCTGGCCCTTCAAGACGCTGGCGGAGGGGCTGACAAACCTGGTGCATCAGCTGAAGGCCCCGGCCGACGCGGCCAAGCGCTACTTCTTCCTGTACACCGACGGCATCGATCACCTCGGCCACAAGTACTGCCCCGATTCGGACCAGTTCGCCGCCGAGGTGGACGCGGTCTTCACCCTGCTGGAGCGGCTCTTCTACCAGAAGGCGGCGGGAAAGGTCGGCAACACCCTCGTGATGATGACCGCCGACCACGGGCAGGTGTGCGTGGATCCGCGGCGCACGCTCTACGTCAATCGCCTCCCGGAATTATCCGACATCGAGAACTACCTGCGGCGCAGCCCGCGCGACGGCCAGCCGATCAAGTTCGGCGGGTCCTGCCGCGACCTGTTCCTGTACGTCCAGGACGAGGCGCTGGACGAGGTGTACGCCAAGCTGCGCCGGGCCGTCGGCGAGCGCGGCGAGGTGTGGCGCGTGGACGACCTGCTGCGCCAGGGCTTCTTTGGCCCGGCCCCGAGCGAGCGCCTGCGCAAGCGCCTGGGCAACCTCGTCATCCTGCCTTACGACGGCGAGTCGGTCTACTGGTACGAGGAAGGCCGCTTCGACATGCACTACCTCGGCCATCACGGCGGACTCACCCCAGCCGAGATGGACACCGGGGCGTACCTGCTGCCGATGTGACTCACGACGATACGGGTGTCCGTTTAGCGGCGGCTCGCAGAGCCGCGCTCCTCGCGCGCTGGTAGTGACCCGATTTATCGGGTCGGAGTAGTTCTACTGTAACCGATTCTGGGACTTGCTGGGCAGTTGAGCTTGAGGAGTTGCGCCGAGAAAAGTCAGTAGAAGCTCCACATGAGCTTGAGCCATCATCACGGTAACACAACCTCAACGGTAGT
>Ga0209517_10006499_pt1 | contig 14438 bp, 14 predicted proteins | sample PeaSoiMetSII2010_FD_187695 | JGI IMG/M metagenome (GOLD analysis project Ga0209517, IMG submission 187695) | Peat soil microbial communities from Weissenstadt, Germany - SII-2010 (SPAdes) (version 2) | ecosystem: Environmental > Terrestrial > Soil > Wetlands > Peat | place: Germany... | reverse complement strand
CGCGGGTTTGCCGGCAGCGCAAGTCGATGGCGCGGGCAACATTTACGTGATCTGGTCGGACTGCCGTTTCCGCGCCAACTGCAAGGCCAATGACCTGGTGCTGAGCACCTCCAGCAACGGGACTACCTGGACGGCGCCAGCCCGCCTGCCCGTGGTGCCGGTGAGCAGCGCCGTGGACTTATTTATTCCTGGGTTGGGCATAGATCCCACCACGGCCGGGGCGTCCGCGCACCTGGCCGTCACTACCTACGCTTACGCAAACACCAATTGCAGCTTTTCGAGCTGCCAGCTCTACGTGGGTTTCACGACGTCTCAAAACGGAGGCAAGACCTGGACGGCTGGGAAGGTCCTGGCCGGACCGATGAGCCTTAGTTGGTTGCCGAACACTTTTTCGGGATACATGGTGGCCGATTATCTTAGTGTCTCGTATGCGAATAGCCAGCCTTTTGGCGTGTTTGCCGTGGCCAAGACACTGTCGGGTGGAAAGTTTAATCAAGAGATGTACACCACCACGACGCCGCTGCTGGCCGCAGCTGACGAACCCACCTACAGTTCGGAGGGCGATAAGCCGATCCCGGGAGTGAAATCCGACAAAGGACCGCGGAAATACTACGACGACGATGGCGAGTATCCCATCCCGCCCAAGAAGATGGCGCGAAAGGCCAGCCGGAAATAGGGTTCAGACGGTTTAGACTGCGATGGGTGCCTCTCGAATACCGAGCAGTAGCGCCACTGCCGCGGTGGTTCTTGTCCGGCTCATGGTCGGTTGGGTATTCCTTTCTGAAGGCATCCAGAAATTCCTGTTTCCGGCGGCGCTTGGAGCCGGACGATTCGCGAAGATCGGCATCCCGGCTCCGCAGTTCTTTGGGCCCTTTGTCGGAGTGGTGGAAGTCGTCTGCGGGACACTGCTGATTTTAGGACTGCTCACGCGGCTGGCTTCGATACCGCTGCTGATCGACATTCTGGTGGCGATTGGAACCACGAAGGTTCCGATGCTCTCAAAAGCAGGGTTTTGGGCGACGATGCACGAGGCTCGCACGGACTATTGCATGTTGCTCGGACTGATATTCCTCCTGATCGCCGGTTCCGGTACTCTGTCTCTCGATGCGCGGAGATCTCACTAACCGGGCCGTCCCATCGGGTCGTCATGCTCCGCAAATCCAAGTTTTGCAAGCCGAACCTTCGCTGGGTGAACTTGCGCTCGTCTTCTTGAAGCTGGGTACGATTGCTTTTGGCGGGCCTGCGGCGCACATCGCCATGATGCGGGACGAGTTTGTTCGGAAGCGGCAATGGATCACGGAAGCAGATTTCCTGGACCGTCTGGGAGCGGCGAACTTGATTCCCGGCCCCAGTTCGACCGAAGTGGCGATCTTTATTGGTCATGCGAAGCGTGGCGGGGCGGGGCTTCTGGTGGCAGGCTGTTGCTTCATCATTCCGGCGGCGGTTATGGTTGCGCTGATCGCTGCCGCGTATGTTCGCTTCGGATCGCTGCCGCAAGTCGCAGGCATTCTTTACGCCATAAAAGCTGCTGTGATTGGGGTGATTGTGCAGGCCTTGTGGAGTCTTGCCCGCACGGCCACGAAAACCAGACTGCTGGCATTCATCGGAGTGGTTGCGATTGTTCTTAGCGCGGCCGGAGTGGCTCCGCTCGCGGTTCTTGCAATTGCCGGGGCTGCATCAGGTGTGGCGTTATGGGTTAAGAGGCGACCCGCGGTCGCGCCGCCGGCGATTCCGGTCTCAGGAAAATTGGCGTTGCTCGTGGGATCGGCCGCCGTAGCGGCTGCTCCAGTCAGCCTGCTTCGGTTATTTCTTTCGTTCTTGAAAATCGGGTCGGTCGTGTTCGGGAGCGGATACGTGCTGCTGGCGTTTCTCAGGGCGGAATTCATTCACCATCTGCATTGGCTTACGGAAAGGCAACTCATCGATGCGGTGGCCGTGGGGCAATTCACTCCCGGCCCGGTGTTCACCACTGCAACTTTCATTGGGTATCTGGTGGCGGGGATACCGGGTGCGGTGGTTGCGACGGTGGGCGTCTTTGTACCGGGATTTGTATTCGTCGCTTTGAGTGGACGCATGCTTCCAAGGATCCGGCGCTCTCCGTTGGCAGGAGCAATATTGGACGGGGTAGTGGTTGGGTCACTGGCTCTGATGGCTGTAGTGGCGTGGCAACTGGGACGAGCGGCCATTGTGGACTGGATCACGTTGGCGATTATGTTGGTGAGCGCTGGGTTGCTGATGCGGTTTCGAATTAATTCGGCGTGGATCGTTGGCGGTGCGGCGGTGATTGGGTGGCTGGTGCGGGGGGGAGTTCATGTCGGAGGGTAGACGCGTCGGGAATCCCACGTTTCGAAAGGCGCGAAACGTGGGGCGCCCGGCGGTGTGCTAAGCGTTCCTATTTCTTCGCCACTTCAAGACTGTCACCCGTCTGGTGATCCGTGATCTGGAAACGAATGAAGTCGTGTATCGCGGCGAGCGCGACCGGATCGTCGGACTTTATCCGCACCGCAGCGCCTGACTGCATTTCTCCATACGTATAGTGGATCGCTGACTTCAGCAGCTTCATCGTCGTCACCCCCGGAGGCACGCCGTCGTGCACGAACATGGGTGTGGAGAAGTCGCCATCCGCAAACATCATCGCAATATGCGACAGGTGCGTGCGAATCGCGCCAATGTTCGCTTTGTCGTTGGGATCGTTCGCGGCGACTTCAATCGCACCGCCGTCTGACAGCAGGCGGAAATGGTGAGTGGTCTTGTCGTGCGGGAATCCCATCGCCTGATCGCCGTGACTCTCGACGACGGCATGGTGAGCAGCGTGCTGATCGTGCATCGGGCAATCCTTCATGGTGTCGTCAGGCTTTACCTCTTGCGCAAGAACTGGCGACGCGAGTAGCAATGCAAGTGCGATTACAAAACGCTTCATCGTGATCTCCTTTTCAAATTGTTTGATCCAGACGTGGACTTCGGCCGGTCCGCGAGCGAGTGCAGAAGCATTGCCTTGTGGCCTTGCGGGGTGTGCTTCAGCTTTCGACGCCAGTCGCGAACGAGCCGGCGGATGTAAGTTTGGGTTCGCCGGAGTTCGTCGATTTGCTGTCCGAGCGAGCGTAGTTTGCCTTCGGCGAGAGCGAGCACTCGATGACAGGGCGCACCACCGTTGTCGCGCGTATGAAGTATTTCCGCAAGTTCCCCCAGCGAGAAGCCGAGCTGAATAGCGCGCCTTGCGAGTTGCACCCGTTCGACAGCGTCCGGGGCGTACAGGCGATAGCCGGAAGGCGTCCGCTGCGCTTTCGGGAGAATCCCGAGCCGCTCGTAGTGGCGGATGGTGTCCACGCTCACTCCGGTGACGCGAGCCAGTTCGCCCGAACGGAGATTTGTCTTAGCGGCAGTCACGGTTTCAGTATGGAGCCTGGAACCGGTTCGAGAGTCAAGTAAAACTTCTGGGCGATAAGCGGTGGGGTGGGCCCGAGCGCGTCTCGAAACGTGGGAGCCGACAGTTTACGGCGTCACCTTAAAGATGACGCCGCAACCGAAAAAGCCGCAACTGAGATCGCCGCCGTCGCTGGTGGCGCCGTAGAGGTTTCCGGCCGCGTCGCGGGTCAGACCGCCCACGGGATTCGCTCCATCGGGCGAGGCGTTGAAGTTGTGGAGGATGGTGAAGTTGCCGGTGTGGTCGATTTCGAAGACCGTTCCATAGCCGAAGGTCCCGCCATAGTAAGTGGTTCCATAGATGTTTCCGGCGGGATCCACGATCACGCCAGCCAGGGGATTCTCCCCGTCCGGGGTCCCGGAGAAGCTGTGAAGCAAAGTGAATCTGCCCATCTTGTCCAGTTTGAAAACGGCGCCGAAGCCGCCGGCGGCGCCGCCGTACTTGGTGGTGCCGTAGGCGTTTCCGGCGGAGTCTGCGGCTAATCCGGCATAGGGATTTTCGCCGTCGGGGGTGCCGGCAAAGCTGTGAAGTAGAGTGAGTTTGCCGCTCTTGCCGAGTCTGAAAACGGTTCCGTAGCCACCCGCGGTGCCGCCGTAGACGGTGGTTCCGTAAAGATTGCCAGTCTCGTCTCTGATCAGCCCCGCCTCCGGATCTTCGCCGTCGGGAGTTCCGGCAAAGCTATAGAGCGCAGTGAATTGTCCCTCCGCATGCAGTTCGAACACGGTACCGTAACCGCCCGCCGCTCCGCCGTATTGGGTGGTGCCGTAGCCATTTCCGTGGGGGTCGCTAATCAAGCTCCCGTGCGGATCGGCGCCATCGGGATTGGAGGCGAAACTGTGCAGGAGGGTCAATTCGCCGGCTTTATCCAGCTTGAAGACTGTGCCGTAGCCACCCGCAGTACCGCCGTAGAGAGTACTGCCGTACAGATTGCCAGCGCGATCGCGAACCAGCCCTGCTTCGGGATCTTCTCCATCCGGCTCACCCGCGAAGCTATACAGCACGGTTTCGTTGCCGCTGGTATCCAGTTTGTACACGGTGCCGAAGCCGCCAGCGGTACCGCCGAATTGGGTGGTTCCATAGAGATTTCCGGCGTTGTCGAGGATGGGAGCGGCCTCGGGCTGCCATCCCTGAGTTTCGTCGGTGAAGGTGTAGAGCACCGTGAAAGTCTGGGCTTGCGCCGAAGAAACCGTCATGGCGGTGGACGCAAGAACAATCGCTGAGGCCAGAACTCTCGCGAAGATTGGTCGCATTCTCGAAACGTTATGCGGACCTCGAATGGTGCTCTGCATACGTCCTCCCTTGGCCTCGACCGAGCCTGGCCAGCGGGCAACATTGTAGCTTAACTACTGGCAAGGTGTGTCGTGAAAATGCCATTCTGTCGCGGTTTGTGGCCGATTTCCACATTTGCGAGTTCGTCTTCGTAGTCACGCGAGAAGACAAAGAGCCGAATAAATCGGGCTTGCTTTCGGCATTGCAACGATGCCACAAAATCGACCTGCACCAAATCTGGTCACCGGCTTGTGAAGTGACTGCACCTGCGTGCATCTACAGCGGTTACAGGATGCGATTTTTGATTGACTCTGAAAATAGAAAGCGTACAAAGGCAATCGTTCTTTGACACGTTCTAAAGTTTTCCCGGTTGGTGCGGAGTCCGGGGCGCAAGCGAAGTCACTCTGCGGCATCGCGAGATGAAAAGCGGAGAGGGTGAGCGAGGGTCTTATAGCTAGGCGCTGGTCGAGGCGAACAGGAACATCACGTCAAAGGCAAGATAGAGTCCCGAGGCGTTGAACTGGTTTATCCGGTTGGCGGTTAGCCCGGAGCCCGAGCAACAATCGCAGCATCGCAGCATCGCACGCCGCAAGGCGAACGATGAAACGCAGGTTGGCGAGGGTCTAAAGCGAGCTACTGGCCGAGACGAATGAGTTTGACATTACCTCGGGACTCTTAATTTTTGCTGGGAGCTTTCAGCATTCAGCCATCGCTTTCAGCAAGGCCGAGGAAGCTTTGATCCGCAAGGAATGTGTGGGGTAAGCTCAGATCCGAACCTTACTGTTTGTGCGACATTCATTTCTTGCCTAGCATCGTTGTTCTCACCCAAGACTCCACTCTTTCGGCGTCTTTGTAGTCCAGCCGGTATTTGTCCTGACGAACCCAGTCAATCGCGTCTCTTGTCAGCCGACTGGTGGTAACGATCATGCCTTTGGTGGCGCGTTGTTTCTCGACCACTGCTGAGAGTTCGCGCACCTCTCTTAGGCGAACTGCCCGCGTTGGGCCGTACCGCTTTGCCTGCCAGATGGCCCTTATCCAGCCGAGGACCGGGTCGTTCTTGATTGCCACAACGTCGACACCTCCGTCTTTGGACGGGCGTGTAACCGTCACTGTCCAGCCTTCGGCCTCCAATATGGAGCCGATCATTTCCTCGAACTTTCTCCATGGCATCTCGGAGAGTAGACGGCCTTTTCGGATCAGATCCATCGCTAGCAATAGCGCGGCCGGAGATGCCGCAAGCCATCCTGGCCGGGTGGACTCCCCCGGTCGCCACAAGCTCGACTCAGTTGGTTCTGGCATGACAACAAAGTTCGCCCACGGTAGATCAGCACTAAGCCAACTGCTGTTCTGAGCCCAATCAGAAATGTTGCGGCGGAATTTTCGCAGCCAAGCCTCGGAAGCGCGGGCGGTCTTGGCGTAGAAGCCGAGCAGGCCGGGATCAGTCAGCTGCTCTTGCGTTTCTTCATCCAGCAGAGAGTTGCTCATGATGAAGTCGTCGATCTCTTCATCTGTGGGAGGCCCCTCGGGCCGCTCATATGAAAGACTCTCGATCGAAGCGCGTGAGCCGCGGTGCAGTTCGATTGAGCCTTGGATTGCTTCCTCAACTATGTTTCGTAGGTCTTGTGCTGTCATTTCACGCATCGGTTTTCCACCTCCTTCCTGGCTGTGCGCGATCCAATTGGTTCGAATGGAATATTGAAATGATGCTACCATCGCCTCATGAAAAGGGCGGAGCGTCTGCCGGTGACCGGCAAGGACGAGGCTATTCAGATCGAGGCCGTCGCCAGCATCCGCCGTGGCCTTGCTCAGGCGTACAAGGGCGCAGGGCGTGCGGCGGACGAATTGTTTGATGAGTTGGAACGGGAAGGCTCCCTCAGCGGCTAAAGGCGGTCATTCTAACCATTTGAATCGCAGCGCTGGAAGTGCTGCGCCACCTAAAAGCTCACAAACTATGTCGGGACACAAGCGCGGAGCTTCGCTCCGCGGACAGCCGGGGGCGGCTATCCCCACGTGGGCCTTGCTGCACACCCTATAGGGGTATATTCCCATGCTTTTTCGGCGGATTCTTGTCGCGCTTGGTTTCCAGCATTTCCAGTGCCTGGATCAGCTTCTTGCGCGTATCGCGGGGCTGGATGACGGCGTCGACATAGCCGCGCTCGGCGGCGACGTAGGGGTTGGCGAAGCGGTCGGTGAACTCCTCTATTTTTTTCTGGCGGGTTGCGGCGCGATTTTCGGCGCGGTCTAATTCCCTTTTGTAGACGATGTCCACGGCGCCCTCGGGGCCCATTACGGCGATCTCGGCTGTGGGCCAGGCATAATTTACATCCGTGCGAATGTGTTTTGAGGCCATCACACAGTACGCTCCGCCGTAGGCTTTGCGGGTGATGACTGTCACTTTGGGGACAGTCGCTTCGGCGAAGGCGAACAGCAGCTTGGCGCCGTGCTTGATGATGCCGCCGTACTCTTGATTTGTGCCCGGCAGGAATCCGGGGACATCTTCAAACGTCACCAGCGGGATGTTGAAGCAGTCGCAGAAGCGCACGAAGCGCGCGCCTTTGATGGAAGCGTTGATGTCGAGCGTGCCGGCAAGAAAGGCGGGCTGATTGGCGACGATGCCCACCGGGCGTCCGTTGAGGCGGGCGAATCCTACCACGATGTTCTTGGCGTAGTGTTCCTGCACTTCGAAGAAATAGCCGTCGTCGACCACGGCGTGGATCACGTCTTTAATGTCGTACGGCAGATTCGATTGGTCGGGGATCAGGGTGTCTAGCGCGGCGTCGGCGCGGTCGATAGGATCGTTGCAGGGCTTGCGTGGCGGATCGTCCACGTTGTTCGAGGGCAGGAAGCTGAGTAGCTCGCGCACCATGGAGAGACACTCGGCGTCGTCATGGGCCAGGAAATGGGCCACACCAGAGGTTTCGTTGTGGGTCATGGCGCCGCCGAGTTGGTCTTTGGTGACTTCCTCGTGAGTCACGGTTTTGATTACGTCGGGGCCGGTGATGAACATGTAGGAAGTCTTGTCGACCATGAGAATGAAGTCGGTGATGGCGGGCGAATAGACGGCGCCGCCGGCGCAGGGACCCATGATGGCGGAGATCTGCGGGACGACGCCGCTGTAGAGGGTGTTGCGCAGGAAAATGTCGGCGTATCCGGCGAGCGACATTACGCCTTCCTGGATGCGGGCGCCGCCGGAGTCGTTGAGGCCGATGACGGGCGCGCCCATCTTAGCGGCCAGGTCCATGATCTTGACAATCTTTCCGGCGTTGGCTTCAGAGAGCGATCCGCCGAAGACGGTGAAGTCCTGGGCGAAAACGAAGACCACGCGGCCCTCGATGCGGCCGTGGCCGGTGATGAAGCCGTCGCCATAGACCTTTTGCTCAGCCATGCCGAAGTCGGTGGAGCGGTGGGTGACCAGCTTATCGGTCTCTTCGAAGCTGGCTTCGTCGAGCAGGAACTCGATGCGCTCGCGGGCCGACATTTTGCCTTCTTTGTGTTGGCGCTCGCGGCGTTGCGGGCCGCCGCCGTCTTCGGCGAGTTGATTACGCTTCTGGAGTTCCGCCAGCTTTTGTTCGCGATTCATGGCGAGGAGATTATAGCGGGTGGCGGGGCGCGGAGAGCAGGGATCAGCGCGCTGGGTAGCGTCTTAATTCATCAACCACAAAGGACACGAAGGTACACGAAGGAAAACCTGCTGAGCTTCGCTCGGGACGGGCCGAGGCGGCTGTCCCCACGTGAATCTACTCCATGCTGGAGCCCATGGGATCGTAGCGGTACCTCTTGCCATCCCAGAAGACCATCGAGGTCATGGCCTCGCCGCCGGTTTCTTCGACGTAGATCGCCATGCGGGGTTTCTTTTTCACCTGTAGTTTTCTGATCTTGATGTCGCGGAAGGGAATGTTCACTAACATGAATTTCGCTTTAGGGACAGCAGCATACCAGGCGTCGGGTCCGGCTCCGTGGATCACCAGCAGAGAAAAGCCACGGCGCTGCGGATCGTCGGCCACGAACGCGGTGGTCACCTTGGGATTGCCATAGCCGAAGAAGGAGTCGTAAGGATCGATGACGAGGTAGTTGTTCTGGGCCTGGTCCATCAAGGGACTGTTACAGTGGGCGGGGATGACGATATCTTCCACGCCATCACCGTCGAGGTCTCCGCGCAGCGAAGGCATGCCGACGAGCTTGCAATTCGAACCAAACTGCTGCTCGACGAATGCATTGTCGACGGTGGGTGCGGAGGTCTTTTGCGCTTGCGCCGTGGCGCCGAGGCACATGCTGGCTGCGAGAAGTACGAAAGCAAATCGAGGGAATGACATGTTTCTAATCTAGACCCGGCAGCTACGGGGCGATAGAGAAAGAGGAGGTTCCCATAGCACTAAAGTCACTGGCAGGAGCGCGGTCGTGGGTGGTTCGTCGTCGGTCGTTAGCGGGACTTGAAATGCTCCCAGCCTTGGGGAACAAGGACGCTCTTGGTAGTCCCATTCATCAGGATCATGTGCTTCTCACGGAGAATATGGCCGATCTGGGTCACCTGAACACCGGCTATCCGCTGCGGGACGCGCTTGCTGGACGGGACGGTGAAGAGTAGTTCGTAGTCGTCGCCGCCGTGTAGGGCGGATTTAAGGTCGACTTCGTGACGAGGTTTTCCGATGTGGGCGAGGGGTATGGCTTGGGCCCGGACTTCCGCACCCACGCCACTCTCTTCGCAAATGTGGGCGAGATCGGTGGAGAGGCCGTCGCTGATGTCAATCATGGCGGAGGCCAGGCGTTTTTCGCGCAGGAATTCTCCCACGGCGACTCGGGGCTGGGGGTGAAAGTGCTGGGGGAAGTGGGAGGGGCGAAGTTTGCGTTTGGCGAAGAGCAGGCGCAAAGCGGCGGCGGAGCCGCCGAGTTCCCCAGTCACGTAAATGCGGTCGCCGGGTTTTGCGCCCGAGCGCCGGATGGCTTGGCCCTTTGGGGCGGAGCCGACGACCACGATATCGGCCAGAATTCCGCCGGGAGACTGGGCAACGTCGCCGCCGGCGAGGGTCATCTGAAATGCATCGGCCAGCCGGAGCAGGCTGGCGAGAAAACGGTCGACCCAGTTCTGCGGCAGATTTCGAGGCAAGGCGAGCGACAGAAATGCAGCGATGGGCCGGCCTCCCATGGCGGCAATGTCGCTGAGCCCGCGGGTCAGGCAGCGATGGCCGACGGCCTCGGGCGTATGCCACTCTCGCCGAAAGTGGATGCCTTCCAGGCTGAAATCGGTGGTCACCAGGGCTTCGTGTCCGGACGGGATGCGAAGGGCGGCACAGTCGTCACCAATACCGATGCGAACCGCGGCCCGGCGGCGTTTTGCCCGAGAACGCACGCGCTCGATAATCGGCTTTTCTCGGAGAGGCAAGCGAATTCAATATATAAGAGAGCAGCGTTGTGCGAGCTGACCAGACTGGGAAACCAGTCCCAATATGAGCGCCAAAAGCGCGCCGAGTAACCCGGCGGAAGACGAGAAAGGTTACCCTACCCTGGGACGATCACCGTTACCCGCCCTTCCGTAACCCGGGGATTGTGCGCTATGTCATTGACAGACATGGACCTGCTTTGTTACCGTGACCATGCTGTTCCCAAAAAACCTTTGGCCGACCCTTAGCGCTGCATGGATACTTGATTGCAGCGTACAGCGTTTTCGGACCTGAGACTGGTTCTGGTAGAGAAAGGCAGTCGCTCAGCTTGCTCCGGTTGAGGGAGCGTGCCGGAATCAGGACGCAGGGATTTTCAATAACCCGAAACGCCGGGAAATTTGCCGGCCCTGACGACAACAAAGGAGTATATTGCGCAAGCGTTTTTACATTCTTTTCGTAGCCCGCGGTGAAGATGGGCAGTTGCGCAAGATCCCCATCCCGGTCCATTACCTTTACGTGCTGGTGGTGGGGGCGGCGATTGGCGGTCTGAGTCTCACGGGGATTGCCAGTTCCTACTTGCGGATGCTGTTGAAGGTTTCCCACTTCAATGAACTGCGGGCCCAAAAAGACGAATTGAAGAACCGCTATACCCAACTGGAACAGGTCGCCAAGGAACGCGACATCCAAGTTGCGTCGCTGGGATCGCTGGCCAACGAGGTTTCTTCGCTTTACGGTTTGAAAACTGATCCGATTCTTACGCCCGCAACCGATACGCTTCAGGACGCGCAGGTCAGTTCTTCGTTTGACCGCCTGTACACCTTAAAAGACACAGCTTTGAGCGGCGCGGCGGCCACCGGCATTTCTCTTGGGCTGACGCGTGACGCCACCACGGCGGACTGGCTGCGGGCCAATTCGGCGCCCAGTCTGTGGCCGGTGGAAGGTCCGGTGACGGGATCGTTTGGCGAGCGGACGGATCCGTTCAACGGTGAAGGAGCGTTCCACAGCGGAGTCGACATCTCGGCTTCTTACGGGCAGCCGGTAATCGCCCCGGCCGACGGCGTGGTGCTATTTGCGGATTTCATGGGCGGTTATGGACGGGCCATTGTGATGGACCACGGCCACGGAATCACCACCCGCTACGGACACCTGGCAAACTTCGCGGTGGCGATTGGCCAATACATTCACCGCGGCGACACGATTGGATACGTCGGCCTGAGTGGCCGCAGCACGGGACCACATCTGCATTACGAAGTCCGCATCAACGACACCCCGGTCAATCCCCACAAATACCTTCGCCTGACCTTCGCGCATAGCGGCGGGTTTGCGGCGGGAAGCTAGGAAGCAGTCAGCAATCAGTAAAAAACTGCAATTGGCATTTGGTCGTCTGGAGTCCGGCTGAAGGGCTTAGCCGACGGCTGAGAGCTGATGGCTGAGAGCTGGCGACTACCGCAGCCCCATCCATCGTTCCGAAACTACGATCGAGTTGCCGGGATTCTGCGGGTCGTAGCGGACGGAGGTGGGCAGGCCGAGGCGGCAGGAATGCAGGTTGATGAACTGGCGCAGGTAGGTGACGTCCTGCGAAGCCTCGTAAGACACGCCCGCCACGTCGTATTGGAAGATCAATAAAACAGATTGGGTCTGTTCCTCGCGGGGAAGCTCCTGAACGTCGATGACAGTGCCGTCGGTGATGCGGCCAACGCGGTCGAGCCACTCGCGGCGCTGGCGTTCAATATCCTCCGGGCGCGGGGGCTTGCGGCGCAGAAGGAAGTAAGCGGCGAATAGCGCAGCGCAACCTCCCACCGCCACTACATAGAGACGAAATGGATTCATGACTGACGGGAAGGAACCGTCATCTGAGGGCAACGGCCTTCGTATTCAGGATACGACCTACGGAGGAATCGGGGAAGTGGCCGGGTGGGGCAGGCGGAACGGCTGCCGGACAGCCGCCGGGTCGGCGTCGCTACCGTGAACCTACGCAGGGCTTTTCTTAGCCACAGCCGCAACCACTACGCCGGCTTTTTCCCACGGACGTTTGGGGCGCTCGGGAGCGGGTTTGTCGCGGTTTTCGATGCGGTCGTAGTGGTAGGACTCGCTGACCGTGCCCAGCGATTCGTTATACAAGCTGGGCAGGCCGAGGCCTTCCTTCAGTTCCTCTGTGAATTGCTGCAAGGCCTTTAGATGGTCGGCAGTGGCTGCGATTTCGTTCTTGGAAGTTTTCAGAAACTGTTGATATCCGCGGTTGACCAGCTTGGAAATTTCGCTGCCGATCATGTAGCCGGGATAGGCGAAGATCTTCACTCCGTCGACGCCGTCTTTTTGGATGGCCGCGGAACAACTGTACTTCTTCAGGAATACACGCCCTTGAGTGCCGGGAGCTTCGATGAGGTCAAAGCCGTGCTCGCGCAGCCAGTTCAAGGCTTCGTCATAGGTCCGAGGTTCTGTCTTGGTGGCCATTTCTTCCTTTGGTCTTCCTTTATTCTACCGGTGGTTAGATGCCGATTCCCGCTAAAGGGAGCCAGCGCGCATGTTCTGTGGAACCAACCCACCTTCCTTATAATCTAATTGACCAGTCTTCGTGCGTGGTTTCGCGTCTAAGTAAGGTTACGTAGGTCACGAAGGCAAAGTTCGTATCCCATGCAAAAAGCGCAACCCAAGTTAGCCCAGGTGCCAGTTTCAGGCGAGCTTGCGGCTCTCGGTCAAGCCAGTTTGGAACGGATCGGCAACACCCCCCTGTTGCGACTGGCGTACATTGGCCACGCTTTGCCGACGGTCGAAATTCTCGGCAAGGCGGAGTGGCTGAACCCTGGAGGCTCGGTCAAAGACCGTGCCGCCGTCAACATCGTGGCCCAAGCCCGCGCCAGTGGCAAGTTAACATCCGGTAAAATTTTGCTGGACTCGACCAGCGGAAATACCGGGATTGCGTATGCCATGATCGGCGCCGCCCAGGGTTTTCCAGTGACGCTGTGCATGCCGGAAAATGTCTCGATGGAGCGCAAACGCATTCTGCACGCCTACGGCGCCAACATCATTTATACCGACCCGGGCGATGGCTCTGATGGCGCCATCCGCAAAGCCCGTGAGCTGGCGGCCGGGCATCCCGATTTGTATTTTTACGCCGACCAGTACTCCAACGACGCCAACTGGCAGGCACACTACCATGGCACGGCCAACGAAATCTGGCAACAAACTGAAGGACGTATCACGCACTTTGTGGCCATGCTCGGAACCAGCGGGACGTTTGTTGGCACTGCTCGTCGCTTGAAAGAGCTGAATCCGCGAGTGCGCTGCATCTCGCTGCAACCGGATTCCGCTTTCCATGGAATTGAAGGCACCAAGCACATGGCCAGCGCCATCGTGCCCAGGATTTATGATGCTTCGCTGGCGGATGAAGATCTCGGCATCTCAACCGAGGATGCCTATGCCATGGCCCGGCGACTGGCGCGGGAAGAGGGCTTGCTGGTGGGAGTTTCTTCGGCGGGGGCGATTGTGGGGTGCCTGCAAGTGGCGGGACAGCTCAAGAAGAACGCGCAGGCGGTGATGGTGGCAATTCTGCCGGACTCGGGCGACAAGTACTTGAGCGAGAGATTCTGGGAAGAGGGGTAGAACGTCATCACCACAGAGTCACAGAGACACAGAGAAAAGCAAGAAAAGGGGTTCTCTGTGCCTCTGTGTCACTGTGGTGGAAGTCTTATGTTGAAGATTGGCAAAACTGAATTTGACGAGTTGCGCCAGCATGGCGAAGAGACCTATCCGCACGAGTGCTGTGGGGTGCTGCTGGGGCAAGGGGACGGTGAGGCGCGGGTTGTGACATCGGTGGCGCGTTGCGGAAATACTAGGAACGATTCGCCGCAGAACCGCTACAACATCGATCCTCGTGAGCTGGTTCGCATTCAGCGCGAAGGGCGGGAACGGGGCGAGGACATTGTCGGTTTCTATCACTCGCATCCAGATCATCCGGCGCGCTGGTCTTCGACGGATTTGGCCGAGGCACATTGGTTCGGCTGCTCGTATGTGATCACCAGCGTGGAAAAGGGTAAGGCGGCGGTGACGAATTCGTTTGAGCTGATGGGCAACGAGGAGAAGGACAAAACACTGGCAGAGGAGAAGATCGAGATCGGCTAAGGTTGTTACCTCCATCAGAAAGCCGCGGAGCTTCACTCCGCCGGACAGCCCCTTCGACTTCGCTCAGGGCAGGCTTTGGCGGCTGTCCCCACGCGGATCTTGCCGATCCCTGAATCCTATGGCAGGTGTGAGCATCAACTAAGGGTATGACGAAGATCCATATTCCGACGCCGCTGCGTCAGTACACGGGGAAGCAGGCTGACGTCCAGGTCAAGGGCGGCACGGTGGGCGATGCCTTGTCTGAC
>Ga0209517_10006498_pt1 | contig 14438 bp, 10 predicted proteins | sample PeaSoiMetSII2010_FD_187695 | JGI IMG/M metagenome (GOLD analysis project Ga0209517, IMG submission 187695) | Peat soil microbial communities from Weissenstadt, Germany - SII-2010 (SPAdes) (version 2) | ecosystem: Environmental > Terrestrial > Soil > Wetlands > Peat | place: Germany... | reverse complement strand
CTCTTCCTCCCCCCATCCTAGCCTGAATTTTCAGTGCGCCGTGAAAAGGCGCTGGTCCACAGCGGGGAAAGTCCCGCCCGGGAACTGGTTCGCTCCGCCCGGTAGCAATCGGAGCAGTGGTGGAGGTAACGAAACTGCTGAAGCCTCTGGTATAGAGGGTCGCTTTAGGCGACTTGGCGAGTCTGCAGGCCGTAACGGAAGTGAACGCTGTGCAGGCCCCGAAACAGGCAATGCAGGAGCCGACCCGCCTGGAATCGAGGGAAGGCCGCAGTCGATGGGAGAGTACGAGCGAACAATCCCATCGATCCTGCCGGGGTAGTGGCGACGGCATGTAGACGCAGGGGACCAGACGCAACACGGGAAGCCCCAGCGGTGATCGGATGACGATCAACTGGCAGCCCGCGAGGGCCAGGCCGGGCCGCCTGGGGTGACGGAGAGGCCCGTAGTACCGAGGAAGCCGGGTAACGCCGGGGGAGGGAAGGGGCCTCAGTTGAAAGGAGACGCAAGAAGTGACAAAGGACAGAGGGATTGGTGATGAACCTAGCAACCCCGAGTAGTGTTCAGAAGTTGCAGGCGGCGTTGCATGACAAAGCGAAGGGATCGCCCAACTGCCGCTTCTACGCGCTGTACGACAAGGTGTACCGAAAAGATGTTCTGGCACATGCCTACGCCTGTTGCAAAGCCAATGGCGGAGCAGCCGGGGCAGACAGTCAGGGTTTTGAGGACATCGAGAAGTACGGAGTGGAGCGCTGGTTGGACGAACTGGCGGAAGAGCTGAGGAGTCGAACCTATCGACCCCAACCGGTGAGGCGGGTATGGATCCCCAAGCCGGATGGAAAACAGCGGCCGTTAGGGGTGCCCACCATCCGCGACAGGACAGTGGAAACGGCAGCAGTTCTGGTACTCGAACCCATATTCGAGGCCGACCTGCAGCCGGAACAGTACGCCTATCGGCGGGACCGCAGCGCACTGGACGCCGTAAAACACGTCCATAAGCTGATCAATACAGGGCATGGCGAAATTGTCGACGCAGATTTGAGCGGCTACTTTGACTCGATCCCGCACGCCGAGCTTATGAAGTCGGTGGCTCGCCGGGTTGTCGACGGGGCCATGCTGCATCTGATCAAGATGTGGCTGGAAGCCCCGGTTGAGGAAACGGACGAGGACGGGAGAAAGCATCGAAGCACGCGAAACCGGGATGAGGGTCGGGGGACCCCGCAAGGGGCACCGATCAGTCCTCTGCTGAGCAATTTATACATGCGCCGGTTTGTGCTCGGTTGGAAGCAACTGGGACACGAGAGGCGTCTCAGGGCGTACATCGTCAACTATGCGGACGACCTGGTGATCTGCTGTCGGGGCAACGCGGAAGGAGCGCTGGCCACGATGCGGGGAATCATGGGGAAGCTGAAATTGACGGTGAACGAGACGAAGACGCGGGTTTGCAAGCTGCCGGAAGAGAAGTTCGATTTTCTGGGATATACGTTTGGACGCTGCTACTCGACGCAAACGGGACGGGCCTATTTGGGCACCGTTCCGTCCAAGAAGCGGGTGCTTCGCATCTGTGAGGCGATTAGTGGTGAGACCGGACGGAGTAAAACCGGGGTGGATCGAGAAACGGTGGTTGGGAAGCTCAACCGCATGATGGTTGGGTGGGCCAACTATTTCTGTCTCGGTCCCGTCAGCAAAGCCTACCGGGCGGTAGAACAGCACGCCCGGAAGAGGCTGCGCCAATGGTTGTGTGCCAAGCACAAAGTGAGCTGGCCGGCGACGAAGCAGTTTCCGGACGCCGTCCTACACGACGTGTTGGGCCTGGTCCGCCTTACCACGCGGACCCGCAATCTCCCGTGGGCGAACTCGTGAACCTTTCTCCGAGAGCCGGATGCGCGAAATGCGCCTGTCCGGTTCGATGAGCGGGGTGTGAAAACGGAGCATGATGGGCTAGTGAGGCACCGACAGACGAAAGGGTCGGCAACAGATAGGCCGCATCTAAACCACCGCGTCACACCTCGACTCTACCGGCAAGCCGCTGTTAACGAATTGAACGCTCGGACGCGATGGATGGGCCATATTTCGACGCTTCCTCATCGCCCCTGTTAAGCATCTGGTGAACGTCGCAATCGCGGCCGATTGTGATCGTAGGACACGCTCTCCCGCAACGCCGTCGCGCTGCCACTCCGATAGGGGCGGCAGCCGTGATCTGCGCCCTTTCCGACGACTGTTCGCGACCGTTGCCCTTTTTCCAATTTCTGTGCGAAAACATTCTGCGCCATACTTGTTTTGCACCAAGTTCTCCGAATGCCCTAATAGAGGGATCACTGTCGAGGACGTGGATGCCTGAGTTCGGCCACCGAAACGTTAGCTGGCTATTTGCCGCGAAAATTCAGGCTAGCCGCGTGGTTCCCGCTCATCCTGCAAGTGAACTCAGGCGTTCCTCTCGGCGGCAACAGCCGGCTCCCAACGAAACGATGCCCGCCGCGCTTCGACCGCACCTGGCCCGCCGGGCAGGTGATAGCCCGCTAGAAGACACCGATCAGCCGCGGCCCGCTCCAGCAACCCTTTTCGCGTGCACACCGTTTCCGCGGGAGACAGATCAAAGGCGCAGACCCACTCCGGATGTTCGAATTGCGCCGGATGAACAATCGCGTCGCCAACGTAGAGCAGTTGCTGCCTACCCGAGGAAACCAGCACGGCGGCATGCCCGGGCGTGTGACCCGGCGCGGGAAACACCAGTATGCCCGCCGCGATTTCCGTCGGCCGATCGAGCAGGCGCAGCCGGTCCCTCGCGGGCGCCAGGTGATCCCGAACGGAGGCCGCCATCACAGCCTCCAGCGGCCCGAAGCCGTAGATCTCGCAGGCCTCAAGCCGGGCCTGAGTCTCGGCGGACATCCAGAACTCGAATTCCTTCCGCATCATGACCACCGCCGCATTCGGAAATAGCTGCACTCCGGCGATATGGTCCGGATGCGCGTGGGAAAGGATCACCACATGGACGTCTTCCGGCAGGAAGCCCGTCGAAGCCAGACTTTCCGGTAGTCTCCCCGTGTTGGGGCCGAGTGCACCCGCGCCCGTGTCAATTAGAATTCGCGTCGATCCCGTATCGACGAGCAGCGCTATATAGGGGGCAGTCAGTTCCGCGGGCGGTTCGCCCTCGGGCGGCAGGACCGTCCATCCGGGGTAGGTCAGTTCGCCGTCAGCCAGAGTCCAGCAGTCATAGTCTCCTATGTGGAATCTCTCGGCGCCTTTCATGAGATCCTCCCCGCGGTGGCCGCATAGTCCCGGACGGTGGTGAGCGGACGCGGCATCAGATCGAGTGTCTCGCGCATGTCCATGGGGCTGCCATGCGCGTATGCGAGCATCAGTGCCGCGAAGGTCTGGCTCAACGGGTCCGTTGCTTCCGCATATTGCTTCTCCAGCGCGCCCTGCGGGACGTGTTTCACCGTAAAGGACCGCCCGGTGACTTCCTCGAAAATACGAGCCACGCGGAGTGGCGTGAGATTCTCGGGTCCGCCGGCCAGCAGCATGCGGTTGCGCGCCGCGCTGTTCCCGAGCGCATCCACCGCAAAGCCTGCTACATCGCGGTAAGACACCCAGGCCATCGGCTGCTCGCCGCTACCGTAAACCGTCGCCCGGCCATTCGCGTAATCAAACCCGAGCATCGGATTCAGCCAGACCTCCATGAAGTAGTTCGCCAGTAAAACCGTGCATTCCATGCCGCTGCGGACCAGCGCGGTTTCCACCTCGCGCTTGGCCTGGAAGAGCGGGCAATCGTAGTGCATGCCCGGCGGAATCGATATGTAAACGAACTGCCGGACTCCGGCGCGCTTCGCCGCCTCGACCAGGTCCAAGTGGCCCCGCCGATCCACGGTATCGATGGAATCTCCTTCCTGCCGTGAGAGTGTGGATGATGCGGTTGTGATCACCGCCGAGACTCCCTCGCAGGCCGGCGCCAGCGAGTCCGGGACTTTGAGGTCCGCGACGGCCGTCGCGATACCCGCGGCCTGGAGGGCCTCCACCTTCTCGCCGGCCGAACTGGCGCGCACCAGCGCTCGAACTGCGTGGCCCGCCGCGCGACAGCGACGGCTGATTTCACTACCCAGGAGCCCGGTGGCTCCCACGACCAGAATCATTTCGGCCTCCCGCTTACAAGATGCACCGGCATCGACCTCAAGACAAGCACTCTGAAGGCAACGCCCGCGGGAACGGGTGCCGACCGCCGGGGCGACGGCCACGCCGCTTCAGCGGTGAGCCTGAATCCAGTCCAGGATCGGCTTCCAGAGCTTCGTCTCGGCCTCCTTGGCGTAGACCGTATCCCCATGGCCCCAGTCCGACTTGGTTTGGTCGTCCGGCAGGGCTTGCACCACGAGCCTGGTGATGTCCTTGCTGGCGGTGAGGGTGGTGGTGTAGTAGCCCGTCTTTCCGATTCCGCCCGCCGCGCCGCCGTAGAAAATCGGAAGGGCGATCTGGCGAACACCATCGTCCCATGGCGATGGGCCCGCGCCGCAGATCAACTGATCGGTCTCGAGATCGATCTGGGCGGGGTAGTGAGGCGGACTGGTCTGGAGCATATCCAGCCAGAGTTGTGGGTCGGTGAACCGCAACCCGGTGGGAATGTCGTTGGCGTCGAGAAAGCCCCCCACGAAATGCCAGGGTTGTCCGTTGAATAGCGACGTGGTGGTTCCCATCGCCTGCGCGGCCTGCAGGTTGGTGAGGCCATCGACCATCGGCGAGGGAGCACCGGGCGAAGACACCGCCAGACTGCCAAGCTGGCCCAGGAAGAGACCGGTGTCGTTGTTATACCCCTGTTGGAGGGCCTCCTGGTCGGCGGCGATCATCGTGCAGCTATAGCTGCGCATGGCCTCGTCGCTGAACCTCACGCCCCAGTCGATGGGAATGATGCCCTTGATGTTGCGCTGGAACTGGGGCAGTTGGGTCTCGCGGGCGGCGGCCAGGTAAGAGTGCAGGGCGCCATAGCTCAACCCGCCCAGATGGATCGGGCCCTGACCCTGCCCGGTGAACGATCGAATCCAGCGGGCAATGGCCACGGCCACCGCGGCGTGCTGGGCGTCCTTTTCGAGCCCCCATCCGCGCATGAAGCCGAAATCGGTGGTGGCCTCGGGGACCTGCGACCAAGCCCAGTCCATGCCCCATACATCGACGTTGTTTTTCGCCAGAAATATGGCGATGGAGTGGTCCCAGGCGGTGGACGGAGAGAACAGGGGCGCCATGTAGTTCCCCTCGAAAAAGAGGGGGTTTCCGGGAAGCAGCATCACGGCATCGGGCGTCACTACCAACTGGCCCGGTTGCTGCTCCTTAATGACCCGGTGCATCCGGATCACATCGAAGGGGCCCGGCCCGACCACCACATCGAACCGGTAGTGGACGAGACCGCCGGCTAGAAAAATTCGTTCCGATATCAGGGAAGCGCCTGGCGCGGACGCAGCCAGTGCCACCGCCGCGGTGCACGCGGCAGCGGAAATCCAACGTGCGAGAGAATTCATCGGTGTCATCCTTTCGGGAATGGCCTGCCCCGCGGGAAAATGGCGTCTCGCAACCCGGTTGTCTGTTGGATTGCAGGAGGGAGCAGATTGCCTTTCCCGTTACAGAGAATGGCTCATGACCTCCGCGGGGACAAGTGCTCAGGGGTGAACCAGGGGTGAACGCTCACGTGAACGGCTGTTCGGCAAGCAGGCCCCGGGCGCGCAGAGCGTCGTAGAGCGGCTCGATGGGGACCCATACCGCCCAGCCGGTGCGCTGCTCGTATGCGGTTTCGATCTCACGAATCGCGGCGTCCCAATCGCGCAGCGCTGTAGCTACAACCGCGCGCTCGTGGGCCGTGACGGCGCAACGCGCCTCCAGTCGGCGCAATTCTCCCAATACCTCTTGCGCGGCATCCGGGTTTCCGCTCGAAGCGTAGGCGAACCCGAGAGTGCCGAGCAGATGGGGCAGGAAGGAGACCCCATCTAACCGTTCGCGTGTTTTCAGGCAGGTGTCTACCGACTCCCGATACCTGCCCTGGGCCGCCTGCACCCGCGCGAGCAGAATGTCGGCCCGGTAGAATCCGGGATGCAGCGCGACGGTCTTCCGGCACTGTTCGATGGCGTCGTCAAAGCGCCGGCTCCGGTAGAGAACGAACCCGACATCGTTGGAGATGGGTGCCGAAAGCGGGTCCAGCCGTTCCGCTTCCCGGATCTCGTCGAGCGCCTGCCTCATTCTTTGCATGGGGAGCAGACCGAGACAGGCGTACCAGTGGTGAGCCGTGGCGTAGGCGGGATCCGAGTCCAGTGACTTGCGCCAGTGCTCTTCGGCGGATTCGAACTTGTGATCATACAGGGCAGTTACGGCTGCCAGAGCCGACCATCCGGAGGCCAGGCCTGGGTCCAGGGCGACCGCCTTCGAGGCCGCCTCCCGCGCCTTGGGCATGCAGACGTGCGGCAGCGCCAAGCCATGCATGTTCATGAGCACGTGACACTCTGCGATTCCGGACCAGGCCTTGGCGGCGCCGGGGTCGCGCCCGGTGGCGGCCATGTACAACTCCAGCGCCCGCCGGAAACCGATTTCGGTGCGTTGGTTCCAGGCGTGGCGCGCCTGGAGGTAGAGCATGGCGCCCTCGGCATCCGTGGCCGAAATCGCCGGCGGCGTTCCGGAACTCAGCGAGGACGCGATGGACGCCGCAATTTCCGCCTCGAGATCGAGCACATTGTGCGATGTCCGGTCGTACCGCGACGCCCAGATCTCGCAGCCGTCGGCGGTGGAGAGGAGCCGAATCGTGATGCGATAGCGATCACCCGCCGTACGCACGGCGCCCTCGATCAGCAGATCGGCGCCGAGCTGTTGGCCGATTTCGCGGACGTCCGCCTGCACGCCCTTGAATCGGAAGCTCGACGTCCGCGCGACCACTCGTAAACCTTCGGTGCGGGCCAGAAGATCAATCAGCTCTTCGGCCAGACCATCGCAGAAGTATCCTGCTGTGTTGTCCGCTGTGAGATTCAGTAACGGCAGGACTGCAACCGTCCTCTGCGATTTCGCGACTGCCGCGTGCGCGGTGGTGAAAACCGGCTGGTAGCTGCCCGGCCGGTACACGATTCGGTGGGGTTCACTGCTGCCCTCGGCCGCATAGTAAGCCGCCAATCGCTCCCGCAGCTTTCGCACCTGTACCCGGACGATCGTATCCTGGTGCGGATCGAACGACTCGGGACGGCCCAGCGCCTCGACAGCCAGCGTGTACTCTTTCAGGCTGTCGCCTCTGCCCTCCAGAGCCGCTTCGACCGTATACCGAAGCAGCCGGCGAAGGGATTCCGAAGTGCGGAAACTCGAACTTGCCAGGATACGTCCGAGGTGCTCGCGCACCCTCTCCGCCGATGGTCCGCCATCCGGCATGGCATATACTGTAGCACCGCACTGCCAGGGTTACGGGGAATTCCGGGTAGCGGAGTTTCAACGCAAGATTCGGCGTGCCCTGGAGAGCCCTCTGCTGTCTAACGGCCCTCCGCCGAACACCCGAACCAGACATGCCAAGCTGCCCGCTGTAACGCCGGAGCGTAGACCGACGTCGCTCAACTCCAGGATTGTCGGGCATCCGGAAGTTGGAACGCAGGGTCGGCGATTGCTCCCGGGCACTCACGTAGCGTTTACCACACGGATGCGGAGCCGCGTACCTACAAGATGGGGGCCGTGAAACGGCGTTATCGGAAAGTGACCCCGACACTGGCCCGAAGTCTCCTGGGAAGTATCGGACGACGCTCCGGGCGTATCACGCGCCACTCGGAAAGAGCCAATGTGCGAGTAATGCCCAAGCCTGGATCTGGACGGCTGTCCCGATGGCGCCGGATTCCTGCGGCGAAATCCCATTAGCATCAGGAGTCTTGGAGCCTGAACGACGATCCGGGATGCGCGCGCGCGGTCAGGGTGCATGGATCGGCGGTGGCGTTCTCACGGAACACCATCAAGGTGACGCTGAACACACCTTCCAGACCGACTGGCAGCCGAGGGGGACCGCGACCGCCTAATGACGACCCCTCCCCAAAACCCGGTGACCGATTTTGCACAAATATTTTCAATCTCTCCATTCCACTGATTCCAAACCACTTACCACTGACAAAGCCACCCCGCAACACCTCGCAGAACCCCGATCCCGCCATGCCAGTCTGCTAGATTCAAATTAGGAGGAAGTCCTGCAACAGCTCCCCGCCCCCGGGGGAGCTGTTCGTTTATGGCCGCCTTTATGTATCGATCTCAAACACTCCCGACCGCTGGAACCCCTCCCGCGCAACCCGCCCGTCCGCGCCCGTTTGTGACGCGTGGCTCGAAAAAATCTTCCCCCGCGCGTCACAAAATTCTCAGCTCCTCCTGTAACCTCAAGAAAGAAAGTATCTTACACCCGGCCAAAATAATGCACACACACCCCGGCAAAAACGCGTCACGGCCGTCACAAACCCGGGTGACGCATGGCGCCCAAAAACCCCTCCCCATGCGTCTCCCGATTTTCATCCACCGCCGCAACCAAAAGGAACCAAGGAACTTAGACCCACACAAAAAAATACACACGCACACGAGATCCATGTGCCTCCCCGCCAAGCCCGGTTTCAGACTCTACAGTCTCAAATTTGATAGAATTTTGATACAATTGTGTTTAATCAGGAGGGAATTCTAATTGTCCGCCAGCCCGCCCACTGCCCCCGTCAAAGACAACCGGGAGAAACTCCTGGAGCGCGCCATGTCCCGCCACCAGTACTCCGGCGACGCGCTCATCGAGGTGCTGCACACCGCCCAGGAGCTGTTCGGCTTCCTTTCGCCGCCGCTGCTCAAGACCATCGCGCACAAGCTGCGCCTGCCTCCCAGCCGCGTCCTCGGCGTTGCCAGCTTCTATCATTTCTTTTCCCTGAAGCCCAAGGGCGAGCACACCTTCGTAGTCTGTCTGGGCACGGCCTGCTACGTGGCCGGCGCCCTGGGCCTGGTCGAAACGCTCGAGCGCCGCTGCGCCAAGGCCGGCCACACCACGCCCGATGGCAAGGTCAGCGTCGAAACGGCGCGCTGCATCGGCTCCTGCGGCCTGGCGCCGGCGGTCATTGTTGACGGCGCCGTGCTGGCGCGCATCTCGCCCGCAATGCTCGACCGCGAACTGGAAAGAATCGGTGTCCAATGACCGTCGAAGATCTGTTCGAACAACAAACCGAGGAGCTCGAGCGGCAGAAATCGCTCGAGAACCGCATTCTGTGCTGCACCGCCGCCGGCTGCAACTCCTGCGGCGCTACTGGCCTGCGCACCGCCATCGCCGCTGAGATCAAGGCCCAAGGCTCCGAAGGCCGTGTCGAGGTCTGTGGCACCGGGTGCATGGGCATGTGCAGCCGCGGACCGCTGGTCCTCAGCGGCGCCGATCGCCGCCTCTACGGCAACGCCACCCCCGCCGACGCGGCCGCCCTCGTCAGCCCCAACCCCATCGACCGCCAGGGACTCGCCGCGCGCGCTATCGATCTCGATTCGCCGTTCTTCACGAAGCAGGTCAAGATCGTACTCGCCAACAGCGGCCGCGTCGACCCCGAGAAGCTCACCGACTACATCGCCGCCGGCGGCTACCAGTCCCTCGCCAAGGCGCTCAACGACCAGACGCCTCGCCAAACCATCGAGGAGGTCAAGAAGAGCGGCCTCCGTGGACGCGGCGGCGCCGGCTACCCCACCGGCCTAAAGTGGGAGCTGGTCGCCAAGCAGGCCGCGCCCGTCAAGTACGTGGTCTGCAACGCCGACGAGGGCGATCCCGGCGCGTTCATGGATCGCAGCGTCCTCGAAGGCGATCCGCACCGCGTGCTCGAGGGCATGGCCATCGCCGGCTACGCCGTCGGCGCGCAGCAGGGCTACATCTACGTGCGCGGCGAGTACGGCCTCGCCATTCAGCGTCTCCAGACCGCCATCAAGCAGGCCGAACGCGAACACCTGCTCGGCACCCGCATCCTGGAACAGGGCTTCCAGTTCCGCATCGATCTGCGCATCGGCGCCGGCGCCTTCGTCTGTGGCGAAGAGACCGCCCTCATCGCTTCCATCGAAGGCAAGCGCGGCCAGCCGCGGCAGCGCCCGCCCTATCCGCCCGAGTCGGGGCTCTGGGGCGCCCCCACCCTGATTAATAATGTCGAGACCTTTGCCAACATCCCCACTATCATCGAACGCGGCGGCGAATGGTTCTCCTCCATCGGGACCGCCGGCAGCAAGGGCACCAAGGTCTTCGCGCTGGCCGGCAAAATCGCCAACACCGGACTCATCGAAGTGCCCATGGGAGCCACTCTTCGCGAGATCCTCTTCGATATCGGCGGCGGCATTCCCAACGGCCGATTCAAGGCCGCGCAGACCGGCGGACCCTCCGGCGGCTGCATCCCCGAGCAGTTCCTGGATCTGCCGGTGGATTACGAATCGCTGGCGCGCATCGGCTCCATCATGGGCTCCGGCGGCCTCATCGTCATGGATGAATCCTCGTGCATGGTCGATGTGGCGCGCTTCTTCATGGAGTTCTGCATGGAGGAGTCCTGCGGCAAGTGCATTCCCTGCCGCGCCGGCACGGTCCAGATGTACGACATCTTGCGCCGCATGACCATCGGCGAGGCCACCCCGGACGATCTCGAAATGCTCAAGTCCCTCTCCGAGCTGCTCCGCGAAACCAGCCTTTGCGGCCTGGGCCAGACCGCACCCAACCCCGTGATGAGCACGCTCAAGTACTTCCCCCAGGAGTACGAATCGCACATCCGCGAGCGGCGCTGCCCCGCGGGACATTGCACCATGGCGCATGCCGGACAGGAGGCGATCGCATGAGCGTCAAGACCCTCGAAATCGATGGCCGGATGATCACCGGGCTCTCCGGTGAGACCATTTTCTCGGTGGCGTGGGAACACGGCATTCACATCCCGCGCCTCTGCCACATCGGCGGCATCAGCGATGTGGGCGCGTGCCGGCTCTGCATGGTGGAGATCGAAGGCCAGCGCAAGTTGCACGCCTCCTGCCTCACCCCGGTGGAGGAAGGCATGAAGGTGCAGACCAACACGCCGAAACTGCAGGCGCACCGCAAGCTGATCGTCGAGCTGTTGCTGGCCGAGCGCAATCACGTCTGCGCGGTGTGCGTCGCCAACGGCGCCTGCGAGCTCCAGGACCTGGCCAAGAGCCTGGGCATCGATCACGTCCGCCTGCGTTACCAGTTTCCGTCGCTTCCCGTCGACACCAGCCACGAGCGCTTCGGCATCGACCACAACCGCTGCATCCTGTGTACCCGCTGCGTCCGCGTTTGCGACGAAGTGGAGGGCGCGCACACCTGGGATGTCTTCGGCCGCGGCGCCGGAACCCGTGTCATCACCGATCTCGGCGAGCCCTGGGGCCAGTCGGACAGTTGCACCAGTTGCGGCAAGTGCGTCCAGGTATGCCCCACCGGCGCGCTCTTCGACAAGGGCCGCACCGTCGCCGAAATGCGCAAGGATCGCGGCTTCCTCAAGTACATCGTCACCGCGCGGGAGAAAAAACAATGGATCGGGTAACCAGAAAACCGCGCCTCGCAACCGTGTGGCTCGGAGGCTGCTCCGGGTGCCATATGTCGTTCCTGGACCTCGATGAGCGCTTGATCTCGCTCGCCGGTCGGGTCGAGCTGTGCGCGTCGCCGCTCACCGACTATAAGGATTTCCCCGAGACCGACATCACGCTGGTCGAAGGCGCGGTCGCCAACCAAGAGCACCTGGAGCATATCCGCACCGTCCGCCGCCGCACCAAGGTTCTCGTGTCGCTCGGCGATTGCGCGGTCACCGGCAACGTCACCGCCATGCGCAACATCTTCAAGCTCGAGGATGTGCTCGACCGCGCGTACCGCCAGACCGCGACTGTCGTGATCGGCATTCCGTCCGGCAACGGGGCTGTTCCGCGATTGCTGGAGCGCGTGCAGCCCGTACACGAGGTCGTCAAGGTGGATCATTTCATTCCCGGGTGCCCTCCTTCCGCGGATGCCATCCACGCATTCGTAATGGACCTGCTGGAAGGCCGCACGACGTCTCCGCAAGGGAGGTTTGGATAAATGGCCGAGCGCATCGTGATTCATCCCGTGACCCGCATCGAAGGGCACGCCAAGATCTCCATCTACCTGGACGATTCGGGCGCGGTGGAGTCGGCGCAGTTTCATGTCACCGAGTTCCGCGGCTTCGAAAAAATTTGCGAGGGGCGCCCGTTCCATGAGATGCCCGGCCTCATGTCGCGGGTATGCGGCATCTGCCCGGTGAGCCACGTGCTGGCCAGTTGCAAGGCCGGCGACGCAATCCTCGGAGTGGAAGTGCCGCGCGCGGCCCTGCTCCAGCGCCGCCTGGTGAACTACGCCCAGTTGTTGCAATCCCACGCCCTGAGTTTTTTCCACCTCTCGTCGCCCGACCTGCTGCTCGGCATGGATTCCCCGCCCGAGAAGCGCAATCTCTTCGGGCTCCTCGATCGCGACCTCGATTTCGCGCGCCGCGGCATCCGCCTGCGCCAGTTCGGCCAGCGCATCATCGAGCTGGTCGGCGGCAAGCGCATTCACCCCCCTTGGGGCGCCCCCGGCGGCGTGCTCACGGCCATGAACGCAGCCGGGCGTGACGAGATCCGCGGCTGGATCGCCGAAGCCCTCGAGTCCATCGACCTGGCGCTCGGCCGCCTCAAGGGCCTGCTCGATTCGCTCGCGGCCGAAATCGAGCACATCGGCAACTTCCCCACTCTCTTCCTCGGCCTCGTCTCGCCCGAGGGAACCCTCGAATACTACGACGGCCTCATCCGCATCGTGGATTCCGAAGGCAACCTGCTGGCCGATGGCCTCGACCCGCACCGCTACGCCACCTACCTCGGCGAGGCCAGCGAGGAATGGTCCTACATGAAGTTCCCCTACTACAAGCCCCTCGGCTATCCCGGCGGCAAGTATCGCGTGGGACCGCTGGCGCGCCTGAACATCGCCAAATCCGCTGGCACCCAGCGCGCCGATCGCGAGCTCCACGAGTTCAAGCAGCGCTCCACCGGGGCCGTCTGCCAGTCCTTCCACTACCACCTGGCGCGACTCATCGAAATGTTGCACGCCGTGGAACGCATCGACGAATTGACCGCCGATCCCGACCTGCTGGGAGAGCACGTGCGCGCCAAGGCCGGGCAGAACCGCAGTGAAGGCATCGGCTGTTGTGAAGCCCCGCGCGGCACGCTCTTCCATCACTATCAGGTGAATGACAGCGGCCTCATCGAGAAGGTGAATCTGCTGATCGCCACATCGCAGAACAACCTCGCCATGAACATGGCCGTGGAGCAGACCGCGCGCTACTTCGTCTCCTCCCGCTCCTTGCAGGAAGGCATGCTCAACCGCGTCGAAGCCGCCATCCGCTGCTTCGATCCCTGCCTCTCCTGCTCCACTCACGCCATCGGCCAGATGCCTCTCGTCGTGGAATTGCGGGGTTCTGGCGGCGAGCTCCTCGATCGCGTGGAGCGTTGATCGGATATGATGCAGATACCATCATGAAACGCTCATTGCTTGCCTTGTTTCTTGCGTTGCCCGTGGGGTCCGCCGCGCAGCCGCTTCGCCTCGCCATCGCGGGCCTCAATCACGGCCACGTCTCGGGATTTCTCAACAACGCTCTCCGCCGCCAGGACGTTCAGCTCGTCGGGGTCTTCGATCCGGACCCGGTGTTGGGCGCCAAGTACGCACAGCGGCAACAGAATGGTTTCGCATCCAGCCTGCTCTTCACCGACCTGGCCAAGATGCTGGACACGGTGAAGCCCGAGGCGGTCGCCACGTTCACCAGCACCTACGACCATGCCGCGATTGTGGAAGCCTGCGCGCAGCGCCACATCCCCGTCATGATGGAGAAGCCGCTGGCCGCCGACATGAAGCAGGCGCGCGCCATCGAGCAGGCAGCCGCGCGCGGCGCGATTCCGGTGATCGTGAATTACGAGACCACCTGGTATCGCAGCCATGCCGAGATCTGGAAGCTCATGAAAGAGCAGAAGGCCGGCGGCGAGATCCGCCGGATGGTCGCCATGGATGGCCACCAGGGACCGAAAGAGATCAACGTGCAGCCGGAGTTTTTCGCCTGGCTGACCGATCCGGTGAAGAACGGCGCGGGCGCGCTGTTCGATTTCGGCTGCTACGGCGCGAATCTCATGACCTGGCTGATGGACAACCAGCGGCCGCTCAAGGTCACGGCCCTGGCGCAGACGGAGAAGCCCGCGATTTATCCGCACGTCGACGACGAGGCGACCATCCTGGTGGAGTATCCCAAGGCGCAAGGCATCATCCAGGCGTCATGGAACTGGCCATTCAACCGCAAAGATCTGGAGGTCTACGCCGAGCGTGCCTACGCCATCGCCACCGGCGGCAACAGTCTGAAGGTGCGGCTGCCCAATCAAAACTCCGAGGAGACCCGCAATCTGCCCGAACTGCCGCCCGATGAGCGGGATTCCATCTCGTATCTCAC
>Ga0209517_10006497_pt1 | contig 14438 bp, 11 predicted proteins | sample PeaSoiMetSII2010_FD_187695 | JGI IMG/M metagenome (GOLD analysis project Ga0209517, IMG submission 187695) | Peat soil microbial communities from Weissenstadt, Germany - SII-2010 (SPAdes) (version 2) | ecosystem: Environmental > Terrestrial > Soil > Wetlands > Peat | place: Germany... | reverse complement strand
GGAAGCAATGGGGAAGGCAGAGACTGCATCCCGCGACAAAAACGTTTCTGGCGCTGCGGATAGCGGTGAATCGAGAGTTGGAGGAACTCGGGCAGTTTCTTTCCCGGACCCCTGCCACTTTAAATTCTGGTGGACGCTGGGTGGTGCTGACCTACCACTCGCGCGAAGACCGCCCGGTGAAGCGCGCGTTCCAGGAAGCGGATAAAGCCGGAACGCTGAGGGTGCTCACCAAACACGTGATTGTGCCCGGCCCGGAAGAGCAAGCGGGCAACCCGAGATCGCGAAGCGCGAAACTCCGGTGCGCGGAGAAGGTGTAACCATGGTGGGAAAGAACAAGCCGGCGATGGTGGAGTTTCACACGGTGAAGCGGATCGATAATTCGCGCCTGGTGCGCCCCATCGAACCGGTCAAAATGCGCAATCTTTACAAGCCCGCGGCACTCGGCGCCGTCGTGGCCGTTTGCTGCATGCTCTACGTCTACCAGCATTTCCGCTGTATTGACCTGAGTTTTCAGCTTGAGGAACTCCGCGCCAGGCAGGAACAATCCCTGGCGCTGAACGGCGCGCTCAAGCTGGAAATCGCGACGTTACGCGACCCCCAGCGCATCGACTTGCTGGCACGCCATCAACTCGGATTGACCGAACCCACCCCCACGCAAGTGCGCGAATACACGACTTTCGACGGCTCGGAAGTGGCTGCCGTGCGCTATGTGCGGCCGAATCGCGCGCCCTGACTTTGTGCGCCAGTATAGTAGCCCCAGCACTTCTCCGAGTTGCGAAACACCCTTGGATTCCGCCCAGAGCGCGAGCCGATTTCAGGAGCCATGCAGCAGGATAGAGTTCATGTCCGTTTACTGATACTTGCCGGCGTGGCCCTCTTCTGGATGACCGCGGTCTTCGGCCGCGTTGCCTACCTGCAACTTTTCCGTCACACCGAATACATGGCCCGCGCGTCGCGGCAACAGCGGCGCGTGTTCGAAATCACGCCCAAACGCGGGGCGATTTACGACCGCAACATGCACCCGCTGGCAATGAGCATGCCCGTGCAGTCGGCGTTTGCCGTGCCAGTCGAGGTGAAAGATGCGCCGATGGCCGCGCGGCTGCTCTCCGGCGTCCTGGCAACCCCGCAGGAGGTGATCCGCGAAAAACTCGAAGGCGGGGGCACCTTTGTCTGGATCCAACGAAAACTCCCGCCGGAAAAAGCGGAAGCAGTGAAGTCCTTGAACCTGAAAGGCATCTATTTCCAGGAAGAAAATCAACGCTACTACCCGAAGCGGGATCTGGCCGCGCATGTTCTTGGATTTGTAGACGTGGACGAGAAGGGGCTTGGCGGGATCGAGCACGAGTACGACAACGTCATCCGGGGGCAGGGCGAAAAGATTGTGGTGATGGCCGACGCCAGGCAACGTTGGTTTGACGGCGGAGAAGCGCAGCGCGACCGCGGCTCGAGCGTTGTGCTGACGCTCGATGAGAAAGTGCAGTACGTCGCCGAACGCGAACTGGCTGCAGCGATCGCGAAGACCCACGCCGTAGCTGGCACCGTCATCGTACAAGACCCCAATACCGGGGCGCTCCTGGCATTGGCCAATTGGCCCAAATTCAATCCCAATGCGGCCGCGGATGCTCCCGCGGAAGCGCGCATGAACCGTGCCATCAGTGCGATTTATGAGCCAGGCTCGACCTTCAAGTTGGTGACCCTCGCAGCGGCCTTCGACCAGAACCTCATTCGTGCGAACGAAGTATTCGACTGCGAGAATGGGTCGCTGGTGTTGGGCGGACGCCGCATCCACGATCACAAGGCGTACGGAATGCTCACCGTTTCCGAAATCCTGGCTAATTCCAGCGACGTGGGGGCAATGAAGATTGCCCTGCGATTGGGCGCACCGAAGTTTTACGACTATATTCGCGGCTTCGGATTTGGCACGCCCACTGGCGTGGACTTGCCCGGGGAGAGCCGGGGTCTGGTGGAGCGCCTGCAACACTGGGTACCCTCTTCCATCGGCGCAATTTCCATGGGGCAGGAAGTGGGGGTAACGCCGCTGCAAATGGTCACTGCGGTTTCCTCCGTGGCGAATGGCGGCCTGCTGTACAAGCCCCATACCCTCCAACGAATGACCCGGGCCGAACAAATCTTGGTCCTGGATGGCCCGTCGGCGCCCGCAGAACCGCGTCGTGTGATTCGACCGGAGACGGCGGCGACGCTCAGGCACTTGATGGAAGGTGTGATCCTGAATGGGACGGGGAAAGCCGCGCGGCTCGACGGTTGGACCGCCGGGGGAAAGACGGGCACGGCCCAGAAGATTGATCCAGCGACGGGACGCTACTCTCGCACAAATGTGATTGCTTCGTTTACGGGATTTGCTCCCATCAACAATCCGGCGGTTACGATTCTGGTTTCCCTGGATTCTCCCGAGGGATTGCCACATGGCGGCGGAGATGTGGCGGCGCCGGTGTTCAAGCGGATCGCGGAACAGGTCTTGTCGTACCTGGATGTGCCGCGCGATGTGCCGTTGAGTCCACGCCTGGTGCAGACGGCCTATTACCTAGGGGCGAACGCGGAGAGCGAGTCGCTCGATGATCTGGCGCCGGTGGATTTCAACGCTCAGACGGAGTCCTCAAACGCAGAGCTAAAGGAAGCATCCGCCAAAAACCCTGAGCCCAGGTTGCCGGAAGTGACAGTGGCCGTGGACGAGGGCGGCGACATCCCGGTTCCGGACTTTACCGGGAAGACGATGCGTGAAGTAACGGAGGCATGTCTGCGACTGGGGCTCAACCCGGTCCTGGTTGGCAGCCGGCTTGCCTCTCAACAATCACCAGCGGCAGGATCGAAGGTCCGCCGTAGGAGCAAGGTGACCGTGCAATTTGGCGACACTCCGGCGCATGCTGGCAATGTGCGCTAGGAAAAGGATTTATCGGGCACATGAGCAACGTGCAAGCGGTTGCGGACGACGCGCCGAAGAGTGCCGGCACGAGCGGCGAGGACGAACGGAAACACACTGTGGCTGAACAGGCACACCCCACAGCACGGGAACTGGGCTCACTTTTGGACGGCGTGGAGGTGCGTTCTGCGGTGACGTCGCCCGATCTGCAGATTCGGCAGATTGCCTGCGATTCGCGGAAGGTCCACGATCGAGCCCTTTTTGTAGCGATTCACGGCGTGGCCGCCGACGGGAATGTTTACGCGAAAGACGCGGTTTTGCGCGGTGCCGTTGTGGTGCTGAGCGAAGATCCCGCCCCGGCGGATTGGCCAGGGAATGTCGCCTGGGTGCAGGTGAGCGAGGCACGGAAGGCACTGGCACTAACCGCCGCGAACTTCTTCGGGAAACCCGCGAACGCACTGAAACTCGTCGGCGTCACGGGAACGAATGGCAAGACCACCACGAGTTCGCTGATCGATTCCATCGTGCATGCATCGGGTGCGCAAACTGGCTTGTTCGGCACAATCGCCTACCACACTCCGCGCGGTGAACATCCGGCGCCAAATACCACGCCGGAGTCGGTGGACCTGCAAAGTTTCTTTGCCGAAATTCGCGACGCGCAGGGAACCTATGCGGTGATGGAAGCGAGCTCGCACGCGCTGGCGCTGGACCGCTTGTGGGGCTGTCATTTTGCTGCGGCGGTTTTCACGAATCTCACGCGCGATCACATCGATTTCCACAAGAACTTTGACAACTACTTCGCTGCCAAGCGGCGGTTGTTTGAAGGCACAGGCGCCGGTGCGCCGGATATGGCGGTGGTAAACACGGACGACGAGTGGGGCAAGAAGCTCCTCGGCCTGGGCCAGAAAACGCTCACTTACGGTCTGCAAAACGGCGCCGACCTGACGGCGAAGAAATTCCAGCTCAGCTTCGAGGGCCTGAATTTTGCCGCGCAGACACCAAGCGGGAAGATCCAGGTACACTCGGCGCTGGTAGGCCGCATCAATGTCTACAACATACTTGCCGCCGTGGGCGCGGGTATCGCGCTGGGTTTTTCCAACGAGATCATCGAAGCAGGCATTCGCAATCTGGAAGCGGTCGCGGGCCGGTTCCAGCGCGTGGATCTGGGTCAACCCTTCTTGGTTGTGGTGGACTACGCGCACACGGACGATGCGCTTGAAAACTTGATCCGCACCGCGCGCGAACTCAATCCCAAGGGCCGCATCATCACGCTCTTTGGCTGCGGCGGCTCGCGCGACCGCACCAAGCGGCCCATCATGGGAGAACTCTCCGGCCGGCTGAGCGATCTCTCGATTCTCACCAGCGATAATCCGCGCCAGGAGGATCCGCTGAAAATCATCAGCGACGTCGTGGTGGGCATGCAGAAGTCTGGTGGGAAATACATGATCGAGCCGGACCGCGGCAAGGCCGTCACGCTGGCGATTGACGAAGCGCAGGCGGGCGATATCGTGCTCCTGGCCGGAAAGGGCCACGAGAACTATCAGGTCTTCGCCGACCACACCATTCATTTTGATGATCGCGAAGAGGCGCGAAAGGCCTTGCGCGATCGCGGCTATACGGAGCCCCAGGGTGGCTCGGGATTTGGCACGTAGCGCGCTCGTCTGCTGATGTAGGACGAGGGCCTGCGAGCCAAGGAAGCAGCTCGCAGACTGGTCAGAAGGAGGGGCCCTCAACCGGTGAGAACGCACAGAGATGTGCCTTACGGACGAGGCGAACGCTTCGCCCGAACCCTGGGGAAAGCCAACATATTGAGGCAACTATGCGGTGGACGCTTACACAAGTGGCTGACGCGGTGGCGGGAAAACCGGGGCATGGGCTGGACCCCCTGGCCCGGCTGGCCGGTGTCTCGATTGATTCTCGCACGCTACGTCCCGGAGAACTCTTCGTTGCTATACATGGTCCGACTCACGACGGACACGACTATGTGGCCGCCGCCTTGGAAGGCGGGGCAGTGGCGGCAGTGGTGGCGGAACCGCTCCTCTCGAAGTACCCGGGGTGGCTGCAGGACCGCTGCATCACCGTTCCCGATACCCTCGCGGCGCTGCACCAGTTGGCACGCGCAGTGCGCAAGGATTGGGGCCGCAAAGTCTGCGGAATCACGGGTTCCGTCGGGAAAACTACAACGAAAGAGATCCTGGCGGCACTGCTGGGCGCGAAGCTACGGGTCCTGAAATCCGAGGGCAATTTTAACAACGAATACGGGCTGCCGCTAACGCTGTTTCGCCTGGAAGAAACACACGACGTCGCCGTACTCGAAATGGGGATGTCTTTCCCAGGGGAGCTGCGGCGTCTTGCGGCGATTGCCCTGCCGGATGTGGCCATCGAGCTGCGCGTCACTCCGGCACATTTGATGAATTTTTCCTCCATGGAGGAAATTGCTCTGGCGAAGCGGGAACTCGTCGAAGGGCTGAACGGCCCGCTTTCGCTGGCGGTGCTGAACGCCGATGATCCGCGCGTGGCGGCGATGGCTGCCGTCGCTCCGGGAAAGGTGATCTTTTACGGAATTGAAAAGCCGGCCGAATTCGAGGCGCAAGAGATCGAGGATCGCGGAGCGCTGGGCGCCGCATTTACGCTAGTGCATAAGGGGAGGCGCACGCGGATTGAGATGTCGCTTCCCGGCCGGCATGTCGTATTAAACGCGCTAGCGGCCATTGCCGCTGCCAGCGCGTGGGGCATTGGCGCCGCGGAGGCTCAAGAGATTTTTCCCAGTTTGCGCACGCCTTCGATGCGCGGCGAATTGATCCGCTTTACGAATGGAATTGCTTTGATCAACGACTCTTACAATTCAAGCCCGGCAGCACTGCAAGCAATGACCAGCCTGCTGGCAGCCACACCGGGATTCCAGCGGCGTATTCTTGCTGCGGGAGAGATGCGGGAGCTGGGGCCGAGCTCCGCGCAGCTTCATCGCGAGGGTGGCGCCTTCGCGACGAAGACCGGCCGAGTGGACTTTGTCATTGGCGTCCAGGGCTACGCTGCTCAACTTGTGGAAGGCGCCGCGGCTGCGGGACTCTCGCGCGAACGCACCAAATTCTTCGCCACGCCCGTTGATGCCGCCAATTTCCTGGTTGACTTTGTGAAGCCGGGCGACGTGCTCCTGGTGAAAGGCTCGCGCAGTGTCAAGATGGAGCGCATTGTCGAAGCGCTGTTGGGGCGCTTTGCGCCTGAAGATGCCCGGCCCAATGCGGGAGTGATTCACTGAGATGCTCTACTACCTTCTCTACCACGTGCTGCAGAAATATTTCAGCCCGTTGAATGTGTTTCGCTACATCACCGTTCGCACGGTCTATGCCAGCTTAACGGCGATGTTTCTGGCGCTAGTGTTCGGGCCCTGGCTGATCCGCAAATTGCGCGAGCTGCAAATCGGACAATACATTCGCGAGGAAGGCCCGCAAGAACACAAAAAGAAAGCTGGAACCCCGACGATGGGCGGCGTCTTAATCGTCATTTCCACGGCCGTGCCGGTGTTGCTCTGGGCCGATCTCGAAAATCCCTTCGTGCTGCTCGCGTTGTTTGCCTTGCTGGCATTTGCCGCCATCGGGTTTGTGGACGACTATGCAAAGGTCGCCAAGCGGCAGAATCTTGGATTGACTGGTAAGCGCAAACTCACGCTGCAAGTTCTAGTCAGCAGCTTTGTGGGGATCACCTTGCTCATCCTGGCGACGCACTTCGCGTATTCCACACAGCTCGTGCTGCCGTTTTTCAAGAAGTTGCACCCGGATCTGGTTATCCACGGGTTGTTGCATGCGAACCACCTGTGGCCGCTGGCATTTTTGCCGTTTCTCGTGTTCGTGGCGCTGGTGATCACCGGCAGTTCAAACGCCGTGAACCTCACGGACGGGCTCGATGGGTTGGCCATCGGTTGTACGGTGGTCGCGGCGGGCGCGCTCACGGTGCTCACTTATGTGAGCAGCAATTCGCGCTGGGCCACCTACCTCGAAATTCAGTACATCCCGCGCATCGGCGAACTTACGGTCTTCTGTGGTGCGCTGGTTGGTGCGTCGCTTGGCTTTCTCTGGTATAACGCACATCCCGCGGAAGTGTTTATGGGCGATGTGGGTTCGCTGGCATTGGGCGGAACCTTGGGGACCGTCGCGGTGATCATCAAGCAGGAAGTACTGCTGCTCTTCGTCGGCGGAATTTTCGTGATCGAAGCGCTCTCGGTAATCTTGCAGGTGGCCTCCTTCAAATTGCGCGGCAAACGGATATTCCGCATGGCGCCCATCCACCACCATTTTGAGCTGCTGGGGTGGAGCGAAAGCAAGGTGATCGTGCGCTTCTGGATTGCGGCGCTGGTGTTTGCGCTGTTTGCGCTGACGACGTTGAAATTGCGGTGAAGGTGTGCCCTGAAAGGATGTGCGGTTCGCGATATGCCGGGTTCGATTGAGTTGCGAAAGATGCGCGTGCTGGTCGTGGGGCTGGCGCGGACCGGCGTGGCCACGGCGCTCTTCTGTGCCAAACACAACGCGATTGTCACGGCCACAGAGTCGCGGGACGAAGGGGAGCTTGGCGATGCTCCCGCAAAGTTGCGTGAAGCAGGCGTGACGCTGGAACTCGGCGGGCACACAGAAATAACTTTTCTTGCGCAGGACCTGATCATTCCAAGTCCGGGTGTGCCAGCGGACAATCCCTTTCTTCAAAACGCGCGGTCGAAGGGCATCACGGTCTGGAGCGAAATTGAGCTCGCATACCGTTTCCTTGAAGGCAAATTGATCGGCATCACCGGGTCAAACGGGAAGACGACGACAACAACCCTCGTTCACCATATCCTGCAGAATGCTTCCATTCCCACCATCCTTGCGGGAAACGTCGGCACACCGCTCATCTCCTGCGTGGAAGGGATGAAAAGCGACACCATTACCGTCGCGGAACTCAGTAGCTTTCAGCTCGAATTCACCGAGAAATTTCGCCCGGACATCGGACTTTTCCTGAATCTCACACCCGATCATCTGGACCGCCACAAAAACATGGAAGCTTACGCCGGCGCCAAAGCGCGCATTTTTGAGAACCAGACGGAACTCGACGCCGCTGTGCTCAATGCCGATGATCCGCCCACCGTGCTCTACGCACCGCAGAAGCCGCAAGTGTTCTGGTTCAGCCGCAAGCAGAAAGTGGAGCAGGGCGCCTGCCTTCGAGGGGACGACATTGTCGTCGTCCATCACGCGAAGGAAGAATTCGTGATGAAGCGAGTGGAAATTCCGCTGGCGGGCGCACACAACGTTGAGAACGTGCTGGCCGCTGTGACCGCGGCGCGGCTGGCGGGTGTGGACACAGCCACCGTTGCGCAGGCGGTTCGCAGCTTCGCGGGCGTGGAGCACCGGCTGGAATTCGTCGCGGAAATCGCCGGCGTGCGCTACTTCAACGATTCAAAGGCTACCAACGTGGACGCGACGTTGAAAGCGCTGGATTCTTTTCCCGGGCGCATCCTGATTATTCTAGGCGGGAAGGATAAGGGCAGCGACTACTCCGTTCTGCAAAAGCCGCTGCGCGAAAAAGCCATTCTTGCGCTCCTGATTGGCGCCGCTGCGGAAAAAATTGAAAAGCAGATCGCCGGCAGCGTTGCCATAGAACGCGCCGCCACCCTGGATCGCGCGGTGGATCTCGCAGCTCATGCAGCCCGGCCTGGGGACATCGTGGTCCTGGCCCCGGCCTGTGCCAGTTTTGACCAGTTTCAGAATTACGAGCAGCGCGGACGGGTCTTCAAGGAACTCGTTCATCAATTGGATGCGCACTCCACGCAGCATTCTTCGGAGAAGGAGTGAAGAACTTGGCGAGACGCTCCGATACCGACCGCTGGCTGTTTGGCGTGACGCTGGTGCTGTGCCTGCTGGGTGCGGTGATGATTTTCAGCGCCTCTGCGGTGACCGCTCAACAGCAGTACGGTCATTCGTACTACTTTGTCGCGCGCCAGGTGGTGTGGCTCTTGCTCGGGCTGCTGGGGATGTTCGCGCTCATGAAACTTGATTACCACCGGCTGCGCGAACCGGCAGTCGTCTACACGGCACTCTGCCTGGTGGTGGTGATGCTGGTCGGCACATTTTTTCTGGACAAATCTCACGCCACGCATCGCTGGATCCGAATCGGGCCGGTGGTGGGTATCCAGCCCTCGGAGCTTGCCAAGCTGGCGGTGATCCTCTATCTGGCGTGGTTTCTGGATTTGCGGCGGCGCACGCCCACCAGCCTGGAATTCCGCAAACAGGATCTGCTGCAAACCATTCTTCCGGCGGTCGCGCCAATTTTGGTTTGCGTCGGCCTGATCGTGGCGCAGCCGGATCTGGGCACTTCGGTGGACATCCTGCTGATCATGATGGCAATCCTGTTCGTCGCGGGCCTCTCCTGGAAGTGGGTGGTCGTCGGCATTGGCACGGCGGTGCCAACGCTCTTTGCACTGATCTATTTCGTTTCCTACCGCCAGGCGCGCCTGCTGTCATTTCTCCATCCGGATTCCGATCCGCAAGGCGCTGGCTTTCAATTGCTGCAATCGCTGATCGCGGTGGGCTCCGGCGGCTTCACGGGCGTGGGCCTGATGGAGAGCAAGCAGAAACTCTTCTACCTGCCCGAAGCGCACACGGATTTTATTTACGCGGTCATTTGCGAGGAACTCGGCTTCATCGGCGCTGTGGTCGTGATCACCCTGTTCGCCGTTTATGCCTGGCGGGGCTTGCGCGCTACGTTCAACGCTCCGGATGGATTCGGGCGCATGCTGGCCCTCGGCGTAACCGCCATGGTGCTCTGCCAGTCGCTCATCAATTTCGCGGTGGTGCTGGGGATGATGCCCACCAAGGGCATCCCATTGCCGTTTGTGAGTTACGGCGGCTCGAGTTTGCTGGCGATGCTGTTGGCAACAGGCGTGCTCCTGAATGTTGCGCAGCAGTCCGGCAGCCGCACCATTGTGGAGGCTTAAGAGGAGGCCGCGCATGAAGCTCCTGATTGCAGGCGGCGGCACCGGCGGTCATGTTTTTCCCGCGATCGCGATTGCGCGGGAGTGGTTATCACGAGGAGCGGAAAGGGAAGTCGTGCTGGTGGGAACACAACGCGGGATTGAGATGAAGCTGGTGCCCCAAGCCGGGCTGCCACTGGAGACGATCCGCGTTGCAGGCCTGAAAGGCAAGGCCGGCGCGACCCTGCTGAAGAATCTGGCCATGCTGGGAACCGGCCTTGCGGATTCGTTCGGGGTGTTGAAGCGCCACAAACCCGCAGTTGCGTTTGGCGTTGGGGGCTACGCCGCCGGACCCATTTTGCTGGCCGCGTGGCTGCGCGGCATTCCAAATGTAATTTTTGAGCCCAACGCGGCGCCGGGATTCACCAACAAGGTTCTTGCGCGGCTGGCGCGGCGCATCGCCACCGGCTATGAAATATCTGCTCATGAGTGGGGAGAAAAGGCGGTCGTCACCGGTTGCCCGGTGCGCGCGGAGTTCTTTTCAATTCCTCCGCGTAAGCCCGAGAAACCCATTCACCTGCTCATTACCGGGGGCAGCCAGGGCGCTTTGCCTATCAATCGAGCCTTTGTAGACGCCATGGATGTTCTCGCGGCGCGAAAGCATGAGTTGCAGGTTGTGCACCAGACCGGCGAACGCGACTATAATGCTGTACGCACCGCGTACGCGCGGCGTGAGTTTCTCGCGGAGGTGGCGCCCTTTCTGTCGAATATGGCGGAGCGCTTTGCCTGGGCTGACATCATCGTTTGCCGGGCCGGCGCGATCACCGCCGCGGAGGTAGCCGCGGCGGGCAGGGCCGCCATCTTTATCCCGTTTGGGCATGCCACGGACAGTCACCAGTTGCGCAACGCGCAGGAAATGTCCGGCGCGGGCGCTGGGCGCCTGATCCCCGAGCAGGAACTCACCGCGGACCGTTTGACCCGCGAGATCTTCTCCCTCCTCGACCAGCCCCGGGAGATCGAAAATTTAGCGATGTCAGCACGCCGCCAGGCCCACCCGGACGCGGCGCGCGAAATTGTGGATTTGATTGAAGAGGCCGCGGGGCCGGCTCCTCGAGGATCGGGGCAGCCGAGCGGAAAGGAACCGCTACGGGCATGATGGTAACGTTTCGCAATTTTCAACGCATTCACATGGTCGGCATCGGCGGCATCGGCATGAGCGGCATCGCCGAAGTCTTGCTCACCCTCGGCTATTCGGTTTCCGGGTCGGACACCAAACTCTCCACGATCACCGAGCGGCTGCAAGATCTTGGCGCAACCATCTACGAAGGCCACAAGGCCGAAAATGTCGAGGGCGCGCACGTCCTGGTGATTTCCTCGGCGGTGAAGTCCGACAATCCGGAAGTCACCGAAGCGCACAAGCGCAAAATCCCGGTTATTCCGCGCGCTGAAATGCTGGCCGAACTGATGCGCTTGAAATATGGCATCGCGGTGGCCGGAGCTCATGGCAAGACCACCACGACTTCTATGGTCGCTTCAATCCTCGCGGCCGCGCATCTCGATCCCACATTCGTTGTCGGTGGCAGGGTCAATCAGGCCGGCACAACCGCCCGCGTTGGACGCGGCGAATATTTTGTGGTCGAAGCCGATGAGAGCGACCGCAGTTTTCTGATGTTCGCTCCGGTCGTCGCCGTTGTCACCACCCTTGACCGCGAACACCTTGACCAGTATTCCTCGCTGGAAGACATCCAGGCGGCCTTTTTGCAATTCGTGAATCGCGTGCCTTTCTATGGTGCGGCAATTCTTTGTGTCGACGAGCCGAATGTCCAGGCCATCATCCCGAACGTGAAGCGCCCGATTATCACCTATGGCACATCGAGCCAGGCCGATCTGGTGATCAGCGACGTCCGGCTCCAGGGTCTCAGCAGCGAATTCCGTCTTACCTATAAAGGAGACGATCTGGGTTTGTTCTTTTTGCCGCATCCCCCGGGAATTCACAATGTGCGGAATGCTGCCGCCGCCGCGGCCGTCGCGCTGTATCTCAATGTAGCCTCCGATCTGATTCGCGAAGGATTGGTAAATTTTGCCGGCGTGGGCCGCCGCTTCGATATCAAGGGAACAATCAACAACATTACGGTCGTGGACGACTATGGCCATCATCCCACCGAGATTCGCGCCACGCTGGAAGCCGCGCGCGGCTGCAAGTTCAATCGCCTGCTGGTACTCTTCCAGCCGCACCGCTACTCCCGCACGCAGCATCTTTGGGATGAGTTTTCCCGCTCGTTCAATCAAGCGGACCTGCTGGTCCTGATCGATATTTACGCGGCCAGCGAAGCGCCGATTGCCGGAATCAGCAGCGAAGCGCTGGCCAACACCATTCGCGAAGCGGGCCACAAGAATGTCCATTACTACCGCTCCATGCAAGCGGCTATTGAATTCATCCTTCGGGAAGCCAGGCCGGGCGACGCGATTCTGACGATCGGCGCAGGCAACGTCAGCCGGGCCAGCGGCGAATTCATGGTTCTGCTTGGCACGGAATACCGGTTGACGGACGGGGTAAGGGATGCGCATTGAAGATCCCAAATTGTTGACGGCCTTTCGGGAACTCGATGTCGAGTGCAAACCGGCCGTGTCTCTCGCCGAACTCACCTACCTCGGCATCGGCGGCACCACGGATCTCCTGAGCATCCGCCGCCACGATGCGATTCCCGATCTTCTGAACTTGCTCGACGCCCAGGGCATCCCGCACAAGTTCCTCGGTGGCGGTTCAAACCTCCTGGTGATCGATGGCGATTTACCCTTTGTCGTCCTGCAACTGGCGAGCCGCGAACCTGATGTGGTCATCGAGGGGAACATCGCATCTGTGGATGCGGCTGCGGATCTGGGGCGCACTGTGACGTTTTGCGCCAAGCGCAACCTGGGCGGGCTGGAAGGCCTGATCGGCGTGCCGGGCACCGTGGGTGGCGCGCTGCGCATGAACGCAGGCGCCTATGGCACGCAAATCGGCTACTACGTCCGCGAAGTGAAGCTCTACCGTGCCGCCACCCGCAGGCTCGAAACCCTGGACGGCCAGCAGATTTCCTTTGAATACCGGCACACCTCGTTTGCGCCCGATGATATGATGCTCTCAGTGAAACTGGAACTTCCCGCCAAACCGTACCCTGAAATTCTCCAAGGCATTCGCATCTGTAACGAAAAGCGCCGCGCCAGCCAGCCACTCGGTCAAAAGAGCGCCGGGTGCATTTTCAAGAACCCTCCGGGGGCGTCCGCCGGGCGCATGATCGACGAGCTCGGTTTAAGGGGCTTTGCGGTGGGCGACGCGCGAGTCAGCGACCGCCACGCGAATTTCTTTATCAACGCAGGCCACGCTTCGGCCGCGGACATGCTGGCGCTGATTGCTGCCGTCCGCGAACGCGTGCGCGGGACTTATGGAGTTACTCTCGAAAACGAGGTGGTCGTTTGGAACGCCTGAAGCCCATGCAGCGGAACTCTTCCGCGGCAGCCGCCGCGGCTGACCAGGAACCTTACCGGCCCGAGCTGGTGGCGGACGAAGAGCCGCGTTATCTGCGCCGCCAGAGGCCGGTGGAGATTCGCCGCAAGAAATTCGGCGGCAAGACCTGGTCGTTCTATCGCCGCGTCTTTCTGTGGACGGTGATCGCCGCGGTCGGCGTCACCGCCGCGGTTTACGCGGTGCGCTTTGCGCTGTACTCACCACAAATGCTCCTTTTGAAGCCCGACCAGATCGAAGTTGCCGGCAATCACATCGTGCCCAGAGAAGAGGTTCTCAAGCTTTTCGCACATGACCGCAACCGCAGCGTTCTGCGCATTCCTCTGGACGAACGCCGCGCGCAGATTCAGGAGCTCGCCTGGGTGGAGCAAGCCAGCGTGCAACGCATCCTGCCGAATCATCTGCGCATTGAAATTACGGAGCGCACGCCCATCGCCTTTTTCCGCAATGGCTCCGAATTGGTCCTCGTGGATGCGCACGGCGTGCTGCTCGACCGGCCGGAGGGCGAAGACTTCCATTTTCCCATTGTCACTGGACTCTCGGAAAGTATGCCGCCCGAAGAACGCGAAAAGCGCATGCAGACCTATCAGGAATTCCTGAAAGACATTGAGCTGGTGCGCGCGGGCTCTTCGGAACGCGCCAGCGAGCTGGATCTCGGCAATCCGCGCGATCTGCGCGCCGTGCTTACCGGACTTGGCTCCGGCGATGCCGCCCAGGCAGTCACCGTGCACTTCGGCCAGAGCGATTTCACCGGCAAGTACCGCATGCTCGTGGAAAACTTCGCGCAATGGCAGGCCAATGCCGGCCGCGTGCAGTCCATCGATCTTCAATATTCCCGGCAGGTGGTTGTGAACCCCGACACCTCCGCCTCCGCCGGGAAGGAAAAATAGGCCGCATTCAGGAGAGCATTTTGGCAAAGAAAGACAAGTACCTCGTCGGGTTGGATATCGGCAGCACCAAGACCTGCGTGTTGCTCGCAGAACTCGAGAACGAGCAGGTGCGTTTTCTGGCGCTCGGCGCCGCGGAATCCAAGGGGCTGCGCAAAGGGCTCATCGTCAATCTGGACTCCACGGTCAGTTCCATTCGCCGCGCGGTGGAAGAAGCCGAAAGCGTCGCCA
>Ga0209517_10006495_pt1 | contig 14441 bp, 17 predicted proteins | sample PeaSoiMetSII2010_FD_187695 | JGI IMG/M metagenome (GOLD analysis project Ga0209517, IMG submission 187695) | Peat soil microbial communities from Weissenstadt, Germany - SII-2010 (SPAdes) (version 2) | ecosystem: Environmental > Terrestrial > Soil > Wetlands > Peat | place: Germany... | reverse complement strand
GATGAAGCTTTCCACGCACAGCGTCATTCCCGGTTGGACGATTCCGTCATAACCCTTGGCCGCGAAGTCCGGCCAATACTTGATCGAAGGCCATTCATCGGCGAGGCCGACGCCGTGGATCATGCTTGGATATCGGCGGGACAGGTATTTCTCGGGAATGGGCCAGCTGCGCTCGGACAGCTCGCGAAAGCTGACGCCGGGCTTGAGCTGCGCCAGATTATGCTCGATCTGCTCGACCGCTGCGCCATAGAGGCGCCGTTGCTCATCAGTCGGCTTGCCGCCGCAGACCCAGGCGCGGGAGATGTCGGCGCAATACCCATAAGGGCCGATGAGGTCCGTATCGAAGCTGACCATGTCGCCAGCCTCGATCCGCCGCATCGAGCACTCCCGGAACCATGGGTTGGTTCGTGGGCCGGAGGAGAGCAGTCGCGTCTCGATCCATTCACCCCCTAGGCGAATGTTCGTTTCGTGAAGCTTGGCCCACAGCGCGTTTTCCGTGATGCCCGGAACCAGCGCCTCCTGCATGGCCCGACATCCTGCCTCGCAGACGGCAAGAGAAGCCTGCATCAGGACGACTTCCTCGGGTGACTTTATCGCTCGGGCATGTTCCGTCAGGACCAATCCATCCAGAAGCTGCAGCTGATGGGCCCGTAGCGCATCGGTGCCCATATGCGACAGCCGGTCGACAGCGAGCCGTCTGTTCCCCACGCCATGGCGGCGCATCAAATCGGCAATTTGATCGGCGAAGCGGTGGACGCGCTCTTCCGCACGCGGTCCTGCCGAGAAGTAGTAGAACGACGGCATGACACGGTACTCGTCGACCGTCGGCAGCTCCGAGGCCAGATAGGGATGATTGGCGTAATCGAACAGCACGACCGGGCCTTCGAGAGAGACGAACACGCAACGGCACTCGTAATGCGACGACCAGACCTGCATGTTGGTCGCGTCGGTGGCGTAGCGCGTATTGATCTGATCGAACATCAGAAGGCCCGCCACGTCGGCGCGCTTCATTTCGGCCCTGAGGCGCGCCAACCGGTAGCGCCGGACGGCATTGAGATCGACCGGCGCCGTGGTGAACTCCATCGCGCCATGCTGTCGGGAAGCCGGGCTTCCGGCGGTCGCATCCTTTGAATCCGTGGACATATGTCTCCCCGAGGGATCGGTTAGGTCGAATGACGCCCGCCTAAGGTAGTCGCTTGCCACGGTAACCCGTCGGCAGGCAGGTCCGGTTTCCAGAAAGCGCTGTGAACTATCCTGCTTGTGACCATGGGTCTCTTCCGGGCGCAGCCGCAAGATCCAAAGCTGTCACCCATGTCTCCGGTGCGTTCTGTTACCTATGTGTTCGGAACGGACCGGGACTGCGAGACCGATTGGCTGGGGCGCCAGGACTCCAAGCCTTTTGGCTTGCATCCCCGCAAAATCATTGGATTCCTTGACATTCTAGGCGAGGTGTGGCTACCAACGTGTACTACAAGCGTGTACTACACAGCAGCCAAGGGGGAGCTTCGCCGATGGCCGACGTACGGTATCTCAAGCAGCGCCGGCAAGGCTGGTACTTCCAGCTAAGGGTACCTGCTGACATCGCCCCGCGTTGGAAGGGGGCTAACCCGCTCGTCGTCTCGCTCAAGACCCGAGACCTGTCCAAGGCCCAGGTAGACCGCTGGCCGCTGGTGGCACACTACGTCGCCCGCTTCGAGGTTCTGCGAGGCACACGCCAATGGACACCAGAGGAAATCGAGAAGCATGCCGAATCTGCCTTCAACGCTGCCTTGCAGGAGTACGACGAACACTCCCTCGATGATGACACCCTCGGCCTAGTCATCGACCATGAGGCCGACCGGATCGAAGGCGGCAAACTGTCCGAATTGGAAGAAGCCACCGCGTGGGCCAGGGTCTATGCAGCCAATGGCAGGCAGGCAGCATTGCGCGGGGAGGTCTACCAGCGGCCCCACGGCTTCGGTCGGCTTCGGGTTGATCCGCTGACGTTGCAGCCAGTCGCCCACAGGAACACCAAGGGGAAGGGCGCGAGCTTCGCAGAGGTTGCCCGCCGGTACATCGAAGAAACACAGCGAGACGCAAGGGCGAAGCTCACAGAGCAGACGAAGGGACAATACGAGGCGGTCTATCGGCTATTCGATCAGTGGGCAGAGCAACCGACACTGGACGCTGTGACGCGGGCAACAGCGGCGCAGTTCCTCGATACCGTGGCAAAGCTCTCACCTCTATGGGGGCGCAGTCCCGAGACCAAGAAACGCACCTTCGCGGACATCTTCAAGCTCTACGGTGGTGGCAACAGAGGCTTGAGCAACAGGACAATTGGCCGCTACGCAACGTCGCTCGGGTTAGTGTGGAAGTGGGCAACGGATCGCGGTCTATGTGCCGACGTGAACCCTTGGTCTAGGCAACACCGGAAAAAGGGCGACCGCAGGAACACAGAGAAGCTCCCCTTCACTGACAGCGAATTGAAGGCACTCCTCGCCCATAGCAAGCCCGACGCTCGCCCTCTCAGGTCGAACACTGCCGCTGCCATGAACTGGGTTATGTGGATTGCTGCCTACACGGGGATGCGGCTCAACGAGGTCTGCTCGCTCAAGGTCAGCGATTTGAAGCGCGAAGAAGGCGTGTGGTTCTTCGATGTGACCAACGCGAAGACTGAGGCAGGCGATAGGCGAGTGCCAGTCCATTCAGCGATTCTCAAACTCGGCATCCGTGACTACGCAAAGGGTCTGGATGGGGAGTGGCTATTTCCTTCGCTCAAACCCGGTGGCCCCGACAAGAAGCGCGGGTGGTATATGTCGAAAGCCTTCGGCACCTACCGTAGGAAGCTCAAGGTGATCCGCCGAGACGACACCGAGCGTGACTCCATCGACTTCCACAGCTTCCGCCGTAGCGCCATAGCGTGTCTGGAGAACGCCCGTGTTCCCCAATCGGAGGCTGCCCAGGTGGTAGGGCATGAACGCGCAGGCATCACCTTCGGCACCTACAATCCCGAAGGGATGCACTTGAAGGCATTGAGGGAGGTTGTGGAGAAGATCGGGTACAAGGGACTGGCGGGGCGAGCTTGAAGACGAAGCGGGAGGCTATTGTGGAGTTGCGATGTTAGTTCTCTGCACTGTTGTGCTACAGCAGAAACGGGCATGCTTGCGAATTGTGCGAAACTGGATGCGGGAGGGGTGTGGGAATGAACATCACTCAAATCTATGAGACCACGGTTTTTGATCGAGAAAGCAAAATTGCCGCCGATTTTATCGTAGTGCCGAGAAAAGCATTCCGCGACCAAGGTCGGCTACCGCCACTGGAGCCTTCGGACACCAACGACGAGATCGAACAACTAAACGAGATCGCCCGAGTCCTCGGAGCAGAGGTTGTGCGAGTTCTTTCGCCGAGTGATGTCCGGTCCGCCATGCAGTTCTGCCTGGAGCAAGCATGGGAGTATCGGCACGTCAGGTCCACCGCATGGCGTGGAATATCTCGAAGCAGAATCGAACCGTTCGCGGCAATCTTGGCGGATGAGCCAGTCGTGCCGTTCGAGCAATCTCCGCTCAGTTCTGACTCATTCGCAGCAATCCTCGGCAAAGCCTCAAATGCTGGTCTGGCTACGTCCGTGGGATTGCTCATGGTTGGGCACACACCGCTGCTCGCCCTCGTTGTGCCAGCGGGAATGATCATCTTTGGCGCAGCTTCGGGCGTTGCGAGTGGTCTTCACGAAGGTTTGCGGCTTCGTGTATTGGAGTGGATAAAGAGGAAGCCGGCGCGGCGGCGCTTACGCAAAGCAAAAAATGTGGATCGATGATTGGGAGAGGCATCCAAGGTTACCACCGATGAATCCGCTTGCTGTCAAACGGGTCCCATTCCATTCCCGCCTTCTAAGCCACCTGCGCCGCCGTTGACCACTCCACAGGCTCGAACCTCGGGACAGCCGCGACGAAGTGGCTGCCATCGCTGTCGATGAACAGGTGGCACTCGAAGCTGTACCGCACCCCCGCCACCGTCAGTGTCCCTCGGTAGACCTCGCTGGTGCCACCGTCATTCTCCACGATGCGGTGGGCAAGTTCGCGCTCGATGCTCACGCAGCCTGCCACCACCTCAGTAATTCGTCCGCTGATACACCCCTCGGCAAGCACAAGCTCCGCATCAGTTCTGAACGAGTAGAAATAGTCGTCCACCACCGACAGCCAGTCCGGGCCAGCCATGTTGACCTCCGATCTTGGTCGCGGCTACGGTACTCCACTCATGGGAACAGATCAAGAACGCTTGTCCGGCGACTGCCCCGACCCACGAGAGACACGGCTGATGGACTTGAAGCAGGATCAGCAGGTAGTTGCTCGCTGCCTCATCTGCGAGCGAACAACGAGGTTCCTGCCCGGAACACTACAACGGCTCTACCGCGTGCCCTCGGACACGCTCGTCTACGATCTGCAGTTCCGCCTTCGCTGCAAGAACTGCAACTCACAAAGCGGCGTGGAGGTCGTCGTGATGAACGCGAGGAACCGGCCTACGCCAAACGCTGAATGATGCGCTCCCACCTGTCCTTATGAGGCCGCATCCGCTCCGTTGCGTCAGGCCCTGGCGTGGTGACGTTATAGCCACCCTTCTCGATCCATGATGCACTGGCCGAGTGTGCCGGTCCAAGCGCGGCTTCAACATCCGACAGACCGCCGAAGATGTAGAACTCAGGATGGGTCGCCGTGTGCCACACCTGAACCAGCACGATGCCCGGCACGTCGAACCAGGCTCGCTGGAAGTTGTAGCAGGTCGCTGACCGCGCCTTGACCTGGATCGGCACCACATGCCGCATGTCCATTTCGCGGTAGGCTATCAAGTCTACACCGCCGTCGTACGCCGGAACTGCCACGTTGACCAGTCTGCGTAGCAATTCCGCCGCAACCAAGGACTCTCCAGCCTTGCCGATCAGTGCAGACATTACGCCCTCCCGATGCAGCGCACCCTGCTGTAGAACCGGACAGCAAACATCGCAAGGCTTTCGCAAAATCCACTGCAAAATTCCGTTGGGTCAGCGCGGGGTCCGCGAGGAGGGGTTCCCCCTATGGCCCTCCGTCGTCGTCATTACACAGTGGCAACGCCCGGCGAGGCGCATTCACGCGGCGCAAGCCTCGGATTGCCCAACGGGACCGGGCCACCCTCCGAAGCAGGAACACTACTCGATCTTGTAGCCCTTCTTCTTCACATCGGCCATGCAAGCATAGAAGCCGCCGATGCGCTGCCCGGAGGCGGTGTACGGGCCAGCACCCTTGACGTAGTAGATGCCCTTGTTCGCGCTGCTGCCCCACACAACTGTGTCGCCTTTGCAGAGCCGGTTGGCATCCGCCTCGTAGGTGTATTGAGGAAACCCGCTGCCAGCCATGCCGCTGCCAGTTGAGCCTGCCTGGGCAGATACCGCCGCGCCGGCTGTCGCTGCCACAATCGAGACGGCAAGCAGCGCCTTCGAGATGCTTCCTCGGGTCATGACTGGCTCCCTTTCTGCAGATGGAGCGCGGTCGCCCTCTCCAAACGTTCGCGAGCCTCACGCATCAAAGCCCGCACACTCTCCGCTGTGGTGCCGCTATGGCGAAACAGCAGCAGCATCATCGGGTCTGACAGCAGTTCATCCAGCGTCGGCTCTCGTTTGGCATCGGTCATGAAGGGCCGCTCCCCTGTCTCTTGATGTACATGATTGGCCGCCCGCCGACATGCGTTGACTGATGACAGGACTATATGTACCTTTTTCCTCAGAATCGAGTACACGCAAGCGGCACTAAGCCGTTGCCCGAGGAGACTTCCACCGAGGAGAACGCCAGCATGATCACGCCAGCCATCGCCTATCTTCGTACAAGTTCTGCAGCCAACGTCGGAGGCGACAGCGACAAGCGCCAGCGAGAAGCGATCCGGGTCTATGCCAAGGCAGCCGGCTACTCGATCAAGGCTGAGTACTACGATGCCGCCGTGAGTGGTGCCGATGCCATCGAGGTTCGACCAGGCTTCTCAGACATGCTCGCCAGCATCGAAGGCAATGGTGTGCGGCTGGTGCTGGTGGAGGATGCCTCACGGCTGGCGCGGTCGGTGCTGGTTTCCGAACTGGCGATCTTGGTCTTGAAGCAACGCGGGGTCCGCATCATCACTGCCAGTGGAGAAGACCTCACCGAAACCGATGATCCGGCCAGGGTGTTGATGCGCCAAGTGGCAGCCGCCTTTGCTCAGTACGAGAAGACCCGGCTTGTCGGCAAGCTCAAGGCAGCGAGAGACCGGAAGTCAGCCGCCGCCGGCAAACGTATCGAAGGCCGGCGGGGCTACGACGACATCAACCCTGCACTGGTGAAGGAAGCCAAGCGGCTGGCCCGCCGGTCGCCCAAGTCAGGCAAGGTGCGGTCGCTGCGCCAGATTGCTGGTGAGCTTGCCCGCCTCAAGTTCACAACAGGGAGCGGCAAGCCGTTCTCAGCGTCCCAGGTCAAGCGGCTGGTGGCGTACTGAGGTCAGCAGCACACAGCCTCCAGGGACTCGCCAGACGGCCCCAGGACTCAACTTCGGTCTTCCCTGCTCCCAACCCACCATCGAACCGCTCGTGACTCTTCTGGGCCACGGCAGGAGTCCTGGCGGGGCACCTGAGGCGGGAGGGGGTTTGACGCTACCTAATAGGAGATCAGTGACGATGGGCGGGGCCGATTACCCCGCATACTCAGGGACCCAGTGCCGACCCCTAAGACCGTTTAACGCCACTCTAAGATAGAGCAGTGCCCGCCTGCGCCAGGGCGATTACCGCCCATACTAAGAAGGCCAGTGCCCGCCTGGGTTGGGGCGAAGGCCGATTGCCCGTCATCTATAGGAATGCAGTGACGACCCGCCTTCGTTTTTCGCCTCACGCCCAGCACCCGGCGGCAACGTCGAATTTGGCGGGAATCGAGATTAGAGCCCTTCTATCGGAAGCAGTGACCCCCGGCCTCGCTGGGGCTGCTCCCAATTAAAGCTTCCCTATAGGACGTAGTGACCGCCAATTCTGGCTCTGCCGCTCGCGATTAAGGCCCCCCTATACCAGCGCAGTGACGATGGGCCAGGGGATTACCAGTCAATAGTAGGACACAAGTGACGCCGAGCCTGGGTCTCCCTCGCTGGTCCTCCCCCTTTTTCGCAATTCGCCCATGTCACGCGGGCAACCTGATCCACCAACTCAAGGACACAACCATGCTGACAACCCAGACCACCGGGGTGGCAACGCCTGCTGCTGCCGATTCCGACGCCAGCCTAGTCCCTCGACTGCCAACCCTGCGGGCAAGTCACGCCCCGGCTGACTCACTCTGCATCCGTCTTCGACTACGCCAATCCGACCGGAAGCAGATCGAGAGGCTCAAGCTCAAGGTCGAAGCCATCGCTGGCAGTAGGCCATCGACTTCAGTCCTTCTTCGAGCCGCCCTGTTGGCCATGGATGCCTGTGCAGATGCCGTGGCGACCGAGACTAAGAAGGCAGGCGAGGTTCGCAGCCGCCGGGAATTGAGTTTCCTGTGGTGGGTGGCTTCTGCTGCCAAGGCCATTGGGGGCTGATGGCTCCGGATGCTGCCGGGGACTCGCCACAGAGGGCTACAACCTCAATCCGCTAACCCGTGCCCTCATCGCCCACCCTCACCGCTCTCGCCCCTCCCGGACTCGCTGGCGGACTCTGCGCCACCATCCCGCCCATGTTCGTTTGCGGCTGTCTGTTGGGGGGTGGGACCTACAATCAAGCCACCTTCACCCTAAGGAACCACCCCGAATGCGATATTGCACCGTCCCAGGCTGCTCCCGCCCGCTGACCCGGCATAGTCGATTCCGAAACCACTGCGAAATTCACCATTCCCGGCAACGTCGCCACGGCCACCCCGAACAGCGCGGAATCCTCGTCTCAGACCTGACCTACTACAAGAAGCTAGTCCGCTCGCGGATAGCCAAGAACAAGACCAGCGACCTGTGGACCCAGCTGGCAGACCGCTGGCGGCTTCTCACGGACCAGTGCCAAGCCCGCATGGACTCATGGAACAGCGGCAAGGCGCAAAGCACCACCGAGGTCAGAGCGGCCTATGAACTACTCAAGGTGGGCCAGCATGTGGAACTGCGCCCGATCCTAGAAACCGTCCTGGCCCTCTACCTCCTTCAAGACGCCGACCCTCGCCGGTTCCGGTCAGATGAAGCCTTCCTCTTCCAGTTGGTGAGGAGGATTCGAGGACTGACCCACGTCAACGCAGGGGAATACCATGACCACATCAGCGGCAAGACCAAGCGCGTCTACCGTGATCTTCCGCCCCGCGTGGTCCGCTCAATAGGGCATCTGCTGGCCCATGTGTTTGGGCTGGCCGGTGTCTATTTCGCCCAGCTTGAACGGAAGGACGAAGAGGCTGACCGCAAGGCCAAGGAGACCTACGCCCAGGCTCTCGTTGCCCTCCACTGATCGACCGCTGGCATCCCTGGCCGGTGGCATCGCTTCCGATCCCCACCCCGTAACAATCAACCTCAAGAGGATCTCCATGGACGCCATAGCGTTGTCCGATAGCGAACCTGTGCCTTTGAACCGCCGCCAGAGACGCGCCCTGGTCGCCGCTGGCTATTACCAAGAGCGCAATGGATTGAGCCACGAGCGTCTTACCGTGCCTTCCTTCAAGCTCCTCAAGTCGCTCCTCACCGAATACGGCAACACACTCTCAGACGGTCACGAATCGGCCCTGATGGCCTTGGTTGGATTGATGACCAAGATGGCGCAGGGCGAGCTTCGTGGCCGCTGGGCATTCGGCCTCCCCACCGGCATGGGCAAGACGACCGCTATCATCGCCTGGGTCGCCACCCTCGTTGCCTGTCGCCTGGATCATGTCTCCGTCGCTGTGGCGTGTTCCAAGGTGGAAGCCCTCTGTCAGATGAAGCGCGACATGATCGCCTGCGGTGTTGACCCCAAGCGCATCGGCTTGATCCACAGCTACGCGAACGCCAGCGAGCCTTCGACAGTTGGGGAGGACCGGCAGATCATGCTGGTCACTCATGCCAGAGTGAGGGATGGCGACAAGCTGGCCGAGTTCAGCCACCACACGGGTAAGCCCCGCGACCTGATGCTCTACGACGAGAGCCTTGTTACTACCGACTCAATTGGGCTGGCGGTGCGAGACCTCAAGGGCTGCGTCGGCTACCTCGCGTCGAAGTTCGAGGACTCCGAACCGCATCAAGCACCCCTCGCCTATCTCCGGGCTTGCCTCTCGACGATCAAGGACAAGCTGACCGATCTCACCGGGGGTGCTGACGTACCTGAGGGACAGGAAGCAATCATCGACCTCCCGGTCCTGACCTATGCCCAACGAGAAGCCTTCAAGGTCACTCTCGGCAAAGCCCAAGTCGTCATGTCGGGGGTGAATCTCCTAGACATCGCCAGCGAACCCATCCGAGTCATCAACACAGGCAACGGTGGGGTCGTCTCATACACGGTCGCTGTTCCTCGGGAACTGGAGAACATTCTCGTTCTCGACGCATCCCATCCGGTGCGTAAGCTCATTCACCTAGACCGCTCCATCCGTGACGCTGAGAGAGACCAAGACAACATCAAGCGCATTGCTCCCCTCGCCAGCCTCAAGCAATTCGACAGGGTGACTATCCATCAGATGTTCGCTGGAGGGGGACGCTCGACCATGGCTACTGACTTCGGCAAACCTGAGAAGGACCGCAAGGTCACCAGGGAGATTGTCGAAGTGGTGAAGCGCATCCCCCTGACCGAAGCAGTGTTGATCTTCGCCTACAAGGACCGAGATGGTGTGAAGTACCAGCGGACCCTTCAGGAAGACCTAGCCCGCAGCGGCATCGACACCAAGGCCACAGTGACAGTGAAGGGAGAACAGAGAGACCGCATCAGCGTCCTAACCTGGGGCAATGAGACCAGCCTCAACACCTACTCCTACTGCCAGCACGTCATTCTCGCCGGCATCGTCCAACGCTCTCAAGTGGACCTCGCCAGTGCCTACCTCGGCCAGACTGGTGACCTCTCCGGGGGTATTGCTCGGAAGGTGATCTCCGATCTCATAGCCACCGAGTGCGCCCATGTAGCCTACCAAGCTGCCAGCCGTGGCAATTCTCGGGAGACTGAGAGCGGCTACGCCAAGAAGATGGACCTGTGGCTGATTCATCGAGATGCCACAATCCGCCATGAGCTATCCAAGGTCATGCCGGGGGCTGTCTGGACGACCTGGGAACCGGAGCATGGCACCGTGACTCGCGGGGCCATCACTGCGGTTGCTGCGAGGATCGTTGACTACCTTGGAACCCTACCGCCAGAAGCCACCAGGGTTTCCACTAAGGCCATCAAGAAGGCCACCGGGCTGGTGGATGTTCCCAAGATGACCTTCACCCGTGCCCTCACTGCAGTCACCAAGTCGGTTGCCTGGACGGTTGATGGTCGGAGCTTGATCCGGTCCTGACACTGAGAGCGGATAGGCACCCTGTCCCTAGAAAGAACCTCCTCTATGGGAGACGGTGCTTATCTGGCCTGAGGGTCTCCAATCTGAGCATGGACGCTGCTGCTTGAGGTTCCTGCTCCTCCTTGTCACCCCAACACCACTTCAAGGGCTACACCAGTGATGCTGTGAAAGCATCATAGGTGTTACTGCAGTGTTCGTTTACAGGGGCACCTAAGATGCCAGCTAAGTGGGGAGGATGGATGGTCATCCTCATGGTAGGTCGCCCCGCAGGGCTCCCCCACTTCAGTCGCCACCCAAGGAATGGTCGATCTTTCCTCCAGGGCAACATGGGTACGACGAGCTACAGCGAGGAGTCTCTCCTACCCATGGGAAACTGGAGGCGAACTCGACGTGCTGCTTAAAGGCTGAAGGTGGCGTGCTTGGATGATCGATCTTCACCCAATCTCGCCCACACGGCATGGTCTAGCGTTCAACACCGTTCTCGGTCGATGCGCTATCGGCTGCTCAACTCCACCATCATCATCGTCATCACCACGGAGAGGCTCGGGGAACACCACTCCGGGCCTTCTTCCTTTCAAGGAGAACCAATCATCATGCTCCCTTTCGAGCAACCACCCGTGCCACCCGACCTCCCCTTCCTTGAATGGCTCAACACCCACAAGGAAGAACCCGAGATAGACCGCATCATGGGTCGAGCAAACGGCTACGCAGCAGCCGAGGTCCTACCCGCAGTCCTCGCTGAGATCGCTGAGGGTCGCCCTGTAGTCCCTTGGGCGCAAGTAAAGCGGACCTTGATCGGCAAGCGGGGCTTCCCAAAGCGAGACATCCTGGCCCTACAGGGAGACATCGCTTACTTCGTCATGCAGGACCGTCGCTGGAAGCAGGGCGTTCCCATGACCGATGGCATCCCTATCTGCCTTCCGTGGACTGTCATCGGCATCGGTCGCACTCACTGGCGAATGGTCCGACTCAGTGATGATGAGTCCAAGCGCGAGCTTGATGCCACAATCCAGCGAAGGGCCGATGAGGCGGCCAAGAAAGCGGCCGAGCGTGAAGCCTTCCTTCGCCTCTACCTGACAGCAGAAGCCCTGCGCCTAGCACGCAACAGCGAGTCCCCTTATCAGGAACCAAAGCCAACGAAGATGGTCGGCAAGGTCATGGTTCCGGGTGACTGGTCGTGACCACAAGAAGCAGCCGAGGCCGGAAGCGCGGAGCAGGGCTAAATCGTCACCTCTCTCTACCAGCAGCAGGAGTAGGATGGAGGTGTGGAAGGCTGGGCAATGAAGCGCATCATTCTCGCGTTGCTGCTAGGCTTCGGTCTGTTGCTGGTCTGGAGCGTCATCGCTGCTAAAGCGGGGCAGTATGCAGACGGACTGGCTGCCTACGACAAGGGCGACTACACGACCGCATTGAAGCTATGGCAGCCACTCGCGGAGCAGGGAAACGCAGCCGCTCAGTACAATCTGGGCAACATGTATCTAAATGGGCGGGGCGTCACGGAGGACTACGGGGTAGCAGCAATCTGGTTTCTTAAAGCGGCTGAACAGGGAAACTCTCGCGCTCAGGTCACTCTTGGATTGATGTATTTTGGGGGGCACGGCGTCACGCAGGACAACGCAGCAGCAGCAAGCTGGTATCGCAAGGCGGCTGAACAGGGAAGCGCAGACGGGCAGTTTTATCTGGGTGCAATGTATGTGTTGGGGCAAGGTGTCGCACAGGACTACGAGCAGGCAGCAAGCTGGTATCGCAAGGCGGCTGACCAGGGAAGCGCTCTCGCTCAGCTTTCTCTGGGTGCGTTGTATAAGCTTGGTTGGGGGGTCGCGCAGAACTATGTTCGTGCGTACATGTGGTTCAGTCTCGCAGCATCGTCGTCGAGTCGTGACTATGGGAAAATGGCTGCCGACCAGCGAGACATTGTAGCTGTGCGTATGACGCCCGCGCAGATTGAGCAGGCGCAGGCGATGGCTCGGGTCTGTCAGCAGTCGAACTACAAACAGTGCGGCGACTGAGACGACTGCAACATCGCCACCACTGCCGCCTTGTCTCCCGGCTGGTGGGCGCGAAAGGTTCGGCTATGCCTCGCCATCATCGTCGCCCTTTTCTCCTCAGTGGGGGCGCGATGGCGGCGGGGTTTTTTGTCAGCCGGGCGATAGCCACCGTGCGGCGGCATCTGCGCTGTCGTCGGGCCGCGTGTTGAAGGCGATAGCCGCTGAGGGGGCTGCCTTGTGGACCGCGTTGACTACCGCCTCGAATACCGCGAGACGCCTAGGCGGTAGCCGAACACCGGCTCCGATGACGACACAAGAGTACGATGCGGAAGCCAACTGACGCTCTACCGCAGGGCCAGCCGTTTCATCTGGCCGGATGTAGCAGACATCCGCCTGCCAGCCTCTTTCCCGCATCTGCTTCAATGCAACCTCAACTCCAGCGTAGACCTTCTCAGCGGTCATACCTGGCGGCAGAGCGGGGTCAGAGAAGTCCACCGTTCCTGGGTCATAGCCGACCAGCAAAACGCGCGTCATAAGCCCTCCACTCTCACCGTCGATTAAGGCCACCATTGATGTACGAGGTTAAGGACGCGATGCAGCGCCGCCTCGAATTCTTCAGGGCGCATAACTGCAGCGGTTGCTAGAGCGGTCACGATCACATCCACCTTCTTCGCCGCCCACGCTGCGACAGCTTGGAAGGCCTTCTCACAAATGTGAATGATGTCTGCATTGGGCGCATCCGAACTGATCTGAACTCGGAATTCAGCTGCCGCCTCCAACCCGTATCGGACGGTGGGTTCGTCGATTGGTGAAGGGGGCTGATTGTGTCCAATACCGCCTGGCGGCCTCGCACGCAACGCGTCCGAGATCGCATTGAGTCCGGCGATGATCCGATCAGCTTCACGACCCATGACCTCTCGATCACGCAGCCAGTTCGGGTCATTCGGGTCTATCCGAGGGCGTGCCTGATACGCACCGCCACCTTGAAACGCCCCCCGCTGATACGCCCCAGCAGTTGCGGCCTCTGATACGGTGCCAGCAGTGGGGTTGATCTCGGTCGCGGAGACCGTCTCAGACGCATTGCTAATTGGATTTCCAACAGATAGGCGCACGATACGCTGTTCCCGCTGCCGACGTTCCTCCTCAATCTCCTCTCCGCGCTCGACACCCAATCCGGTCACGACCGCCATGATCTGACCATCGGGCTGACCCGTGCGGAGGAAGCGAGCTTGGACGAAATCGCTTCTCTGCAACGCCTCAACAGCCTGTTTGATCCAGCCCGGCATGTACGAGAGCCCCGCCTCAACCACGACCGGAACGGGGTTGATAAACTGACCAGGATTCTTCCGGCCAGCCCGGATCATTGCCAACAGCAGGTCGTCCCTGAACCGTGCAAACTCCCCGGCCATCGTGTCCTTCCCGTCTTGTCTCAGTGATCCTCGCCAGTATCGATGAAGACGTACCTCTGTGTCGCTTTGTCTACCAACCACCAGCCGGCTGCCCCGATCACTACGCCGACCAATCCGCCGAGCATCCCACCCCAGGTGCCACCAATGAAGGCACCAACTACGACCAGCAGCAGGCCCGCGGCGTTCATCACGCGGTGGACCCTCTGTCTAATGCCCGCGACAGTCGGACATTTAACCGACATGCCGCCTCGGCCCTTTAGGGTCGCGGATGCTGGAATGGTACGCGCTGTGCCTCCACACTTCGGGCATGTCTCCCCGGCGGCGAGGGGGACCGAAGGGCCACATCCTGAACACCAACCGTCTGATGCTTGCGCGGTCATGCTTTCCGCGTCCCAGATTGTTGCGCTCCTACTTGCAGAAGCGGCGTGTTTTTTCCTCCCCAGCCACTGCCTGTCGTGCCCTACTGGCGTGTACTACAGACGTGGCATTGATGGGAAGGAAACCGCTGGCACACAATGCTTTCTGTGTAATGGCTGGGGCGCCAGGATTCGAACCTGGGATCACGGGACCAAAACCCGTTGCCTTACCGCTTGGCCACGCCCCAATGCCGACCGCGATGGGCGGGCAAC
>Ga0209517_10006494_pt1 | contig 14441 bp, 12 predicted proteins | sample PeaSoiMetSII2010_FD_187695 | JGI IMG/M metagenome (GOLD analysis project Ga0209517, IMG submission 187695) | Peat soil microbial communities from Weissenstadt, Germany - SII-2010 (SPAdes) (version 2) | ecosystem: Environmental > Terrestrial > Soil > Wetlands > Peat | place: Germany... | reverse complement strand
GGCCCCAGCGTCTGTCCCCGCTGCACAAAATAATCGGCCAGCTCGACGGGCGAAACCTCGCGCGACTTGATCTTCGCCGCCAGCTCCGTCACCGGAAGAAACGCGGCGTCTTCGATTTTCATGGCCGCTGCCTGCCCGAGTTGACGGGCGGCGTCTTTGGCTGGGGTTCAATTCCTGGTTCGGGGTAGAGCCGCAGCACCGTTGCCGGCTGGATTCCGTTCGCCAGCGCGTATTTCCGCAACTCGACCAGAGGCTCGACGCCTTCCTTGATCAGACGCCGCAAATCCGTTTTCTGCTCGTCGGTGAGCCGCGCACCGTAAACCGCCAGCGCGTACTCCGTCTTCGCTTCCGCTTCCGCCAGTCCCGCTGCGGAAAGCTTGTCGCCGGGGCTGGGAGGTTGTTGCGCGGCCGCGCCCGTCCCGTGCTTGACGGCTCGCCCGAAAATTTCAAGCGGCGCAGCGGCAATTCCAGCGGCCGCCACCGTCGCGCGGCGCGCAAATTCTCGTCTCGAAAGCCCGCGGGATTCCCGGCCCTCGCTCGGCCGCTCCCCGGATTTGCGTCTCATTGGCAGCGTCACCTTTCTGGAATCGCCTGGCTGATCTGCCGGGCAGGCGCCGGGGCCGGTGGCGCGGTGCCGAGCGTTGTCCCCGCATAGTAAAATGCAAGGATCTCGTCATACTTTTTCCCGGACATTCCCATCACGTCGGCCCCCTTCTGGCAAAGTCCAATGCCGTGGCCGGAGCCGTATCCCCGAAATACATATTGGCCGTTTTGCAGCGAGACTTCGTACAGATCGCTGCGAATAACATCGCCGAGCACACGGTTGACGTCCAGCCGGAATTTCGCAGCGGAAATCAATAGTTGGCTCGAACCCGCAAGTTTCAGCAATTTCACGCGGCCCGATTTCCGGTGCGAGACGACCGTCAGCGAAGTCCAATCCGCCGGCGCGGGAACGCGGCGCGCGGCCAGCGCTTGCGCGATTTGATCGTGCGTCAGCGCCGTCGTCCACTGCGTGCGCCCGTGCAGCACGCAGTAGGGATCGGCGTGCTCCATAAGATACGGCGTGTTGTGGTCGGGCCAGTCCTGTCCGCCGGCCTCGGTCGTGCCGCCGCAATCGTAAAAGTAGTAGGTCGCGGCGGGCGCGCCGGCGTACCACAGCAATTGCCCGCGCGTGGCCAGCGCCGCCGCCGTGAACCGCGGGTCAATGCCTCCAAGCCGCAGCGTCTGGCAATGCGTCCCGTCGCAAAAATCAAATCCTTCCGCGCGATGACGTCCGCGGAATCGCACTGCATACGTCCGCACCGCGACGGCCATCGCTTTGAGCGCTTCGCCGGATTGGAAGTTACTCGCCTCCGCCGAGAGCACGCGCGCCACATACTCTTCTTCGGGAATCGAAAGCGTGAGTTGCAGGCGCCCGCCTGCGGCCGTCACGGTCGCGCGCTCGTTGGAGTGGGCGTAGCGGTGACCGGTGTGCGACGCATTGCCCGGCGCCGCACTCGGCGAAACCTCCGCGGAATGTTCCGGCACGATTTTCCAAGCGCCGAGGAGTGTGACGGATCTGGCCGGCGTCGCGCCTCCCGCCGTGACCGTTGCGCCCACCGCATGCAACTCCACAGGTCCGGCCATGCGGCGCGGCGCGCACCCGGAGCAGGGAATCAAGCGGGCGGAAGCGTCACGCGGAATTGCTTGAGCGGCGGCAGGCGCGTCACTTGCATTCGAGCCGAACGTGACGCGAAGCAGGAAGTCGCCCTCTGCGGCGCGGACAGCCGCCGTCGTCTGTGCCGGCGGAATGGAAAGAGTCGAAGCTCGCTGTTGCTGGCGTGCGGCGAGCGTCGTGAGACAGCTCGCCATAAACGTTACGAGCAGGACAGCCGCTGCGGGGTGCCGCTTCAAATTAATGTTTAATCGCTAAAGGTGAAATAGCCTGAAACGCCGCCTGGATATCGTTTGTCGGTCCGAAAAAGTCCCAGTTTCCTTGATGATCCACTTCAAGGTGGAGTTCCGTGCCGGACATCTTGGCACTCTTGATCGATCCCTTCGGGAAGGTGACCCGGTCGCAGCGCCCGCTCGGGTCAAATGTCCTGGTGCAGTAGTAGCTCACCGTGCCGTCGCCGCCGATCGTCAGAGTTCCCTGACAATAGTCCTGCTGCGCGCCGTGCTCCCAATTGACGTGCCGGTGATTCACCACGAAGCGCCGCGCGGTGCCCGTGGCCCCGCCGCCGGCTCCTCCGCCGGAGGCTTGTTCGATGGTTGCTTTGTCCTGCAAGAGCTGCGGATTGCCCGGATAGAACGCCAGCATGTCGTTGACGATGCCGCCCGCGCCTTCCAGGTTCTTTTGTGAATATAGAAGCTTGATCTGCCCCATCTCGAAATTGATGATCTGGTTCTCGATGGCCGCGCCGTCCGCACTCCCTCCCTGTCGCGCAGTGATCGCCCAGAAAAGTGCGCAGTCGTTGTGCGGTTCAAGAATGCGATTCTGCGCCATTTCGGCGCGCGCGGTTTGCGCGGCGTTCGCAGCCGGACTCGCCGCCGGCTGTGCCGGCTGAGAACCGCCTCCCGAGGGAGCCGCCGGAGGAGGCTGCGCTGGCGTCGCCGGCTGCGCGCCTACGCCTTTCTTGCCTGCAGGTGCCGGAGGCGGGGCCGCATTGTGCGCGGGAGTTGCCGGTGCGTGCGCGTTTCCCCCGGTCGGCCCTGGCGGAGGCGGAGTGAAAGTACCGCCAACCCCGGTTCCCCCACCGCCCCCGGCGGGTCCGCTCGCGGGGGAACTTCCACCGCCGATTGTGTTGCCCGCACCTGGGCCACCTCCCGGCGCGGGAGCGTAATAGGGGGCGTTGCCGCCGCCACCGCCACCGGTGGAGTAGCGCGTTACCGATGCACCGCCGCCTCCACCACCGCCCCCCGTCGTTTGACTCTGATTGTGATGAGCGATCGCGATCGCCCCGACGACGATTATGAGCAGCAGCAGTACCGCGCCACCGGCCACAATCAAAATGTTTTTCTGCGTCCAGAATGACGGCTGCGCCGGCGCTTGTCCCATCTGCGGCAGCCCCATCTGCGTGACGCCGCCCATGCTGCCTGGTGCCATGCCGGGAATTGCGCCCGGTGCCCCCTCTACCCAGGTCGCACCGGACATCCCTTGCTGTCCCAGGGGAGGAGTGCCGCCACGCGCGCCCGGGTAGGTTCCACCTGGAGGAGTCCATCCACCGCCTGGCGGCGGCGTCCCCGGCTGTCCCCATCCCACGGAGGGAGTACGCGGAGGCGTCGAGCGTGGCGGCCCGCCTTGTCCCGGTGCGCCAGGTCCCCAAGTGACCGGCTGGCCGCCCGGGGCGTAAATCTGATTCGATGGCGCGTAACCGGGTAAGCCTTGCGGATGCTCGAGACCCGCGCCAAACTCTTCCACGGTTTGAAAACGTTCCGCCGGATTCTTCGCCAGCGCCTTCATCACGCATTGCTCGTATCCGGGCGGAATGTACGGATAGTGTTGGGTGGGTGGCGGCGGCATGACATTCACGTGATCGGACATCACCTGGAAATCGCTGTCGCTTTCAAAGGGCAGGTGAGCCGTGAGCATCTCGTAGAGGGTTGCTCCGAGGCTGTAGATGTCCGAACGGATATCCACCGGCATATTGCGGATTTGCTCCGGCGACATGTACGCCACGGTCCCCATGCGCGTGCCGGTGCGGGTGAGCCGCTGTCCGCCGAGCACTTTGGCGATGCCGAAGTCCATCACCTTCACGATGCCGCTGCGCGTCACCATGATGTTGCCCGGCTTGATGTCGCGGTGGATGATTCCCGCGCGGTGCGCGAAGCCGATTCCCAGCAGCGCCTGGCGGAAGTAGGGCACCGCCTCTTCGGCGGGGATTACGCCGCGACGCCGAATCATCTGGTCGAAGGATTCTCCTTCGAGGTATTCCATGACGATGATGCATTTGCCGTCGATCTGAAGAAAGCTGTACAGCGTGGCGATATTCGTGTGGTTGAGACCGGCTTGCGCCTTAGCTTCGGCGCGGAACCGTTCCACCAACTGGGGATTGCCCACTAGCTCGGAAGAAAGAACTTTGATCGCGACCAGACGGTCCAAGGTGACGTCCACACCCTTGTAGACGACGCCCATGCCGCCTTCGCCCACTTGCTCGAGAATTTTGTAATTCGCTATCTGTGTTCCGACCATCGTTTCGGTCCTGGCAGCCGATTATTCCGCAGAGGTCTTCTTCAGATCCTTCGTGGCCACACGCAGCAACTGCACGGTTATATTGTCGTATCCTCCGCGCGATTTTGCCAACTCAATTAGTTCCTTGCACGCCTGCGTCAGCGGCATTCCGGTGACGGCCTTCTGCATCTCTTCATTGCTGACAAGACCGGAAAGGCCGTCCGTGCACAGCAGCAGCGTATCGCCCGCTTTCAGCGGCAGGGGATCGTTGGGGCAGTCGGCCCGCACCTGCCCGCGCGAGCCCAGCGCCATCATGAGGACATTGCGTTGCGGATGAACTTTCGCTTCTTCCGGCGTGATCATGCCCGCTTCCAGCAATTTGTTGACGTAGGAATGATCGTGTGAAATCTGGGTGATCTCAGTTCCGCGAATGAGGTAAAGACGCGAATCCCCGACGTGCGCGTAAATCAGATTGTTGCCGAGGATTGCGGCCGCCGTGCAGGTCGTGCCCATCCCTTCGAGCCCGGGATTCTCGCGCGCTTTGCCGAGGATCTCCAGGTGCGCCAGCCGGAACCCTTCGAGAAGGGCATCGACCGGATCCTGTTCGGGATCTTTTAAGTACGCCGCCCGGACGGTCTCCACCGCAATGCGGCTCGCGTACTGGCCGCCTTCGTACCCGCCCATTCCGTCGGCTATTACCGCCAGCCGTCCCCGTTTCGAGTAGAGCTCCTCGTCCTCGGGTTCTGCGTAGCAGTAATAGTCTTCGTTATTCTCCCGCTCGCAGCCCACATCGGTCAGGTTCGCGAGATCCACTCCCGGCCGGATTTCCATGAGTCTCCGTGGCCGTCGCCTACAGGCACTTGAACTTCAGGGCGAGTTTGCCCAGGCGAATCGTGTCGTTGTCCTTGATCTCTTCGCGTGCGATCGACTCGGTCTTCTCGTTCACGAACGTGCCGTTGGTGGAATCCAGATCCGTCAGCACGAACTTGCCGTCTTTGTGCCGGAGGCTCGCATGCTTGGCCGAAACCGTTCCGTCGTCCAGCACGATTTCGCATTCCGGCGACGAGCCGAGCACGTTGTGACCTTCGCGAACGCGGAAGTCTTCGCCCATCTGGTTGCCATTCAGCGCCACAAACCAACCGATGACCGCGCCGGACGGTTTCTCGCCGATAACCACCGTTCTCCGTGCACCGCCTCCAGCTCCGGGCGACGGCATTCCCGCGCGCGGGGCAGCAGGCACCGGATCGGACTCGATCCGTGTCTTGCCCGGCGCCGGTGCGTCAAATCCGGTCTTTTGGCAGTACGGACAAATCTCCCACGAGTCTTCCATTTGGTGTCCGTTTGCACAAAACTTTGCCATGCTGTCCTCCCATCCTTAATTTCAGTTCGAGCGTTTAGCTGCTCAGATACGTGAATGCCGCCGTGCCTTTGCCGATATAAATCTTGTCTCCGTGGTGCAGCTGGACCTTACTCACCTTTGGCGAGTCCGGCGAATTCACGTAGACGCCGTTGGTTGAGCCGCGGTCGATCAGCATTACGCCTTCGTCCAGCGGCACAACCCAGGCGTGCTCCTTCGATACCGAGTCGTCCGTTAGCACGACCTGGCACTTGGCTGAATCCCGCCCGATCAATAAGCCGGCCTTGGTCACTTCAAAACGGCGGCCCGCTGCGGAGCCTGAAATGCACTGCAGGCTCCCGTAACTGCGCGGAGGCAACGCCCCCATGGGAGCAGCTCCCGGCATTCCCGCTGGAGGATAACCCGCCTGCATTTGCGGAGGCGGGGCGCCCGCCGGCATCTGCATCGCCGTCGCGCCGGCCCCTGCGCCCGCCATCGCCGGCGCGGGCTTCTTCTTCATCAGCGCAATAATCGCCACGATGACGATGATCAGCACCGCCACCCCGCCCACGACGACGTACATCGTCGGGAACGTGGCAGTCGGCACGCAACCTCCGCCCGGGCTCGATTGCGTAATGTAATTCTGAACGAAGGGGAATGCGGGATTGAGCTCCTTAATGTTCTCGAATTCCTTCAGAGCCGTGCTGCACTTGCCCGCGTGGAAGTCGCTGAGAGCCTGAATGTATTGCTTTGAGAGATCGCTTTCCTGCGGCTTGATGTTCAATTCATTCAGGTACTGATTGGCGATGCTCATCGGAACAAGGAAATTAATGCCTGCGGCCGTCGCCGTAGGTACTCCGAACGTCGCGATGCCGATCACTTGCCCTTGCTCGTTGAACGCCGGACCGCCGCTGTTGCCGTTGGTGATATCGGCGTCGGTTTGCAGCGCCTGCCATCCACCTTCCATCGTTTTCCGCGCGCTGATATCGCCGGAAGTGAAAGTCGGTTCGACGCCGACCGGATTCGCCGTGCCCGCTTCATCGGCCACGGCCGGAAATCCAATCACGAATACCTTGTCGCCCACTTCCATCTTTGTATCGTCGCCGACCGGCACCGTGGGCAGGTTCGTCTGCTCGATTTTCAGCACCGCGACGTCCTTGCCGGGAGTGACGGTTCCTTCCTTGCGGACGTCACAGACGACGCCCTTCGCCAGCGTGGGCAGGCCGGGAATTGCGATACCAATCTGCACACTGACGGCACGGGGCTGAACGGAAAGTTGCGCGTACTTCGCGTAATAGGCGGACATCGCCTGCGTATACAGTTTCTTCTCATCATCCGTGAGGACGATATCGTTCAGCGCTTTTTGCAGATTCGCAACGTCGGAATCGGTGAGCTGCTGCATCAACGTGTTGACGAAGAGTTCGTTCACTTCGTCCGTCTGCGCCACCACGTGCTCATTGGTCACGATGTAGCCGTCGGGTGTGATGATGAATCCCGAGCCGGTCGCTTTCACACCGAGTGGATTCTTCACCGCCGGGTCGGCCTGATCGGTGGGAACCAGGTATTGCAGCGGATTCTTCGCCATTTCCGTAATCATGGCGTTCAGGATGTCCGTCTGCGACCCCGAGATCGTTCCCGCCTTGATCTCCCGAGTGGCCACTGCCTCCAGGGCCTGCACGCTCGCCGGGGGCAAAGCCCACTGCGGAACGGTGGCGTTCGCCGTCCAGTCGGTCTCCACTTGAACGACGCCGGGCTTGTACATCTCCGCGATATCCTTGCCCGAGAGCGCCGCACTCTGCTGCGCGGAAACTTTCGGCGCCAACAGCAGCGCCAGCGCGGCCAGCATCATTCCCAGGCCGATTCCCACCGCCGCTAGACGCCGCATGATCCCGCCGCGATGAATCCCGCTTACCCGCGGGTTAGATGAGGTTGCCATATCCAAGGCTCCTTTCGATCCATGCAATTTCGCGCGTGCCAGGGGTGCAACGCGAAGAGATTTCGGTGCCGTAATTTCCTGTTACGAAGGAAACGGGCGCCCCACTTCCGCTGCTCGAGCGGAGGGACGCCAATCCAGTGCTTCGCGCGGGGCGTACGCGAGGCTTTGAAGCGTTAGTTCTGAATGTGTAGGAACAGCCCTCTGACTTCAACCCGAGCCACCCTAAATCCAGCGCCTCTCTCTGCGGCCACCGGATAAAAACCCTTGCGTGCTACCCACATGATTGCCCAAAACAAATCCGGGCCGCGCGGCGAAACCGTTCGGCGCACAACTGGGCTCGCCTGCCGAGGCACATGTGTGTGGGTATATAGCTTGTTCTCCGCACTCTGTCAACGGAATCCTCGCACCGCTCCGAGAGAGCGGAGTCGCGGCTCGGTTAGCCGGGGCGGATGGGGAATGGCCCGCTGAGAAAGCCTTAAATCGGAGATTCCGCCGCGGATGGAAGGGGGACTGCTTTCCAGCGGCACTTCATCTCGCCTTTCAAAGGCGAGTCCAACCTAACGTTCTTCCAGATGCAGGGTTCGGCGCCAATCGAGTTCGAGGCGCGCTGCGGACGCAACCCGGGCCTCGGGTGGCAACGGTTGTCCCCGGCTATCGATGCTCCGGGGACTTCGGCATCACTAGCTTGGATTCTTCCGTCTCGGATTCCCCGCTGCCTTCATCCGAGGCCGCCGCGCCTTTCTTGAGCAGGTCATACAGGTACGTGCGGCTGATTCCCAATATCTCGGCGGCGCGCACCTTGTTCCCCCCCACCTGAGCCAGCACGCGCTGGGCGTGGGCGCGTGCCGCCTGCTCCATGGTCATTTGCGCGTCGTCCTGCGCGAGCTCGGTGGATCGCAGGCTCTGAAGTCGCGGAGGCAGGTCGCGCACGTCGATTACGTCGCTGTCGGTCATCATGCAAGCATGTCCGATGACGTTCTCCAACTCCCGCACGTTGCCCGGCCAGGAGTACCGGGAGAGCAGCGTTTGCGCGCGCCGCGTCAGACCCGCCAGAGGCTTCTTGTATTGCGCGGCGAAGCTCTTCAGAAAGTGCCTCTGCAACATGGGAATATCCTCGCGGCGTTCCGCCAGCGACGGCACTTTTAACTCGATCATGCAAAGCCTGAAGTAGAGGTCCTCGCGAAACGCGCCCTCTCTGATCTTCTCCGGGATGTCCCGATTCGTGACCGCGATGACGCGAGCGTTTACCTTGCGAAGCACCGGAGAACCGACCCGCTGAATTTCTTGGTTCTGCAGAACGCGCAGGAGTTTCGCCTGCAGGGGCTGCGGCATCTCGCCGATCTCGTCCAGCATCACAGTTCCGCCGGTGGCGTATTCAAACGCCCCCACTTTGTCCTGATGCGCGCCTGTAAATGCGCCCTTCACGTGGCCGAAGAGCTCGCTCTCGGCCAACGTTTCCGTGATCGAAGAGCAGTTCAACGCGACAAAGTTCCCCTTCTGCGCTGGGCTCAGGCGGTGCAAGGCCCTCGCCACCAACTCTTTTCCCACTCCCGTCGGCCCCGTCACCAACACGGTCTGAAAATGCGGGGCGATTCGCCGGATCTGCGAAACGAGTTCCAACATGAGCGGACTGCGGCCCACGATTCCGTCAAACTCGAACGTCTCCAGGAGCTCGTTCTCCAGCTTCAAGCTGCGCTGCCGATGTTTCGAGTCCTCTTTGATCTGTCCGATTCTTTCCCGGAGACGGTCGGGGGAAAACGGCTTGGGAAAATAGTCCGCGGCGCCCTTTTGAATCGCTTCCACCGCCGATTCTGTCGAGTAATAGCCCGTCATCAGGATGACGTCGATGCCCGGATCAAATTCCAGGATCTGTTGAAGCACCTCCATCCCTTGCACCCCGGGCATCACCAGGTCGAGCAGAACGATCTGGGGGCGCACTCGGTGAACGATTTCAAGGCCGCTTTGCGCGTCGGTGGCCGAATGAATCTCCAGACCTTCGTTCGCCAAAATGAAGCGCACGAGTTTAATGTTTGCGGGATCGTCGTCGATGACTACGAGAATCATTTCTGGCTCATGCCTCTCATCTGCAATTGTCGCGCTTCTTTCCTCATCCTCGTCCAATTATCCCGCAACGCCGATGACCGTCTCCCCGACGTGCCGGGCGAGCTCGTCACGCGTAAAGGGTTTGCGAAGGATGGAGACCGCCGCTTCCTCCGCGCCGTGCTCCGCAATCACACCGTCGGTGTAGCCGGACATGTAGAGCGCCTTCATTTCCGGCCGTTCGGCCAACAACCTCTTGGCCAACTCCCAGCCGCTCATGCCGGGCATGACCACATCCGTCAAAAGCAGATCGATCGCGGTATCGGCGCGCTCGGCGATTTCGATTGCTTGCCGGCCATTCTCTGCCTCGAGCACCACAAAACCCATCTCTAAAAGCATTCTGCCGGTCAACTTGCGAAGGGCGCGTTCGTCTTCGACCAGCAAAACGGTCCGATGCTCCTCGCCGATTTTTCCGGCGGGCTCGGCTTCATTGACCAGTCCAACGGTTTCCGAGATTCGAGGAAGATAAATCGTAAAGGAAGTTCCTTTTCCGAGCTCGCTTTCCACCGAAATGTCGCCGCCCATTTGCCGGATCACGCCATACACCGTCGCGAGTCCGAGCCCCGTGCCTTGCGATTTGGTCGTAAAGAATGGCTCAAAGATGTGCGATTGCAACTCGGCGTCCATCCCGCACCCCGTATCTGTGACTTTCAGCATGACGTAGGGCCCGGGAATGATGCCGCGAGTCAGCGCCAGGTTCTCTCCTTCCAATTCCACATCCGCCGTCTCGATCGTAATGGTTCCGCCTTGCGGCATCGCCTCGCGCGCGTTGACGGCGAGATTCAATATCACGCGCTCGATTTGGCCGCGGTCTGCTTTCACCGCTCCGATTCGCCCGCCCGGAACGATGACCAGCTTGATGTCTTCGCCGATCAACCGCTCGAGCATTTTCGCGGCCTCGGCCACAATGGCCTGCACGTCCAAAACTTCCGGCTCAAAAACTTGCTTCCGGCTGAACGTCAGCAGTTGTTGCGTGAGTGAAGCCGCGCGCTTCCCCGCGTTCTGAATCTCGTCGATCGCCTCGCGGTAAGGATCCCCCTCGGGAACGTGTTTCTGCAGCTCTTCGGAATATCCCAGGATCACGCCCAGCAGATTGTTGAAGTCGTGCGCTACGCCGCCGGAAAGCCTGCCGATGGCCTCGAGCTTTTGAGAAAGGAGAAGTTTCTTCTGGAGATCTTTGCGTTCGGTCATGTCCCGATTCACGATCACCAGCTTCTCGATCTTCCCGCTGCGGTTTCTCACCACGCTGGCCGTGGATTCCAGCGTCACCCAATGCCCGTCTTTGTGCTTGATGCGATATTCGACGGTGCGCCCGACTCCCGAAAGCTTGGCCTCTTCCGCGGCGACGATCACTTTGGGCCGGTCGTCCGGGTGAATCTGCTCAATGCCTTTTGTCTGTTGTAATTCCTCCGCCGTGTATCCCAGCAGCTTCTGGTAGGAGGGACTGTTGTACAGACGATTCCCGTTCACATCCACGACCGCGATCAAGTCGGCGGCATTCTCGGTGATGAGCCGGAACAATTGCTCGCGTTCCGCATTCTCCTTCCGAACCCGGTAAAGTTGAACCTGCTGAAATACGACGTAGACATCGAACAACAGGACGATGCCCACCAGGGCGTGCAGAGCGACGCTCGTGTCAACCGAGTAGGTTCCCAGACCCAAAACAAATTCGGGCAGAACAAAGAAGACCAGCCCGCATGAAAGGAGGAGCGTAACTACAATCCCAGTAAAGGAAAGCCACCATTGACGGTGCTCGATACTGAGCCAGTTTTCGTGCCCACGAACCGAAGAATTGGTTCCTGCAAACGCGGAGAATTTCATTGCGGGTTCTCTCGGCCTGTACTTGGAATTCGGGACGCCGCTCCCTCAAGTTTGCACCAGTTTGCGGAAGCCCAAAATGGCCATTTGGCCGAGCTTGCCCTGGAAGTTATCGAGGAGAGAGGGCTTTTCTGGGGATTGGCGCGATCGGGCAGTGAGACTCTTCGGGGAGGGGAAGGTTGGCGAAGCTCGACCGAGTCGGCTTGGCCGGGCAGCGAAGCCCGAGGATCACAATTCTGTTATACGCCCGTGACGTCGGAATCGAGCGCCAGACCGAGGTCGAGCAATCGATCCACCTGCACCGCCATGTAGTGCGAGCACATGGCCATCTCAGTTTCGGCCCAGCTGGCTGCGGCGGGAACGATGCTGCCGAGCTTTTCGACGAACTGATAGTAGGCGCGGATGGTACGCAGTTTGCGGCTGTGCTTCGTTTTGTTCGAGATCGAGTCGTACACTTTGGCGATAGTCCGGAAATCGTGCGAACCGATTACAGACCCAGAGATGCCCGCGGCCGCTCGCGCCCGGGGCGAAACCGTTTCGGACAGGGTGGTCGCGATGCACGCCCGCCAGTAGTAGATTGCGAACTGGGCGAATGCGGCCATCGAGATCACGAATAGAATTGCAATGATCACGAGGCTTCCGCCTCCCTCAGCGGCACATCGATCGCAGAAGCTTGCAACTTCACTTGCTCTTGAACGTCTGTCGCGGTCCTTTCACCCTATGAAAACCGCCCTCCAGGTACTATGCCCCGACACTCACCGCCACGAGGTTTTCGACGCGGGCGGCCTTGCTGAATTTCGAATCCGGGTGGCTCCGAGTCCAGTCCACTGGTGGAAACGTGACGTGCCAGAATTCCGGCCGCGGCCCGGAGAACTGAACCCTCGCCGATACGCGCCGGCCGGCGAGCGTCTCGACTTGAACGACGGTGCAGGCTTCCCGCTGGCCGGTGTTCTCCAAAAGCAGGTTCAACTTCTGGCCCTTTTGAACTCGATTCTTTAGCTGCAGAATTGCGCCGTCGGCGTAAATCGCGGTCGTGGCGCCTTGTTCCTGGAACGGCTTGCCTTCGTTGAGTTCGCCCGTTACAACCAGCAAGACACGCGCCAGGATCCGCTGGCTTCTAGCCATTCCCGGCAGTTCAACTTGTCCAGCTTCGACCAACATGCTACACACTCCTGTAGAGTTCGTTCCGTCGCGACTTTGTTCCAACCTAAATGTTTTTCCACCTAAACCTGAACAGGTGGAAACGAATTCAATTGACCCCGAACTCGGCGAGACTCACCGCCGGGAGCGGGCGTCCAGCGTAGGCAAGTTTCTGGAGCAAGTCACCGGACTTTTCTGTTGAAAGTAACCCTTGCCTCGAGAGTTCGATCACCAGTTCCTTCAGGACCTGAAACTCCGCTCCCTCCGGGCATGTCGAGGGGTACGTTTGATCGCAAATCCGGATCAACTCCACCTCGACGCCGGGCTCCCCGCTAAGTTCTCCGATCCATTGCTCGATAATCCTCAACTGCCCAGGTTCAGCGGAGACAAATTTCACGCCCATTCCCATGTCGATTAGCGAGTACACGACGACCGCTTGCGCTTCGAATGTGCTCTGGTCCTTAGTAAGTCGCAGTTTCACCAGTGAACCCGCGGGGAAAGAGGTTGTGGCATTCACGTAACATCCGCCAAGGCTTAGATCGCTTGTGTGCCCGCTGACCCTTGCGTGTGTCTTGGTCTCTACAGCCTCGACCATCGCAATGAACGGGTATCGCGCGTGTTTGCGCCGTTCGTGCGGGTCGGCGGGCGTTGTGCTCTTAGTTCTGTTCTTCATCTGCTCAGACATTTCAGTCTCTCTCGCGTCCCTTGGGTCTTCGTCCGGCTTCAAACTTCAACAAGTAGAGTGCACGCCTCATGCCGATTGGTTCGCGGACAACATTTGCAGAATCAATACGTTAGAACTGTTAGAACTAAACCCAAAAGCCGCTACTGTTCGCCTGGCAGACCAGTGTCCGCGAGGGCTACACTGCACCAACGAGGTCGAAATCGCTCCCACAAGGTTCCCCGGTCCTGCCAATCACTGAAATTTGAGGATCGAGATCGTGGGGCCGGAGGCGGTCAGGGGAGGGGGGGCCGCAAGGCCCTAAACGGCAGTTGTGTCCCAGAGCCATCGTCGGGAGTGGCCGAAAACCACCAGTGTCGCTCGAAAACCACCGAGCCTGGCAAAGTCGCGAAGGATTCCTCGCCGCGCCGGGGCTCACATCATATTGAAAGGGTAGAGTTTAGAGCCACTTTTCACTCAACTTTCATTTGGCAGCGCCCGTGCACCTGTAGCAGGCGCAGTCTGGAACAGGGATTAGGAATCATGGATCTCAGAAGGGGTCCAAACATGAAATACTTGAAAGTACTTGCGTTGCTCGGTTTCTGCTTGATGGTTACGCCGTACGCGCATGCCCAGCGCATTGTCGTCGGCCTCGGAGTCGGCCCGCAATATGTGGGTCCCGCCCCGGTCTGCCCGTACGGCTATTATGGGTATTACCCGTACGCTTGCGCGCCCAACGGTTATTACGGCCCGAGCTGGTTCTCCGGAGGGGTATTCATCGGAGCTGGCCCTTGGTATCACCACTTCTACGGTCGTCCGGGCTACAACGGCCGGCCCGGCTACCGTTACGGCGGCGGATATCGCGGACCAGCCTACGGCGGCCACGGCAACTTCGGTCGCGGCCCTGGCGCATATCATGGTGGAAACAGCTTCCGCGGGGGCGGCAGTTTCCATGGTGGCGGTGGCAACTTCCGTAGTGGTGGCGGTTTCCACGGCGGCGGTGGGGGCGGACACGGCGGCAGACATTAGTCCAACAACGTACCAGGGAATGAAGGCAACGGCCGGCGGTGAATTCCGCCGGCCGTTGTATTCCTTTTGCGAAAAATTCCTGGCCTAGGCCGTTGCTGGAACCTTCAAAGGAAGAGACAAGCCTCGCGATCCCAACCCGCTGCGTGCGAGCGTTTTCTGCCGACCCTCTCACTCCGCATCATTGGATGGCGTTCTTGAAGCCAACCACGATCGCCCCCCAACTGACCGAATTAGCCGCTGTCGCAGTGGCTGTGTAGCTGCCCGTGCTGGA
>Ga0209517_10006493_pt1 | contig 14442 bp, 11 predicted proteins | sample PeaSoiMetSII2010_FD_187695 | JGI IMG/M metagenome (GOLD analysis project Ga0209517, IMG submission 187695) | Peat soil microbial communities from Weissenstadt, Germany - SII-2010 (SPAdes) (version 2) | ecosystem: Environmental > Terrestrial > Soil > Wetlands > Peat | place: Germany... | reverse complement strand
CAGAATCGTGATGGGGTGAATGTAGCTTTCATACAGAACGCCCAGAACGATATACACCACGCCGATCGCCACGATCAGCAGCAGCGTCAGGTTCTTGAGCGATGCCTGAAACACCTGCGCGGTCCCAGTGAAGCTCACCTGCATCGTGTCCGGCAGCGTCTTGGCCGCCACCGCGCCCAGCCGGTCCACCGCCTGGCCCAGCGACACGCCCGGCTTCAGGTTGAACGACACCGTCACCGAGGGAAGCACCGAAGAATGATTGATGCTCTGCGGCATCGCGTCTTCCCTCAGTTTCACCACCTCGGCCAGCGGCACCAGCGTGCCGTTGCTCGCATGGAAATAGATCTTGGAAAGATAATCCGCGTAGGCCTGATATTTCTGCTGGATCTCCATCAGCACTTGGTACTGATTGGTGGCCGAGTAAATCGTCGAACTCCACTTCGGCCCGTACCCGCTGTACAACGCGTTTTCAATCGACGTCACATCCAGCCCGAGCGAAGCCGCGCGATCCCGGTTCACTTCCACATTCACGCGCGGGCTCTTGATCTGGAGGTCCGAATTGACGTCGGCGACGATGTCGCTTTCCTTCTCCACCGCGTTTTGCAGCCGGATCGACTCCCGCGCCAGCGCTTCCGTGTCGGGGCTGAGAATGGTCAGCTCATAAGCCGCCCGCGATCCGCGCGTCCCGATGTTGATGGTCGGCGGAATGCGCATGAACGCCTGAAATCCGGAGAAGCGCGCGATCTTGGGACGCAGCTCGTCCATGATCTGCGCCATGCTGAGCTTGCGCTCATTGGCCGGCTTCAGGATGATGTTCATGTTGGCGTTATTGCCGCTCTGGCCGCCGAAGCCGCCGCCCACGCTCGCCATGAACGTGTCCACGTTGGGATCCTTGCGGATGATGTCGGCTACCGCCTGCTGGTAGTCCTTCATCTTGTAAAACGAGGTGCCCTGCGCCGCCAGCAGCTGGAGGTTGATCTGGTCGATATCCTGGTCCGGAATGAACCCCTTCGGAACCTTGTCGAACATGTACAGCGTCAGCCCCACCACGGCGAAGAACACCGCCGCCATCACCGGGCGATACTTCAGGACCCGCTGGAGGGTCCACCGGTAGACGTTCAACTGCTTGGTGAAGAACCACTCCGTCGTCCGGTACAGAAAGTTATGTTTCTTGTGCGGATCGTGCGGCCGCAGGAACCGGCTGCACAGCATGGGCGTCAGCGTGATCGACACCACGCCGGAGATCAGAATCGCCACCGTAATGGTCACCGCGAATTCGCGGAACAGGCGCCCCAGGATTCCGCCCATGAACAGAATGGGAATGAACACCGCCGCCAGCGACACCGTCATCGAGACGATCGTGAAGCCAATCTCTTTCGATCCCTTCAATGCCGCTTCAAACGGCTGCTCCCCCAGCTCGATATGGCGCACAATATTCTCGAGCATCACGATCGCGTCGTCCACGATGAACCCGATGGCCAGAATCAGCGCCATCATCGACATGTTGTCGAGGCTGAATTCGAGCGTCGCCATCACCGCGAACGTTCCCAGAATCGTGAACGGCAGCGCCAGGCTGGGGATCGTCGTGGCCCACACGTTGCGGAGGAACACGAAGATCACCGACACCACCAGCACCAGCGTAATCAGCATGGTGAACTGAACATCTTCAAACGCGCGCCGGATGCTGACCGAGCGGTCTCCGCGAACCAGCAGCGTCAGCGACGGCGGAAGCTGGGCATTGAACAGCGGCAGCAGCGATCGCACGCGGTCGGTCACGTCGATCGTATTGGTACCCGGCTGCCGCATCACCATCAGCGTGACGGTGCGCTTGGGAGCCAGGTCTTTTCCGTCCGTGCCCTTCGTGTAAATCCAGGACGCCTGCTTGTCGTCCTGCACGCTGTCGATCACGTTGGCCACGTCCTGCAGATACACCGGACGCCCGCCGACGTAGGCCACCGTCAGATGCTTGAACTGCGCCGCGTTCATCAACTGGCCGTTCGCGTAGATGTTGTATTCCATCTTGGGCCCGTACAGCGTGCCCAGCGGCTCATTGATGTTCCACTGATTTAACGCCGTATCGATATCGTTCAGCCCGATGCGCTTCGCCGTCAGTTTGTCCGGATCGATCTGCACGCGCACCGCGTACTTCTGCTGCCCCTGCACCTGCACCTGGCTCACGCCGTTGATCATCGAGATTCTCGGCGCGATCTGCGTCTCGGCAAACTCGTCGATGGTCGACATCGGCAGCGTGTCGGAATACAGGCTCAGGAAGATAATCGGCTGCTCGGAAGGATTCTGCTTGCGGAACGACGGCGGCGCCGAAAGGCCCGCGGGCAGCAGCGGAGTCACCGCCGCGATCGCGCTCTGCACGTCCGTCGCGGCGCCCTCAATGTCGCGGTCCAGCGAGAATTGAAGGTTGATGCTGGTGGAGCCGGTGGAACTGCGCGAGGTCATCGAGTCCAGCCCGGCGATGCCAGTAAATTGCCGCTCCAGAACCGACGCCACCGAAGCCGACATGGTGTTCGGATCGGCGCCCGGAAGACTCGCGCTCACGCTGATAGTGGGATAGTCTACCGTGGGCAGGTCGCTGACCGGCATCAGCTTGTAGCCGATGACGCCGAACAAAGCGATCCCCGCCATCAGGAGGCTGGTGGCGATGGGCCGGCGGATGAAGATTTCCGAAAAATTCACGTGCCTACCCGATCAGCCGGTTTTGCCTCGGCCTTTGCCTCGCCCACGCCCGCCGCCGTCGCCGCCTCCATCGTCGCCGGATGTGCGGATCTGCACGCGGCTTCCTGGAGCTAAGCGAAGTTGCCCCTCGGTCACTACCGTTTCGCCTTCCTCCACGCCCTTCTCGATCACCAGATCCTGGTCCACCCGCGGCCCCGTCACGACATTCCGAGCCGACACAGTCTTGTCGTCGTTGACGATGTAAATGAAGGTCCCATCCTGCCCGCTCTGGACCGCTTGATTCGGAACTACCAGCGCATTCGGCCGCACGGTCAGACGAAGCACTACGTTGACATATTGTCCCGGCCACAGCTTATGGTCGGTATTCGGAAACGTCCCTTTCAGCTTGATGGTCCCGGTGGTCATATCTACGTTGTTGTCCACGAACGTGAGCGCCCCGACCTCAGTCGCGTCCCCCGCCTGATTCTTCGCCACAACCTGCAGGCTGCCTTGCGCCATGTATCGCTTGATGTCGCTCAGATTCGCTTCGGGAACCGCGAAGGTCACGTAAATCGGCTCGATCTGAGTAATCGTATCCAAGGCCGTCTGGTTCGCCGATACCACGTTGCCTAGTTTTACCGTCAAGTTGCCGGTTTTTCCATCAATCGGAGAATAAATCGTGGTGTAACTGAGCTGTACCTTGGCATTCGAAATCATGGCGTCGTCAGATGCCATTTGCGCTTTTGAGCTTTCGATCGCGGCCTTGTCGGCTAAAACGGACTGCGCCAGGGTGTCGGCGTTGGTCCGGTACTGGTCGCCCTGTTCCTTGGAAACAATGCCTTCGTCGAACAGCTTGCCATAGCGCTCCGCTTCGATGCGCGCGTATTTCTCGGATGCGACGTCGCGCGCCAAGTTCGCTTCCGCCTGTCCCAGCAGAGCCTTGTCGCGCGCCAGATTGGCGATATTCTGTTGCAGCGCCGCTTCGAGCGGACGCGGATCGATGACGAATAGCTTCTGCCCCTTCTTCACCAGATCGCCTTCGCTGAACGCGACCTCGGTTAGCTGTCCGCCTACCTGCGGGATGATCGTAATGGTCGCATACGCTTCGACGTTGCCGACCACCGTGACTTCAATCGGCACATCCCTTTGCGATACCTTCGCCACCACTACCGGCGCCGGACCGCCGCCGTCGAAACTCCTGCGGCCGCCGCCCTTGCCTTTGCCGCCGCCTTTGCCGCCGCCGGAAGAATCCGCTCCGACCGTTGTCGAGCCAGCGCAGCCATGCAACATCAGCAAGGCCGCCACAAAACCTACGAAAATGGCCCCAATCTTCGTACGGTCGCGGGTTTGGAAAGTAGCTTTCACGAGTAGGTTACTAGTATACTTCGGGCGGGCTTGGAGTGGAGTTGTTACCCCGCCCGTCTTACCTTAATGGGCGTAGACCGATGCCGCGAGGTTACTGATTTACAGGCGTTTGTCGGTCCGATTCGTATGCCTTTCGGCAGTATTTTGGCGCGAGTTCCCCGCGTCCGTGCCATACTGGTAGTTTCCACCCGGAGCTGTAGTGCTTCCCGGCGCTCCTGCGTTTCAAAATATGTCGATTTAAGGATGGGAAAGTCCATTAAAGTCATGGGCCCACGGCCAGTTATCATTGCCATCGACGGCCCGGCCGGAGCCGGGAAGAGCACCATTGCCCGCTCCTTGGCGCAGCGCCTCGGCTACACTTACATTGACACCGGCGCGATGTATCGCGCGGTAGCCTTGTGGGCCCTCCGCGCCCACATCGATCCCGACGATCTTCATCGGCTGGAACAACTTGCCCGCGAAGCCCGGATCCAGTTCGACGGCGACACGGTTCGGCTAAACGGCGAGGACGTTACCGCCGCCATTCGCGAGCCGGGTGTTTCCGATGCTGCCTCTAAAGTATCGATCGCGCCAGGAGTCCGCCGTGCAATGCGGGAAGAACAGCGCCGCATCGGAAGCCATTGTTCCGTAGTCATGGAAGGCCGGGATATCGGCACGGTCGTGTTTCCCGAAGCGCAGGTCAAAATCTATCTGGACGCCGATCCAGAAATTCGCGCCAACCGGCGCGCTAAAGAAACCGGGGGGGCGGTCGATCAAATCGCTCAGGAAATCGCGGATCGAGACCGCCGCGACCGTTCCCGCACGGAAGCCCCGCTGACCCAGGCTCCCGATGCCGAATATCTGGATACCACGCATTTGACCCAAGCGGAGGTGGAGGAAGCAATATTGAAAATCATCCGCCGGAGGATATCGAACTGAAATGTCTGACCTTCTTGTGATGAAATTCGGCGGTACCAGTATGGGCTCAGCGGAGCGCATCAAGGTAGCCGCCCAAATCTCGGCGGAACAGCACGCCCATCGACCGGTGGTGGCTGTGGTCTCGGCGATGTCCAAGGTCACCGATCTTCTGCTCGATTCGTTAAGGAAGGCCGAAGCCGGCGACCGCGCGGATCTCGACGCGAATCTCAAAGTCCTCAATACACGCCATTTCGAGTGCTGCCGAGAACTCATTCCAACTTCCCGCCAGCAAGCCGCGCTGGCCGGCGTGCATGCCCTGATCGCCGAGTTTTCGCGTATCGCGACTGGCGTCATGATGCTCGGCGAGCGCCCGCCCCGGTCTATCGATGAAGCCATCGCCATCGGCGAGCGGCTGTCCGCCTTTCTGATGGCCGAATATCTCGAATCTCAAGGGATCCGCGCCGCCGCGGTCAGCGGAGCCGACGTGATCGCCACGGACGCCGTTTTTGGCAACGCAACACCTCTGATGGATCAGACGCGCGACCGCACCGCGCGGGTCATCCGGCCCTTGCTCGACCAGCACATACTTCCAGTCGTGACCGGCTTCAACGGATCCACGCTTGACGGCCGTCCGACTACGCTGGGACGCGGCGGCTCCGATTTTTCCGCCTCGATACTGGCCGCCGCTCTCGACGCATCCGAGCTGTGGATCTGGACCGACGTCGACGGCATCATGACTGGAGATCCCCGCTTGGTGGCGGACGCGCGTGTGCTCGACGAAGTGACTTACAACGAAGCCGCCGAGCTCGCCTATAACGGCGCCAAAGTATTGCATCCACGCACACTTGCACCCCTGGTCGAGCGTCAAATCCCGGTAATCAGCAAGAATAGTTTTGCGAGGGAAAAGCCCGGCACCCGCATCGTTTCGCGCCTTCAGAGCGCGCGCGGCCCACACGCCGTCACTTCCATGACCGATGTAGCGCTGGTTTCCATCGAGCCCGCCAACTCCGTTCTCAGCGGCACCAAGGTGATGGCGCGGGCGCTGGAGGCGCTGGCGCGCGCGAACGTCGAAGTTCTGGCCATCACCAGCTCCAGCTATCGCCAGAATTTCTGTTTCCTGGTCCGCCAAGGCGAACTGGAGCGCGTCACAGAGAACCTGGAAGAGAGCCTGTCGCTCGAATTCGCACACGGCTATCTGAAGCCGGTGGAAGTGGACCGAAACGTAGGCCTTCTTGCCGTGGTCGGCGAGGGGATGCGCGGAACGCCCGGTCTAGCCGGGCGCATCTTCACCGCGATCTCCAAGCAGAACGTAAACATCATCGCCATCGCCCAAGGTTCGAGCGAGCTGACCATCGCCGTCGTGGTCCGTCGCGATGGCCTGGAGCGGGCCGTCCGCGCCATTCACGAAGAATGCGGCTTAGCCGCAGCTATCTAATGTTTTAGACGGCTGCACGCCGTGATCGCTCCGGTTGGATCGATCGCCGAATTGCCTTCAATAATCTCGACGATTTTCCCGTCCATATCGATCACGAACGTGGTACGGTTGGCCAGAAACGATTTTTCGCCCAATACGCCGTACTGCTTCATGACTTCACGCTTGTAGTCCGAGAGCATGGGGAAGTCCGCGTTCAGCTCTTTGGACCAATGATTGAGGGTCGCTATGAAATCTCCACTGACGGCCAGAACCTGTGAATCCGCTTCCTTAATTTTGCCAATACCAGACTGGTAGGCGGTGAGTTCGCGCGTTCAACCACCGGTGAACGCGGCTGGGAAGAAGGCCAGAATCACGTTCTTCTTGCCGCGATAATCGGAAAGCTTCACGTCTTTATTGTTGGTATCTTTGAGCGTGAAGTCGGGTGCTTCATCGCCCACTTTGAGTTGTGTATGCTGCGCCGGCGGCTGCTGTGCGACCAGCGCGGTCGCGGTCAGGGCTGCGGCAACCAGAAAGCTGAAGGGTTTCATAGTGACCTCTCTTACAGATGTTACATTAGCCAAGTGAAACTTGCCCGGCGCCTGGGGCTGTTCGACGCGACCATGCTGGTGATGGGCGGAATCGTCGGGTCGGGAATTTTCATAAATCCGTATGTAGTGGCGCAGCAGGTCCACACGCCGTTTCTGATTCTGGGCGCGTGGGTCGCCGGAGGCGTGGTGGCGCTGGCGGGCGCTCTCGTATATGCGGAACTGGCCGCCCGACGTCCTGAAGTCGGCGGCCAGTACGCGTATCTGCGCGATGCGTTTCATCCTTCTGTCGCGTTCGTGTACGGATGGACTCTTCTGCTGGTGACGCAGACCGGAGGCATGGCCGCGGTGGCGGTGACGTTCGCCCGATATTTACTGGAAATTACACGAGTGCCTGTTGCCGATGCCTCGATCGCCGCGGCAGCACTGGCTGCGCTGACCATCGTCAACTGCCTGGGTGTCCGCTTCGGTTCGAACGTGCAGAGCACGCTCATGGTTTTGAAGATTGTCGCGATTGGCGCACTCGTGGGTGTAGGAGTGTTCCTTGCACGGCCGGTCGCGTCAACCCATGCGCTTCTGAATCATCCCGTGTCAGTCGTCTCTTTCGGCGCGGCGATGACACCTGTTCTGTTCGCCTACGGCGGCTGGCAAACCACGAGCTTTGTTGCCGGGGAAATGAAACATTCGCAGCGAGATCTTCCTCGCGCGCTGGTGATCGGCGTGATCGGAGTGGTCGTGTTGTATCTCTCGGTAACGTCCGTGTATGTGCGCGCGCTGGGCGCGACTGGGTTGGCTGACACCCACACTCCCGCTTCCGCAGTCATGCGAGCCGCGATGGGCGACGCCGGAGGGCGCTTTATCGCCATCGGCATCGCGGTTTCGACCCTGGGGTTCCTGAGCCAGGGAATGCTCACGGCGCCGCGCGTGTATTTCGCGATGGCTGAAGATGGGGTTTTCTTCCGCAGCGTGGCGTGGGTTTCGCCGCGCACCGCCGCGCCAGTGGTCGCGATCGCACTGCAAGGCGCGGTCGCGACGATCATCGCGATTTCCGGGCGATACGAGCAAATCTTAAACTACGTGGTATCGGTGGACTTTATTTTATTCGGAATGACGGGGATCTCGCTCATCGTGTTTCGCCTCCGCACACCTGATTCATCGGGTTTTCGGACCCCGGGACATCCGTTTACTACGGCCGGATTCGTCCTCGCGTGTTTCCTGGTGGTGGCAAGCACGATTTACAAATATCCCGCCAACAGCGCCATCGGGTTGGGAATTCTGCTAACCGGCGTCCCGGTCTACTTTCTTTGGAGGAAAAAGACTTGAGTTCGCAATATATGCCGTGGGCCAAGCTGCGTTCGCACGCGCAGTTCAATCTGGCGACCAGCGGAGTGGCTCATTGGAAGCTCCGTGACCTGCCCATCAAGATTGAGGACCTGGAAATCAGCGGGCTCAGCAAGTATGGATTTGAGCCGCTGCAACGAGCTCTGGCGAAGCACTGCGGCGTCACAGAGGATCGCATCGTGGCCGCTACCGGAACGTCGATGGCGAACTACCTGACGCTGGCCACGTTGTTGAAGCCGGGCGACGAAGTTTTGATCGAGGAGCCGACGTATGAGCTACTGCTCGCGGTCGCAAAGCATATCGGAGCCACGATTTCCCGCTTCCCGCGCACGCATGAATCGGGATTCGCGCTCGACCCTCAGGCGATCAAGCGCGCGGTTACGCCGAGGACGAAGCTAATCGTCATCGCGAATCTGCATAATCCGTCGAGCGCGCTGGCTGACGAGGCGACCATTCGCGCCATCGGCGAGATTGGCCCGCGCGTTTTGGTCGACGAGGTTTACCTGGATGCCGCTTTCGAGCGTGCGCCGAGGTCGGCTGCGCTGCTGGGCGATCAGTTCGTGGTCACTTCGAGCCTGACCAAAGTTTACGGGCTTAGCGGTCTCCGCTGCGGCTGGATCATCGCGGAGCCGGAACTGGCGCGCGCGATGTGGAGACTGAACGATCTGTTGGGAGTCATCCCAGCGCACATGGCGGAACTGGCGAGCGTCATCGCATTCGGCGAGCTGCCGCGGATTCTGGCCAACGTTCGGGAGCGTCTGGATAAGAATCGCGCGGCACTGCATCGCTTCTTCGACAGCCGTGCCGACCTGGAGGCACCCCGGTTTCCGTTCGGAACCACCGCGTTTCCGAAATTGTTGCGTGGGAGCGTCGCGAGCCTGTGCGAACGGCTGCGCAACAAATACAATACGACGGTGGTGCCGGGCGAATTCTTCGAAATGCCCGACCATTTCCGGATCGGCATTGGGGGCGATCTGGAGCCACTCGAGGAAGGCCTGCGGCGCCTGGGAGCGGCTCTGGACGATATGATGGAAAGCTAAATGCCACGCTGCATTGCCTTTTTCCTGGCCGTACTGTTGGCGCCCGCGGCCGATCTGGTTCTTCGTAAAGGGAAGATCGTGACGCTCGATGACGCCGCACCGCAGGTGCAGGCGATCGCGATCACGCACGGGAAAATTGTCGCGGTAGGAACCGATGCGCAGATCGCGGCGCAAATTCAGCCGTCGACCAGAGTGATCGACCTCGGCGGGAAGCTTGCCATTCCGGGATTCATCGAGGGTCACGGCCATTTCACCGGCGTCGGCCAGATGAAGATGAATCTGAATCTGCGCGACGCCAAAAGCTGGGATCAGATCGTCGCAATGGTGGCGGCCGCGGCGCGGGAAGCCAAGCCGGGCGAGTGGATCGTGGGGCGCGGCTGGCATCAGGAAAAGTGGGACGTGAAGCCGACTCCCAACGTCAATGGGTTTCCCATTCACGACGCACTGAGCAAGGCTTCGCCTAACAATCCAGTGATGCTCACGCACGCAAGCGGGCACGCGATCTTTGCCAACGCGGCCGCGATGAAGGCCGCGGGCATCACGCGCGATACGCCGAATCCGCCGGGCGGCGACATCATGAAGGATGCTTCGGGCAATCCGATCGGGTTGATGAATGAGCGGGCCCAGCAACTGATTAATGAGGCTCATAGCCGTGACCTTGCCCGGCTCACTCCCGCCGCACGCGACGCGATCGCTCAAAAAGAGATCGATCTGGCTTCGGAAGAAGCCTTGTCCAAGGGAATTACGACGTTTCAAGACGCCGGCTCGCCCGCGGACGTAATCGAGCGATTCAAGCGGCGTGCCGCTAGCGGGACGCTCCTCCTGCGCCTGTGGGTGATGCTGCGCGAGCCCAACGATCAAATCCTCCGCGACATCGAGCGCGTTCACATGATCGGTTTCGGCGACGATCATCTGACCGTGCGGGCGATTAAACGGCAGATCGATGGAGCACTCGGCACGCGCGGCGCGTGGCTGCTGGCGCCGTATTCGGATTTGCCGTCGACCAGCGGCAGCGTCACCGAGCCAGTAGCGGACATTGAGAAGACCGCGCAGATCGCCATCGCGCACGATTTTCAGTTGTGCGTCCACGCGATTGGAGACCGCGCGAATCGCGAAGTTTTGGATATTTATCAGCGCACCTTCGCAGCGCATCCGGAGAAGACCGACCTTCGCTGGCGCATCGAGCATGCGCAACACCTTGACCCGTTGGATATTCCACGTTTCGCAAAGCTCGGCGTGATCGCGTCGATGCAGGCGGTGCACTGTACTTCGGATGGTCCCATGGTGATTCCACGATTGGGCGAAAAGCGCGCTGCCGAAGGCGCGTATGTGTGGCGCAGCCTGATGAATGCAGGCGCGCATGTCACCAACGGCACCGATGCGCCGGTGGAAGACGTCAGCCCCATCGCCAATTTTTATGCGGCGGTAACGCGGAAGATGAAAAATGGCCAGGCTTTCTATCCCGCACAGAAGCTGACGCGGATGGAAGCACTGCGTTCCTACACGGTGGAAAACGCGTATGCGGCGTTTGAGGAAAAGATCAAAGGCCGGCTGAAACCGGGAATGCTGGGCGATATCACCGTGCTTTCGAAGGACATTCTCACCATCGCTGAAGACGACATTCTGAAAACCGAGGTCGAGTACACGATCGTCGGCGGGAAAGTTGCCTACCAGAGAACGAAATGACGATCGATCGGGATTTTCTGTTCGCGACGCTCGCGGACCTGATTCGGATTAACTCGATCAATCCGACGCTCGCAGCGGGCGGCCAGGGTGAAGCCGAGATCAGCGATTACGTATCGCGCGCGCTTACGGCGATGGGCCTCGAGGTACGCAGATTCGAGCCGGAACCGGGCCGGATCAGCGTCACGGGCACTCTGCGCGGATCGGGCGGCGGGAAAAGCCTGATGTTCAACGCTCATTACGATACGGTGGGCGTCGAGGGCATGGACGATCCGTTTTCGGCGGCGGTCCGCGACGGAAAAATGTTCGGCCGAGGCAGCTACGACATGAAGGGAAGCCTGGCCGCGCAGATGGCGGCGATGAAGGCGCTGGTCGATTCTTCGACGAAGCTGCGCGGCGATGTGATGTTCGCGGCGGTCGCCGACGAAGAGTATGGAAGCCTGGGCACGGCCGATCTGATTCGTCACGTGAAGACCGACGCGGCCATCGTCACCGAGCCGACGGCCGTTCGAATTTGCCTGGCGCACAAGGGTTACCTGTGGATCGACGTCGAGACCAAAGGCCGCGCGGCGCATGGCAGCCGGTTCGAGCAAGGCATCGACGCGAACATGCGCATGGGCCGGTTTTTGGCCGAGCTCGAAAAACTGGAGCGCGATCTGCGTGCGCGGACTCCGCATCCGCTGGTGGGTCCGCCGTCGCTGCACGCGGCGATGCTTCACGGCGGCGGCGGCTTAAGCACCTACGCGTCTTCCTGCAAATTGCAGATCGAGAGGCGCACCGTCCCTGGGGAGACAGAGGCGCAGGCGGTCGGCGAATTGCAGCAGATTGTGGACAGGCTGATGGCGGCGGATCCGTCGTTTCAGGCCACGTTGCGGGCGTTTTTCGTGCGCGAACCATTTGAGGTCGCGAAAGACGCAGGTATAGTGCAGGCGCTGGATCGAGCGTTGAGAAACGCATTAGGACGTGCACCGGAGTACATGGGCGATACGCCGTGGATGGACGCGGCGCTGCTTCAGTCGGCGGGAATCGAAACCGTGGTGATGGGCCCGGGCGGCGGCGGAGCGCATGCTGCGGTCGAGTGGGTAGAGATGGAATCGGTCGTGCAGATGGCGTCGATTCTGGCTGAGGCGGCCCTTGACTACTGCGCATAGCGGCCTGGCTGCGCTGATCGCGGAAGCGGCGGATTACTTGCGCGGGCGGATCCGGCGCACTCCCGTCGAGCCGTCGCCGGGGCTTTCGAAGATGCTCGGCGTGCCGGTGTGGCTGAAGCTCGAATCGATGCAGTTGACCGGGTCGTTCAAGATTCGTGGCGCTCTGTTTCGAATCTCCAAGCTAACCGAAAGAGAGCGGCGCGATGGCGTGGTCACCTGCTCAGCGGGCAATCACGGGAAAGCGGTCGCTTACGCGGCGCGCGAGGCGGGTGTGCGGGCGACAATATGCGTGCCTCGGTCGGTGGACCGGTCGAAGCTTGAAGCCATGATCGCGCTGGGCGCGGACGTTCGGGTGTCGGAGTTCGACGGATACGACGACACGGAGGATTGGGCGCGCTCGATGGCTGCGGCCGATGGCCGGACATTCCTTTCAGCGTTCGACGATTACGCTGTGATGGCGGCGAACGGCGGGACTGTCGCGATGGAAGTAATAGAGGACGTGCCTTCCGCGCGCGCGTTCATCTTGCCTGTGGGTGGCGGAGGTTTGTCGAGCGGGTTTGCGTTTCACGTAAAGCAGAAGGGTGCGACCGTCGTTGGATGCCAGCACGCGTTGTCGCCGGCATTGAAAATGTCACTCGACGCGGGCCGGGCGATTACGAAACTTCCCGCGGCAGAGACCAGGGCGGGCGGGGTCGAAGGAGGCATAGGCGCGCTGGCGTTCGGAGTGCTCGGGCCGCTGGTCGATCGGGTCGCGCTGGTCACGGAAGATGAGATCCTGGAAGGCGTGCGCTGGATGCTCGCGAATCATCAATACCTGATTGAGCCGACTGCGGCCGTCGCCGTCGCCGCGTGCTTGACCGGGAAAATCGGAACTCTGACCGAGCCCGCAGTCGTGGTCATCTCGGGGCGAAATGTGAGCGCCGAAAGCGTGAAGAAAATCCTGTGCAGTTCCTGACGCTGGAGCAAATCCGTCCGCGAATTCACGATCTGGCGGTGATCGATCGTATGCGCGAGGCCCTGATCGCGCAGGCGCGCGGCGAGTGCGACACGCCCATGCCTATGCACTTGAATATCGACGGCAATGAGGTGCATATGAAGTCGAGCTACCGGCGCGGAGGGAAGTATTTCGTTCTGAAAATGGCAGCGACGTTTCACGGCGCAAGCAATGGAATGATGCTGCTCGCGTCGGCCGACACCGGAGAGCCAGTGGCATATCTGGCCGACGAGGGTCACCTGACTGACGTGCGTACGGCCGCGGTTTCGGCGATGGTGGCACGCGCGCTGGGACGTACGGATCGCAGCATCGGGATTCTGGGCAGCGGCATTCAGGCTAGATTGACGGCGCGTTTTCATGCGTCGGTTCTGCCGCTGAATCGAATCTATCTGTGGGGCCGGACGCAGGATCGCGTCCAGCGCTGCGCGGAGGAGATTCGGCAATTGGTGCCGAAGGTCGAAGTGATGAGCTCGCCCTCGGCGGTCGCGGCGGCGACCCGGCTGATCATGACCTGCACGGCATCGCGCGAACCGCTGCTGCTGGTCACCGACATCGAGCCAGGGACGCACATTTCCGCCGTCGGTGCGGATTCGCCCGGAAAACAGGAACTGGATCCGGAGATTTTGCGCGGCGCATCGTTATTGCTGGTGGATTCTCTGGCGCAATGCGAGCAGCTTGGCGAGTTGCAACACGCGCCCGATCAGTGCCCGCGGGCCGTTGAAATTGGAAAATTTCTTGAAAAGCCTTACACCGCCGAAAGCTCGGTTGCCGATCTGACCGGGCTAGGCGTGGAGGACCTCTATATAGCGGAGTCAATTTATGAAAATTGAAACCTTTGAAATGGAGCGGATGCAGTCGACATGGGAGAACCTGGTCGAATACGATTTGAGCGAAAGCGGGGTGCGGCCGCTTTCTCTGCGCGAGCTGATGGAGATGGGATTCGATCTGGAAAGCTTTCTCGACGTGCCGCTCGGCTACAGCCAGAGCAACGGCACGCGGGAGCTGCGCGAGCGGCTCGCGCAGATTTATCCCGGTGCGACCGTAGATCACATTGAAGTGACCAACGGAACTTCGGAGGCGAATTACCTGGTGACGCTCAGCCAGATTCGATCCGGCGACGGGTTCGCGTTTGAAGCCCCGAATTATATGCAGCTCTGGGGCGTGCCGCGCAGCCTGGGCGCGCAGGTGCGTACGTTCCGCCTTCGCCCGGAAGCCTGCTGGGAGCCAGATTGGGTCGATTTTGAGCGCGCCGTGAACAGCGGAACTCGGCTGGTTTATGTCTCGAATCCCAATAATCCCACCGGTTCGGTGCTATCCGACGACGCCATGAAGCGCATTGTCA
>Ga0209517_10006492_pt1 | contig 14444 bp, 8 predicted proteins | sample PeaSoiMetSII2010_FD_187695 | JGI IMG/M metagenome (GOLD analysis project Ga0209517, IMG submission 187695) | Peat soil microbial communities from Weissenstadt, Germany - SII-2010 (SPAdes) (version 2) | ecosystem: Environmental > Terrestrial > Soil > Wetlands > Peat | place: Germany: Weissenstadt... | reverse complement strand
CAGAAGGTCCGCCCCTGAGGTATCGACCGCGGTGCCGTCCTGCCCCGAACGACTGGGCCCCGAACGACTGGACCCCGAATGACTGGACCCCGAACGACCGAGCCACAGGGCCAGCGGGTCGGAGTTCAGCGTGTCACGCAGCCGGGTCAGCTTGCTCTGGACCGCGGCCAGGTCGCCGGTCAGCGCCTCGTCCCCGAGCGTCGCGGCCAGCGACGTCACCCGGGCCAACTCGGCGCCGGCCGCGTCCAGGCGGCCCGCGACCTCGGTCCACACGTGCTCCGCGGCGGCGACCACCTCGGTCACGGCGGCGAACGCGCCGCGCATCCGGGCCACCGCCGTGGCCAAGGTCAGGTCCTCGCGGCCCGAGTCGGCTAGATCGCGGCCGGCCAGCGGGGCGGGACCCGAGGCCAGCTGTACCGAGCGCCCGGTGAGCAGCGCGGTGAGCGCCGCAAGCTCCCTGGTGCCGAGGTGCCTGGCGGCCGCCTCGGCAGCCTGGTCGACCACGGCCGAGTAGGCCGAGTAGACCTGCCAGAGGGTGGCCAGCGTGGCCGCGGTCGCGTCCCAGCGCCGTTTGGTGTCCCCGGTGAGCTCGGCCCCGGCCAGTAGCTGCTTGCCGAAGCTGGAGTCCAGCTCGAGCAGGTTGGCCTGGATGGCGTCACGCTCGGCGACCGCGGCCGTGACCGCAGCACCGGCCTGGTCCCTGGTCAGCATCGGCACGGTCATCGGTACTCCGCCAGGCACCTGATCCTGAGCCGACCTGCCATACCGCTCCAAGTCATCGGAACCGACGAACCATGACGGTTACTATTTTGCCCGCAGTCCAGAGCGCCCGTGCCCCCGCCGGGTTCGCTGTCATGACCAGGTCTTCGGCCGGATCGCGTTGGCCATGTCGACCAGCTCGATCCGGCGGCTGCGGTCCGACGTCAGCCGGGCCAGCGCCCGGTAGCTGCGTTCCAGGCCGAAGCGCAGCGCGCGCTCGTTCGGTTCGCAGCCGAGGATGAGACCGTCGGCGGACGTGTGCCGGCCGGAAGCGGGGGTCGGCCCGGAGTTGGCCCAGCCGAGCGCGGCGCGCAGGATCTCCACGGTGAGCTGCTGGCGGCGCGCCTCGTCCAGGGGCAGTCGGCCCAAGCGGCCATCAGCCTGCCGCAAGTCGTCGCCGTTCACGCCGGGCGACACCAGGATCCGGACGGCGGCGATCTGCGCCGCAGCATGATGGCTGGATGTCTCGGGCACCGCCGCGAGCGCCGCGATGGCGCCTGGCCGGTCGCCCGCCGCCAGGCAGGCTCGTGCCAGGCCGAACGCCGCGCTGATGCAGGACCGGTCCACCGTCCAGACAAGCCGGAAATACTGGCCGGCCGACGCGGTGTCCCCCGCGGCCTCGGCCGCGAAGGCCAGCGCGAGCTTTGGCGCGAGCTCACCGGGAAGCTCGTCATACACCACGTTGAATGCGTTGCGCGCGACGGTGGCACCGTCTGCGGTGCCCGTAGCGCCTGCGTCGCCGACCGCGAGCCAGCGCAGGCCGTCGGTCCAGGCGATCCGCCAGTCGGACGGGTCCTCGGCGGCCAGTTCGGACAGCGTGACACCGGCCCCGTCATAGTCGCCGACGTCGAGCTGGGCCCGCGCCAGCGCCAGGCGTGTCTCGGCGGACGTGGTCACCTCGGCCGGTACGGACGGGTCGCCCGAGACCGCCCGGGACAGCGCGGCCACTCGCTGGCCGGAATCGAGCCCGGCGAACGTGGCCAGGTAGCCGGCGGCGGGATCGGCCCGGTCCACCTGCGGCATCGGCATTCCCGCGATGATCTCCGCGGCACTCGGCGCGGCCAGGGCAGCCCCCGCGGCGTCGTCCCCGGTCCCGATCGCCTGGAGTTCGGGGCTGAACACAGTCGAGAACGCCGGCCTAGGCGTCCCGTCCGCCACGGCGAGCACCTCGCGCAGCACGCCGGTGAGCTGTTCGGCCATCTCCCCCGCGGAGCCGAAGCGGCGGTCAGGATCAGCATCGGTGGCCCGGCGCAGCAGCCGGACGAACGACTCCTGCTGCTCGAGCAGCGGCACGCCGTCCGGGAAGGTGAACTTATACGAGCTCTGGTAGCCCTTGAACTCGAAGGTGAGCACGGCCAGCGCCCGCGCGACCGTGAACAGGTCCGACGAAACCGACGGCCCGTCGGTCCCGATCTCGGGCGCCTGGTACCCGACGGTCCCGTAGATGGGCCCGTCGCCGTCGATCCCGCGCACCCCGCCCATATCGATGAGCTTGAGCTGCTCCTCGGTCTGAATGACGTTATCCGGCTTGAAATCGCAGTACACCAGGCCACGGTCATGCAGGTACCCCAGGGCCGGCAGCACCTCGATCGCGTACGCGATCGCGTGCGCCACCGGCACCGAACCGCCAGCGGCCCGCGCATCCTGCAGAATCTGCTTGAGCGACTTACCGCCCACGTACTCCATCACGATGTACCCGGCCGACTCCCCCGTGCGCCGGTCCGCGTGCTGGACGAAGTTATAGATCCTGACGATATTCGGGTGCTCTACCTGGGCCAGGAACTGGCGCTCGGCGACCGCGGCCGCCATGGCGTCCGCGTCCCCCGTGTTCAGCAGGCCCTTGAGCACTACCCAGCGGTCGCTGACGTTGCGGTCCCGGGCCAGGTAGATCCAGCCGAGGCCGCCGAAGGCGAGGCAGCCGAGCACCTCGTACTGCCCGGCCACCAGTTCGCCCGGCTCCAGCTTCGGGCTGAACGAGAAACGGGTGCCACAGTTCCGGCAGAACCCTTCCGTAAGCCCCGCCCGGCCGTCCCGGCCGCGCCCGACCGGCTGCTCGCAGCCCGCACAAAAGCGCCGGTTCTCCGGCACCTGCGGGTTGGCAAGCATGGCGCTGGCCGGGTCACGGTAGGGCACTGGCGGGATCTCGACCAGTCCCGCCCCGAGCCGACCGCGTGCCGACCGGCCACTGGTCCGCCGGGAACCCCGGGTGCCCGATGTCCGGCGGCTGACCGCCGACCCGGATCCCGCTGACGACGACCCAGTTGGCCCGGACGCCGACCCAGCCGACACGGACGCCGACCCGGATGGGGCGGACGCCGACCCGGATGGGGCGGCTGTCCCGGCCGGAGCGGCGGCCGGGACCGGAGCGGCGGCTAGGCCGCAGACGTTGCAGTAGCCGTCCTCAATCGTGCCGCCGCAGCTCGTGCACGTGCTCATCGCCGCCATGCTCCCCTCGTTAGCCCCGCCATCGGTCAGCCCCCGTATTGCGCTGGCGGCGGGGCGGGAACCGGAGTGCCGATCCAGTGCGCGTAGCTGGCCGCCCACTGGCCGTTCGTCCGCAGCTGCTGCAGGACCGCGTTCACGAAGCGGACGAAATCCGGGTGCTGCTTGGAGATGGCCAGGCCATAGGGCTCGTCGGTGAGCCGCGGCCCGATCAGCTTGGTCCACGGGTCTTGCGCGGCGAGCCCGTCCAGGATCGAATCGTCGGTGGAGATCGCGGCCACGTCGCCCTGCTGCAGCAGCACCAGGCAATCGGTCCAGTAAGGCACGGCGACCGGAATGGCCCTGGCCGCGGCGATGACGATGAGCGAGTCGGACCCGCTGGTCGCGCAGACCCTCTGGCCGCGCAGGCCGGCCAGGCTGGTCGCCGTAGAGTTCTTCAGCACCAGGACCCGCTGGGCCGCGTCGAAGTAGACGCTGGAGAAGTCGACCTGTTGCAGCCGGGCGCAGGTGATCGTCATCGTGTGCGCCACGATGTCCACGGCGCCGGAGGTGATGTCGGGGATCCGCTGCGCGTCGGAGATCGCCTTGTACACGACCTTGTCCGGGTTGCCGAAGATGGCCTTGGCCACCGCCCGGATCATGTCGATGTCGAAGCCCTCGATCTGCCCGTTGAGCGGGTTGAGGAAGCCGAAGTGGTAGGTGCTCTGGTCCACCCCCGCGATGAGGTGGCCGCGGGCGCGGATCTTCGCCATGAACGAGCCGGATGTCACCTGCGGCGGGCCCGACGGACTCAGGCTGCTCGCATGCGGATTGCAGCTGGCCGCGCCCGCGGTGCGGACGGTACTCCCGGTGCGGGCGCTGGTCGCGACGCTGAGCGCGGCGGGGTAGCCTGGCGCGGCCGCCGCCGCGGCGGCGCCCAGCACGAGCGCAAACGTCGCGAGCATCACCGGCAGCGCGCGCCGCCAGGGTCCCCGGAGTCGCCGGGGCCGCGCGTTCACCGGTACTCCGCGAGCCGACGGCTGAGCCCCCAGGCGCAGCCTGCCACCATCACCAGCGATGCCACGATCATGCCCGCGGCGAGGCCGGTGAACGCGTCCCGGCCGCCGCGGGCGCTGGACGCGAAGACGGCCTGGTGGGCGTTGATCCCGTCGCTGAGGGCCGCCGACAGCTGGGCGAAGCTGGTGGCGGAGCCGCCGGTCAGTGCCGATGTGACCGCCGCGGAGTGGTTCCCGCCGTCGTCCTGCGCGCGCAGCGCCGCATGCGCCCGGTACCAGGCCTGGGCATCGGCCGCGACAGAATCTCCGTTGGCCGCCGACGCCCGTATCGCGGCAAGCAGCGTGCCGGGCCCCGGCCCGAGCAGCTTCTGCTGGGCCAGGAAGTCCTGCTGGTAGGAGTCGTCGCCGCTGTTGTCGATCAAGGTGAGGCTCTCATCCGCGTGTGCCTGAAGCGCCGCCACGTCCGCCCGGGCGAACGCCTGAGCCGGCGCGGAGCCCTGCTGCTGGGCGTGCAGCAGGTCGGCCCGGCCCACGGCGAAGGCCCCGGCCAGCCACACCAGCGAGACCAGGCCAGCCAGGGCGGCCACGAGCAATCCGTAGTTGACCACCCGGTGGGTGTGCCGGGCCAGCCACCGCGACGAACGGTAGAGCAGGTAGCCGATGCCCAGGCCGATCACGACCGCGAGCACGACGAGCGGCAGCCCGGTCGCCTGCGCGCTGGCCGAGGTCAGCAGTCCGCTCTCACGGGTGTAGATGTCGCTGGCCGAAGGCAGCAGCGTCCCGCGCACCAACGCGGAGGCCTCCCTGAGGTAGGCCGCACCGAGCGGCAGGCCGAGCCGGTTGTCGGCCCGGGCCGTGCCCACCTCGTCAGTGTAGACCGGCAACTGCCCGGACAGGGTGGCCAGGTCGTCGCCGACGGCCGAGCCGGCCGCCGACGCCTGATTCGTCAGGTGGCCAGGCATCTGGGTCCGGGCGGCGGACGAACCCACCAGCGCGCTGGCCGCCTCGATCCGGATCGCGGCCTGGGTGATGTCGGCCTCGTAGCGCTGCCGGGCCGCGGCGGGCTCGAGCCCGCCCGCCAGGAACGCGTTCGCCGCGGTCGCGTCGGCGTCCGACAGGCTCTGGTAGATCTGCTCCGCGTCCAGGCTCAGCGGCTCGCTGACCGCGACCACGTCGGCGGCCGCCGAGGCGTGCTGATCGGCGGTCAGTGCGGCCAGCACGCCCCAGGCCAGGCTGAGCAGGACCAAGACGACGAGCAGCAGCCGGAACCTGGCGGGGGTGGTCGCAGTGTCCAGACGAGACCGCCACCAGGAGCGGCGCGCCGCCGGCGCGGGGGTCCGCTGTCCGGGCGAAACGCCGACGCTCGTTGTCATGGGCCGACCGCCAAAACCGCTCGTGCACCGGCATTCCGGTGCCGTCTGGATTAGTTAGTTAATACCAGAGGATGGGCAGTGGGCGGGATAGGCGCAGGCAGTTCGCTGATGGCCGCCAGGCTGCCGAGCGCCTGCTGGACTAGCCGCGGTGCACCGTGATGACAGTCCACGCGCCCAGGGTGATCCGGTCGCCCTCGTGCAGGGTGACCAGGTCCCCGGTCACGATCTTGCGGTTGTTGAGGAACGTGCCGTTGGCCGAGCCCGGATCGAGGACCGACCAGGTGCCGTCCGCGGCGGCGATCAGCATCGCATGCATGCGGCTGACGCCTGGGTCAACCGGCGGCTCAGCCAGGTCGATCTCCGGTTCGAGTTCGCGGGCTGCGCTCCTGCGCCCGATGCGCATTTGCTTGCCGACGAGCGGGATCCGCCGTTCGGAGACATGAGCCGGAAAAGGCACGTCCGAACCAGACCGGCCGCGCACTCCTGCCATCCTTTCGTAGTAGTCACGGTCGGGGGCAACCCGCACGGTCCAGGTGGCTGGGGTGATCGATGCTGTAGGTGCTGTGGGTGGGGCGGAGAAGGCCGGCGAGATGGTGGGCACATTAAGGTCTGGCGCGGACGGCGGGCGGGGACGGGTCAGCGGCGGCTCGGGCAGGGCCGTGGCTGCGGGCGGCGGCTCGAGCACGACCGCAGGCGGCGGTTCCAGCCGGACCTCGGGCGCGGGCGGCGACTCCAACCGGACCTCGGGCGCCGGCGGCGGCTCAGGCCGGGCCTCGGGCGCGGGGGATGGTTCAGGCCGGACCTCGGGCGCGGGCGGCGTCTCGACGGGAGCCGGGAATGAGAATGACGGTTCAGGACGGGCCGGAGGGGCCGGTGCGAATAGCGATGCCAGCAGGTCCGTAACCGCGGACTCCGCTGGTGGTCCGGGCTCCTCCGGCCGGGCGGGCCGGACTGGCGGGGAGGACGACAGCCCGAACCGGCCGTCAGGGGCGGCAGGTGGCCCTGGACGGCTCCAGGAGGAAGGCGGAGGTTCCGGAGCATACCAGGAGGAAGGTGAAGGCTCCGGCGGGCTCCAGGAGGAACGTGAGGGTTCCGGTGGGCTCCAGGAGGAAGGTGATGGCTCCGAAGGACTCCACGAAGCAGGTGAAAGATCCGAGGCGCGCCACGGCGCAGGTGGCTGCTCCAGCCCGCGCCAGGGCGAGGACAGTGAATCGGGCTTTGAGATCGGCGGGAACAGCGATTCGGGTGGTCCGGCCGATGAGCCGGACGACGGGAACGCGTCTGCCGGCGGGACCAGAGTGGCAAACGGCCTTCGGGCACTGGGAACAGAACCGCACGCCTCACAGAACTGACCGGATACCGGCGCTCCGCAGCCCGGACAGGTTTCACCGCCTTTCACCGCGCCCGGCCCGGGCTCGTGGTGCTTCCCTAGCGCGCGACCCAGGCTAGGGGCGGGATTCCCGCCGATGCGAGTGCCGCAAACGTCACAATAGTCATCGCTAGCCGAGTCGTGACCCTCCGGACATGCCACCATCGCCTACCCGCCCTTTGACCCGCAGATTCCTTCAAGCCCCAATGTGGGCAGAATATGCGGTCTGCACGCATGACACTTGGTCTTTTGACCGACGCCGAAACGAAGGCTCAGGTGAGCGGACGGGCCGTAGGCGCGATCGGGGCTGGCAGGGCGGCCGATTCCCGGTCGCCGCACAGGTACCGGTCGACGGCCGCGGCAGCGCTGCGCCCCTCGGCGATGGCCCAGACGATCAGCGACTGGCCGCGGCCCATGTCCCCGGCCGCGAAAACGCCCGGCACCGAGGTCGCGTACGAGCCGTCGCGGGCGACGTTACCCCGCTGGTCGAACTCGACGCCGAGGTCGGCGAGCAACCCGGGCCGTTCGGCGCCGGTAAAGCCCATGGCCATCAGCACCAGGTCACAAGGCAGCTCGCGCTCGGTACCCGGCACCGGGTCGAACCCGGCCGCCTCGGCCAGCTGCAGCGCCCGCACCCGGCCCGCGGAATCGCCCAGGAACTCAAGCGTGGTCACCGCGTAGGTTCGCTCGCCGCCTTCCTCGTGCGCGCTCGAGACCCGGTAGATCATCGGGTACGTGGGCCACGGCTGGTGGCCTGGCCTGGCCGCGGGCGGCCGGGGCAGGATCTCGAGCTGGGTCACCGAGGCCGCGCCCTGCCGGTGCGCGGTGCCCAGGCAGTCCGCGCCGGTGTCGCCGCCGCCGAGGATGACCACGTGCCGGCCGCGGGCGCTGATGGCCGGGTCCGCCGGCGCACCAGGGTTAGCCGCGACGGCGCGGTTGGAGAGCGGCAGGTACTCCATGGCCTGGTGGATGCCGTCCAGCTCACGCCCGGCGAGCGGCAGGTCGCGCGGCACCCGGGCACCGCCGCACAGCACGATCGCGTCGTAGGAGGAACGCAGGTCCCCGGCGGTGATGCCGGCGCCGGCCTCGACACCGCAGCGGAACTCGGTGCCCTCGGCCCGCATCTGGTCGAGCCGGCGGTCCAGGTGCCGCTTTTCCATCTTGAACTCGGGGATGCCGTACCGCAGCAGGCCGCCGGGCGCGTCGTCACGCTCGAAGACGGTTACGGCGTGCCCGGCGCGCGTCAGCTGCTGGGCGGCCGCCAGCCCGGCCGGACCGGAGCCGATCACCGCGGCCTTCTGCCCCGTCAGGGCCGCCGGGGGCATCGGCACCACCCAGCCGGACGCGAACGCCCGGTCGATGATCTCCACCTCGACCTGCTTGATCGTGACGGGGTCGGCGTTGATCCCGAGCACACAGGCGGCTTCGCACGGCGCTGGGCAAAGCCGCCCGGTGAACTCAGGAAAGTTGTTGGTCGCGTGCAGCCGGTCGGCGGCGTCCTGCCAGTCGTGCCGCCAGACCAGGTCGTTCCACTCAGGGATCAGGTTGCCCAGCGGGCAGCCGTTGTGGCAGAACGGGATGCCGCAGTCCATGCACCGGCCCGCCTGCCGCTCCAGGCGGCTCGCCGGGAACGGCTCGTACACCTCGCGCCAGTCCCGCAGCCGCAGGTCGACAGGGCGCCGGACCGGGGTCTCGCGGGGCGTGGTCAAGAAACCCTTCGGGTCAGCCATAACCGTCCCCCTCACCCGTGCGCCGCGGCCATGACGGCCTCGTTGACGTCGCGGCCCTCGCGCTCAGCCTGCGAGGCGGCGGACAGCACCCGCTTGTAGTCCTTCGGCATGACCTTGGTGAACCGGCCGGGATCCCAGTCCGCGAGCAGCCTGGCCGCGACGGCGGAGCCAGTCTCCGCGTGATGGCGCTCCACTACCTCGCGCAGGAACTTGCCCTCGCTGTGATCACCAGCCTCCTCAGGATCCACCCGGTCCAGGTCGACCATCTCCATGTTCACCCGGATCTCGGGCAGGTCAAGCACGTAGGCGATGCCGCCGGACATGCCCGCCGCGAAGTTCCGGCCGACCGGGCCGAGGATCACCGCCCGGCCGCCGGTCATGTACTCGCAGCCGTGGTCGCCGGTGCCCTCGGCCACCGCGAGCGCGCCGGAGTTCCGCACGCAGAACCGCTCACCCACGATGCCGCGCAGGAAGATCTCGCCGCCCGTGGCACCGTAGCCGATCACGTTGCCCGCGATGACCTCATCTTCTGCGGTGAACGCGGCCTCCGCGGGAGGCCTCACGATGAGCCGCCCGCCGGACAGCCCCTTGCCCAGGTAGTCGTTGGCGTCGCCTTCGAGGCGCAGCGTGACGCCATGCGGCAGGAAGGCGCCGAACGACTGGCCGGCCGAGCCGCGGAACGAGATGTCGATCGTGTTCTCCGGCAGCCCCTCCCCGCCCCAGCGCCTGGTCACCTCGTAGCCGAGCATGGTGCCCACGGTCCGGTTGACGTTCCTGATCGGCAGCTCGAGCCGGACCGGGCGGCCCTCTTCCAGCGCACCCTCGGCGAGCTGGATGAGCGTGTGGTCCAGCGCCTTGTCCAGGCCGTGGTCCTGGCTCTGCTTACAGGTCAGGGCGGCGCCCTCGGGCAGCGGGGGTACATAAAGCACGCGAGAAAGGTCGAGCCCGGAGGCCTTCCAGTGCTCCACCGCCAGCGCGGCGTCGAGCAGGTCCACCCGGCCGATGATCTCCTCCAGGCGGCGGAAGCCGAGCCGGGCCAGGTACTCCCTGACCTCTTCCGCGATGAACTCGAAGAAGTTCACCACGAACTCGGGCCGACCGGTGAACCTGGCCCGCAGCTCGGGGTTCTGGGTGGCCACGCCGACCGGGCACGTGTCCAGGTGGCAGACCCGCATCATCACGCAGCCCGACACGACCAGCGGCGCGCTGGCGAAGCCGAACTCCTCGGCGCCGAGCAGCGCGGCGATGATCACGTCCCGGCCGGTCTTGAGCTGGCCGTCGGCCTGCACGACGATCCGGTCCCGCAGCTTGTTGCGCAGCAGCGTCTGCTGGGTCTCGGCCAGGCCGAGCTCCCACGGCGCGCCCGCGTGCTTGAGCGACGTCAGCGGGGCCGCGCCGGTGCCGCCGTCGTGCCCGCTGATCAGGACCACGTCGGCGTGCGCCTTGGACACGCCGGCCGCCACCGTGCCCACCCCGACCTCGGACACCAGCTTGACGTGCACCCGGGCCGCCGGGTTGGCGTTCTTCAGGTCGTGGATGAGCTGGGCTAGGTCCTCGATCGAGTAGATGTCGTGGTGCGGCGGCGGCGAGATCAGGCCGACACCGGGCGTGGAGTACCGCGTCTTGGCGATCCACGGGTACACCTTGTTCCCCGGTAGCTGGCCGCCCTCCCCCGGCTTGGCCCCCTGCGCCATCTTGATCTGCAGGTCGTCGGCGTTGACCAGGTACTCGCTGGTGACGCCGAATCGCCCGCTCGCGACCTGCTTGACCGCCGAGCGGCGCAGGTCGCCGTTGGCGTCCGGGATGAACCGGTCCGGGTCCTCGCCCCCCTCACCCGTGTTCGACCGGCCGCCCAGCCGGTTCATCGCGATCGCTAGGGTCTGGTGGGCCTCGGCCGAGATCGAGCCGTAGGACATGGCGCCGGTGGCGAACCGCCGCACGATGCTGGAGATGGGTTCCACATCATCGACCCGAACGGACTGCGGTACGCCAGAACCTCCCCCTGCGCCAGTTTCCTGGTCGACGCCCTTGATGCGGAGCAGCCCGCGCAGCGTCATCAGCCGCCGCGACTGGTCGTCGACCAGCGTGGTGTACTCCTTGAAGACCTCGTACCGGCCGCTGCGGGTGGCGTGCTGCAGCTTGAAGACCGTCTCCGGGCTGAACAGGTGCGGCTCGCCGTCACGCCGCCACTGGTAGTCACCGCCGCCCTCCAGGCGGCGGTAGGCCATTCCCACCCCCGGGGAGATGGCGTAGCCGACCCGTCGGCGGATCTCCTCGGCGAGCTCATCAAAGCCCACGCCGGACAGGCGCGAGGTCGTGCCCGCGAAGCAGACCTCGATCACCTCAGCGCCCAAGCCGATGGCCTCGAAGATCTGCGCGCCGGTGTAGGAGGCAACGGTGGACACGCCCATCTTGGACATGATCTTCAGGAGCCCCTTGCCGAGGGCCTTGAGCAGGTTGGCCTCGGCCTTCTTCTCGCTGATCCCGGTCAGCACACCCCGGCGGACTAGGTCCCTCACGGTGGCGATGGCGAGATAGGGGTTGACGGCGGCGGCGCCATACCCGATAAGCAGCGCCACGTGATGGCATTCGCGGACATCCGCGGCCTCGACGATCAAGCCCACCCGGGTCCGTGATTTCTCCCGGATCAGGTGGTGGTGCACCGCCCCGGTCAGCAGCAGCGAGGGGATCGGGACCAGCGAATTGGAGGTACTCATCCGGTCAGAGAGGATGATGAGGCGGGCACCGGAAGCGATCGCCGCGGAAACGTCGGCGCAGATCTCGGCCAGTCGGGCGCACAGGCCCTCGCCGCCGCCGCGCGGGTCGTAGCGGCCGTCGACCACGTGCGAGGCCAGGCCGGGCAGGCTGCCGTCGTCGTTGATACCCGCGATCTTCGCCAGGTCGTTGTCGCTGATCACCGGGTAGGGCAGCACGATCTGGCGGCAGGACGCCGGGACCGGCTCGAGCAGGTTCTGTTCCGGCCCAGTAATCGTGCCGAGCGAGGTGACGAGCTCCTCCCTGATCGCGTCGAGCGGCGGGTTGGTCACCTGGGCGAACAGCTGGGTGAAGTAGTCGAACACCAGCCGCGGCCGACTGGAGAGCACCGCCACCGGCGTGTCCGTCCCCATCGACCCGATCGGCTCCGCGCCGGCCCGGGCCATCGGGGTCAGGATGACCCGCAGTTCCTCCTCGGTGTACCCGTGTATCCGCTGCCGCGTCAACAGGTCCTCTCCGTCGTGGTCCGCCACCCCGTCGGGGCGGTCGGGCAGGTCATCCAGGTGGATGAGGCCGGCGTGCAGCCAGTCCTCGTAGGGGTGTTCGGCGGCGAGGGCCGCCTTGACCTCCTCATCCTCCACGATGCGGCCGGCCACCGTGTCGGCCAGGAAAACGCGGCCCGGCTGCAGCCGGCCCTTCCTGACCACCGTGGCCGGGTCGATGTCGAGCACCCCGACCTCGCTGGCCAGCACGACCAGGCCGTCGCTGGTCACCCAGTACCGGCCGGGCCGCAGGCCGTTGCGGTCGAGCACCGCGCCGATCACCGAGCCGTCGGTGAACGCGATCAGCGCCGGGCCGTCCCACGGCTCCATCAGCGCGGCGTGGAACTGGTAGAAGGCGCGCCGCTCCGGCGTCATCTCCTCGTGGTTCTCCCACGGCTCAGGGATCATCATCAGCACTGCGTGCGGCAGCGACCGGCCGCCCATGTGCAGCAGCTCGAGGCACTCGTCGAAGCTGGCCGAGTCGCTGCCCTCCTCATTCAGCACCGGGAAGAGCCGCTCGATCCCCTGGCCGTCCCTGGAGTGCGGGATGAGGTCGCTCGCCAGCATCGCCTCCCGGGCCCGCATCCAGTTGCGGTTGCCGCGGACGGTGTTGATCTCGCCGTTGTGCGCCACGTACCGGTAGGGGTGGGCCAGCGGCCAGGACGGGAACGTGTTGGTGGAGAACCTGGAGTGCACCAGTGCGAGCGCTGAGCCGTACCTGGGGTCGGACAGGTCGGGGTAGAACGGCCCGAGCTGCGGCGCGGAGAGCATCCCCTTGTACACGATGGTCCGGGTGGACAGGCTGGCGAAGTACACCCCGGCCTCGTGTTCGGCCCGCTTGCGCAGGCAGAACGCCATCCGCTCGAGTTCGGCGCCGCGCTGGCCCTCGGCGCCCGCGACAAACATCTGGAGCACGTCGGGCAGCACCGCCCGCGCGCCGTCGCCGCAGGCGGTGATGTCGAACGGGACCTCGCGCCAGCCGAGGATGGTCAGCCCTTCCGCGGCGGCGAGCCGGGCCAGGGCGGGTGTTACCAGGTGCCGTTCGGCAGAGAAGAAAGCCATGCCCGCCGCGTAGGCACCGGCCTCTGGCAACTCGAAGCCACACGACGCGCGGAAGAATTCGTCGGGGATCTGGGTCAGGATCCCCGCCCCGTCCCCGGTCCCCGGGTCGCCGCCCAGGGCGCCGCGGTGCTCGAGGTTGCACAGCACCCGCAGTGCCCTGGCCACCACAGCGTGACCGCCGCGTCCGGACAGGTCCGCGACGAAACCGACGCCACAGGCGTCGTGCTCGAACTGGGGGTCGTAAAGGCCAGCAGCCGCCATGCGCTCTCCCGTCGTCTCTCGAAAACGCCACATCAGTGCGCTGGGGACGACACTGGCCCTGTTACACAGACATTACATCACCGGAAGAATCCTCAACCAGGGCTCGCTTGGGGTAGGCGCGAGCCGACGGTTTGCGCCCGGGTCTGGTCAGGTACATGCCCACCACGGCGAGAACGAAAACGGCGATGTCGCCGAGCGCACCGTAGCGCATGCCAAGGGCATGCGGCAACGGGCCGACCCGCTGCGACTCCACCCAGAAGCCGCCGGCCGCGTATCCGGCCGCGCACAGCATGAACGTCCGCTCGCCGCTGAGCGTGAACCGGGCGGCCGCCCAGATCACCGCGAAGCCCAGCGTGACCTCCCACAGCGACTGGTACAAGAAGGCCGGCTGGAAGGTGGCGTAATTCTCGTAACCGGGCACGCGGCGCTCGGGCGAGATACGCACCGCCCACCACCACGTAGAGGGGCGGCCGTAGAACTGCTGCGCCCACCAGTTGCCCAGGCCGCCGACGGCCAGCCCGAACGCGACAGCGGGCGCGGCCGCGCCCGCGACCGGTCCCAGGCGCACTTGCGACCGGCGGCAGGCGATCCACGCGCCGGCCGTACCGAGCGCTACCGCGCCAGGCACGCCGATGGCCGCGACGCCCACCGCGACGACGTGCCACAGTCGGTACGCGTGGCCGAAGTCGTGCCTGGTGGCCAGCAGGATGGCGTGCGCCGCCGCGCCGGCCAGGCCGAACGGGATGGCCCAGGCGGCCACGTCGAGGATGACTCCGGCCCGTCCCCCGGAGCGCCGGTACCTGCGGCTGGCCACCGCGACCGCGACCACGATGCCGGCGATGACGCACAGTGCGAAGGCACGGACCGAGAGCGGTCCAAGACGCCAGGCCGCGTGGCCGGGGCTCGGGATCGACGCGAGCGGCATCTTGCGAGATTACTCGGTCTGCCGGGAGGACAGCAGAGCAGGACAGCTAAGAAGACACTGCCCTGCGGACTCCGGCGGAAAGCTCGGAGGTCAGCTCGCGGATCGCGGGTACTCCCTGACCATCGAGCAGGCGGCGGACGAAGGCGGAACCCACGATCACGCCGTCGGCGAACGCCGCCACCTGGGCCGCCTGGACACCGTTGCTGACGCCGAGGCCGACCGCTACCGGCAAGTCGGTGTGCTCACGGATCCGCTCGACCAGGCCGCCCGC
>Ga0209517_10006489_pt1 | contig 14446 bp, 10 predicted proteins | sample PeaSoiMetSII2010_FD_187695 | JGI IMG/M metagenome (GOLD analysis project Ga0209517, IMG submission 187695) | Peat soil microbial communities from Weissenstadt, Germany - SII-2010 (SPAdes) (version 2) | ecosystem: Environmental > Terrestrial > Soil > Wetlands > Peat | place: Germany... | reverse complement strand
GCCTTCCACCACCTGATGGACAAAAAAGCAAAGATGATCGTCCCCCAGGACATCCTTGACACTGGGCGGCAGCAACCAGGCTTGATCGGGTTCATACGGCAAAAACGTCATCTGCGGCCTCCTTAAGACGCATTATACTACAACAGTCAATGAATACAACTAAAATATTACGTAAATATATTCGATTTTACTCTCCCGGCCCCTGAGTTGTCACACAGACTCCCTAGGGGAGGGGGCGAGTCTCCGTGAGGGGGATCGGGCGACTTTCAATTTTGTGGGAGAGGGCTGTGAGCTAATGGAGAAACTATGATTCCGAACCTTGCAAACAATCGCAGTTCCGCCAAGAGAAGAATGCGACCGGCTGCGATCGGCCTCGCCACTGCGATCGGACTTGTGGCACTCACACTTTTCAGCAGCACACGCGCGGGGGCACAATCGCCGCAGACCGCCGTGGGGCAAGCGCCGGTGACCGCTGGCGCACAATTGGCGCCGATGTCCACCCTGCCCACCTCGGCGTCCTTCGAGGTTGCCTCGATCAAGCCGAATCACTCCGGCGACAGGCGCTTTTTTGTATCGTGGCAGCCCGGCCGGTTCAACGCGACTGGCATGACGGTAAAGTTTCTCATTACGATGGCGTATGGCGTAAAGGACTTTCAGGTTTCGGGAGGACCCGGCTGGGTCAATTCCGAAAGATACGATATTGACGCGAAGGAACCGGACTCGATCGCCCAGGAATTGGAAAAGCTCCCTGACGAGCAGCGGGAGCCGTTGGCTGATTCGATGCTTCAGTCCCTGCTCGCCGATCGGTTCCAGTTGAAACTGACGCACGGTACAAAGGACATGCCCGCCTACGCGCTGGTAGTCGCGAAGAACGGCGCAAAACTCCAGGCGGCAAAGCCGGAGGGGACTCAAGCCCAAGCGCAGAGCGGGCCTGGCGGACACCCTCACGGACCTATGCTACGCATGGGCAGAGGCGAGCTGACGGGTCAAGGCATTGCTCTTTCGTTCCTGGCGAACATGCTGTCGCAACAACTGGGCCGCACGGTGCTGGACAAGACGGGGTTGAAGGGCAACTATGATTTCACGCTTAAGTGGACCCCCGAACAAGGCCAGGGCATGATGATGGGCGGTCCCGGCGGCGGGCCCGGTGGCGGTCCCCCACACGGAGGCGGTCCTCCACCCGACGGCGCGCCACCGCCGGATGCTTCGGGGCCTTCGATCTTCACGGCGCTCCAGGAACAGCTTGGGTTGAAGCTGGAACCCACCAAAGCCCCTGCGGAAGTGCTCACGATCGACCACGTCGAGCGTCCTTCGGAGAATTAAATTGCTGTCACCACCCAGACACTAAAGCAAAAGGAGGTTCCAATGAAGACGCGAATTAGTATTGGACTTATATTCGCTGTCGGCCCGCTCCTCGCAGCCGGCGCGATCTTTGGGCAAACGGCCCCCAGCAACCCTGCTTTCGAGGTGGCAACCGTAAAGCCCTCGCCTCCTCTTGACATGACGAAGTTGGCAGAGCAGGTCAAAGCCGGAAAGATGCCAAGATTCGGCCCGCATGTCAACGCGTCGCAAGCGGAGTATATCTACATGTCGCTTAAAGAACTGATCGCCACCGCGTACACGGTGAAGGTGTATCAGATCACTGGCCCGGCATGGATCACTACGGACCGCTTCGACATTGTGGCTAAGCTGCCGGACGGAGCGTCCAAAGATGACGCTCCCAAAATGTTGCAGGCGCTGCTGGCAGAACGGTTCAAGCTGGCAGCTCATCGTGACACTGAGGAGCACCCGGTGCTTGCACTGGTGGTAGGCAAGGACGGGCCGAAGCTGAAGGAATCGCCCGCGACCGCCGAACCGATCGACGAGAGCGCTCCGTTAAAACCCGGCGAGACGCAGATGGACGGTCCAAACGGGCCGATCCGCATGACGAGAAACGCCGACGGCTCTGAGATAATGAATATGGGAGCCAAGGGCAAGATGACAGTGAAAGTTGACCCGCAGGCCCAGACGATGCACCTGGAAGCGAGTATGGTAACTATGGCCGGTTTTGCCGACATGCTGACAATGCTCACGCACATCGCCGGGGGAGGCGGCCGCCAGGTCGTGGACATGACTGACCTCAAGGGAAACTATGAAGTGGCCCTGGATATTTCACTTGCGGAAGTGATGGCGATGGCACAGACGGCGGCGCGAGAGGCAGGCATCGACATGTCGATGCCCCCGGCGGGCGGTGGGGGCGAGAACAACTCACCGGCCTCGGCGGCGTCCGAACCAAGCGGAGGCTCCTCAGTTTTCGCCTCGGTGCAAAAACTCGGCCTCAAGCTGGAAAAGCGCAAGGCTCCGGTGGAGCAGTTCGTCATCGACCGCGTGGAGAAGGCTCCCACGGAGGACTAACGCCGGAATGCATCGAATCATCCAACTGGCGATCGCCCTTGCGATGCTCGCACTCTGCGGCGTGGCAGCGGCTGCGCAGTATCGCGGGCTGGTTACTTTCGGCGGATTGCCGGTTCCGGGTGCGACGGTAAAGGCCACGCAGGGCACGAGGCAATTCTCCACGACTACAGATCAGGAGGGGCTCTACTCGTTTCCGGATTTGCCGGATGGAGCCTGGACGATTGAAGTGGAGATGACCGGCTTCGCATCGCTCAAGCAGGAAGTGTCGATCGGACCGAATGCGCCGCCGGGGAAATGGGAATTGAAGCTGTTGCCGCTTGATCAGATCAAGGCTGAAATAAGATCAGGGGCGGAAGCGACGCCCGGCGCCACTCCCGCCGAAGGGGCAGGCCATGGCGTGGTAGGGGCACGCCATGGCCTGCCTGTACAACCCAACGGCGGAAGTGACGAAGAGAAGGCGCGCGCGAACGAGGAAGGTAAGGAACGCCAGAGCGAGGCAGGGAACAAGGGGGAAAACAACGCCGGAAATACCAACGAAAACAGTGAAAACGGCCAAGCCCCCGGCGACGAACTCAATCAGCGCGCTGAGGACGGCTTGCTGATCAATGGCAGCGTGCTGAACGGCGCCGCTACACGTTTCGCGCAAGCGTTTGCTTTCGGCAATTATCGCAACCGCGGTGGCGGGCTCTACAACGGCGGGCTGGGCCTCATTTTCGATAACTCCGCACTTGATGCGCGGCCATTCTCCTTGAGCGGGCAGAACACGCCCAAGCCGGCCTATAACCGAATCACGGGTGTGGCGACGTTCGGCGGCCCGCTCAGGATTCCGCATCTCCTCGAACGGCACGCGCCAAACTTTTTTGTGGCCTATGAGTGGACGCGATATGTTGACGACACCACGCAATCAGCTCTGGTGCCGGATGCAGCGGAGCGCGGCGGAGATTTCTCCCAAGTGTTGAGCGCTCTGGGTCAGCCGGTCCAAATCTTCAATCCGGCCACGGGACTGCCATTCTCCGGCAGTAAGATTCCGCCCACCGATATCAGCCCTCAGGCGAGAGCCTTGTTGAGTTATTATCCGCTGCCCAGCTTCAGCGGAGAGCACCAGTACAACTACCAGGTCCCCATCAACACGGACACCCATCAAGACGCCTTGCAATCGCGTTTCGACGAGTACATTAATCCCAAGAACCAACTCTATGGCGGATTTGCTTTCCAGAGCGCGCGCATGGCCACACCGAATCTATTCGGCTTTCTTGATACAAGCGACGTGCTGGGACTCAGCAGCCGCATCAACTGGTCGCATCACCTCGGGACGCGGCTATTTCTGACTCTTGGCTACCAGTTCAGCCGGCTATCGACGCAGAGCAACCCCTACTGGGCGGACCGCGCAAACGTTTCCGGCGATGCCGGGATCTTGGGGAACAACCAAGACACAGTGAACTGGGGGCCGCCGAGCCTCGTCTTTTCGAGCGGCCTGGCGGGGCTTTCCGACGCGCAAAACTCCTTCAATCGCAACCAGACGGACGCCTGGTCTTACTCGCTGTTGTGGAGCCGAGATCGGCACAACATTACCCTCGGCGGCGACTTCCGGAGGCAACAGTTCAATTACCTGGGACAGCAGAACCCGCGCGGCACATTCACATTTACGGGCGCGGCTACGCAAGGAATCGCGAACGGCGTGGCGATTGGCGGCGACGATTTTACGGATTTCCTGCTGGGGATTCCAGATACAAGCTCGCTCGCGTTCGGTAACGCGGATAAGTACTTCCGGGAATCCGTTTACGACGCCTACTTCACGGATGATTGGAGAATAAGCCCGGAATTCACTTTGAATGCGGGCATGCGCTGGGAATACGGCGCGCCGATTACGGAGTTGTACGGGCGCCTGGTGAACCTGGACATCACGCCGGGATTTGCGGCCGTGGCGCCGGTGGTGGGAATCGACCCGCTGGGGCCGCTGACCGGCCAGAAGTATCCGAGTTCGCTGATCCAGCCTGACAAAAGCGGTTTCGAGCCGCGCATCGGCGTCGCGTGGCGCCCCGTAGCCGGCTCGTCGCTGGTGGTTCGGGCCGGATACGGCGTTTATTACGACACCTCGGTCTATCAAACCATCGCGCAGCAAATGGCGCAGCAGGCGCCGCTTTCGAAGAGTTTGAGCGTGCAAAACAGCCCGGCGTGCCCGCTCACATTGGCAAATGGATTCATTACGTGTTCGGCAATCACTCCTGACACGTTTGCAGTCGATCCGCATTTCCGCGTGGGTTACGCGCAAAACTGGGAATTGTCACTGCAACGGGACCTGCCTGGTTCGTTGCAACTCAACGCCACATATTTAGGGGTCAAGGGAACGCGCGGAGTGCAGGAGTATCTGCCCAATACCTTTCCCGAAGGGGCCGTGAATCCGTGCCCGAGCTGTCCCGCGGGATTTGCCTACCTCACTTCGAACGGCAACTCATCTCGCCAGGCTGCGCAGATTCAATTGCGGCGGCGATTGCATAGCGGGCTCACCTCGACAGTCCGATACACTTACTCGAAGTCCATCGATGATGATTCTGCTTTGGGCGGTCAGGGCGCTACCCTGCCCACGCAGATCTTCGGAGTTCCTTCCGGAGGACCGGGGAACAGTGGAACTCAAGTTACCTTGACGACGGCGGGTGCGGGCGCCTACAGCTCTGCTATTGCCCAGAACTGGCTGGACCTCGAGGCGGAGCGCGGCCTTTCCACGTTCGATCAGCGGCACCTTCTAAATGTGCAGTTTCAATACACCACCGGCATGGGGTTGGGCGGTGAAACGCTCCTGCGCGGCTGGAAGGGGACGCTCTTTAAGGAGTGGACTTTTCTCAGCCAGATCACCATGGGCAGCGGTTTGCCGGAGACGCCCGTCTATCTTGCCGCCGTACCGGGAACGGGTGTGACAGGGAGCATTCGGCCGGATGCCACGGGCGCGCCTGTTTACGCTGCGCCCCAGGGCTTGTTTCTGAACCCCGCTGCGTACACACCACCCGCCACCGGCCAATGGGGAAGCGCGGGAAGGGATTCGATTACCGGCCCTTCTCAATTTACCTTTAACGCTTCCATAGGGCGAACCTTCCGCCTGCACGGCCGCTTCAACCTGGATTTTCGGATCGACTCGACGAACTTCCTCAATCACGTTACTTTTGCAAGCTGGGACACGAGCATTACCAGCGCGCAGTTCGGATTGCCGGCCGCGGCCAACTCCATGCGCAGTTTGCAGGCCACCATGCGCGTGAGGTTTTGAAGGCAGTGACGAGTGACGAGCGGAAAAGCAGATGCTAGGTGTTGGGCGCCGGTTAAGATAAGCGATGAGTAGCAAATTAATGAGCGAAGATCTTGTGGGACGGAAACTTGCGCCGAGTCCGCCACTGATCCCCGGAGGGGATCAATACAGTAGCCGGGGGCAGCGCCCCCGGAAGACGCGGGCCGTCCAGCGTCCGACCCTGAAGGGGTCGAATCTCGACGCCATTCTACAATCGGCGCCCCAGCGAAATGCGACCCTTTCAGGGTCGGTGAATGCGCCGTACGCTTTCCGGGGGCGCTGCCCCCGGCTACTATCTTGTGCCCTTCCAGGGCACGGAAAGCGCGCCTCTGCTGTGGCCACTACGTTGTTTATCACCCTCGTGCTGGCCCGCGCTGTCGCAGCCCAGCAGATCGGGCAGAACACGCCCGCCAGCGCCAAGGAGACGGCCACCATTCGCGTCAGCACGCAGTTAGTGGTGGAATCGGTGGTGGTGAAGGACAAGAAAGGGAATCCCATTCAAGGGTTAACTGCCAAAGACTTCACGGTCACCGAAAATGGCGCGCCTCAAACCATTGCTTTTTGCGAGCACCAGGAACTCTCGGAGGCTGCCAACGCGCTCCCCGCTGCTCCTGCCCAGCCCGAGAACGTCACGATCTACGATAAGTTGAGCCGGACGCGCATTGCCCCCGAAACGCCCGGCAAGATCCGATACAAGGACCGCCGGCTTCTGGCGCTCTACTTTGATATGACGACCATGCCGCCCGCGGACCAGATACGCGCCCTCGAAGCGGCAAAGCGATTCATCAAGACCCAGATGGCGCCGGCGGATTTAGTTGCCATCCTCAGATTCGCGGGCGGCGGTGTGGATGTTCTTCAGGATTTCACCGACGACCGCAACCGGCTGGTGAGCATCATCGAAACCATGATCGTGGGAGAGGGGCAGGGCTTCGGCCTATCGAGTGACGACGCCGGCACGGCCGACACCGGGACGGCGTTCGGCCAGGATGACAGCGAGTTCAACGTCTTTAATACGGACCGCCAGTTGTCCGCGCTCCAGACCGCGTCGAAGTTGCTGGGCCAGATTAACGAAAAGAAATCACTGATCTACTTTGCCAGCGGCCTCAGGCTGAGTGGCCTCGACAACCAGGCGCAACTCCACGCCACCATCGACACGGCCATCCGCGCCGGCGTGTCGTTCTGGCCCATCGACGCGCGCGGTCTGGTGGCCGAGGCCCCGCTCGGGGACGCCACGCAGGGATCGCAGGGCAACATTGGGATGTACTCGGGAGCGGCAGCCCTGGCGCTGACTACTAACTTCCAGCAGTCGCAGGATACGCTCTATGCGCTGGCCGGCGATACGGGTGGCAAGGCACTGCTCGATTATAACGACCTTGCGAAGGGAATCGTGCAGGCGGAACAGGCCACCTCGAGCTACTACATTCTGGGTTACTACACCACGAACGCGGTCCAGGACGGCAAGTTCCGCCGCGTGAAGATTTCGCTGAACTCGGACTTGTCCGCCAGCTTGGATTATCGCCAGGGCTACTATGCCGATAAGCAGTTCAGCAAGTTCACTCCCGCCGACAAAGAACGGCAGCTCGAAGACGCGTTGATGCTCGAGGACCCGATCACCGAACTCACCATCGCCATGGAGATCGATTATTTCCAATTGAATCGCGCCGAGTACTTTGTGCCTATCGTGGTGAAGATTCCGGGCAGGGAATTGGCCCTGGCCAAGCGCCGCGGCGCCGAGCACACACTTCTGGATTTCATCGGCGAGATCAAGGACCAGTACGGCTCAACCATCACCAACCTGCGCGACAAGATGAATATCAAGCTGAGCGACGCCACGGCGGCACAGTTGGCCAAACGGCCCATCGAGTACGATGCCGGATTCACGATTCTGCCCGGGAAATACACCATCAAGTTCCTGGCGCGCGACGACGAAACCGGGAGGATCGGCACGTACCAGACGAACTTCCTCATTCCCAACTTGAATAAGGAAGAGAAGCGAATTCCCATCAGTTCCGTGGTGCTGAGCAGCCAGCGCGTCGATCTGCGGGATGCGATCTATAACGCGCTCAAGAAAAAGGACCAGGACGAGTCGGCTAACCCGTTGGTGCAGGACCGGCAGAAGCTTATCCCCAGCGTCACGCGAGTTTTCAGTCAAAGCCGGAATCTCTACGTTTACCTTCAGGCCTACGAGCAGGGCTTGCCCGGCGTCCAGCCCTTGCTCGCCTTTGTGAGTTTGTACCAGGCGGAGAAGAAGGCGTTCGAAACGCCGCCCATTGAAGTGACCGGCGGCATGAATAATCGCGTGAAGACCATGCCGCTCAGCTTTAGTATCCCGCTCCGTCAGCTTTCCCCCGGCAAGTATGTGTGCCAGGTAACCGTGCTGGACCCTGCCGGCCCAAAGACCGCGTTTTGGCGCGCTCCGGTGATGCTGGTGCCGTAGAACGGTAGACGGTCGACAGTTGACAGTCGAGAGTCGAGAGTTGACAGTCGACAGTTGACAGTCGAGAGTTCCTTAACCGGTGTAGTATGGTTTGCGTCCTATTAATAGTTGTCATCCTGAGCGAAGCGAAGGATCTCGGCAGTTGTTCTTCAGCTTAGTGATTTAAGGACAGCTTCAGGGATCCTTCGCTGCGCTCAGGATGCCAGGGACTGTGAAGCTGAGCTGGGAGGTTTCGCATGAGAGTCGGCAGGCGATGTTCTACAACTGTGATCCTGACGGCGGCCGTGCTGATGACGATGTGCGCGACCGGGCGGCGAGCCGCAGCGAGCGGATCGCAGGCTTCACCTTCCTCGCACACTCCGGCATCTCAGCCCGCCGGTGCACCGGCAGCGAATCCGGCGGATGTAAGCTCCATCGACGCCATTCTGCATGCCGCCTACGACACCATCTCCGGACCCGCCGGCCGGCAGCGAGACTGGGACCGCTTTCGCTCTCTGTTTGTCTCCGGCGCCCGCCTTGCCGCTGTGGTTCCAAACCACCCGGAAGGACTCCGTACCGTGGTGCTCAGTCCCGAGGAATACATCCAGCACGACGACCCGTACTTCCAGAACCACGGCTTTTTTGAGCGGGAAGTGGCGCGTCGTACCGAACGCTTCGCCGATATTGCGCAGGTGTTCAGCACTTATGAATCGCGCCACGCCGCCGACGACCCGAAGCCGTTCGAGCGCGGGATCAACAGCTTTCAGTTGATGAATGACGGCCGGCGCTGGTGGATTGTCACTATCTTCTGGGAGGGCGAGACTCCCGAAAGTCCGATTCCACAGGAATTCCTGCAAGGGGTGAAGTGACCCGCTGCGCTGGGGCGAGCTTATTCTCGGCTCCGTGTTCTCTGTGCCAGGAAGGACTAAACACAGAGGCCACTGAGCCTCTCAGTGTTCTCTGTGTTGAGGTTCGGAAGTCGCGGACAGCACGGAGAAGCTTGCCTGCGTTGCCGCCCCGGTCAACGCTGCACGGCTAAATCCCTGTCAGAAAATTGGACAGGCACGTTCAAAAGGTGTACATTCCCTTTTTTCCCGCAAGGCGCATTTCACTTTCGACGATAAAGGAAAACTATGAGACGAACACTCTTAGCCCTGGCCATGGTGTTTCTTCCTGTGCTGATTTTGGCCCAGGAACCTAGTGCTCCTCCGGAGACCAAACAGACGCCGCCCCGGAAGTCCTCGGCGCAGACGGCTGCTACCCCAACCCAGACTCCGTCTGAACGACCTCAGCGCGAGGAGCGCGAGGCCAAGCCCTCGACCCCGCCTTCCCAGCCTGAAACGACCCAGCCTGGTGGTCCTGGCGAGGGCATGCGGCCGTTCCATTTCGACATGACCGAAGTTCCTCCCGTGGTAACGCACCACGAAATTCGCGTGGAGGGAAAGGCGTTGAAATACACGGCCACAGTAGGGCGTCTGCCCATCAAGGACGCCGAGGACAAGATCGAGGCGGAGATGTTCTTCGAAGCCTACACCCTGGATGGCGCGGACCCTGCCACGCGTCCCGTGACGTTTGCGTACAACGGTGGGCCCGGCTCCGCCTCCGTCTGGTTGCACATGGGAGCGCTCGGGCCGCGCAAGGTGGTGCTCGAGCCTGAGGGATGGCTGCCGCAGTCGCCTTATCGTCTCGAGGACAATCCCAACACGCCGCTGGACAAGACCGATCTGGTGCTGGTGGACGCCATCGGCACGGGTTACAGCCGGCCGGCGGACCAGACTGCGGCACGCAAGTTCTGGAACATGAGCGGCGATATCGCCGCTTTTGGTGAGTTTATCCGCATCTATATTTCGCGCTACGAGCGCTGGTTGTCGCCGCTCTATCTTTTCGGCGAGAGCTACGGCACCACTCGATCCGCGGGGCTTGCCGGCTACCTCAACGAGCGCGGCATCAACTTTAACGGTATCGTGCTGCTCTCCACGGTGCTGAACTTCGAGACCCTGGAATCTTCCTTCACCAATGATGTGCCGTACCCCATGCTTCTTCCGTCGTTCACCTCCATCGCCTGGTATCACAAGAAGCTGCCGCCGGACCTGATGGCCGACCCCAACCGCGCACGGCAGGAATCGATGCAATTTGCACTTGGAGAATACACGCAAGCGTTGGCTTCCGGCGATACACTGACTCCCGAGCAGCGGCAGAGCATCATCGATAAACTGAATCGCTATACCGGCATCTCGAAGGAAGTCATCGAGTGGTCGAATCTGCGCCTGGACGTTGGCGCCTTCACTCACTTCCTGCTCGCTGATCAGAGGCTCCGCGTCGGCCGCCTGGACGGGCGCTTCAAAGGACCCGATCCGGACGGCTTCATGAACACCCGCTTCTTTGATCCCTCCAGCGCTGAAACCGGACCGCCCTTTACGAGCGTCTTCAACGACTATGTGCGCCGTGAGCTGAATTACAAAGTAGACATGCCCTACTACGTCTCAGGGCAGCAGTCGGGATTCTTCCAGTGGAGCTTTAGTGCTCCGCAGGGCGGCCGCGGGGGCGGCAATCCGTTTGAGATGGAGACTTCCACCCCGCTGCGGGAAGCCATCGTGAAGGACCGTTATCTGAAGATCCTCAATATGGAAGGGTTCTACGACCTCGCCACTCCCTATCTCGCGGCATGGTATACCTTTGACCATCTCGACCTGTCGCCGGAGTTTCGCAAGAACATCTCGCACGCCCAGTACGAATCGGGGCATATGGTATATCTGGACTCGAAAGCTCACGCCAAGATGAAGCAGGACTTCGCCAACTTCATCGACGCAACAACCAAGAGATAGCCGGTCTTCATCACGATGCCGGTTTTCGCGATCAGCAGGAGCGGTTGCAACCAGTGCACAATTTCTACAGTGTAGATTCTACAGAGGCGTGTCAAAAGTACACGATCTTACTCTGCGGCGGTTGCACTCATCGGTCCCCTGGGTTAGCAAAGTATTTATTTTCAATCTTTTAAACCCTGCGTAAAACCCTGCCTTTTGGCAAAATACTTGCCCCCTATTCCCTGCACTTTACTTAGCCTTTGATAGAAGGAAAATCTCAACAGTTGAAATGCCATGTTAATCGGCAGGGCAGCAGCGCGCGATTAGAAGACCCTCCGGCGGCTAAATCCTTGGGGAGGAATGGCTTATGTTAAGAAAACGGCAAGAAGACAGTGGTCGCGCGCGGCGTTTCCCAATTCGCATCCCGGTTCGTTACCGCCTGCCCCGCAGCCCAGAATGGTTTGAGGCTTACACCGAAAATGTCAGCCGCTCCGGAGTCTTGTTTCGAACCGCCCGTACCTTCGAGCCAACAACGGCTCTCGACCTCAGGCTCGAACTCCCCCCGGTCGAGAATGGGGAAAGGGTGCGAGGCGAGGTCGTCTGCAAGGGAGAGGTTGTCCGCATGGACCGGCCCGACGACGGAGATGGTATTCCATCCGGCGTGGCCGTCGCGATACACCGTTACCGGATGACCCAGAAAAGGGAGCCAAACTAAAACCTGGTAGTAGAGATACGAGCGCTTCGCAGTGCGTCCGTCAGATTTCAGGACGGCCGAAACACTAAGCGCGTGCCTTCCTCCGCACCCCTCCAGAGACCTTCGATCTCCCGCAGGTCAGCGATTCTTGTTTTTACCTGAAAAGCCTCTCGGGCAGCTTCGGCGAGAAAATCCCCCAACGAGTGGAGGACTCTCTCCAGCGATGCGCTGCCGAGTCCGCTGCCCATCAGTTCGAGTCCGGAACTGCGCAGCGTGGCAGCGGGCAGTGAGATTGTGGCGCCGGCACTCGACCCGACTTCCACATAGCGAATGCGCGACGCTGTATGCTGCAACCCCCTCTGCAAAATAGCCTCCAGCACCCTTTCCGCCGGACTTCCCCATAGGTAGTCCAGCACGACGTCGATCTTGTCCTTCGCCCACTCTTGGCGCAGAGCGGAGACAAGGTCCTGCGGCCCCACGTTCAGCGAGATGACCGCGTCGGCGCCCAAGCGCTCGAGTTCCTTCAGGGACGCGGGGTTGCGACCGGCGGCAACCACTCGCTTGGCCCCCAGACGCTTCGCAACCTGTACCGCAAGCCGACCGGCTACCCCCGTGGCGCCCAGGATTAGAACGTTCTCCCCAGAGGCCAACTGCGCGCGCAACTTGAACGCGGCCCAGGACGACATGCCGGGATTCATAATTGCCGCAACGGTGACATCATCGAGCGTCTCGGGGACCGGCAGGCACATCGCGGGTCTCGCGACGGAGCGCTCGGCAAAGGTTCCGTAGGGACTACGCGAGGCACCAAAGTAGACGCGCCGGCCATCGTTCAAGCGTCCCACGCCATCGATGCCGGGAATCACCGGCAGTTCGCCGGTCGAACTGTAGTGCGCCCCGCTCACCAGCGCCTTGACGATCGGATGAAGTCCTGCCGCGCTCACGGAGACGATCACTTCTTCACCGGCGGCAACCGGCTCAGAAAATGATTCGTACCGAGGCGGAGCATCGAAAGCATGCACAACTGCAGCGTTCATTTGAAGCCCTCCTGAGAATTCACAACCCTTCCGTGAGTATACACCCAACCCCTCTCGGCACGGGGCGGATTGCGCCAAGGCGCAGGGTCTGAGAGGTGTCGTGCTATACTCAGGATGGGTCGAAGGCCAGACTGTCGAGGAGGCCTAAACGGGCCCTCTAGGTCCTCACTTTGTGAGCTTGCTTTCCAAGACGAAAGTGGACCAACTCGGCGACCGCCTTCGAAAGGGAAGCGTCGCGGAGGGCGATCTTCAGCAGCTTGATTCGTACCGCCGTTCCTTCGCAGAGTCGTATGACGAAATCGTTGCCGTCGTCCGAGATACAACGCAGTTGGAACCAACGGGACGACCGGCGAAGTCCACAACCTCGATAATAGAGAAAATTCGCCGGGAGGACAGTCCGGCTGAGCCAGATGCAGGATGTCGCCGGGTGCCGTGTGGTCGTGGATAATATAGTCGTGCAAGATCAAGTGGTGGAGCGGCTGCAGAGTGCGCTTCCCAAGGCAATTGTCGTTGACCGGCGGAAGCAACCTAGCTTTGGTTACCGTGCCGTGCACGTCATTGTGACGGCCCGCAACAAGCCGGTTGAGATTCAAGTTCGGACGGAACTACAACATTTGTGGGCACAGTTTTCGGAGAAGTTATCAGACGTGCAGGATCCGGGAATAAAGTACGGCGGTGGCGGCGCCGAGATCCAGCAGACACTGTCAAGTATCTCCACGCTAATAGCTTCGCTTGAGAACGTCGAGTTGAACCAGTCCGTCCTCGAGTCGATGCTATCCGATCTCCAGTCGCAGCTTTCTACGCGTGGTTTATCTGAGCACAAGCGGTTGCGTCCGCTGATTGCAAACGTGAACGCGAAGAGAGCAGAGTCGACGGGGAGGCTGTCTGATATCAAGCGGCAACTCCGTCAATTCCTGGAGAACGCGATCAAATCGGAGTAGGGGGAACAGAGATGTTTTTCTTAATTGAGTACGATCGTTCCCGAGGATCAATCGTCCAGTTGCGTGAATTCGACCCCGCTTCGAGGCAGCTCGCCGAGGACGCGCGGCTCCAGCTTGAATTGGATCTGAACCGTCAAGGTGTCGACCATGAAATTGTGATTCTGGATGCACCCAACAAGGAGGCGCTCCTACGGACTCATAGCCGCTACTTCGAAAGCGTTGCTGATTTGGTGCACGGGTCACCCCAGGTCCAAGCTTTGATTGCCGAGACTGCGAGTTCGGCCCGTGAACACGAAAGATGATCGACAGTGCCCCGATTGTCGTCACGTTCGCCCGTCAATCCGGCACGAAACGAAACCCCCAATTCAATCAATGCACCGTGGGCACACCCTCAACGCGAACGGTCAAAATCTGAAAAGGCTTGATCAAGAAGGAAAGTCCGTGGGCGCCGTTGGATAGCTGCTGCCGGTTTTCCTCCATGGCGTTACAAATCCAGGCGGCCTGGATTTGAAGAATCGGAATCTGAAGATCTACCTGGCCCGTTTGTCCAGCCACCTCGAGGAACCGGAGAATCGTGCCGCGCCCGTCCTCCGCGTTTTTCCAATTCACCAGAACTACATTGGACTGGTTCACCTGGAGAAAGCTTGCCCGGGCTTTGTCCAGCGGCCTCGGCGGACTGACTTCCTTATCGTTCTCGATGATCTCGTTGGTCTCGAGGGGTGTCATCTCCTCCCAGCCTAAACGGCTGAGGCGACCGGGATCGAGGTTGCTGCCGCTCGTCAGGACATAGCGGAAAGTGAAATCGCCTCCCTGCGCCGCTGCGTAGTTGGTGTGCCAATAGTTATTCATCACGTAGGAGAAAACCGTGCCCCGGTGTTCATCCAAC
>Ga0209517_10006487_pt1 | contig 14447 bp, 13 predicted proteins | sample PeaSoiMetSII2010_FD_187695 | JGI IMG/M metagenome (GOLD analysis project Ga0209517, IMG submission 187695) | Peat soil microbial communities from Weissenstadt, Germany - SII-2010 (SPAdes) (version 2) | ecosystem: Environmental > Terrestrial > Soil > Wetlands > Peat | place: Germany... | reverse complement strand
ATCCTGGAGCCGTCCCGTCTCCGGCCAATACCGGAACAATTGCAGATTCCGCTGAGGGTTCAGCCTGTAGAGCAGCAGAGTGCCGTCGGGCAGGACTTCCGGTGCCATGGCGTTTTCCAGGACCAGCTTCTCTTCTCCGCCCAGCACCGGAACGCTAAAAATCCCTCGCGGCACGTCCGCAATCCGGTCGTAATACAGCGACGTGCCATCCCGCGACCAGGTGATTTCTAACAGAAATCCGAGTTCGCGGTTGTGCGTGAGGATCGACCAATTCCCCGATTCGGGCGTCATGACCGCGGCTTGGGTCAGGCCCCGCTCCACCGCCTGAAACGCGAGTAAGCGTCCGTCCGGGGAAACACGCGGGTCCAAAGCGATCTCCGGTCCGCCCAAAACCGATCCCGACCAAGTCTCCGCTGCCGGGGGACGCGACAATAGCATCCACGCCACCGCCGCCACCGCAACGAGTATGCCCGCCCCCGCAAGAATCCACGATAAGGAGGAGGAGAGTCGCGGGGCCATGCCCCGCGACTCTTCCGCCCCCACCAACTCCATCGCATCGCCGATATCCCGCAACCTCCGCGCCGGGTCCTTCACCAAACACCGCCGCAGCAATCTCTGCGCCTGCGCCGGAACACGCTCCCACTCCGGCTCCTCTTTCAGTACGTTAGCGAGCGTCTCCGCCATTGTCGAGCCTGAAAAAGGCCGCCGGCCTGTCAGCAGTTCATACAGCACTGCGCCGAACGCCCAAATATCCGTGCGCTTGTCGACGTACAACCCTTGCGCTTGCTCCGGACTCATGTACGCCGCCGTGCCCATCACCATCCCCGCCTGCGTCATTCCGATCGTTTCCGTTTCCAGAATCGAGCGATCTTCAACAACCGACGGCTCCGGCAGTGCCTTGGCCAGTCCGAAATCCAGCACCTTCACGGCACCGTCCGCACGCAGCATGATGTTGCCCGGTTTCAAGTCCCGATGCACGATTCCTCGGTCGTGTGCGGCTTGCAGGGCATCCGCAATTTGCGCGGCGCACTTCAGCGCCGCTTCAAGCGGCATGGGACCTTTAAGATTCCGGCCCTCCACGAGTTCCGTCACCAGGAACAGGACGCCGTTCTCCTCGCCGACGTCGTAAATCGCAACAATGTTGGGATGATTCAGCGCCGCCACCGCGCGAGCTTCCTGCTCAAAGCGCTGCCGCCGCTCGGGATCGCGGGAAACCTCCGCCGGCAAAACCTTCAGCGCGACCTCCCGGTTCAGCCGGGTGTCACGGGCGCGATACACTTCTCCCATCCCGCCCGCGCCCAAACGCGAAGCGATCTCATACGGCCCGAGTCTGTCGCCCGCCCTAAGAGCCATGTGGTCTGAATGATTTTACTCCAAACCAAGCTCACGTCCCGGTAAACGCGCAAACCGGACAGGGATATTCGACCAGGCGAGCCAGAAGTCTCATGCGAAGTTTCCTCTAGAAGTGACCATGCCCGCCGTTGGCACTCAACTCCTGGATAACGGCGCATCCGGAAACTATCCACCCAGTCGATCCTGCCAAATCCAGCTCCCGGAATCAGCTCCGGCTTCCAGAATCGGCCTTCCGCACGCCAGTGTTTATCGACGCCCGCCCACTGGACAAAAAGTGGGCTTCTCGTACAGTGGCCCAAGACGGCCTTCTTGGGAAGCGTCAGGCCGCCTCTGCTCGAATGGCCGGGCACTCGGAAAGAATCCCGATAGCCGGCAAACTCTTCTCGTAGCGTGGCCGGCAGCATCCCGATTTGCCGGTTTGAGCGTTACGAAATGCTATTGGGTTGCGCTCGGGAATGCCTCCGTTCTGGCAGCGGAGGGGAGCGAGCTACCCGCCGGCAATCGCTCCCACCAGCAAAAAAGGCTCCGCGCCCGACGCGACCGCCGCAGGCAGCGGGGCGTCCGGCGACTCGTGGGACAGATCCTCGCCGCAGGCGAAAAACCTCACGAACGGCCGGCGCTGTTGCGTGACATGGTCGCGGATGGTCCCGCAGAGCATGGGATAGCGGGCCTCGAGCGCGTCGAGCACCGAGCGCTGCGTCACCGGACCTTCGACTTCGAGCTCCACCTCGCCGCCCGAGCGCGACAGCGTCCGCAGATGTGCGGGGAGCACCACTCGGATCATGGCAGCGTCTGGACCTCTACGGAAAGCACCGCCGGAAGATCGTGAACGATGGGCGCCCAGTGGTCACCGGCATCGGCCGACGCGTAGACCTGCCCGCCGGTGGTGCCAAAATACACGCCGCACGAATCGAGTGAGTCAACAGCCATGGCGTCGCGCAGCACGTTGACGTAGCAGTCGCTTTGCGGCAGTCCTTGGGTGAGCGCCTCCCACTCGTTCCCGCCCGTCCTGCTGCGGTACACGCGCAGCTTCCCCTCCGCCGGATAGTGCTCCGAATCGCTCTTGATGGGGACGACGTAGATGGTGTCCGGCTCATGCGCGTGCACGTCGATCACGAAACCGAAGTCAGTGGGCAGGTTCCCGCTGACCTCGTGCCACGAATCGCCGGCGTCGTCGCTGCGCATCACGTCCCAGTGCTTCTGCATGAACAGGACTCCCGGGCGCGCACGATGCATCGCGATTCGGTGTACGCAGTGGCCGATTTCGGCCTCCGGGTCGGGGATGTGACTGGACCGCAGTCCGCGGTTGATCGGGCGCCACGTCTGGCCGCCATCGTCGGTGCGGAACGCGCCCGCGGCCGAGATGGCGATGTAGATCCGTTGAGGATCGCTCGGATCCAGGAGGATGGTGTGCAGGCACAACCCGCCGGCGCCCGGCTGCCAGTGTGACCCCGTGCCGTGGCCCCGCAGTCCGGGGAGCTCCTGCCACGTCTTGCCGCCGTCGCTCGAGCGAAACAGGGCGGCGTCCTCCACTCCGGCGTAGACGGTATCCGGATCGGTCCGCGATGGCTCAAAATGCCAGACCCGCTTGAACTCCCAGGGATGGGCCGTGCCGTCGTACCACTGGTGTGTGCCGGCCACGCCGTCGTACACGAACTTGTTGCCCACCGGCTCCCAGGTCTTGCCGCCATCGTTGGAGCGCTGGACCGTCTGTCCGAACCAGCCCGAAGTCTGGGACGCATAGAGCCGGTTCGGGTCGGCCGGCGACCCCTTGAGGTGGTAGATCTCCCAGCCTCCGAAGTGGGGGCCGGCAACGTCCCACTGTTCGCGCTTTCCGTCCGACGTCAGGATGAACGCGCCCTTCTTTGTGCCAACCAGCACTTTTACTTTGCTCATGCTTCACTCCTTTTTACCCGACGGCGGTTCCCTAGCAGTTCACCATCCACGGTATGCCGAATCGATCGACCAGCATACCAAAACGGGTGGCCCAGAAGGTCTTCTGGATCGGCATCCGCACCGTCCCGCCCTCCGCCAATGCGTGAAAGATGCGGTCCGCCTCCAGCGGGTCCTCGACGCCGATCTGCACTGAAAAGCCTTTTGATTCTTCAGAGCAATCGGGCGGAGCGTCACAACCCATCAGTACGCTGTTGCCTACTCTGAGGCGGGCATGCATGATCTTGTCGCGCCATTCAGGCGGCACATGTGCCTCCGCGGGCGTGCCCGCGTGGGCGATCATGGCTTCGATCTGGCCGCCGAGGCATTGCTCATAGACCTTGAATGCCGCCTCGCACTGGCCGTTGAACGTCAGATAAGTATTCAATTGCATAACGCACTCCTTTGGTTGGAAACGATTTGACTCCCTGGCTCCCACAAGCCGGCCTGGTTTTCGGCGATGGACCTCAGGTTGGCAAGACCAGCCTCGAATTCCTTGCCGATCAGGCGGTCCATGTTGAAGAACCCGCCGAAGAAAACTGCCATTACCTTGGCAAAGTAGGGTTGGGGACCGTGCATCGCCCACCATGCATACACGGCGCCCTTGCCGTTTGCCGCGCCGCTGTAGGTTCGCTTCATGGTGGGGTCGAGCTTCTCATAGGGTGACCAGGAGCCCCAGCGGCGAAAGTCATTGATGAGCGCGAAGACCTTTTCCGGCGGCGCCTGGATGCTCTTCGTGCGCTGGACGCGGAACGTGCCGGGCTTGGTTGCGGCAAATCCGAGGAGCGCCGCAACCAGAATGCCGGCTCCGATAGCGATTGTGGTCAACATGTCACGCTGCCTCCTTTCTTAAGTCGAATGAGGACCCGCCGGATCGACACGGCGAATGAAGTTCCTTTTTCGACGCTGGCTCCCGGCGGAAGCAGGCGACAAATGCCGCGAGGCCTCCCACTACCAGCGGCATCAGTGCCGGCGCGACGCCGCCCGTGGCCAGAGTAAGCACCGTGGCGCCGGTCATGATAATCACCAGCCCGGCGGCGGCCAGCGGTGTCAGGCCCTGCCTAATGCGCAGCAGTCCGGGGAGGATCAGGCCGACGGCGCCGAGGACCTCGGCGCCGCCGATGAACCGCAGGAACGGGCCCGGAAGCGGTATCTGCCTGGTCATCGCCTCGATGGGCAGGAGCAGTTTCATTCCACCGGCCCACAGAAAGAGGAGCGCGAGCAGTCCCTGAATGGTCCAGAGCGCGTAGTTCAGGATCGGTCTCTTCCGCGGCGATTCCACGCGGAGTTGTTCTATCGTCTTATTGGTCATTGCATTGTTCTCCGTGGCTGAAGGCCAGACAGTACAAGCCTAATCCGACGGCAATCGGGGGATCTCAATCACCGGACGGATTTCGACGGTGCCCACGCGGGCCCCGGGAATCCGCGCGGCAATGCCGATCGCCCCGTCGAGGTCCTTGGCCTCGATCAGGAAGTAGCCACCGAGGTGTTCGCGCGTCTCCGCGAACGGACCGTCGGTTACCAGCCGTTTGCCGTCGCGCACCCGGACGCTGGTGGCCGTCGAGGTCGGATGCAGCGGGGAGGCCGCCAGGTACTGGCCGTTCGACTTGAGGTCGTGTGCCAGTTGCGTCGACTCCCCGTAACAGTGCTCCCGTTCGGCCGCATTCATTGCCCCTTCTTCCATGTAGATCAGCAGCATGTACTTCATTGTGTCCCTCCAGCAGGAGATCGAACGGCGGATTCCCGGATCGACATTCTAACAGAGAATATTTTTACAATCAGGTATGCCTGCGGACGCCGCCACGGCTGTTGAAGCGCTCTACCGCTCCGATTGGGGCCGGATCGTCGCCACCCTGATCGGGCTGGTCGGCGACTTCGACCTGGCGGAAGAGTCGGCGCAGGAAGCCTTTGCGGCCGCGGTGGACCAATGGCGGGTCTCGGGAGTCCCGGAGTTCCCACGGGCATGGATCATTCAGACGGCGCGGCACAAGGCCATCGACCGCATCCGGCACCGGACGCGGTCCGAGAAAAAACTGGAAGCGTACGCGGCCAGCGGCCTGGTGCGTGTGGTCGAAGAGCCGGATTACGACGCCAACGAAATTCCCGATGAGCGCCTGCGGCTGATCTTCACCTGTTGCCACCCGGCGCTGGCCCTGGAGGCGCAGGTAGCGTTGACGCTACGCGCGCTGTGCGGCCTCGAAACGGACGAGATTGCGCGCGCGTTTCTGGTGCCTCCGGCGACCATGGCGCAGAGGCTGGTACGCGCCAAGCGCAAGATCCGCGACGCCGGCATTCCGTATATCGTGCCCGAGATGGGCGACATGTCCGAGCGCCTGGACGCCGTACTGGCCGTCATCTACCTGGTCTTCAACGAAGGCTACGCGGCCACTCGAGAGGGGCCGCTGGTGAGGACCGATCTCTGCGCCGAAGCCATCCGGCTGGGACGCCTGGTCAGGATGTTGATGGGGCCGCAGCCTCCGGGCGAGGCGACTGCCCTGGTGGCCCTCATGCTCCTGCAAGACGCGCGGCGCGATGCCCGTCTGGATGAGTCAGGCGATCTGGTGATTCTCGAAGAGCAGGATCGCCGCCGTTGGGATCGCGGACAAATCGCCGAGGCGCTGCCGCTGGTGGCGGAGGCTTTTCGCGGCGGGGCCGGTCCGTTCGCGCTGCAGGCGGCGATTGCCTCCCAGCATTGTCAGGCGGCGCGTGCCGAAGATACGGACTGGCCCCAGATCCTGCGCCTCTACAACCTTCTCGAGCGCCTGCACCCCTCTCCCATCGTGTCGCTGAACCGGGCCGTGGCGGTCGCCATGGTGGAGGGCCCTCAACCGGCGCTGGCGATCGTCGATTCGCTCGCCGCTGGCGGCGATCTCGACGGGTATCATCTGCTGCATGCCGCGCGCGCCGATCTGCTGCGCCGCGCCGGGGCCTCGGGGGAAGCGGCGAAGAGCTACGCGCGAGCGCTGGCGCTGGTCACCAATGGCAGCGAGCGCCGGTTTCTCGAGCGGCGGCTGCGGGAAGTTCAGAGGGGGGGCCCGGCGGCATGAGTGGTGATACCCGCCGGCCAGTTGGCTGATCGGCAGGTCCGCGTTTCCGCCGGGTTAGTGCCGGCGGCCCAGACCGCCGGCGTTACCTCAGAAGTACAACTTCAGCGCCAGTTGCAGTTGCCGCGGCGTGTTGATCTGGCTTCCGGCGCCGGTCAGCACGCCGAAGGTCTGGCTCTGCAACTGGGTGGATCCGGTCCCGAACCGCACGCGATTGAACACGTTGAAGGCTTCGGCACGGAATTCCATGCGGGCCCTTTCCTTGATCGGGAAAGTCTTGGTCACTGACATGGTCTCGTTCAGATTGGGGAAGTAGCGCACCTTCGGATTCAAGCGCGTCTCGTTTCCGATGCTGTTGAAAGCCGTCCCGCTGCCTTGGATCGGGAACGGGCCGGTACCGTACGGCACGAAGAACGTGTCCTTGCCGGGATTGAAGCTGCCGTTCCAATTGGGCTGCCATCCTTCGTAGGAAGTGATGTAAGGCGGCACGCGCCCGCTTTGCCCGCTCGGGTAGATCGGAAGAGTCAGCGAGGAGCTGACGCCGATCGGGATGCCGCTGTCGTACACGTTGATGCTGGAGACGCGCCAGCCCCCGAGGATCCACGCGCCCGGGCCGGACTTCAGCCAGTGTTGGCCCTTCCCGAAGGGCAGATCGTAGACCCCGGCAAATTTGAAATCGTGCGTCACGTCAAACTCGCCGATCGATTTCTCCAGCTTTCGATTAAACATATTCGTCGCATACCCGGTATCACAGGCGCATCCCTGCGAAGCCGTTCCCCAGGCCGTGTCGGAGTCGGTGAGGAGCTTCGAGAAGACGTAAGACGCGGTAAACGTCAAGCCTGCGGTCATGCGCTTGGAGAACTTCACAATCATCGCGTGATAGGTGGAGTGGCCGCTGTGATCGCCTTGGCCGGCATAGGTATCGATGTAGCTGTATTGCGGGTACGGCCGCAGCGCCTGCGCCACGGTGGCACGCGATCCCCACAGCGCATTGAAGCCGGGGAACGGAGCCGTGATCCCGGCTGCGTTGGCAGTCGCCGAGCCGACCAGGCTGTTGAGTACCGTGATGCTCTGCGCCACCGTGCCGAATGCCGTCAGGTAACTGGGGTTAAGGTCGTTATACTGCAACAACTGGCTTTGCAGGTGCGAGCCCAACACTCCGTTGTAGCCAACGTCGGCCACCATGGAAGGGCTGAGCTGCCGCTGGATCGAGAAGTTGAGGTTATCGGACGACGGCAGCTTGGTGGTCTCGTTGCCCTGAAACCAGGCGACGCTGGTGCCGTTCGAGACCGACGGATTGATGAACGGCGGCGCAGTCCATGGCGGCATGCCCTGGTCCATCGTATACGTGGGCAGGATACCGGAGTCGCTGCTACTGAAGGTCTGGGTCAGGGTGTATCCCGAGTTGTGGGTCGATCCGCTGACGGAAATCAGCGAGCCGTAAGAGCGGGCATACGAACCGCGAATCACGGTTTTCGTGTCTTTGGAATAGGCAAAGCCGATATGCGGCCCGATGCCCTTGTCCCAGAGATCGGCGAACGTGCGGGTGCCGACACAACCGGAGCACGAGCCGGCAAAGAGAACCGCGCCGGGAAGGCCGACGGGTATCGCCGCCGTACCGGGGTTGAGCGTGGTGGGCCCGAAATCGGACCAGCGATCGCCGAGGCCGGTGGGCGGCAGGTTGATGTCGTAGCGCACCCCGTAGTTGATCACCAGCTTGGAACTGACGCGCCAGTCGTCCTGAATATATCCGCCGAAGTAATAGAACTGCTGGCCGATGAAGCGCACCGTATCGATCTGCCCGCTATCCGCCTGGCCCAGCAGGAACGAGGCGAAGGCGTTGCCGCCGGCGTTCGGGTTCGATCCGCCGGGCACGCCGGTCTCCTGGTAGCTGAAGCCCACGCAGCCGGCCTCGCACTGGCGGCCGAAGCCGTTGTAGTGGTTGAGCTGGTACATGCCGCCGAACTTGATGGTGTGCCTTCCCTTGGTCCAGTTGAAGTCATCGTTAAAAGCGTAGACGGTGTTCTCGCTTCCGTTGTCGGCCTGCCCGCCCCAGGTGCTGTAAGTGTCGCCTGTGCCGCCGGAGAACAGGTTGACCAGGTTCTCGTTGCAATTCGGGACGTTGGTCAGGCAAAACTTGCTTTGCCAGTTGCCGATGTACTCCTGAGGGGGCTTGTGGTCCTGGCGCCAGTTGTTGCCGCCGGCGTAGAAGTGATTCAGCATGTTGGGCGCAAGCGTCCAGTCAAAACTGAACCGGACGACGTCCGTCTTCTGGATGAGGTCGTTGTAGTTGCTGTAGAGGCCGGGCAGGGTGGGCGGACCGTCGGGACCGAAAGTCTGGTGTTCGCTGTCGTGGCCATAGTAGCCGGAGATGCGGTACTTCGGCCCGAAGATGTGGTCGCCCTTAACGCTTTCCTTGTTTACGGGGTAGATCTGGGTTCCGGAGGTCTCGAGGTAGTTGTTGGAGACATAGGCGGCCGTGCCGGGCGCGGCGCCGTTATTGGGCGCGAGCGCTCCGGCGCTCTGGAAGACGCCCAGGGCCTTGAGGGACGCGGCGCTGAAAAGGCTCTTGGGAATCACGTTGCCCGGGAAGACCTGGCGGGTGACGGTTCCATCCGCGTTCGTCACCTGGCTGAGCGGATTGTAGATGGGAATCAAAGTGCCGGTCGACGTGACCCACTTGCTGAAGTCGCCGTTATACATTTCCGGGGTCGGCACGGTGAAGGTTTGCCCGTTGGCCCCGGTGCGATTGCGGAATCCCTCGTAGGAGAAGAAGAAGAACGTCTTGTCCTTGCCGTGATAGACCTTGGGAATCCAGACCGGTCCGCCCACCGTAGCGCCGAAATCGTTCTGCTTGTAAATGGAATTCGCAATACCGGAAGTGTTGTTGAAGAAGTTGTTGGCGTCGAAATCGTTGTTGCGGACAAATTCGTAGGCCGAACCGTGGAGTTGGTTGGTGCCCGATTTGGAGACGTAGGTCATGTTGCCGCCCCCGGCGTGGCCATATTCCGCCTTGAACCCGTTAGTGTCCACCGTGAACTGTTCGATGGCATCCAACGAGGGCGAATTGGACGAGACCCAGCTCATGGAAAGCGCGCGGCTGGTGTTGGTGGAAACGCCGTCGAGCGACGTGCCGTAGGATGCCGCCTGTCCGCCGCCGAGCATGAAGCCGTTGTCGCCGCCGAGGTTCTTGGCATCGGGTATCAGCGCCGCGAGACCGAACGGCGTGCGGACGGTTCCGTTGACCAGCACCGGCAGGTCGTCCACCAACCTGTTCTGCAGCGTAGTGCTGCTCTTGGCGTCTTCGGTCTGCAACGAAACCGAAGAGGCTACGACTTCGACTGTCTGGGTGGCCTGCCCGACCTCCAGGGTCGCATCGGCACGCACGGTCTGCGCAGCGTCGAGCGCGAGGCTCCTCTCCTCGGATGTGCGGAAACCGTCCTTTACCACCCGAACGTTGTAGGAGCCCGCCTGAAGGCTGGGCACCGTGTACTCGCCAGCGTCATTGGTCGTGGCGGTAATAGTGACATTAGTGGATACACTGGTGATGGTGACCTTGGCGCCTGGAACAACTGCGCCGGAACTGTCGTGTACGATTCCCGTGATGGTTCCGCGCTCGGACTGGGCGAATGCCATAGCGGCCATTAGGGTGACGAAAAGGGCCCGCAGGGCCCAGGTTCTTGCAGCATGGAAGAACATAATCAAACTCCTTGTTAGCGAGACCAGGATTTCGGAAATTGCCCCCCTGGATGGAAATTAGTATACACCGAAGCTGGTGGTACGGGAATGCAACATTTTCGGCCGTTTTCGGCTGGGGCCGGGGGCCGGGGGCCGGGTAACGCATGTGACGCTTGACCGGCTAATCTTTTCTCATTTTTCGGGGTTGTGGAACTGATCCAAGATCGAGGCGATGGCCAGTAGGCGGTCGTCGAGGCGTTGCAGGGTGCGCCGGGTCTTTTCATCGGCGAGCTGCCGGCGAAACATTTCCAGGAGATGGCGGGTGGCGGTGAGGGCTTGGCGGATGGCGGATAGATCGGCACGGGCGGGACTGGGGAGGAGCGGGAGTTCGGGCATGCGGTGGGGTGAGTCAGCCAGACGGCGCGCGGTGTGGAACTCGCGCTGTAAGTCCTGCTGGGTGACCTGCACGTAGCGCAAGGTCATGCGGATATCCTTGTGGCCGAGCAAGCGCATGAGAGCTGGCAGGCTGACTCCGAGACGGATCATCTGGGTGGCGAAGGTGTGGCGCAGTTGGTGCGGGGTGACGGGGGCAGAGCAGCCGGCACGACGGGCGGCCCCGGCTAAGGCGGAGCACAGGGCTGGATACCAATCACCACGGCTGGCGCTGCGGCGGGGCAGCAGCCAGGAATTACTGTAAAAACGGCCCGGCGAGCGCGCAAAGCCAGCATGCGGGCGAGGATGGCACGCACGTCAGCATCGGCGGGGAGCCGGCGCTCGGAGTGGAGTTTGCCCAAGGGGACCAGCAGGGCCCATTGGTCCGGGCCGATTTGGCGCAAGCAGTCCAGGGGGAGATCGATGCACTCGCCGATGCGGATCCCAGTGGCGCGCATGAGCAGAAGGGCCCAGGCCGGCAAGTTGTCGGTGCGGCGGAGTTCCTGCTGGAGGCGCACATCGTCGTCCAGAGGAAGGGGTCTGGGCAGGTAATGGGGAAGTGGGGGGAAGTCCTCGCGGCGAATGAGGTCTGGGGCCAGAGGATGGCCGTTGGCGGAGAGATCTTCCAGGAGACGGCGGAGAGAAATCAGCAGACCGACGCGCGTGGTGTTGGACAAAGGTGGTTGGGAATCGCAAACCGAGGTCAAGAAGCCGAGCAGGTGGGGATCGCGGCGGAATTGACCGAGTTGGTTGAGGTGGGGGAAGGCAGCGTGGAGATAGGAGAGGAAGCGACGGACCACACCGCGATAGGAACTCACGGTGGAAGGCCGAAGAGTCAGGGCGAGAGTGCGGAGGTGGGCGGCAAAGATGGTTTCGAGTTTCATGGGAGGGAGGGGCTCAGGTGGATGTGGTTTTCCATGGCGCGAGCGTATTCGCGCCAGACATCCTGGGGAGCGAGTTGGACGTAGAGCATGGTGGTGCGGATTTGGGAATGCCCCATGAGTTGCTGGAGGGCGGGCAGGGAGACCCGGTTGCGGACCATGTCGGCGCCGAAAGTGTGGCGGAAGCGATGGGGGTTGGCGAGGGCCGTGTGGCTGCTGGCGCGATGATAACGGAACAGCGCGCGGAGCCCGGCAGGAGTGAGGGGCTGGCCGCGAAAGGGGCCTTTGAGGCACACAAACAGGGAGGAGGAGTTAGTCAGGGGACGCTCCAGATGTAAATAGTGATCCAGGGCGGTGATAATTTCTGGAGGCAGGGGCAGGAGACGCTGCCGCTTGCCTTTACCGAGTACGTACAGGCACGCGTCGGCTGGGTGGAGGTCGGCGAGTTGCAGGGCGAGGACTTCGCAGGAGCGCAATCCGTCGAGCAACATCAAGCCCACGATGGCGAGATCGCGAAAGGTGCGGAAGCTGCCCCAGAAGCAGGCGACTTCCTCGACCGAGAGGGGATGAATGAGGCGATGAGGCTGTTTGAGGCGCAAGCCGCGGGCGAGGGCGCGGCGCGGCTGGCCATAACCAAGGGAAGAACGCTGGGTATAGACGCGCAGGAGGTGGCACTGGCCAGAAGGAATCTCGCGGCCATAGAGGAAGCGATACAGACAATGCACCACGACCAGACGGTGGTTGACGGTCTGTGGGGTGGGGGGAGGTGGCTGGTCGAGTTGGTGGCGGACGTAATCGAGCAGGGTGGTTTGGGTGAGGTCGGCCAGAGGGTGGGGAGGGTCGGCGAGGGACCAGCGGGCGAAGTGGAGCAGATCATAGGCGTAAGAGCGTAGAGAGCGCGGGGAGAGTTGGCGAATACACTGGGCATCGAGGAAAGCGTTGGCCCATGCAATCTCTTGGCCGTGCGCATCGAGCAGGCGATAAGGAGAAGTGCTGGCGGGGAGCCCCGTGCGAAAAACCACCGAGAGTTTCATAAGCGTTGAGCGGCCTCGAGGCAAGCGGCGAAATCGGCGGCGGTAGCGCCTGCGACAAAGTAGCTGTTGGGATCATGGCCGTGCGGCAAGTGCACGATCGGCGCGGCCACTCCGGCGTTTTCCAGGCGTTGGGCGAGCTGCCGAGCGGCATGCTGGCCGGCTTGGTTTTCATCCTGGTCAAAAGCCAGGTAGACCACGCGGCCGGGGAAGCCGGAGAGCTGTTCCCACTGCGTGTCGGTGAGGTGCGTGCCGATGGCGGAAGTGGTATTCGGAAAACCGGCTTGCCACAACACGGCCAGGTCGAAGAGTCCTTCTACCAGGATCACGGTGGAGCAACTGCGGACGGATTCCCAGGCAAACAGGCCGCCCTTGGAAGAGGGCAGCAGGCGATGGGAAAAAGCGGAGTGGATGCTGCGCCCATACAGATTCACGATGCGGCGGCCTTGGCGCAAGGGGAAGATCACGCGGCGGTAGAAGGTGTCGCGGCCTTGGGCATCGATGAGGCCGGAGGTGAGCATCTCCTGGAAGGGGAAGCCCAGGGCGGCGAGATGACTGCGTAAGTTTCCGCCGCAGGCGTAACCGATGCCGAGGGTTTCCATGAGAGCAGGATCGTGCACTCCGCGTTGGGCGAGGTACTGGAGGGCTTCGGGATGGCGGTGGAGTTGGGATTGGTAGAACCGGGCGGCCTGTGGGCACACGTCGCCGTGGTTGGTCGGAGGGATCTGTCGTTGGAGGTAATCGATGGTTTGGCGGAAAGACAGGCCCTGAGACAGTTCGACCAGGCGGATGAGATCGCCGCCCCGACCGCAGCCATGGCAGTAAAACAGGTTTTTGCGAGCGTTGACATAGAAGGAAGGTTTGGTTTCGCGGTGCAACGGACAGAGGCCCACGAATTCTGCTCGGGTGCCGGCGCGGCGAGCCTGCCAATGGCTGCGCTGCAAGTACTCCAGCAGCGGAAGACGTCGTTTGAGCTGTTCCAGGTCCTGGTACATAGGCTGTTTTGCCTCCCGAGTATGAAGGTACGGGGAAATGGCCTAATTTCCCAGGCGAGGATGGTAGGTGCGAGCAGAAATCCCAAAATTTTTAGAGTCGCAAGGGCCAGGGCCAGAATTGATGCAGGAAAGGGACCACGGTGGGCCAGGACAGCGGCCAAGTGCCGTGGCGGAGCACCACCCCGTCAGAGATCCATTGGCGGATGGCCGTCAGCGTCTGGCGCAAGTGCACCAGGGAGGCCGTCGCGTCCAGGCTGCGAGCCCAGCGGCGGAGGGTGGAGGGATGGGCCACCCGATTGGCATCCTGGAGGGTGGGTGTGGAGTGTTCCCACGTGAGACCCTCGGCAAAATGCAGACGCAGTGCTTCACTGCGCGCCAGGAGGCTGTAATGCGTATACGGGAGGGAGAAGCAAGGAAGGAGAGTAAAGGTCTTTTGGCAGATCTTACACTGGCCGCGGCGGATACGAATCCAGTCATGATTTTGATCGTGGGCCTGTTTGCTCCGACAGCCGTGGCCGATGATCGTGTCACGGTCGCAAATCGGGCAATGTCGCAGGATAAGTTTGGCGCCGACGGCAGCCCAATCCGTTTCGAGCTTGCCAACCGTGTCGGGAAGTGGGATAACGAGAATCGTGAACCAGGGAGGTTCGGGCACGGGGTGAGCCTGGGAAGGATGCACCCGGAGCCGAGCCTCCTTGTCTCCTTTCAGAGAAATCTCAACTGGAAAAAGAATAGCGCAGCAACCAAACTTTGGCCTTTGCTTCGCCCGATTAGCCGGTTAAGTGACGCATCTTTTCCACAAAACCCTCCAGATGCGTCTGTTAACCGGCCAATCGCAAAACCGCAAAATGGACCAAAGCATTGCGATTGGCCGGTTGAACATATGCTTAACCGGTCCAAAATCTTGCCGATGCCTTCGTTTTGGAGCCGAAATGGACCGATTCTCGCGTCGGCGAGAGGTTTGGCCGATTAAGCCTCGGCGCTCGCCAAGAGTTGACCACTTCCGCTCGTTTAAACTGACCCATGCCGAGAACGCGATTTGGCGCAGTGCAAAGAGGAGGCCAGCGATATCATCCACGCCGAAGGCGTGCGGGTTGATTT
>Ga0209517_10006484_pt1 | contig 14452 bp, 23 predicted proteins | sample PeaSoiMetSII2010_FD_187695 | JGI IMG/M metagenome (GOLD analysis project Ga0209517, IMG submission 187695) | Peat soil microbial communities from Weissenstadt, Germany - SII-2010 (SPAdes) (version 2) | ecosystem: Environmental > Terrestrial > Soil > Wetlands > Peat | place: Germany... | reverse complement strand
AGGTCGACAATCAGGTGGCAGCATCGGCTGAAACGAGAACACCCAACTTGCACCGAGCGAAAGAAACGCTCCAACCGAGTGCGGATGGAAGGGTGGCGACAGTAATTGCGCGAAAAGGGCTTTGGGTAACAGCGTCGATCGGATGCAAGATCGAGGTCGGGTCTGCCCACCTTCCTTCCCCCGTGTAGATCAGGTTGCGTTGCAGGAGCATGTAGTGCTGCGTGGCGAGCGGGATCACGACTGCCGGGAACTCCGAGCCCTGCGACTTGTGGATCGTGATCGCGTAAGCCAGCGAAATCTCGTCCAATTCCCCGAAGTCGTACTTCGCCAGCCGCTCGTCGAATCGCACTGCTACCTGCTGCTCGACCATATCGATTCGCTCGACGATCCCCACGTCGCCATTGAACGCGTCCTTGTCGTAGTCGTTCTCTGTCTGGATGACCTTGTCGCCTATCTGGAATCGCCATCCGAACCGCTCAACAGCGGGCTGCCCGGGTCGGGCTGGGTTCAATACCTTCTGCAAGGCTGTGTTCAGTTCGCGCACCCCGAGCGATCCCCGGTTCATCGGGCAAAGAACCTGAACGTCGCGGATTGGGTCGAGACGAAACCGTTCCGGAATTCTCTCCTGCACCAGCTTGACCAGCGTTGCCACGATCTTTTCCAGATCGTCCCGCTCGACAAAATGGAAGTCGGAACTCGGGTCTGCTCCCCGCATATCGGGCATCTGCCCCCGGCGGATGCGGTGCGCGTTGGTGATGATGCGGCTGTCCGCCGCCTGCCTGAACACTTCGGTGAGCCGCACGACTGGTACGACACCGCTCTCGATCAAGTCCTGAAGCACCGTGCCCGGCCCGACAGAAGGAAACTGGTCCACGTCGCCGACCAGAACCAATCCGGTACGGTTCGGAAGAGCCCGCACCAGCGAGTGCATCAGCGGCACGTCCACCATCGAGGTTTCGTCCACGACCAGCAGACAGCGATGTCCGTTTCATGTCAATGCGGGCTCCGGTTCTGCTGCACGTCCCGCCTTGCGCGTCCTTGCGAGTGCTTGCTCGATATCGTCCAAGTTGACATATCGACTGCCGGCCGTGTCGTACAGCCTGCGGTTGCCGTATTTCTTGATGACGACGGTAGCTGGTTCCATCGTGGCTCTTCGATGTTGCAGTGCAATAGTGTTATTTATATATTTGACACAAGTACTTTTAATTTGTATACTTAACTTGATGCTGCAATGCAGCATTAAGAGGCATTGACATCCACATGAGAATGCAGTTCGGCGGCCCGAACGTCTATTAGCAACCTGTTGCAGAATGAGGCCATATTGTCGGTACTCACTTCCGGATTTTTGCCCTACACGTGCATATAACGTGTTGAAAGCGAGGGTGGCCATGATGATGCTTACGTACAAACTCGTCCGGCTGATTGAGACCCACTCCGACACGCTGGCTGCCGGGCTTCTGGCCAAGGTGCGAAATTCGTTGCGCCTCGGGGAATACGGGAGCGTGCCGCCCGAGGAATTGCAGCAACGGGTTTACGAGATTTATCGCCATCTCGGGGAATGGCTGCTCGGCAGGAGGGAGATCGACCTCGAGCGCCGCTACATCGAGATTGGCGCCCGCCGCGCCGCGCAGGGAGTGCCGTTGAGCCAGCTCATCTGGGCGATCATTCTGACCAAGGAAAACCTCCGGGACTTCCTTAAAGGGGAATCAGCAATGGAACGCCCACCTGAGGGTTTCGGCCGGCTCGAACTGCTGGAGTTGCTAGAACAATTTTTCGATCGCGCCATCCACTACGCAGCAATTGGCTACGAGCAGTTCCAAGCCACTCAGCCAGTGAGGGAGATGAGCACCGTCGGATAAGCACGATCCTTACTGTTAGAGATGCGGCTCGCCCCCAACTACCAATCCGGAAAGGGCTTCTGAATGGGCGACGGGAGCAGTGCCTCATTCTTATAGACATGCTGGGGTGTGACTTGGAACAATTTTGCAACATCCCGCGCGCGTAAAACGCGGGTTTCTTTTTCCAGTTGTGCTATCAGACTCATATTTGTGCTCCTCAACAGAAGACAATCCCACCCGTTAATGCCAGGGCATCTCCACTATTTAGGACAGCCCGAGATTTCCGTCAAACGGCTTCGAGTTTCCGAATCTCCGCGTGCCGCGGCGCCATGAGACAGGCGCAGCTCAAATTAGCCTGCATTGCGACCTGACCTCGTCACGCAACGTACCGGGCCAACGCTCCAGCATTGACCTTGGCCAGTGCCTCTTTGGATTGCACACCCTTCAGGTAGACCATGGTGGACTTGATGTCACGATGGCCCATCCAGCTTTGCAGTGTCCGGATGTCGACGCCGTGCCGCAAATGCTCTGTTGCAAAAGTGTGGCGAAACTTGTGGAGGAAGAAATGCCGGCAATACGGTCCCTGGGCGCATTTGTTTCCGTGTTTGGTCACGCACTGTCCGCAGTTCAATTCGGCGCGCTCGGCCACGCGCTTGACGATCATGTCATTTTCACTGTCGGGATTACCTTTTGAATTGGGAAACACGAGTTGTGAAGGCAGCCCGTTCCTGCGTTCTCTGAGTTTTTGCAACTGCTCCACAAGTGCGGTAGGGAGCGGCACGGCACGCTCCTCCCAGTTTTTCGGCCCGAACCCCCAAAGGGGTTTTGCAGTCACGCGCACCAAACTGTTCCGAAAATCCAGTAGAGTCGAGAACAGGCGCAGTAACTTTAGTCTCTCGGTGGGGATCCTGTGTTTCAGCGTCACGCCATCCAGAAACTCCATGGCGATGAATGGCTGACGATCTTGCTGCCCGATTTCATAGATCGTGCAGATATTGGGGTGGTTGAGAGCTGATGCCGCCTGCGCCTCCCGCTGGAAGCGGGCCAAGGCTTGGGAGTCTTTGGCGACATCATCGGGCAGAAACTTCAGGGCCACAAACCGGGACGACCGAAGAAATCATCACTAAACTCTCGAAGATCAGGAACCTGGAGGTTGCCTCGCGCAGTTCCGTCGCGCGGTTCAAGGGTACCCGGGAAGACGCAAAGCAAGTCGGCCGCGAACTGGGCGTGCGCTACATTCTGGAAGGGAGCGTGCGCAAAGCGGAGAACCGCGTGCGCATCACCACGCAGCTCATTGACAGTACGACGGGCTTCAACGTCTGGGCGGAGGATTTCGACCGAGACCTGAAGGACGTCTTCGCCGTTCAGGAAGAGACGGCACTGAAAATTGCCGATGCGCTCAACCTGCGGCTGACCCCGCAGGAGCAAGAGGTTGTCCGCCGCCGCTACACGCAAGATGCCGAGGCCTACGATGCGTACCTGCGTGGCCGGGCCTTCCAGTCGCAGTTTGATATTCCAGAAAAACAAGAACAAATGCGGAAAGAATTCGAGTTCGCTCTCCAGCGCGATCCAAACTACGCCCCAGCCCTTGCAGGGCTCTCTTGGGTGGAATCGAGTTTCCATCGCAATCTGGATTCAGATCCCGCCCATATGCAGCGCGCTGAACAGTTCGCTGAGCGTGCGCGCACCATTGACGCACAACTCCCCGCAGTGCACATGGCCATCGGGTACATTGCCGCCAACCGTTACGATTATCGCCGTGGCGCCGAAGAATTCCTTGAAGCCGCCCGGCTGGATCCGGAAGACGCGCTGGCATGGGACTTCGCCTCCTGGGCGCTCGGCTACCAGCAGCCTCCCGATGCAGCGCGGGCAGAGAAAGCCTCGCGAGAAGCGATTCGCCTGGGTTACGAAACGATGGCCGGGTACTATCACCTGGGACGGGCTCTCCTTCTGCAAGGCCGCTACGACGGGGCCATCGCCGCGTTTGAGCAGGCCCACAAGGTCAGCCCGCAGTCCTCGACACCCGATGGGGGCCTGGCGCAAGTTTACCTGGCGAGGGGCGACTACGACCGGGCGCTCTCCTACTGGTCCCGGCAATCCTCGGCACAAGTCCACACGGCCATTGTCGCCTTCCAGGGGAGTTTGATCTATGCTGCTTGTGGGAAAGCCGCACCTCCGGCGGGTGGATTGCATAGTAGAACGTCAACGCCGCCATTGGCAACACGGCGAGTACCGCAATTCGCCGGTTACCTTGCGCTGCTAGTGGCGTCGCCACAACGAGCAGAGCGAATACCGCAGCAGCCTGTGCCAGCCCGGTGACAGCCAGCACAGCGTGCTCCACCGGTACGATCTCTAAGAACCCCACGCCGAGCGCCGCGCCTGCCGCTGAACCGATGAGGTTGTAGAAGTAAAGGCGAGGGCTTTCGTCCGATTCGGTGATCAGCGCGAGGCCAATCACGGTGGCCGCCGCGAAGAACGGCACAAACAGCACGAGGTAGTAGCAGCCCAGATAGAAAAACTGCTGCCGTTCCCAGACTATGAGAAACGGGTCGAAAGGTATCTTTTGCGCGAGCTCGAACGATACTGGCAGCGTCAACGCGAACAGCACGGCGGCCGCAAGCCAGGCCGCGCGAGGAATGGGCGACGTGTATCCGGTACCCCACCGCGTTCTTGCTCGCACCAACACCGCAAGCAGCGTGCCGCTCGCACCAAAGCCGAGCAGCGCGATCGATATCACCATGTAGGCGAAGTGATGCCATAGGCCGAAAGAGAAGGCGCGCACTAGCACCACCTCATCGGCCAGCACCGCAGCCGATACCAGAAAAAGCACTACTTCCCGGCGCCTCATGCTGGGAGAAACCTGACCACGGGCGGAAACAGATCAACGCAGCGACTCATCAGACGCCTACCTGTCAACGTAGCCTGTTCTTCAAGTTGCCGGCTTACTTTCTGTCCAGCCCGCCGACCAGAGGCACAAACATCACCGGCATGATGTCCTGCACTCGGATGTCGCGCGAGCCTTTGGTGCCCTTGCTCACCAGCACGAGCGTTTGCGTTTGGAAGGGGTTTCCAACCGGGATCACCATCCGCCCGCCGGGCTTGAGCTGCTCGATCAGCGGCGGCGGGATGTGATTCGCCGCAGCCGTTACCACGATGCAGTCGAAAGGCGCTTTCTCCGGCCAGCCGTAGTAACCGTCCTCGATACGCACGTCAACATTCCTGTATCCGAGATCAGCCAGGCGCTTCCGCGCGGCCACACCCAACGGTTCCACGATCTCAATTGTGTAGACTTCTGCTACCAGGCGAGACAGTATGGCAGCCTGGTAGCCGGACCCCAAGCCAATTTCCAGCGCGCGGTAGTCTTTCTTCGGCTCAACGAGCTCCGTCATTTTGGCCACTATATAGGGCTGTGAGATGGTCTGCCCATAGCCGATCGGTAAAGGGCGGTCTTCGTAGGCGTGGGGCGCCATCCCGGGGGGCGCAAATCTGTGCCGCGGTACTTCCCGAAATGCTTCGAGTACACGCGCGTCGCGTACGGCTTCTGCTCCGCCCCAACGTGACGCGGCAATCTGCGTCCGTACCATTTCGTCGCGCCGCTGACGAAAACTATCTTCGTCGCTTTGAGCGAGGGCAAAAGCGCCGGCCAGCACCGAGAAAAGCACAGTAATGCAAATTCGACGAGAATTCCTGTGGTTGGGCTTCTTGTACAGGGTAGTTGACTTTGTCGCCAGTACCGGATTTAAGAGCATTTGTCTCAGTGCGGCTGCTTTTCGAATTCAATGCTACGCCTGCCGGTTTGGCCGAGGCAATTTCAGCTGCGGCTGCGTTTGTGGATCGGCGACAGCTGCGTGCGTCTTCCCCGCGAAAGGAGCTGCTGATGCGATCTCCCCTTTTGCGGTCCCACACCCCAGTCTGGCCAATGTTACTTGGGCCAACCCTTTCAGCCAGCGCCAACCGTTACGTTTGCACCAGCGTCGACGGAGTCAGTGCCGCATATTGGTGCCTTCCTAAAATGAAAGAAAACAACTCCGGCCGTGAAGCAGAATAGAGGTGCAAAGAGGCATAAGCCATGCAGCAAACGCGCGTTGTCGCCGAGTTGGAGATCGATTTGGCATCAAGGAAGGAAGAGGAGCTCTTCAAGTGGTTCTTGGCCTGCTTTCTTTTCGGGAAGCCGATTCAGCAGGAAATTGCGGAGCGAGCCTACTTGGAGTTTGTCAGGGCCGGACTCGTGAGCCCGGATGCCATTATCCGCGCGGGATGGGATGAACTCGTACGGCTCCTGGATCAGGCGCACTATGTGCGCTACGATTTTTCCACTGCGACAAAGTTCCTTGATGTCGCCCGGGAACTCAAGCAGCGCTATGGCACGATGACCGGGCTTCTCAATCAGGCAAGAACGCGCAAAGAGCTCTCTTGCAGGCTGCAAGAGTTCAGGCATATCGGTCCTGTCACGGCGCGCATTTTCTTACAGGCAGTGGGCCCCGTCTGGTATCGCTCCCGCGCCGCTTTACGGCGGAAGTAGTACGCCTTCGCACTGCGGTTGAGCCGAACTTCAGACATACAACAAATCTGTCGCTCGCCCGTTTTGGGAAGAACAAGCTCTGCGCGGGGCGTTGTCGTCACTGCAACTGCGCGATTGCCGGTGTCTGGGGCGATCCTCGGCAGACCACCGAGGTTAGGTGTCCCATTTTTTGGAACGGTCTTTGGACACGCGCGTTTCGCGTTCTTGTTGAAAGACGCAGAATGCGGGATCAGAATTAAGAGGGATGGATGGCCAGTCAAGCTTGACCTGAGTCTCCTTCGGCCTTGTTAAGTTTCGCACTTTTCCCGAAAATCCCTTCAACAGCCGACGGGTATCAGGTCGCTGGAGGTCGGCACCCATGCGCAGTATAAGTTCCTTTCCTTCCGCGGATGAACAAAGCGAACCGTCCTTCGCGAGGACAGCAGGAAGTTATTCAGCTCCGCGTAGAATCTGAACTAGGCTTGCTTCATTCGTCCATCCAGTGCCTACATATGTGACCCAGCGACCCGCTCAGTAATCCTCTGAGAGCAGATGGCGGTTGGCAATGCGTACGTCAAGCAGACCGGCGTTCCTCGCAGCTCTTTCGGCCTCCAGCGCATGGCGCGTCGAGGTCCGAGGTAGGTCTGGCATATAGAAGTGTGGTGCAAACGCCAACAATGCATAGGGAATTCCGGGATTCAGATTGGCGACGAACCGCGCAATTCGCCCCACCTCCTCGGCATCCACGTAGCCGGGCACCAACAACGTGCTGGCAACAACCAGCGGCGGATCAGGACGCTCCTCGAAGCGGCGGGCCGCACAAGCGAAGTTGTCCAGCGTCTGGCGGTTCGATCCCCCAGTCAGAATAACGTGCAAGACTTCGTCATAGGCCTTAAGGTCAAACTTGATGTTGCCGCCGCTTGCCAAAGAGAGCTCTACCGCCCGGTCAAGCAACTTGGCATGCGATGTACCTGCGGTTTCCCAACATACGGTGACCCCCTTGGCGGCCAGCCGCTGCGCTGCCGCCAGAGCGTGTGGCATCTGAGAAGCGGGGTCGCCTCCGAAGAAGCAAACGCAGAAGGTGGACGAGTCGGCCGCATCGGCCAGTTGCGCGGCGCTGATCCCGGCAGAGGATGTGGCCGAGACTTCGCGGAAGTGCCAATTCTGGCAGAAGAGGCAGTTGAGGGTGCAACTGGCATAGAAGACGGCAAGATTGTGATAACCCAACCGCCGGCTGCCGGGGCACACCCAGTCCGCCACGCAGTTGGTTGGCAGGGGGTCACGGTACCAGTGCAGTACGCCGTGCCGCGCGGTGCCAGCGAGGTGAGTCAAACGGCCGTCGTGCACCGTGCGCAGCCCACAGTATCCACGCTGACCCTCGACCATGCGGCACTGCCGGCTGCATAAGACGCATTGGAGGCCGCTGCTTGCCTGTGGAGTTGCAGTGGGAAGATCGAAGGCCCACCGGCTCTCGGCGTGAACCGACTGTGCAAGCCGGAGGGCTTCCTCCGGATGAGTACGAATGCAGCTGAGGCAAAGCCCGAGGGTTTCACTCATCAAACAGGAAGGAGCGCCGCAGATTCGGCAGCCTCGGTCACTCGGACTTCGCCGGGCCTCTCTCTCAAGGAACAACCTGCCAGCCTTTTCCACGATCCCGCTCTTTCCATCCTCGCCCGCCGAGCGAGCCTATACTGAACGAAGAAAAACCCTCTATGAATTGTAGGCCCGCGAATCCGCCGGAGCCACGTTCCGCCCGCGCCCTCCTGGGAGACACAGAAAGCGTATTTGTCCGCGAGTCGCAGCTTTCCGAAAAAGTCGGCAACAAGATTCGCTGCAATGTCTGCGAGCGCCGCTGCCTGCTAACGCCAGGTGGGTTCGGCTGGTGTCGCACGCGGCTGCACCGCGACGGAAAGTTGCTCACACTGATCTACGGTGCAGTTTCTTCTCTGGCGGCGAATCCCGTTGAGAAGAAGCCTTTCTACCATTTCCATCCCGGCACGTCTGCGCTGACTGCAGGCAGTTGGTCATGCAACTTTGGCTGCCCATGGTGCCAGAACTGGGACATCAGCAAAATGCCTCCGCCAGCGACGGGGCGTTATGTTTCCCCCAAGCGCTTCGTGCAACTCGCTACCGAGGCCGCGTGCCAAGGCACATCCATTTCCTTCAACGAACCCACGCTTTCCCTGGAATGGTCATTGGACGCCTTTCGTCTGGCCAGGCGCCGTGGCCTTTACAACACCTTTGTCACTAACGGCTACATGACGCCAGAATCCCTGTCGCTGCTGATCGATGCTGGGTTGGACGCGATGAATGTGGATATCAAAGGCGATGCCGAGGTTGGAAGGAAATACTGCAAGACCATCAATGTTGAAAAGGTCTGGATCTCATGCCAGTTGGCGCGCTCGCGCGGCGTGCACATCGAAGTTACGACTCTGGTCATTCCCGGCGTGAATGATTCCGAGACAACGCTCCGCGGGATTGCCGGCCGAATCGCAACGGGTTTGGGGCGGGATGTTCCCTGGCATATCACGCGCTACTACCCTGCGTACCAGTTCAGTGCGCCTTCGACGCCCCTGCGAACCCTGGAACACGCCTGGCAGATTGGCAAGGAGGCGGGCCTCGACTTTGTCTACATGGGCAACGTGCCGGGCGATCCGCATGACGACACGTACTGCCCCGGTTGTGGCGAGCGGATGATTCGCCGGCACGGTTTCGGCGTGGTGGAGAACAAGCTCTGCGCGGGACGCTGTCCTCACTGTAACTGTGCGATTGCCGGTGTCTGGAGTGATGCTCGGTAGACTGCCGAGTTAGGCGTCCCATTTTGGAATGTTTGGACACGCGCTCTATGCGTTCTTGTTGAAAGGCGCAAAATGCGGGACCAGAATTAAGGAAGAAGGAAAGCCGTCGTCAGCAAGGAGGACAATGAACATTTCCGCGGGCATTTGCGTGGGGTTGCTGCTATTCGCGACGGTTACAGGTGTGGGGTCTTGCCAGAGCGCACAGCAAGGAGGGGAAGTGAAAACCTCGCCAGTGCAAGAAAGAGCCAAAGCCCGAATCACTTTGCCGCCACCAGACCGCACCGGCCGAATGACGCTGGAACAGGCGCTGGCCCGGCGTCGCTCTCTGCGTGAGTTCGCCGCCCAGGCGCTGTCGAAGCAGGAGCTGTCGCAATTGTTATGGGCCGCACAGGGAATCACGCATCCGGATGGATTGCGCACCGCGCCCTCGGCAGGTGCGCTTTATCCGCTTGAGCTCTATGTGGTCACCGGCAGCGGCGTCTATCATTACAATCCCCGCGAACACAGACTCGACCTGCATTCTGAGGGCGACCTCAGGCCTGCGCTCTATCGCGCTTCTTTGGAGCAGGACTCGGTTCGAGAGGCGCCCGCAGTTTTCGTTATCACTGCCGTGTATGAACGGACCGAACGCAAGTACGGTCACGAGCGCGGTCCGCGGTACGTTCATCTGGAAGCGGGCCACACGGCTCAGAACATTCTGCTACAAGCCGTCACGCTGGGGCTTGGAGGAGTACCCGTCGGCGCTTTCCATGATGACCAGGTGCAAAAGGCTCTTTCCCTGCCCCGCGAACACCAGCCGCTCTATCTGATTCCCATTGGCCATCCAAGATAGATCTGGACCCGGCAGCCCGCCGAGGAGGCGGGATGCCCGCTACAATACGGGAAAGGCGAGGAGGCCGTTCTGATAGATGCGTACATCCGCATGTGCGAGCACAGCGGTACCTCCGCCGCCATTGGATTTCGAACGGAGTTCCTGGATTTCCAGCGCGGCATTCGGGTCGGAAAACTCGAGGAGCATGAGCGCATTACTCGACTTCTGAAGCTGGCGCTGGAAGCGGAATTCGGCGAACCGTTCGTTACGGAACGGTGGGGCCGCGGCATGTATTGGCAGTGGATCGGGTACTTGCCCCGAGCGAACCGCGCAGCCAAGCCGGAATCCGCGCACGTCAGCTTCGGCTGCTCGAAGTTCTTCATTATGGTTGACACGGAGGAGCAGCTGTTCAAGTGCGGCATGCAGGTGGAACGCGGGTATATCAGGGCTCCACGCGAATACCGCGACTGCGAATTGCGGCCAGATTGGGACTGGCACGGGCTGGTCAAAAGACTTACTCCAAAGGGGCCAATGGAGCGGGAGCTGGGGCGACTGGTTCTTCGAGAGGGCTTCCGAATACACGCCGGCAGCTGGGAATTCGGCGCGCACGATTTTTCCGGAGACAAATTCCCCGGCGTGTTGAAGCTTCGCAGGGTGCTTAACTCCGCCCCCGAGAGCCACTGGGCGGGATTTCAGATCTACTACCCGTGGAGCGAGACGGACGTGGCGGGCGCAACGGGTGTTGACCTGGTCGAGTCGATGTTGGCGGTCTTCAGAGAAGTGACTCCGGCGATGAACCTTTGCATGCAGACCGAGCTTCGGACCCGAATGCCTTAGCACTTTCAGCAGGACAGCAGTTCGGGGGTGAACATCCAACAAAGCACCCAGCGGCCAGCGACGTCCCGTTCGAGTTTCACGACGCCGCCCATCTGAAACCGCACGAGCATGTGGTCTGCTTGAAGTGCAAACAGGCGCGAGACGAGCCGGCTCAGGTGCGGCAAATGCCCCACAAACATGACGGTCCCGGTTTCCTGATTAAGGCGCATGCGAGTCGGCTCGACATCATCGTTGGGCGCCAAACTCGAAACCTGCACGGTCCCGTGTGCGGGATGGAGTTTCGCCGCCAGAATCTCGGCAGTCTGCCGCGCCCGCAATTTATCACTGTGTTCGATACGATCGAGAGCCACGCCACACTTGGCGAGATGCTCGCCTATGCGCTCAACAGTTCGCCTTCCCTCGTCGGCCAAGCTTCGCTGGGGATCTTCGGCCTCCGCCCTGGCCGCTCCATGCTGCACGAGGTAAATTGCCATAGCTGTTTTTCCCCACTGAGCATTCTAGCGTTGCTACGGAGCTGAGGAGATGTCGCTATGAAATACGCGGACAAAAAGATTCTGCCTTAGCGGTTTGTTGGGTATGGTTCGTTGCCACGAGGTGGGGATTGGGGCTCGCTTCTCGCTGAAGGCGTAATTCAAGAACCAATTCGTCTTGCCGCCGCTTGGCTTCCGCCAGCAAACGGTTCTCCTCTTTCAGCTCCGCGAGAATGGCAGGTCCTGTTCGTAATTCTTGGCGGGAGTTCGCCTTCTGTCACAATTACCAACCCGTAACGCGTCGGCGCCGGAAGCGCACTGCGTAGACGCCGAGATTGAACAGACAAACGGCAACAGCGCAAAGCACCAGTAACGATTGAGGTACATCTGGATAGACGAGCGCGTCCAAGTAGTGGAGCAGAAACCCGCCCTGATACGTGGGGATCCCGGCGCGGCCGCGGAGCCAATTTTCCATTGGGGTCAGCGGGCAAGACCACTCAAGGATTTCGAGCAAGCTGCCATAGATCAATGAGGCGATGTGAAACCAGCGCAGCAGCGGCCGACGGCGGGTGAAAAGAGCTCCGAGCGCGACCCAAAGGATGAACAGGAGGTGCAGAACCAGTACTCCCGCGGCCGCCATGGCATAGAGATCCAAACATTTCTCCGTTCTCCGCCGCTATGTCGATTGCCGGAATGCCGCCAAATGCCAAGATCCATCTGACGTTTGCTGCCGCAAGACATAGACGTTGCCATCCTGGGCCCGGACCTTATAAAACGCATCGTCCGGGCCATACCACTGGTCCAGGACTTCCTCGACCGTGTAGTCACGTTTGCCGAGTCGAAAACGAACAGGCCTCTCGTCTGCCTTCCGTCCGGAATAACAATTTACTTCGAGTTCCATTTCTTTTTCATGCCTGTCGGAAGCATTTTGCGAACAAAGCGGGCTTATCCTAGACAGCCTGTTCGACTTTCTCACTCAACACGTCACGTGTAGGATCGCATTCGTGTCTTCGGGGGCTTTCTGTAGTACATCTATAGCTTCGCGCGTCGGCAAAATCAGCAATTCGACTTTGCGACGTTCCGCCTCGCGTTTTACTTCCTTCATCACCGGCAGGCTGCCATATGCTCCAGTGCCGATGACGAGCCGAGCGCATTTCCAGGGTATGTCTTCTTCAACGGACAGCGGCGTGTGTCCGAAATCTTCGCGGAATTGCTTGGACGGCGCTTTCCTGCGTTTTCGGATCTCCCCGCGGTCGATGACCACATCGTGCTCGTACGTGCTGCCGTCGATCCGGAGGCAGCCAAAGGAGAAATTATCAAAGCGCATCTCCGTCTCCACGATGATGGGTCACGACTGCGTGCCGTCTGCCCTGGTCGCTGGTCTCCTGAGAAAAAATCATCTTCCGGTATCTTGCCGTTGGTGACCTTGAAAGTGCGTTGTCTGCGCCTCATGCCGCCCGACATAGCAAGTTCAAAAAGCCGCTTTCAAAGGTGCCATGCTCCGCGCGACTCCATATCTCGTAGACCCGAAAACTTCAGGACCGTCGGCTTGACCAACCGTTCGAAGTCGTCGTAGGAAAGTCGGACCAACTCGTTGTGCGAGCCAGCGTTGAACGCTACCTCTCTGTCCTTGGCTAAGCTTTCGTCCACAAAAACAGCCATCCCGTACAGATTTCCAAAGGGCGGCATGGCTCCGATTTCACACTCCGGGAACTGGTCTTTGAATTCTTTCTCCTTGGCGAGACTAATGGTTCTTGCTCCGGTTGCTGCTCGCAACAGAGAAAGGTCGACCTCGTACGAAGCGGGAAGAACAGCCATGGCCAACACGCCATCGACCTTCACAATCACCGTCTTCGCCAACTCTTGGCTTAGTACGTGCGTTAGTGCTGCGGTTTCCTGGGCGGTGTATGCGACCGGGTGAGGGACAGTCACATACCTAATGCCTTGACCATCGAGAAATTCTCTTAGCTTCTTTGTTGGCATAGCAACCTCCGTGCTGCGAGCCGTTGGGGGGCGCAGCGTCTGGCTCTCGAGCAGCCCTGTGGCATGAAATGCCCAGTCGTCTTGACCCACGTCGATCTCGTCCTACTCCCTTGCTCGGCAACAGCCCCGTAAGACCCGCTTCTGCTCAAGCGTTCCTTGTGGCCGTAACGGTGAAGGCCCATCTCTGCTCCACTTCATCGGTGCCGCAGTGTGGGCAGACAACATAGCCTTCCTTGCATTCGGTGGGAGTAAGCGTCTTGGAGAAGGGCCGGTTGCAGGCGCGGCAAATAAACTCGTGCTGGGGCATACTTGCCTCCCCACGGCCAAAAGGTCGATGGGAAGGATTCTAGACCCCGGGCCGGGGGGGGTTCAACCCGGGAACGGAATCGAGTTCTGCCTGGTTAGGCCTCGAATTCTGTGTGGCCAGGTCGCGGATCTTTCGTGAGTTGTAGGTCCTGAATTTGTACAGATCTACCCTAACCCCGACCATCAGTATCTGGGGGACTCGTACTTCACGCCGGAGTACGTGGAGACGTTTCACTACGAATCGCGAACAGGGACGGTACCCGTAAAGGCGCTGGCTTCTGGGACCCGTTCGGAGGCCTAGGCCGGAATGGGGCATCCCGTGGAAGTGACCTGGCTGGGAATCTGCCTTGAGGAAGCGGAAGTCGCATGACTGGGACACGTCGGAGACATTGTCTCAAGCGTGTTCACCCCGGTGCTCGCGAAACACTCGAAGTCGTTCTCGCTCATCGACTGCATTTCGGTTGGTGTTGACCGAATGCAGCGAAACTTTGAGCCAATGCGGAAGCAGGTGGAAGCGTGGCAGCGAAGTGAATTGACGGAAGTTACCGCCAAGGTGGTCATCTACGAGGCATTCGTCGAGGGCAGACTCGAAGCTCCCAAACACCTCGCCCGCACCGTGCATGACCTGTACTTCGAGCCCAGGTACGAGGAATTCCGGCCTCGTACGATCTGGAGTCTTTCCAATGCGTTCACTTCGGCATTCAAGGAGCTGGATCCCATTCCACAGTTCAAGGCAACTGCCAAACTGGGCGAATTCTTGGAAGCCCGCTTTTCCCAGTCGTTCTAACCCGCGGGGCGGTGACAGCGGGCTGCCTTTTCCCAACCAGTAATTCCACTTTGCTTTAGACGACCCATGCGGGCGAGGCTCGCCCGCATGGGCTGAAGAGAGCAGTTACTTCACCGTGGGT
>Ga0209517_10006482_pt1 | contig 14455 bp, 17 predicted proteins | sample PeaSoiMetSII2010_FD_187695 | JGI IMG/M metagenome (GOLD analysis project Ga0209517, IMG submission 187695) | Peat soil microbial communities from Weissenstadt, Germany - SII-2010 (SPAdes) (version 2) | ecosystem: Environmental > Terrestrial > Soil > Wetlands > Peat | place: Germany... | reverse complement strand
CCGACCATGGTCCCTCTAAACATCTCGCCGGACGGCTCCAAGCTGCTCGTGACAGATCGGCCGGGCACATTTCCGGCAGGGCCGCTCTGGGCCTTACCGGTGCTGGGCGGCCCGCCGCAACGGCTCGCGGACGCGGTGGGCAACGACGGCGCATGGTCGCCGGACGGGAAGATGCTGGTTTACGCTCGGGGTGGTGAACTCAACCTTGCGAATGCGGACGGCTCCGAACCTCGTAAGATCGCTTCCCTGTCCCGCCGGGCATTCGATCCCGCTTGGTCGCCCGATGCCAGACTGATTCGCTTCTCGGTTAACGATGCCAAGATCGGCGTCAATTCCCTTTGGCAGATTTCCGCCGACGGCACGAACCTCCATCAACTGCTAGCCGACTGGCATCCAAGTGCCGCCAGGTGCTGCGGCTCATGGATGCCCGACGGCAACTATTTTGTCTTTCAGTCGGCCGGCCAATTATGGGCCGTGCGCGAGTCAGAGAGCTTGCTGCGCAAGGCCGACCGCGCGCCCGTGCAATTGACGTCCGGGGTGACCACTTACTCCGACGCATTGCCGAGCAAAGACGGTAAACAGCTCTTTGCGGTTGCAGGATCCCGGCGGGGAGAACTGGAACGCTACGATGCCAAGACCAAGACGTTTGAGCCGTATTTGGGCGGGATTTCGGCGCAAGATGTGGCTTTCTCAAAGGACGGGCAATGGGTGGCCTATGCAACTTTTCCGGAGGGAGCAATCTGGCGGAGCAAACTGGATGGCACTGAAAAGCTTCAGCTCAGCACTCCGCCGTTTTACGCCATGCTGCCCCGATGGTCTCCGGATGGCAAAGAAATTGTCTATTATGGCCGGGAGCAGGGCAAACCATTCCGAATTTATGAGGTCGCGGCCGCCGGAGGCGAGCCGCAGCCATTGATGCCCAACCAGGGCGGTGACCAGGCCGACCCGAACTGGTCGCCGGACGGCAATTCGGTCGCTTTCTCAGGTCTCTCGGCCATGCAAGCGTCCACTACCGCCATCCGTATCTTTGATCTGAATACAAATCAGCTTTCCACGCTCCCAGCTTCCGACGGCCTGTTCAGCCCGCGCTGGTCGCCGGATGGGCGGTACATTGTAGCCCTGCCTGCCAATTCCCAGGGCTTGATGCTCTTCGATTTCAAAACGCAGAAGTGGTCGGCGCTGGCCAAAGGGAATTTCGGATATCCCTGCTGGTCTCGAGACGGGCAGTGTGTTTACTTCCTCCAACTGGCGTCGGACCAGGGAGTGATGCGCGTGGGAATCCACGATGGAAGACTCGAGCAAGTGGTGAGCCTGAAGGCGTTTCATATGACGGGCTACTGGGGCCTCTGGTTCGCGCTCACGCCGGATGATTCGCCGCTGCTGCTCAAGGACGCCGGCACGCACGAAATCGTCAGCATGGAATGGCACGAGCCGTAGGCGCCGAGTTGGAGCCAGAGGTGCTTTGGCGCAGTCTGCCTCGCCTCAAGCCGACAACTGCAAGCATCTGAGAGTGAGCCTTGACCGTTTTCCCGCATGGGTTACAGACTCAAACAGACAAGGGGCGGATACATGTTATTTCCGACCCCGTCTGCCGCTCAGAGACGGAAAGCCCCCAGCTCTCCGAGTTGGTGAGACCGCGCAGGATAGCCTTCAAATGGACCGGACCGTGCTGGGTCAGAACCAGCATAAACCGTCCTGCGATAAGTGGTCGAGACAACTCCCGAGGTCCTATACTTCGACGACGTAATCTTCGGGTTGTATCTTGGCAGCTAACAGGTAGCTACCAGTGTGTCCACCACTCAGACCTACCATCGACAGCTTCTATAGCCCGTCCGATTTGTGAGGTAAAGCAAGCGAAGGCGCGCCCGCTCCAAGCGGCGAGCCGAGCGGCCGTAAGACACATGAATCACCCAATCACAGCCAGTACCTGCAACATTCATTGTTAGGAAGTTGGAGATTCCAACCTGGGAGGGCAGGGTATGGCCCCTTCGAACTTCAGCACACTAGCGCTGGAAGGGGATTCAAGAATTGGAATCCTGCCTGACCAACTTGGGGCGAGTCAACCTTGCCTATCCAGACTACGCGGGCTTTAATGAAGCAGGCGGGTTCGGTAGCAAGAAGGAGGCCCACGGGCTGGCCCGGGGAAAGGGTGGCGTCAGATTGCAGTCGCAGGCCGTAACAGGAGAGGTCAACGGTAGTAGCGATGTATTCAGCCTCGTCATCCTCTATCACAACAGTCACAGCCATTTGGATACGCATACGCTCCGCTGAGCGCTTAACTGATGGTGTGTCGTCAGACATGCCACTAAGTTACATGAAGAAGGACGGATAATCAACTGCCATCATTGGGGATTGTCGTGGGGACTGATGACGTGACGGAAACGCTTACTGGCACACCGCCGCACACGATGAGATATTGTTTCGGTCCCGTTCGTTGGTGACGATTGTAAGGGCACCCGTGCAAAATGGAACAGACAGGCGTCTTCGCCGCTTATATCATGAAGATCAGGGAAAGAGTAAGAAGAACTTCTCACAATTGGCGGATGGACCTTGTCCAGTTGTTGAGTCGCTCTTGCCACTTACTCCCCGTTCCTAATCCTGGTAGGCAGCGCTCGTGACGTGCGTGGCATGGCCAATGGCCCGTTGCCGAGCCTCCAACTTATACATTGCCTTGTCCCAGCGCCTGGTGCATGAAGCCTTGATCTTCGGGAGCACCATTTGAGCCCCTTTGGCAGCTTTCCACCCAAACACCGGTATCATCCAGGCATATTTCCAGCGCAAGCGTGGCACTTCCAGGCGGCCCTGGAGTTGAGCGGCCAATCCCTGTAACTCCGCGACGTGCTCCGGTCGTTCGGGATAGAAATATCCATACCAGGCTTGCATGTAGGCCAAACAAGCCTTTCGCACACGTTCGCTGTCCTCAAGCGAGCGGAGATAGTGGATGTGCAATTTCATCGAAAGAAGGAGCGAGTCTTTCTTCTTATCAGAGTTGCCAACGTAGCTCAGGCTATTCCACGCAGCACTTCTAACGAACACCGTGGCTTCCGGTACGAAACGGGTGCCTTCGGATGCCAGGAGCACGCGGCAAAAATACTCCCCGTCGTCATCATAGTAGAGTCGTGTGTCCCAGGGCCCTGCTGCCTCGGCCAGTTCCCGGCTCACCAGCCAGGTTGCGGTTTGAATGAAGAGTCGTTCGCCCATCTTCCTCAAGAGCCACTCGACCGGAGAAAGGTCTTCCCACAGGGAAGTTCGGACGAAGTGGGCGCGGAGGGTCCGATAGTAGAAGCATCCCCATGGCGACGAAAGAAGTATTCGCCGGCTGTCAACTTCCCGCAGCGCCGCAAGTTGCCGCTCGATCTTGGCCGGGGCCAGAAGATCATCCGCATCCAGGTACTGGATATAATCCCCTTGGCTGAGCTGCAAGGCGTGGTTGCGAGCTGCCGCCGCACCCTGGTTCTCGGTGGACACGACGGCGACCTCTTTCGAGGCATATCGCCGCGCCACTTCCGCCGTCCGGTCCCTGGACCCATCGTCCACAACGATGATTTCCTTGCGTTGCCAGGTTTGGGCAATCGCGGATTGAAGGGCGTAGGCGATCCACTGCTCGGCGTTTAGTGCGGGAATGAGAATCGAGACCAGCGGTTTCATGGACAAACACTCCTAGACCAATGGAGGAAACTCGCCAGACCATGACCACTGCACACGCCTATGGCAAGACGCAAGCGTAGATTAACATTAGGAGATGGCGGAGAAGGGTTGCAAGCGTAAAATGACTGGGGTTACTCCAATCGGTACACCTGCACTTTGTTTACCAGACAGTTAGCCTTGCCGCGGTAATGCTCGAGCCTCTCTGATCCTGGGTCCGAGTGTAATTGGGATCGTACCCGTTGGAAGCGTCCGTCATTCCCGCGAAGGCGGGAATCCGGCATTATTCGCTGGGGCGTCACTTTGTCTTCTGTCATTGCGATTCCTCCATCGTAACGGGTACCTTCCGTGGCTCGCGCGACAACCAGCACATAGCGGCAAGCAGATTCATCAGTCATCGCTCCCACCCGCGTTGCACATCCCCATTACCCAATCCTCTTTCCAATTAACAACACGCGCGGCGCCTGTGCCGCGAAAAGGAGGTCCTGTGTTCGTCGAACTCATGCCGCTTCTCGCCGGCCGCACTGTGCTCATCTCGGTGAGTGGAATTCGAGTGAGGAAGCTGTTGACAATTGGCTCGAAAGCAAGTCTAATCTCCCCGGCGCGAAACCATCCGTCAGCTTTTGCAACTGATTCGGGTGGCGGAAGAGGAAAGCCCACTGGCTTCCCTTAATCAAATCTTCAAGCGGGTACTCGCCGTTATCCGCTACTTCCGCGAGCGCGGTGCAGATCTTGCGCCCGACATATCGCTCAGTTTGCCAACAGCCCATCAGCATGGAAGATCGTCTACGTTGCATCGTGACGCAAATGGAAACGCACTCACAAGAAGGGGGGGCAGTGAACACGCCTGAGAGTTTCTCCAGTTTAGGCGATGCACCTGGCGAGTCGTCTCTGTTCGAAGAACACATCCGCTATATACGGAGCCTCGTCCAGAAGGGTGGACCTCAGGAGCCACAGTATCCTGAATTCGACGCCTGGCTACGATGCATTTACAAGCTCCACGTATCAGGTCGGTTGACTGCAGACCAACTCACCTCGCTCCGAGAAGCGTTTGGTGAAGCCTTCGGCCCGGCGACAAACCAGGGCTTTGCGTATACGAAGCCAAATGGTTATGCTGGTGACTTCGAGATCATCGATCGCATCCTTTTGTCATACGTCTCTCCCGACCCACACTTGGCAGCCTGGGACCGATACTGGAATCAGCACGCCGCTCCGAAGTCGGTTCGAAACAGAAAACGCTATTTTCATGGCCTGCTCGACCGACACAGCCAACGGCTGCCGTCAGTGCGAGTTCTCAAACTTGGACTCGGGCCAGGCCGCTGCATGTACGAGTGGTTTTCAACCCATCAGGGTGAGAACGTCCACATTCATTGTGTTGACATCGACCCTCGGTCGCTTTCCTACGCTTCAAATCTCAATCGTGCGTTCTTGGACCATCTTTCCTTCGAACGGGCGAACGTATTCCGGTTCAGACCACAAGGTGTGTTCGACTTGATATGGTCTGGTGGGCTATTTGATTATCTCCCGGATGACAAGTTTATTGAAGTGCTACGACGGTTGCTCCCGGCTATTGCTCCGGGCGGCGAACTGGTGATTACCAATTTCTCACCCGACAACCCAAGCATCCCGAACATGCTGATGATCGATTGGCGGCTGTTCCACCGGACGTCATTGCAATTAAAGGATCTGGTGCAACGAGCCGGCGCGTTGGAAGAGCGCATTATGTTCGGAGAGGAACCTGAACGAGTGAATCTATTTCTTCATGTGGCCGGTCCGTGACCACTTGAAACTGAGATGAGGCGGCTGGCACGGTGGTCGACGCCGGCGAGACGCTACAAGAATTCGTCGCACGAGGGGATTGTTAGAGCCAGGTTTGACGGCGGTAGTCTAGATAGGCCTGCCCGAACGTAGCGTGCAAAACTCGGCCCTCCCTGCGAGCCTGGACAATCTGCACAATCGCCAGGAGAGGTAAGATCACGAGCGCCCAGGGGAGATAGAGGGCAAGGATCAATCCGAACAACATGAGGTCGACGAAGACATACATTGGGTGGCGGATTCGTGAATATAGGCCGTGCACGACCAGTTCCTTGGCCTGCGGACGGATTGAAAAGGACCGACCCAGTTGCAACCGCGCCGCCACGACCAGCACATAACCAATCGCCGCGATCACAACGCCGGAGATGCGTACCCACGTCCAAGGCTGCTCTGGAACTCCAGGAATCAGAAAATAGAGCAACACAGCAATAACCGGTATGCCCAAGGCTGGACCGATGACACTCATTGCGGCAGTCTACCATAGTCCGAGGCGCCAGTTCTGCCGAGATACTCCCCTGATTCGTTTGGGAAGCGTCCATTTAGGAGCTGGCCATGGAAACTGACCGCATCCACCCGGAGTTGCTCGAACGGCAAGTGCATGTGCTGGTGATAGGCTGTGGAGGAACAGGCAGCGCCGTTGTTGCTGGCCTTCCGTATCTGCATCAGTCCCTGGTAGCCCGCGGTCATCCCGGAGGTTTGCACGTCACGGTCCTGGACGGCGATACAATCTCGGCCACCAACTGTATCCGCCAGCCTTTCGCTCGGTCGGAGATCGGCTTCAACGCCCTAGCATTGCTGGCGCGGTTGTTCCGTGACGGGGAAATCAGCTATCACGGCGGCTTCATTAACTTGGCATCAGGGGTGACCTCCGTGCTAAGAATCGACCCGCAGTCCTGGAAACGCACCCGCAGAGTGAACAAGCACACCACGCCGTAACGTGAGGAGCAGCTAGAATGCAATTGCTTGCGTGGGAGTACCACCTCCCACTCGTATTATTGCAGCACATCCGGTTGGGAAGACTGGGCTTTGGTTTATGGCGCCTCAGTGCCAGACTTGCTGGGCTTCTTTTCTTTCGTTGCGTTTGCCTGAGCAGGCCCGTAGGCCGCGGCAAGGTACTCAACTATAACCTTCGCGTCAGCGTCGCCGATGGGCGCTCCATAAACGCTGATCATTTTCTTTACCTCACTCTCCCATCGCTTCGCGTCACTGCGAGGCTGGCGCACGATATAGTCGGTTGAATGGCAAGCCACGCATTGGGCGCGCACGACTCCAACTCCCGGTCCCGGCTTGAGCTCAGCCATGGCGTTGTCAGCCGGAAGTTCAATGGACCTGACTTGCGGAAAAGCGCTGGCGCCTAGCACCAGAGCAATTCCGGGAATCAGCAATAGTCCTAAAGCTGTGCGCCTCATGGTTCATCCTCTCGTCAAACGGCTGTGATATGGATCTTCTCTATTACATTGCGCATGTAACCACTGGGATTCCATGTAGCTTCAAAAGGTTGGGATTCGCCTACTCGATTGACGGCGCGTACGAGCAAGCTGTAGTTTCCTCGCTGAGTGGGCGTCCAAGCCGCCGACCATTCCCGAAACGAATAAGGACCAAGGTCTTGACCCAGCACGGTGCGCCGCCACGAACTTCCGTCGTCCGCGGAAATCTCCACGTCCGCGATGCCATCTCCGCCGTCAAAAGCGATTCCCTTCACACCCACCGGGCGTCCAACTGGAACGCGCGCCCCTTCCTTTGGGGAAATAATGAACGACCGGACCTTCATGCGATTGATGGGTACGGTGCGCGCCACGGTGGCGCTTGGTTCCACGCACCCGCAGGGTGAAGCTGGAATTCGGTAAGCCTTTTGCATCCAGAAGCTGTCAAACTCATGATCCAGAACGGTGATCTCGGCAAGGTGCTTCACCCAGTAGGTGGCATACCAACCGGGTACCACGAGCCGGGCCGGGAATCCATTCAGTGTGGGCAAAGGTTGTCCGTTCATCTCATACGCCACCAGGACATCGGGAGAGTCCGCCACCATATTCACGGTAAGTGACTTCGCGAAGTGGGGAATCGATGGCGCCGCGGGGTCGTCAAAACCCCGGAAGGCAATTTCAACGGCGCCGGTCTTGACCCCTGCCCGGCGAAGCAGATCCTGCAATCGCACACCCGTCCATTCCGCGTTCCCCATGGCCCCATCGCCCCATTGACCTCCAAACACGCGCGGCTCGAAGCGCCCACGGCTGTTGCCAGAGCATTGATTTACTGCAACCAAGCGCGTGGGGGAAAATTCACTCTTCAGGCCATCCAGGGACAACTCGAGTGGGCGTTCGACGTGCCCCGCCAAGCGCAGTCGCCAGGTAGAGAGATCGATATCGGTGGGGGGTGGAAAAGTGTGGTAACGGACATAGAACGCTTCGTTGGGAGTGATCGCATGCTCGAAGTAGCTCATCGGCGTTTCGAGCTGAGGTGGCCGCGAAGTCAGGAGAATCAGCTCTGTTTTCTCCGGGTAACGGACCAGCGGCCTCCCAGCCAAGATCGGGTCCTCCGCGCCAAAGGCCCTGACCGTCTCGGAAAGGTCGGCGCTGGCCACCGTCGTGGCCGCTCCGACCAGAAAAAGAAAATGCCGGCGGCTCAAAGGTGCGGGTGAAGAACGCGAGATCATATATTTGCAGGGCTCCTGTTTTTGTATTGTCGAGATTCTGATGCCCCGAGCGGTTCAAAGCCAGCATTCTAGCACAAGTACAAGTTCGCGCGTTGAGCAGGTCGCCCCGCACTACGACGCTTCGATGGGTAGTCCGCGCACAGCCACAGCCGCACCTCGTTGACTACGAATCGATGACAGCCAAGCTGTGTCATCTGGCCTCACAGCTCAAACGAATGAGAAGAGGTGCAAGATCGCCAATCGATGAAGAACCGACCCCCGTAACTCTGCCTAAGCGGCAAAGTTACAGATCCACTCACACGTGCGAGTTCTTCTGAGAAAGGAGACCCACTTTGCGCTTTGAAGGCAAGAGCCGGCTTGGCTTCTACCCACTGCCCTTGTCCGAAGCCCAGCGGATTCGCAGGTTTCTCCTGTTTCCGGACCAGCCCTCGTCAGCGATAGACCCGTGTGGGTTAAGTGAGCGAGAGGATCAGGTCTGGGGCCGCTGCGATCCTGGCTCAATCGCTATGCAGTCCTCGACAGTTCGCTGAGACCATGCTACGCTGACCTAGGGCTTAAGCATGAAATTAGATAACCACGGAGGAACCTTTGGATATTCACGCTATCGTGAAAGAGTTGAAACGTGAACGCGACCGGCTGAACACAGCAATTGAAGCTTTAGAAGGAACAGACTTACCCCCTACTCCTCCGAAGGCATCCCCAACTGCCAATGTTCTTGCTCCACCAGCCAAGAAGCGTCGCCGCCTCACCCCTGAGGGCAGAAAACGTATTTCGGATATGATGAAGAAGCGGTGGGCCGAGAGAAGAAAGAAGGCCTCCCGAGGCGCCAAATAGGCTTACATCACCTTCACTCATCGCTCCCGTACGTGGGTTCCTTTGGCTGGCTGTCGGCTTATTGCTAACCCTTATCATGATTAATGATTATTTGGAGGATCCGAGGAGAACGATCAGAACAATGAAAGGCTGCATCTGCCTGACGGGAACGGCTCTGCTTTCAATAGTCTTAACCGCCTCCTGCTCGGCATCAAAAAGCGGCGGCGGCGGTGGGGACGGGTCAGGCCCGACGGCCACGATTAACTGGGATGATACTTATCAAGTGATCGACGGATTCGGGGCGTCGGATGCGGACGGCCCGACGATGTCCTCGGATGACGCCGACCTGTTCTTTTCAACTTCTTCCGGAGTGGGCCTTTCACTGTTGAGGACAGAGATCCCGGTGGGAGATGATAGTTGCACATCCGTCAACGCCACCTGTGCGGGAGATATTGGAAACATGGCTCTGGCGACGGCGAGGGGAGCGCATATCTGGTCCACGGCGTGGTCGCCCCCGGCCTCGATGAAGTCGAACGGAAGCACGGCTTGCAGTCCCGGCAACGGTACGCTGAACACGGCTTCCTACGGGGCCTATGCCACCTACTTGTCAAACTACATCGCCTCTGTCCGAGCGCAGGGATTTACGCTTCAGGGGATTTCAATCCAGAACGAGCCGGACTACTGCCCCACCTACGATGGCGCACTCATGTCTGCGGCGCAGTTCGATACTTTCATCAAGGGCTATCTGGGCCCAACACTGGCGGAGGCAGGTCAGAACTCCGTGCAGGTGATCATGCCGGAAACTTCGCGGTGGGGCGATCTTCCTTCCTACACGACCACGACTTTGCAGGATACTTCCGCAGCCCCCTATGTGGGCATCGTCGCCTCGCATGATTACGATGACTTCGACTGTGCCGGAGATCCGTCCGGGTGCGCGTACGCGACCGCCCAAAATATGGGCAAGCATCTCTGGGAAACGGAAATCTCAGAGTCCAGTTCTTGTGATGCGAGCATCACCGACGCACTCAGTTGGGCCGAGGAAATGCACAACTGGCTGACCATCGCAAACGCGAATGCCTGGAATTACTGGTGGCTCATCGACTACAACAACTCCGGGGACAATGAGGGGCTGATCTGCTCCGATGGGACTGTCAGAAAGGCTCTCTACGCCATCGGCAACTGGTCGAAGTTCGTTCGCCCAGGCTGGGTGCGCATCGAAGCGATGGCGAATCCCGCGACCGACGTCTACGTGGACGCCTTCAAGGACCCGTCAACGAACAGCTTCGCTATCGTTGCCATCAACGCAAACTCGTCCGCGACGGAAGTCAATTTCTCCCTCTCGGGATTCCCGTCGGTGACCTCGGTGACGCCCGCGGTGACCTCTGCCTCGGACAACCTGGTTGACCAGGCCAGAATCGGGGTGTCGGGCGGGACATTCTCCTATTCCCTGCCGGCTACAAGCGTCGTGACCTTCCACTGATGAAGGGGCGGTATAACTGAAGGGGGGCGTAGTCCAGCCTGCGCCCCCATAAGCGATCACCAGACGCTCCGTCCGTACTGCTAAGCCTCTACTACGGCCCCACAAATTCTCCATAGAAAGGAGGCCCCCCCTTGCGCTTTCAGGGCAAAACCCGACTCGGCTTCTACCCGCTGCCGTTGTCCGAAGCCAAGCGGATCCGCCGATTCATATTGTTCCCTGACCAGCCCTCCTCGGCACTTGATCCCTGCGTTGGCGATGGCGTTGCCTTCGAGGCGATCACCAACGGTGGCGACGTGCTTCGCTTTGGCATTGAGCTTGATGCCGATCGGGCCGAGCAAGCTAGGCAGCAGATTCCCAATATCGTCCAGGGAAAACGCTATGTTGCAGCGGCTTATCTCTGTCGGCAACTTCCGATGCGCGAGTTCTACGGACCATTGACGCTTCGTCTTACATCTAATCCGGCGTACTTAGCCGGCGCCAGTCGTCTAAGGCGATTTGGCCTCGCCACATGCCACAATTTCGCGGATCAACATCTTTCTGAGCACCTCTGCGGCGTTACCATCCATGAATTCAATCTCTATCTGATGAGACTTCGACGTAGCGACCTGGCTCCGGCCCGGAAAGCCCTTAACGACGCTCTCAGTTGATATCGGAACCCTGCCGTTGATTATGGCGTCAGAAAGCACCCAACGACTTGACGGTTTCCACCCGTATTCATACACTCTTTCGCTCACTTTCGCATCGGAGGTCAAATTCGCAAGGTCTATCAGAGCTGTGGTGGTGGATTCACTGCCGTCACCATTGCGGTCGAGGATCGTGCTTGTGTGAACCAGCGTTATCACGCAACCGTTGATCTCTTTGATTCGATAGTTACCTGAGAGCTCGAGTGGCATCAATGAGACCCTTGAGGCTCGTAAGTTTGAATAGCTCTCCAAGGCGGACTTTATTTGATTCAGTGAGTCTACCACACTTCCGGTCGGCCGCAGTGGTTTAAGAAGATTTGGACTTGGTGAACAACTCTCAGCCCTCCCGACACAGAACGTGAGATTCCAACCCTTGTCCGGATCAGCAAACTTCTTTGGTAGATCGACCTGAAGCGTAACCCGATCACCGGACTTCCAGTGCCCTCGCACTGAAGGGAATGTGCCGGGTGGCAAATCCGATCGCCTTCCTCCTTGCATCTGTAATCCATAGATCGTAATTAGATTGACGTCCACGATCGATTCATCTTCCGGAACTGTAAAATACACTTGTAGGTGATAATGATCTCCCAAATCGCTCTTTGCGACAGTAATGTTCATCCCGAATCGATCCGGGTCCGCCAGAATGTAATGGGACTCAAGCGGCGAGCTATTTGGTTCTTGTGCGCCTAGACCCGGGGGTTTCTCTGCTGCGGAGGCCCGGCTAGGCCCCATGGCAGCGATCGCGTTATACAGTTCGATCCAGGGCATATCTTCGATCAACGATAACTTTGTTCGCGCCATCGGCGGGGCACCAAACAACAGCACAAGCAGGGTCGAGGTGACGAAATGTTTCATCAGCAACACTTCATTCAGGATTTCCGTTTTGGCCGACTGGCCACCCTGGATTCTACTCCAAATTTCCGACCAGGTCTTTTTCCCGGCAGAAGGGTCGACTGTTTGCCGCACGGAAAGCCTCAGTGTGAGAACGCAATCGGCTGGCCTCACGATCACAGAGGTGGGGTTTGCGAAGAATCAGCACGTGCCTTTCACCCATCCATATTGCGTGAGATGGTAGTCGATGTCCTAGCTATCCGACATTTCCTGAATCCCTCCTGCTAGGCCATTGGCGTTTCTTCCATTCTGGCTTGGTTTTCAGGATGGCATCCAGAGGCGGTTGATGGGGAAGAAGCTGCTGGTTTCGCTGGCGATGGAAGGGAAGTTCGCAACTGACGGCCTTCAGGCGCTTGACGAAGGTGATGTCATCCTGATGGCGATGGCCAGGGAACGGGTGACGGAGAAGGGTATCGGGGAGACCGCTGACAAAGTCTGGAAAAGGCTCGTGGAGAAACAGGCAGAAGTGTTCGGAGCGAGGCCAGCGGAGACCCGCAACCCGGAAATCAAAGCTCAACTTCCCAATCGAGGCCTGCCGGAAGTCATCATTCCAGCGGTAGCGCCGATCCCGGCAGTAGTGACACAACTTCTGATGTTTGGAGTGCCGCGCGAAGCGGTGCAACGGCCCAAGGCCTCACACAAGTCACTGACTGCTCACCCACCCTCAAATCAACTGGGATTATTCGGAAACTGAGTGTGAGGCAACTTGCGGTCAGCAGAGGTATTCTCATTAAGATACTTTCATCGAGTTTCGGCGGCCGTCCTGAATCATGAAAATGAATGGGCGTCACTCAACCTGTCTTCCCACAACTCCAGGGAAAGTAGGCCTCTTTCCTTGATACTCAAGCTTTTCCAATGAGCCGCTACTGCGGCAGAGTGGTATCCCGAAGTCGTCGTAGTTTGCTCAGAATCGTTGACCGCATCAACGGCTGCGGCATTAGAACTATCCATCCGACCTCCAAGTGGATACAACCAGAGTGTCCACCTGGAATAATGTCCCTTAAGAACACATCCGCCTAGACGGCCAAAACCGTACGCTTACCCGACATCAGATTGCCTTCATGAAAAGACTTGGGCGGCTTAGGCCAGGCTTCCTCAGGGCATGGGACTTAAGGCATGCTCGCCCGCCGACGGTAGATTCGTCAATAGCACAATGCTCCGCCCGTTGACTTACGGGAGGCTGGCCCGCGCAAAGCTAGCCTACTTTTAACTCTGTTTTTGGCGAGTCAGAGGGGCGGATGCGTTCGGTGGGCGAAGACGCTTCTCTTGGGGGGTATGTTGGAAAGTCATCCCGCGCCACACATTTCCGAGTGCTTGGATTCCGATGGCAAAATCGGAATCGGCCGGAGGAATGGCCCGGGAGTTCAGTAGAAAAAAGCTTAAGCCGAGGAGGATGGCAAGTTCAAGATCAACCGTGCCCTCCAGGAGTCGGCGATCTCTTGCAGAATAGTCGGCAGGGACTTGGTGATCCCCCAGTTTGGGAAATGCGACTTCAGTTTCCTGAGGTCGCTGTAGTAGCAGATGTGGTCGCCGGCGCGGTTCTGGTCAACGTAGCTGAATTTCTGCGGCTTACCGGTAATCTGTTCGATCATCCGGAAGCTCTCCAGGATTGAGCAGGAGTTATCTTTGCCCCCGCCCAGGTTATAGACCTCACCGCAGCGGGGGTGCTGGTAGAATTCGTGCATCAACCTGGCGACATCCTCGGAATGAATGTTGTCGCGAACCTGCTTGCCTTTGTAGCCGAAAACCTTGTACTCCTTCTGCTCGACGTTGCAGCGGACCAGGTAGCTGAGAAAACCGTGCAACTCCACCCCGGAGTGATTCGGACCGGTCAGGCAGCCTCCGCGCAGGCAGCACGTGGGCATGCCGAAATACCTGCCGTATTCCTGCGTCATGACGTCGGCGGCCACTTTCGAGGCGCCGAAAAGCGAGTGCTTCGACTGGTCAATCGAGAACGACTCGGGGATGCCGTTGAGGTAGGCGGGATCATCGTATTCCCAACGCGTCTCGAGCTCGCGCAAGGGAATGGTGTTGGGAAGATCGCCGTAGACCTTATTGGTGGACATATGGACGAACGGCGATTCCGGGCAGGCTCGTCGCGCCGCTTCCAGCAGGTTCAGGGTGCCGACCGCATTGACGTCGAAGTCGTCGAAGGGGATCGCGGCGGCCCGGTCGTGGGAGGGTTGGGCCGCCGTATGGATGATGATGCCGGGTTTGAGCTCCGCGATCAACCGCAGGATCGCTTCGCGGTCGCGGATGTCCACGGCATAGTGCTGATAGCCGGGAATCGTAGTCCGCAACCGCTCCAGGACCCAGCTTGTGTCTCCCGCCGGACCGAAAAAGACCGCGCGTTGGTTGTTGTCCAAGCCGGCAATGCGAAAGCCCGAGCGGCTGAAGTACAGGCTCACTTCCGACCCGATGAGTCCGCAGGAGCCGGTGATGAAGGCAAGAGGAGTAGGCATAGTCCTCTCTCAG